>OBEQ011781166.1_pt1 | contig 12807 bp, 5 predicted proteins | sample 1670901 | NCBI WGS metagenome assembly OBEQ01 (sample SAMEA104232315, study PRJEB22302) | groundwater metagenome | biome: forest; feature: aquifer; material: groundwater | place: USA | collected 2011-08-07 | depth 5.4 m
ACGTTTCTATCGGCATGGCGGGGTCGATACTATAGGGGTGCTGCGTGCGGCGAGCGCCAATCTGCTGTCTGGTGGCGCGAAGGAAGGCGCTTCCACCATAACGATGCAAGTGGCGCGCAACTTCTTTTTGTCGAATGAAAAAACGTTTACGCGAAAATTATCGGAAGCCATGCTGGCGATCAAAATCGAGCATAATCTTTCCAAAGACAAAATTCTTGAACTTTATATCAATCAGATTTACCTGGGACAGCGCGCTTACGGCTTCGAGGCTGCGGCGCGCACATACTTTGGCAAACCGATGACGGAATTGAGTTTGGCCGAATTTGCCATGCTGGCTGGTTTGCCCAAAGCCCCGTCCAGATACAATCCAGTCGTAAATTTTCCACGAGCGAAAGCACGCCAGCAGTATGTGCTGGGTCGCATGCGTACGCTTAAATTCATCACCGAAGATGAGTATCAACAGGCGATGAATCATAAATTAGTGATTCGAGAAGCGCGTCAACCGGTGGATGTGGTCGCCGATTTTGCCGCGGAAATGGTACGCCAAACTTTATTCGAGAAATTTGGCGAAGTCATCTATAGCTCGGGATACAGGGCCATCACAACCTTGCGTCGTAGTCACCAGGCAGCGGCGAATCGTGCGCTTTGGCAAGGCGTAACGGATTATGATCATCGCCATGGTTATCGAGGCCCGGAAAAAACCATCAAATCGAACGGCAAATTAGACAACGCAGATATTGTCGAGGCCCTGGAGGATATGGAGACGGTAAATGGCATGGTGCCCGCCGTGGTCATCGAGGCGACGCCAAAAAAAATCCGCGCGCAATTTCAGGATGGACGTCTGGCCGAAGTCACGGGCAGCTCACTTAAATGGGTAGCGCATTGGGAAAAAAATGGCAAAGGACGGCGTCTTGGACCGGGCGCGGTAGTACGTCTGCAACGCCTGAATGCGAGTAAGCCATGGCAAATCGTGCAGTTGCCGGAGGTGGAAGGCGCGCTCGTGGCGCTGGATCCTGACGATGGCAGCATTACCGCTTTGGTGGGAGGATTCGATTTTGCTCGCAATAAATTCAATCACGTGACACAAGCCTGGCGTCAGCCCGGTTCAAGCTTCAAACCCTTTATCTATTCTGCCGCGCTAGAGCGGGGCTACACGCCGGCGACGATTATCCAGGATGCACCATTGACGCTTTCGGCGGATGAGGCAGGGGGTAGAGCTTGGGAACCAAAAAATTACGATGGCAATTATCTCGGCCCAGTGCGCATGCGTACTGCATTGACCAAATCATTGAATCTGGTTTCGATACGTATCCTGCAAGCTATTGGCACTTATTATGCACGGGACTATATCCGTCGTTTTGGTTTTGATCCCTCACGACATCCGCCCTATTTGACGATGGCGCTGGGTGCAGGAAGCGTTACGCCCTTACAAATGGCCGCCGCTTATGGTGTATTCGCCAACGGTGGGTTTGGCGTTAAGCCCTATTTGATCGACAAGGTTTACGATGGTAACAATCAATTATTAATGCAGGCCTCGCCTCAGAAAGTGGGGATCAATGCCCCACGGGTCATTGATCCACGTAACGCTTTTTTAATGAGCAGCATGATGCAGGATGTCGTGCGTTATGGCACGGGTGCGCGAGCAAGGCAGTTGGGACGAAATGATATTGCCGGCAAGACCGGCACGACAAACGACTCGCGAGATGGTTGGTTTGCTGGTTATAGTCCCGCGCTGGTGGCTGTTTCATGGCTGGGGTTTGATCAACCCCGCTCGCTGGGACGTGGCGAAACCGGCGCGCAAGCTGCGCTTCCGATCTGGATGAATTTCATGACCGAAGCGCTGAAGAAGACGCCGAAAACAGGATTTGTGGCGCCAAGTGGCATTGTCAGCGCCACAATTGATCCACAAACCGGTCTGCGGCTGGTAGGGGAAGGCCAGGCGGGCTTGACTGAATATTTTTATCAGGAAAATCTGCCCGCCGAAAGCACACCCGATCTGCCTGATCCTGCCACCAATTCGCCTGACCCCGCGCTAGAAATCTCACCCTTTCCGGCCGAGCCATGAAGAATCAAGACATGCGCAGACTGATCGCGGAGGCTGCCGCGCGCTTGCTGGCGCTGGACGGCAGCCAGGATTACGGCAGTGCAAAGCGTAAAGCAGCTCGCCAATTAGGCGCTGCGGATAGCCAGAATCTTCCCGATAACCAGGAAATTGAAACGGCGTTGCGTGCCTATCAAGCGATTTTTCAAGCGGATGCCGCACCCAATCGGCTGGCACAACTTAGGGAAGTTGCGATGGAGTATATGGAGCGCTTGCGTGACTACGATCCGCATCTAACAGGTTCGGTATTAAATGGCACGGCAGGCAAGCATTCCGATATCAATCTGCAACTTTTTACCGATCAGGAAAAAGAAATAGAGTTTCTGCTCATGAGGCATCCCGAGCCTTACCGCACAGCAGAACGGCGTAGCAACGAATCTGGTGGGATGGTCTATCCGCGATTCATTATCGATGACCCGCGGGCGACGATTGATATCACTGTTTATCCTGCCAACGAATTGCGCAAACTCAAACGCATGCATCCCGATGGCACGCCCAGACGGCTCAGGCTGCATGCATTTGCTGATTCACTCAAATAATGACCACACGGTTTCCGAGTCTCACCCTATTCAGGCTACGGACCTAACTTGGCACAGAAGATGCTGGAACCTTATACATCCCTATTGGCACATGCATCCACATGTCATTAAAAATCTACACTGCCCCTAAGCACACAATGCGCGCCGCTTAAGCATGTAATTACCTGGCCCACTATCTTGATTCGTTTCTTTCGGCACTACGTGCCCTTAAATCTTCTGTTGCTGATTGTTCTGGAGGCCCTGATTCTGGGCACGGCAATCTATGGGGGGGTGGCTGCCAGGTTCGCCGACAACGGAATGGCCATACCGTCCGATCTTCAGCCCTTACTGCCCAAGGCTATTACCTTCAGTTTGGTCATGCTGGGGTTTATGACCGCCAGCGGACTTTACGATTTTGAATCGCATGGCGGTATTAGAGCATTGCTGACGCGGATCGGCTTAAGTTTCGGTCTGGGCTTTATCACAATGAGCCTGCTCTTTTATTTCTTCCCTGACTTGCTGTTGGGGCGCGGAGCTTTTCTGATTGCCTTCGGTTTGGCATTGAGTGGCATTCTAGCCAGTCGAATCCTGTTTGTAAGATGGACTCAAGTCGGCGCGCTAAAAACCCGCGTGTTGGTCCTAGGCACCAGCAGCCGGGCCGCACACATTGAAACCTTTTTATCGCGGCGTAGGGGGGCCAGTAGTCTTCAGGTAGTGGGTTATCTGCCTATGGGCGGCTGTCATCATTTCGTCGATCATGCTCGTATTATCGACACTATTGAGCCTCTTCCCGCCTTGGTGAAGCGTCTGCAAATCAGCCAGATTATCCTCGCGGTTCGAGATCGCCGCGAAGGGGGCATGCCCGTGAGCGAACTACTGGAATGCAAATTACTAGGTACTGAAATTATCGAGCTATCGAGCTTTTTTGAGCGTCAAAGCGGCCATTTGCAACTGGATTCGATGAACGCCAGCTGGATGATACTCGCCGAAGGCTTTCAGCAAGGTATGTTGCGCGATACCGTCAAACGTTTGTTCGATCTGGTCATCAGTAGCGTGATGCTGCTGATCAGCTTGCCGCTAATGCTGCTTACAGCGCTCCTAATTAAACTGGAAAGTCATGGACCCGTACTTTATCGTCAGGAACGTGTGGGTGCGGGGGGTAAAGCCTTCACGATTCTTAAATTTCGCAGCATGCGCGCCGATGCCGAGCATGATGGAAAACCCCGCTGGGCCAGCCTGAACGATAGCCGTATCACGCTGGTGGGACGGATTATCCGCCGCACCCGAATTGACGAATTGCCACAAATATTCAATGTATTCTTAGGCGATATGAGCTTCGTGGGCCCTCGCCCCGAGCGGCCATATTTTGTGCAGGATCTGACACAACAGATTCCTTATTATGGTGTGAGGCACACGGTGAAACCGGGCATTACAGGCTGGGCGCAGGTGCGCTATGCGTATGGATCGAGTGTGGACGACGCATTGCAGAAGTTGCAATATGATTTGTATTACGTCAAAAACCATAGCCTGTTTCTTGATTTGATGATCCTATTCCAAACCGTCCAAGTGGTGCTTTGGGGAAAGGGTGCGCGTTAGTCGCAAACGCAGATGACGCTCATCTCATCCAATTTGGCGGCTTGGGGTTATGGCCTGGCCGCTTTGGCTTATACGATACTGACGGTGATGATGCTCACCAGTTGGCGGCAACGCTCACAAGCGTATCTACTTGTCACCGCAAGCTTGCTAACAGCGCTCTGGGCAGGCGTAGAAGCCGCGAGTGTTCAACACCCAGCCTTTGTTCCATGGGGACTCGCTCTTGAAGTCTGCCGCAATGCCAGTTGGCTCGCCCTGCTTTTATACATTCTGCGTTTGCGCTTGGTTCCGGTGCCCGCGCATCTGAAAGCCTTACAGATTGTTTCGGGGTTTTTGGTCATCGGTTTGTTGGTAGTGTTGCTTCTACCCCTCTGGATACCGCATGTCTCACTTGGCTCCAAATTATTTCCGGCGGGATTTATCGCATTGGCAGTAATGGGTCTGGTGGCAGTCGAACAGGTGTATCGCAGTACACGTGTAGAAGACCGCTGGGCGATTAAATTTCTCTGTCTCGCTTTAGGCAGCTTGTTTGTGTTCGATTTTTATCTATACGCCAACGGCGCGTTGTTTCGCAGCCTTAACCCGGAGCTGTGGAGTGCACGTGGGTACGTCATCACGCTGATTGCGCCGCTAATCGCAGTATCGGCGGCGCGTAATCCGCAATGGTCGGTGCCGCTGGGGCTCTCGCGCAACATGGCTTTCCACACTGCCAGCCTGTTAGGGGCAGGCATTTATCTTTTGTTGATGGCAGGCGCCGGTTATTACCTGCGTATTTTTGGCGGCGACTGGGGCACGATCGTCCAGGCCATCTTTATTTTTGCCGCCGTATTATTGTTGGGGATTGCCGCTGCGTCAGGCACTTTCCGCGCGCGTTTACGGGTGTTTCTGAGCAAGCACTTTTTTAGTTACCGTTACGACTATCGGGAAGAATGGCTTAAGTTTACCCGTACGCTATCGTCCGGCGCATCAGGAGAGCGTCTGGGCGAGCAAGTCATACAATCGTTGGCCAAGCTCGTAGAAAGTCCTGGCGGCGCGCTATGGATGAAGGAAGAGAATATTGGTTATCAGCGGGCTGCCCATTGGAACTGGTCGGACATCCAGAACCATGAAGCTGCCGATTCGGCATTTATAAAATGGGTCTCACACAAACAGTGGGTGATCGATGTAAACGAGGCGGTTGTGCAACCGGAGCGTTACCCTGAATTGACGCTGCCATCATGGCTCACGCAAATAGCGAACGCATGGCTATTTATACCCTTAATGCAAAACGATGAATTGCTGGGATTTATTCTGCTTAAACCCTCGTTAGGCAAAATCAGCTTTAACTGGGAAGTCAGCGATCTGCTTAAAGTCGCAGCGAGCCAGGCCGCCACGCACCTCGCGCAAATGCGCGCCGCAAACGCATTAATTGTTGCACGCCAATTCGAATCATTTAACCGCACCACAACGTTCGTGATTCACGATCTGAAGAATCTAGTTGCGCAACTGTCCCTGTTGCTTGCGAATGCGGAAAAACATCGACATAACCCTGATTTTCAGGCTGACATGCTGGAAACGATCGAAAATGCGGTTACCCGAATGAACAAAGTCTTAACCCAATTGCGGCGCGGCGAAGCCAAGGATGCCGTTCGTTCGATCTCACTGGCGAAAGTGATTACCGATGCGGTCGCCAGTAAACGCGCTTTTAAATTGCAACCGAAAATCGATCTTCCCGACCCTGCATTGCATGTCTGCGCGGATAAGGAACGACTGACGCGGGCAATCGGCCATATTCTGCAAAATGCGTTAGAAGCCACCCCCCAAACGGGCAGCGTTTCACTTTCAACGCAACTGGACGGCGATATGGCGGTGGTGGAAATACGTGACAATGGCGTGGGCATGGAAGAAAGTTTTATCCGCAATCATCTTTTTCAACCTTTTGATTCCACTAAAGGGGCCGGAATGGGAATAGGCGCTTACGAGTCGCGCGAGACCTTACGGGCGATGGGCGGACATATCGAAGTGACCAGCACACCGGGACAAGGTACGCTATTTCGTTTGTCTTTGCCGATAGCCCATACAGGCAGTTATGCCGAGGCCTGCCCATGAGCGATAGCAAAATAAAATTACTGATCGTCGAAGACGATCCAGGGTTGCAAAAGCAATTCAAGTGGACACTGGATGAATATGAAATTCTGATTGCCGCGGATCGCGATGCAGCCATTGCGCAATTACGGCGCCATGAACCCGCAGTCGTATTGTTAGACCTGGGCCTGCCTCCCGATGTGGATGGTGCAACGGAAGGTCTTGCCACCTTGCAACAAATTCTGGGAATGGCCCCCCTTACCAAAATCATTGTCGTGACAGGGAATCTGGATCGCAACAATGCCGTCAAGGCGATCAGCATGGGGGCGTATGATTTTTTCCAAAAGCCTTTCGAGCCGGATGTACTGAAATTGATGATTACGCGCGCGCTGCATTTGCACGCGCTGGAAATGGAAAACCGTCATCTGGCATCATTGCGCGGCCGCTCAGCCCTGCAAGGTTTGATTACCTGTAGCGATGCGATGCTCAAAGTATGTCGTACCGTAGAAAAAGTGGCACCCGTGAATGCCACGGTGTTGTTGCTCGGCGAATCGGGAACGGGCAAAGAGGTTCTGGCGCGGGGCGTGCATGAACTTTCGCCGCGTGCCAACAAACGTTTTGTCGCCATCAATTGCGCCGCCATTCCAGACACGCTGCTTGAATCCGAACTTTTCGGTTACGAAAAAGGCGCATTCACCGGTGCCGCAAAACAAACGCTGGGTAAAATCGAATACGCCAATGAAGGCACTTTGTTCCTCGATGAAATCGGCGACTTGCCGCTGCCTCTGCAATCCAAATTATTGCGATTTCTGCAGGAGCGGGTCATTGAACGTTTAGGCGGTCGCGGTGAAATCGCAGTCGACGTGCGGGTGGTGTGTGCCACTCACCGCGATTTGTCGAGCATGATACGCGAGGGCACCTTCCGCGAAGACCTGTATTACCGTTTGTCCGAAATCAGCATCAAAATTCCACCGCTTCGCGAACGCGCAGGCGACCCTGTTCTATTAGCACAGGCTTTTCTCGAACGTTATGCTGCCGAACAGTCACGTAGTATCAAGGGCTTCAGCGCGGATGCTCTGGCGGCGCTAGAGGCGCATGCCTGGCCAGGCAACGTGCGCGAAATGGAGAACCTCATCAAGCGTGCAGTGATCATGGCGGAGAATGGCAATATTACCGCGGCGGATTTGGGCTTGGAGCCAGCTGAAACAGAATCTATCCCGTTTAATTTACGGCAAGTTCGAGAGGAAGCAGAGAGACGCGCGATCGTCCGCGCGCTCTCTCAGGTGAACGGGAGCATTGCCCAAGCAGCCGAGCTACTGGGAATCAGTCGTCCTACATTATATGATTTGATGAACAAAACCGGACTTAAATAAGCTCAAACGAAAGCCAACAATGCGTACTTTTCCTGCTCATATTTTTAAATTAAGTCTGGTACTCGTCTGTATAGGAGGCGTGATCGGCTGTAGCGAAGAGAGCAGCCAAATCTTATTGTCTAAAGCCAAGTCCAGCTTGAATGCAGGCGACAAAAAAGCGGCGGTCATTCAATTAAAGAGCGCTATTCAGAAGGATGAAAATAACGCTGAAGCACGTTTCGAACTGGCCCGAATCCAGATGGCGCGAGGCGATTTTGCTTCTGCAGAAAAAGAACTTCGCCGCGCACGTAAGGCGGGCATGAAGGATGAGCAAGTAAACCCTTTTTTGGCTCAAACCTTATTGCGTCTCAATGAATTTCAGCGCGTGCTCGACGAAATCCCCCTGCCGCCTCCAGGCAATCCCGCTGAGCTCAGCATACGTGCGGCCCATGCCAATGCCCACATGGGACTGGGGCAAATCGAGGATGCGCGCAAAATTCTCGAGCCTGCTGCGCAAGCCAATTCTAAGCACGCAGAAATCCAGCTCTCGCTTGCACGTTTATCCGTTCTGGAAAAGAAGGTCGATGATGCACTTAAGCATCTTGAATTAGCGATCAGCAATGACCCGAATAACCTCGATGCCTGGTTATTCAAGGGCGATATATTTCGCGCCCAGAGTAACCAACGTGAAGCGATAGCTGCGTATCAACACGCATTAACAATCGACCCTGATCATCCTGGCGCGCGCATTGTATTGGCGGATATCGCCATACAGGAAAATCGTTTGGCTGACGCCAAAAAAGAAGTAAAAACTGTATTAAAAACAAATCCGAACAATTTATTGGCGCGGTATACGCAAGCCGTCATCGATTATCGCGAAAAAAAATATACGCAAGCACGAGATCATCTGGCTGAAGTCGTCAAAGCTGCGCCAACATATCTGCCGGCCTTATTCCTGAATGGTGCGGTTGAATACGCATTAGGCAATATACAAACCGCCGAAGCCTATTTGAGTAAAGTCGTGAAGGCGGCACCCAATCATATTCCCGCTATCCGGCTGCTGGCAGCATCCCAGCTCAGGCTCGGTCGCGCAAATGATGCATCAAGCACGCTCGCCCCGGCATTAAAGAAAGCGCCGCAGGATATGGGCATACACATCGTTGCAGGTGAAATCGCGTTAGCCAGAAAAGCTTATGCAGAAGCTTCGGATCACTTCGATACCGCTGCCAAAATGAATCCAGGCAGCGCAGCAATACGCACGCAATTAGGTTTTTCGCGGCTGGCACTCGGAGATGATGCGCGAGCAATGGTTGATTTACAGGCTGCAGCGCAAATTGAGGGAGGCGAGGGCCGTGCAAACGCGCTGATTATTCTTGCCCAACTTAAAAACAAACAGTATGACGCTGCATTGGCCACTATTTCCACGCTGGAAAAAAATCGGCTCAGCAATCCTATATTTTTGACTTATCGCGGCGTCGCTTATTTAGGCAAACAGGATAAAGCGCGAGCCCGTGAGAGCTTTATTCAAGCGCTACAACTTGATCCTGTATTTTTTCCAGCTGCCGCCAGCCTGGCGCAACTGGATTTGCAGGACAATCGACCGGCTCAAGCACGCATGCATTTCGAAAATATATTAAAGGCACAACCCGCTCACTTAAAAGCGATGCTGGCACTCGCCGAATTAAGCAGGCTTAACCGGGACGAGAAATCTTATGTCAATTGGCTGACCAAAGCTGCCGCAGCCAATACTCAGGCGATCGAACCGAGAATTTTGATGGCACGTCATTTATTGGTGAAAGGCGAAGTATCCCAGGCGACGGCTGTTGCACGCGAAGCGGCCAATATCCAACCCAATCATCCTGTCGTGTTGGACATGTTAGGGAATGCTCAGTTTGCCGCCAAAGATTTTCAAAACGCGCAAGCTACTTTCCGCAAACTCGTCGATTTATACCCCAACAAAGTAGAGTCCCGCTTAAAACTGGCACAAGCGCAAGTTGCGCTAAAACGACCTGAAGAAAGCCGTAAAACCTTACAGGAAGCATTGGACTTAAAGCCTGATCTAGTTGCGGCGCAATACATGTTGGGCAATCTCGATATCAATACCGCGCGTTATGATGATGCATCCAGAATGGCGCGGCAGATACAGCAACAAGCGCCGAACTCGCCCTTAGGCTGGATATTGGAAGGGGATACGGCGAGTGCCAGAAAACACTATCCTATTGCAGTCACCGCGTACGAGCGTGCATACAAACTGCAACCTTCTTTAGAGACGCTCATGCGTCTCAATGCAGCACTGATTCGCGCAGGACGCGCCACTGAGGGCGAAGCACAACTGAATGCCTGGCTCAAAAACTATCCGCAAGATGTCAAAATTAGACTTTATTTGGCTGAAAACCTGACAAGCCGAGGCCAGTATCAAGCTGCTGCTGGACAATACTTGATATTGAATCAACAAATTCCCAATAATTTTTTGGTACTCAATAATTTGGCGTCGGTGCTGTCAGAAGTGAAGGATAAGCGTGCTCTCTCCTTCGCTGAACAAGCGTATAAACTAAAGCCCAATCATCCCGCGGTCATGGATACCCTGGGCTGGCTATTGGTTCAAAATGGGCAAGCGACCCGCGGAATTAAATTGTTAAAAGAAGCTTTAAGCCTTGCGCCCGATGCTGCCGATACCCATTACCATTTGGCTGCCGCATTATTTAAAACAGGAGATCGGGCTCGCGCTCGCAGCGAGCTCGAGCGTTTGTTGGCCCACGGTGGCGCGTTCTCCCAGCAAGCACAGGCACGCGCATTGTTGAATCAACTTCAAAGCCCATAAAGCGCTCGCTTGTTTTTGTAGTGGCTATTGGACTGATTCTTTAAGAGTCAACTTGTATTTTTTTGGATTCGTTTCCATTGAGCGGAGTATTGTAATGTCGCGTCAGCCCTTAACACTCACCCTCAGCGTGATCTTGGCCACCTCGCTGATCTTATCTGGCTGTGACCAGTTCAATCAGTATTCTGAACAGGAGCTGATTCAGCGCGCAAAAGACTTTGAAGACAAGGGTAATCTTAAGGGCAGCATTATTGAACTGAAAAACGCGCTCCAAAAAAACCCGAATAATCCTCAAGCGCGCTTGCTGCTCGGCCAAATCTATCTCAAAAATGGCATGGGCCATGAGGCCGAGAAAGAACTCTCTCAGGCTGAGAAACTGGGTGTCAGTCACGAATCCATACAAATAGACCTGGGTGAGGCCCTGCTCATGATGGGCGAATATCCTAGGCTATTGAACGAGATTCAGCCTACTGAAAAAACCTCGACACCCAATCTTGCCTATATTCAACAGTTACGTGCGGATGCCCTGCTTCGCCAAGGTAAGCTCAAGGAAGCCTGTAGTTTGTTTCAGGAATCTCTCAACACCTATAACGGTCATGCGCCAACCTATTGGGGGTTGGCTCAATGCGCCGTAGCTGAGCGCGATTTGAAAAAAGCCCGAGAATGGCTGAATGCAGCGCTACCCCTAAAAAACAAACAGGCTAAAACGTGGATATTTATTGGCGACCTGGAACAACTACAGAGGAACCCCCAAAACAGCATGGCGGCTTATAGCCAGGCTTTACGCCTGGAACCCAACAATCGGGAAGCCTTAGTCAACCGGGCAGGGCTTTACATGGCCTTAGGCCAGCTTGGACCCGCCCAGGTGGATGCGGAAAAAGTAACGAAGCTGGCGCCCAAATCACTCGCCGCTTATTATTTACACGCGCTACTGAGTTTTGAACGAAAGAAATTCGCCGAGGCACGCGATACCGTACAAAAAGCTCTCCAAATTGCGCCTGACCACATGCCCAGCATTCTGCTTGCGGGTGCTACTGAATATTCACTTGCTTCCTACCAACAGGCCGAATCCTATCTCAATCGTTTCCTGGGAAAGTTCCCGCTGCACGCCTATGCCCGCAGAGTATTGGCTGCAACGCAATTAAAACAAAAACATCCTGAGAAAGCGCTACAGACATTATCACCCCTTCTTTCCCATAACGCCGAGGATGCCGCAGCGTTGGCGTTAGCTGGGGAAGCCTATCTGTCTTTAGGAGAGCCCGCTAAAGCTACACAATATCTGGAAAAAGCCGCGGTAAGGGATCCTAGTAATTCCTTTATCCGTACCCAAATCGCCCTCAGCCATCTTTCCATGGGTGACACTCAACTGGGCATCTCCGAGTTAGCCAAAGCCGCAGCCATGGATCCTGATCCCCAAAAAGCGGATGTTTTACTGGTCATGGTTCATCTTAAGCGTAAAGAATATGACCAGGCCCTCGCAGCGATAGACGCTTTGGAGAAAAAAGGCCACCCCACCGCAGCTACTCATACAATGCGAGGGAGTGCGCTTTTTGGTAAAAAAGATTTTTCACGTTCCCGCTTTAGCTTTGAGCAGGCGCTGGCCCTCGACCCCACCTTTTTCCCGGCAGCTGCCAGCCTCGCGCAACTCGACATTCGTGACAAAAAACCTGATGTGGCATCGCAACGTTTTGAACGAATTCTGGAAAAGGACAAGAACAACCTTCAGGCCATGATGGCATTGGCCGAGTTGGCCGCGACAAAAAAACAGGATGACAAGCTTGTCGATTGGCTGGAAAGAGCAGCGAAAGCTCACCCGACCGCAATTCCGCCGCGCGCAGTTCTGGCGCGGCATTTCCTAGTGAGGAAGCAACCCCAGAGGGCGCTGGCACTTGCCAATGAAGCGGTCGGCGCCAATCCCGACAACCCAACTGCGCTCGATCTGCTCGGGTCTATCCAATTGGCAACGAACGACAACACCAACGCTATCAGTACGTATACCAAACTGGCGCAACTAGCCGCCCAATCGCCGGATGCCTACCTGCGACTCGCGCAAGCTCAGATTGCCGGCAACAAATTGGCTGACGCCCGCTCCAGCCTGCAGAAAGCTCAGCGGCTTCATCCTAATCACGCACCCAGTCTGGACGCCCTGATCCGGCTCGAAATGATGGAAAAAAAGCCTGAACAGGCCTTGCAAATCGCACGGCAGTTACAAGCCAGCCAGCCACAATCCCCTCTTGGTTTCGAGCGCGAAGGCGATATTCAACTGAACCAGAAACGTCCCGACCAGGCGGTCAAGGCTTATGAACAGGCGCTGGCGAATGGCGCAGGCTCGTCCGTCTTCATCAAATCCCATCGCGCTCT
>OBEQ012282463.1_pt1 | contig 12806 bp, 11 predicted proteins | sample 1670901 | NCBI WGS metagenome assembly OBEQ01 (sample SAMEA104232315, study PRJEB22302) | groundwater metagenome | biome: forest; feature: aquifer; material: groundwater | place: USA | collected 2011-08-07 | depth 5.4 m
ATGCCTCGGAACCACAATCCCGAGGCGTTTCTCTTTTTGGTGCTGTGAATTACGAAGTGCAAGAAGCTCAACTTCTTCGGCGAGATTAAGATGCACAGAGTCGGATTCTCCGAGAATCCGACTCTGTGCATCTTATGGCGCTCCTATTTGCTCGAAGAAATGGATCATGGAGCGGACAGCAGAGTGATAGTCGGCGAGATTGAGGGATTCGTTCCATGAGTGAGCGTTAGTGTCGGGGTCTTCGACGCCGACAAGTATAGCCGCCGCACCACCCGGGGCTTTGGTGAATGGCTCTACAAATCCTATCGAACCACCGCAGCCAATATATGCGGCCTTTTTGCCAAAGCCAGCTTCCATCGCAGTTTCCATCACTTTATACGCCGGATGCGTCGGCTCAGTGCGCCACCACGCCGCGTCATGGCCACCAGGGAGACTGAGCTGCACTCCTTCTGGGCAGATGCTTTTCAGAAAATCAGCAAGTTGCTCATAGGTCTTCTTGCCATTCATGTTGGGTACCGTTCGAATACTGATTCTTGCCCAGGCAGAAGCATTGATCACATTGGAGACTTGTGCGCGAGAAGACACCTGGATCGCATTGACGGAGATTGCGGGGCGATTCCAGATGAGTTCGTGATAGGTAAAACCCTGTTCACCCGTGAGCGGTACACCAGGGAGCATGCCTGAATAACGGCGAAAATCCTTTTCGCTCATCTCGAGCTCCTCCATACGGGCGTGTTCCTCTGGGGTAAGGGCCCGAACTTCGTCATAGATACCAGGTACTGCGATGCGGCCGTCTTCTCCCGTAAGTTGGCCAAGCATTTTTGCGAGAATCTGTGCAGGGTCGGGTATTGGTCCACCCCACGCACCTGAGTGCACCGGCTTTTTGAGAACACTCACTTCGACATCACACGTGACGAGTCCACGGAGCTGATTCGTTATTCCGGGGACACCATTGGGCAGAGTGTCGGTATCAGTAAGAATAACGATATCCGCTGACAGTTTGTCTCTGTACTGTTCGAGACACTTCTCCAAATTACTTGAGCCAATCTCTTCTTCTCCTTCAAAGAAGCATTTGACGTTCACGGGCAGCTTGCCTTCAGTCTTGAGGTACGAAGCGATGGCTGCGAGATGAATGAGGATACCAGCCTTGTCATCGCCGGTACCGCGACCGTAGAGTCTTCCACTTTTCTCTGTTGGCTCGAAGGGGTCGTTTTCCCATTTGTCGCGTTCACCCGTTGGCTGCACGTCATGGTGCGCGTACAAGATGAGTGTCGGTTGACCAGGGGCACCGAGCCAGTCCCCGTACACATACGGATGCACGTCATGGAGTTCGAGGAGTTCGACATTCTGCAGGCCAATCTTACGCATGAGCGTTGCAGTCGCCTCTGCACTCTCCCTCACCTTCTCCTCGGGAAAGCCGTCAGCGGAAATACTGGGGACACGACAAAGCGTCTTCAGCTCCTCGATGTAGGCGTTTGCGTTATCGGCGTAATGCTTGAGGGCTGTGTCTTTCATGTAATTGATAATGAAGAATGAGTAATGAGGAATGATTGTACCACGACTTACAGAAGTCGGACTTCACGATGACAGAAATCGGACTTCTAACGACTATGGACTTGCGCTCTTGTCAAAGGTGTGGGCACGGGTATACTAGATGCATTACCAAATACCCCTTACTTCATTATGGACACACAACACGAGCAGACTCATTCGGAAGAAAAGCCTAAAATGCATCGTTTGAAACTGTTACGCTGGATTCTGGCACTTGCCATTGTCGTTATCCTCAACCTTTTCTTTGCAGTCGCCATTCACATAGTCTATAAGGAGCCGTCCTACGATCACTTTTGTGTAAATAATCGCATCACGCAGGCAATAGAGACAAAGGAAGCCTGCGAGGCGACGAGTGTCGGCGGTCAGTGGAATCCTAATACGCAACCGAAGCCGATGAAACTTGCGGCAGGTGAAATATATCCTGCTGGCTACTGCGATACCAATTATACTTGTAACAAAAACTTCCAAGGTGCACAGTCACTCTATAATCGTAATGTCTTCGTTGTCCTCGTTGTCCTCGGCCTCCTTTCACTCATTGTCGGCTACCTTCTTGCGATGAGTAGTGCTGTATCGCTCGGCCTCTCTCTCGGCGGTCTCGTCTCTCTTATAATTGCCACAGTTCGATACTGGAGTGATATGCACGAATATCTGCGCCTGGTTATCCTTGCACTAGCGCTTGTTGCATTGATTTACTTTGGTATCAAGAAGTTCCGCGATTAAAGGCAAAACTCTAATTTCCAAACCATAAATCCTAAACAATGTCCAAGCACCAAATCCAAAATGTAAATTGCTGCACATTTGGTTGTTTGTAAGTTGAGTATTGGGATTTGTTTAGGATTTAGAGCTTAGGGTTTAGGATTTTCGATTATGGAGTATAATCACAAAGAAATAGAAAAAAAATGGCAAGATAAGTGGGCGGCTGATAAAACATACCGAACACCGGCTTTACCAAAGAAAGACAAGTGTTATGTCCTTGATATGTTTCCATACCCTTCGGGTGTTGCTATGCACGTCGGACACCCAAAAGGCTACGTTGCCACAGATGTCTTTTCGCGCATGAAGCGTATGCAAGGGTACGATGTGCTCCACCCGATGGGCTGGGATGCGTTTGGGCTTCCAGCAGAAAACTACGCCATTAAGAACAAGACACATCCACGAAAAGCCGTCGAAGAAAACCTTAAGCGCTACAAAGAGCAACTCCAGATGCTCGGTGTTGATTACGACTGGGAGCGGGAAATCAATACCACAGACCCGGCCTATTACAAATGGACGCAGTGGATTTTTTTACAACTATTCAATAAGGGACTTGCCTACGAATCTGATAAACCGATCAATTGGTGTCCATCATGCAAGACTGGCCTTGCCAACGAAGATCTCGAGGGTGGGAAGTGTGAACGCTGTGCATCAGAGGTGGAGCAGAAACCGATGCGGCAGTGGGTGCTTCGTATAACAAAATATGCAGACCGACTCCTTGAGGGGCTTCATGGCCTCGATTGGGAGCCGCATATCAAAGAGATGCAACGTAATGGGATCGGCAAGAGTGAGGGTGTTAACTTTACACAAAAGATCAAGGATCTCGACCTAAAGATCGAGGCTTATGATTCGATACCCCAGACTTTTATGGCGCAGACTTTTGCGGTTATTGCACCAGAACATCCTCTTGTCTCCAAACTCATCACTGGTACAACGTGCGAAAAACCTGTAATGCAATTTGTTGAGAGTTTCAAAAAAAGAAAACTTCAGAATCAGTTCTCTATTGATAAAGAAATCGAAGGAATTTTTACAGGACGTTACATTGAAAACCCCTTTGGTACGGGTGATCTCCCCATCTGGATCGCAACCTTTGTTGTTTATGGTTACGGTACTGGTTTTGTGAATTGTAGCGCCCATGATGAACGCGACTTTGCTTTTGCGAAAAAGTATGGAATTCCACTTCGTGTGGTGATGTTGCCGAAGGATACGGAACACGCAAAGCGAGTGACATCACTAGAGATGTGCTATCACCATGACCCACTCGGCGTCTTACAGGCTCCTGAAGACATGCGCGGTAAAACGTGGGCAGAGGCTCGTGAAGAGATCCTCACCTATATTGAAAAGAAAGGGTTCGGCAAAAGAACAACACACTATAAATTGCGTGACTGGGTGTTTTCGCGGCAGCGCTACTGGGGGGAGCCTATCCCGATTATTCATTGTGAAAAATGCGGACCAGTGGGTGTACCGGAAAAAGACCTGCCCGTTACCCTTCCCGAGGTGGAGAGCTATGAACCGACAGGAACGGGGGAGTCACCGCTGGCGAGCATTCCCGAATGGGTGAACACTATCTGCCCGAAATGCGCTGGGGCGGGAAAGCGCGAGACCAATACCATGCCGCAGTGGGCTGGTTCGTCGTGGTATTATCTGCGTTATATTGACCCGAAAAACGATAGCGCTATTGTTGACGTCAAAAAAGAGAAAATCTGGATGCCGGTAGATTGCTACGTTGGTGGTGCCGAGCATGCCACTCGCCACCTCATTTATGCCCGTTTTTGGCATAAGTTTCTCTACGATATCGGTGTTGTTTCGACCGAAGAACCATTCACACGTCTACAGCACGTTGGCCTCGTCCTCGCCGAAGACGGCAGAAAAATGAGCAAGCGCTGGAACAATGTTATCAATCCCGACGATGTCGTGGAGCGCTCTGGGGGTGATACAGTTCGTTGCTATGAAATGTTTATGGGTCCGTTCGAGAACGAAATCGCTTGGTCAACGGAGAGCATGATTGGCGTCCGACGCTTTCTTGAGCGCGTGGCACGACTGGAAGATAGAGCAAGTAACGTCGAGCCGAGCAAAGACTTACTGAGACTCATGCATGAGTCTATCAAAAAAGTCAGCGAGAACATTCTATCCTTCCGCTTCAATACGGCTATCTCCCAGTTGATGATTTTCTCACGGGCGCTTGATGAGCACGACCCGATCTCCAAAGAGGTGTACAAAATTTTACTACAGCTTCTCGCTCCTTTTGCCCCTCATATTACGGAGGAGGTCTGGTTTCGGAGCGGAGAACAATTTTCTATTCATCGGAGTGACTGGCCGAGATACGATGCGAGTTGTCTTGCACAAGACGAGCTATCTATTGCAGTACAAGTGAACGGAAAAGTTCGTGGGACCGTACTTCTGGCTCCCGATGCCACGGAAACTGCCGCGAGAAATGCTTTTTCAGAACATTCAGCCTCCCACGAATGGTTAAAAGATGGGCAAATTGACAAATTTATCTATGTGCGCGGAAAGGTCATTAGCGTTGTAGTTAAGCCGTAATTTAGCGATTGGGAAGATATGTTGACTCTTTACTAGAAATACGTTATAGTAATCATGCATTATATGGCGAAGACAAAACTCACGTTTAATCCGAAGAAGGTGGTCAAGGGTCTCCTTGCACCGCTGCCCGAGCGATCTCGGACGGTTGTTGCCCAGCGCTTTGGACTTACGGATAGCGGCTCTCGCGAAACTCTAGAAGCCATCGGGAAGAAATACGATATTACTCGAGAACGGGTGCGTCAGATCGAAAATCTCGCGTTGGCCCTAATCCGCAAGAGCCGTCAGTACGCGGAACTTTTGCCGATCTTCCATGAGCTCAGCGAAAATATTCGTGAATCGGGTGGTCTTGTTCATGAATCGGAATTCCTCGAGAGTCTTTCTAATCAGAAAGACGTACAAAACTATGTTAATTTTCTCCTTGTTCTGGGAGATAGTTTTGTTCGGCTGAAAGAAAATGACGAGTTTCATCACCGCTGGACCGTAGACGAAGGAGCGGCGGGTGTGGTTGAAGATGCCCTTCGTAATCTCTATCGGAATCTTTCAGACGAGGATCTCGTAACTGAACATGAGCTCGTGCAACGTTTTTTGGACGAGCTGAAGAAAATAGCTAGCCGAGAGCACGATACGGAGGTGGCGCGGCGCTGGCTGGCACTAACAAAGAAGATCGGCAAGAATCATCTGGGTGAATGGGGGATAGCCGAATCGCCCAATGTCCATGCTCGAGGTATGCGAGATTATGCCTATCTTGTTTTGCGACGCCACGGCTCGCCTATGCATTTTGCAGAGGTGGCAAAGGCCATTATGACAACCTTCGGTAGAAAGGCGCATACTGCCACCTGTCACAATGAGCTTATCAAGGATGATCGTTTTGTATTGGTAGGCCGCGGACTCTACGCCCTCAAAAAATGGGGTTATTCGACAGGCACCGTCCGTGACGTCATCGAGTCGGTACTTCGCCGTGACGGCCCCCTCACCAAAGAAGAAATCCTGACTCGCGTTCTAAAGGAGCGCTATGTGAAAGACAATACTATTCTCGTCAATCTTCAGAACAACAAGCACTTCAAGAAGGAAGCGAACGGAAAATACACACTGGCGCAGTAAGTAGGTATCTGGCAGAACAAGACAAGTTTGAACCTTCCGTTAGGTTCAAACTTGTATTGTTCTAAAGCTATGGCGTTCACGTTTCCCCAGTCTCGTGAACCTTTTTTTGTGTGGAGTAAGCTATACTATTGCAGATGTTGTATTTTCTCACCGATACATGGGTTGATCTTTTGCGTGAGGTCTTTGGAACCATGTGGCTGTGGTTGCCGCCACTGGCACTGATTGCCTTCTATCAATCGTTTTACTCGTGGCGAAGCCTTTGGTTTGGAAAAGAAAAGTACAGATCCGGTATTTTCGAAATTCGGCTTCCCAAAGAATTGACCCGTTCGCCCAAAGCGATGGAGATGGTGCTCACTGCTCTCCATATTACGTCTGCCGGCCTCACGAATGACGTTTGGATCATGGGAGCTTATAGACCGTGGTCGTCGCTTGAGGTCGTATCGATAGGAGGAGACATCCATTTCTATATTGTTTACCCAATCAAATGGAAATTTTTGTTGCAGTCCCAGATTTATGCTCATTACCCCGAGGTTGAAATAATAGATGCGGAAGACTACACCGCCATGATTCCATACGGACTGCCAGGATCGGACTGGAATGTTTGGGGCGGCATATACGGGTTCGCCAAGAATAAGCCCGAGGAAGCGGGCTATGCTCTCAAAACATACGTTGACTATGGGCTCGACAAGGATCCTAAGGAGGAGTTCAAGGTTGACCCGATGGTTCCCTTGCTCGAATTTCTGGGCAATGCGGATTCCAATGAACAAATCTGGATTCAGTTTGTCATTAGGGCCGCGAAACTTTCGGAATGGCAAGACCCTGTGCGGAAACTGCTGGAGAGGCTCACCCATCGCGCGGACGAGGCAACCGAGAAAATCAATTTTGCCAAGCAATCACTCACACCCGGTGAAAAGAATGTTATCGAAGGAATTGAGAGAAAACTTTCCAAGCTTTGTTTCTACACCGGCATACGGCTAATCTACATGAGCCGTGAAGGCAAGTTTCGTCCCGAGAATTGTCTGGCATCACTTGGTATTTTCCGGCCCATGAACAGTGAGGATGGCCAGGCCATAGGATTCTGCAAGTCGACAACTTATGATCAACCATGGGAAGATGTTGCCGGTTTGCGCGCCCCACTCCTTCGAGCCCTGTTCTGGAGAGAGTATCGTCATCGAGGTTGGCACTACCCCCCGTTTAAACGTCCCCCAATGGTTATGACCACGGAGGAGCTTGCTACCATATACCATTTCCCGGGTTCAGTTGCCTCTACTCCAAACCTGCAAAGGATCGGCTCGAAGAAAGCAGAAGCACCTGTCAATTTGCCCACCTGATTACTGTTAAACATGAAAAGACACTGTATTCAAAGTCCGGAGTCAACAGATCCTTGCGAGCATTTCGCTTGCCACGCCGGCTGGCTTGTTCGAGTCGTGGTAATTGCCGTGCTCTCGGGTAGCGCGTTGTGGGCGTATGCGGCGACGCCTCCGGCCAACTTCCCGCAAGGACGAAGGGTTGAGGTACCCAGAGGCGCACCTCTGCGCCTCATATCAAACGAGCTTAAGGACGATGGAGTCATCCGCTCCGCCCTTTTATTTGAGGGGACCGTTCGAGCTTTGGGAGCAGACACGGGGGTGCAAGCGGGAACATATTTTTTTGAGCAGGCTCTCTCGGTTGTCGATCTGGCCAGACGGCTTGTGGAAGGGATATTCGGGTTGAAACCAGTGCGCGTCACTATTCCAGAAGGCGCTACTGTTCGTGACATGGGATACCTTTTTGATCGTAGACTGTCCAATTTCGACAGGGTAGGTTTTCTGCGTTTGGCGGCAAACAAAGAGGGCTACCTATTTCCGGATACCTACTTCTTTCTCGAAGATACCAAGCCCGAGCAAATCATTGCCGATATGCATCGAAATTTTCGTAAACACATAGGGATCTATGAGTCGCAGATAGCATCGTCTGATTTGACGCAAGAAGAACTCGTAATCCTTGCTTCATTGCTTGAAAAGGAGGCGAGAAAACCAGACGAGCGGCGCGTTATTTCCGGTATTGTACGCAACAGGCTCGAGAAAGACATGCCCTTGCAAATTGATGCAACCTTTCGGTATATTCTCGGCAAGGGTTCCTTTGAGCTTACGCTGAAAGACCTTAAGAATGATTCCCCATACAACACCTACACCAATACAGGATTACCCCCGAGCCCTATTGCAAATCCGGGTCTTGATGCGCTGTTGGCCGCACTTGAGCCGCAAGCAACAAAATATCTGTATTATCTCCATGATCTATCCGGGCACATTCGCTACGCTCGCACCTTTGCACAGCATCGACAGAACAAGCTCGCGTATCTACCATAATGAGCACCAAAGCATACGGACGGCGGCAAGATATCAATATGCGTGATGCTCCGCTTGCTTTTATTGACCTCGAGACAACGGGGCTGAATCCACTACGACATGAAATAATTGAGATTGGGCTTGTTCTCGCCGAGCAGAAGCGGCGAGCTGGTGCTTACAAGCTAGCCGTTATAGATGAGTGGGAGATAAAGGTGTTGCCGTCAAGGATAGAAGATGCTGAACCGGAAGCACTGCGTATCAACGGCTACAAAAAAGAAGACTGGCTTTTCGCCGTAGAGCTTGCCGGAGCACTGAAGGAGCTCTCTCGGCGGACTAAAAATGCTGTTATCATTGCCCAGAATATAGCTTTCGATTGGAGCTTTCTCGAGAAAGCTTATCGCGATACTGGCGTGCCCATGTCACTGCACCCCAATCGAAAACTTGATACGATATCCTTGTGGTTTGGAAAGTACCATATGTTGCCAGACCCTGAAAAGTTCGGGCTCTATCACTTAGCCAAATATCTCGGCATACAAAACGAAAAAGCTCACACAGCGCTCTCGGATGCCCGCACCCTCTTCGAAATCTACAAAAAAGTGATGACCACTTTTGGGAGCTAAGCTTCCAAACATTTATGAAGGGATGTGGTGTAATTATGGCAATGTCGGGCGGGGTAGATTCCTCTGTTTCGGCGGCGATACTTAAGGAAAAAGGATACGCGGTACACGGCGTTCACTTGCGTATCACTGCGCCGGAATGGCCGGGATGCAGTAGCGGAGAGGATGAGCGAGATGCCGCCCGGGTAGCGGCGGTACTCGGTATACCCTTTACCGTGCTTGATTATAGCCTGCAGTATAAAGAGAAAGTGATTGAAGAAATGCTCTGTGAATACAAAGCAGGGAGAACGCCAAATCCCGACGTCTCGTGTAACCGCGAAATCAAGTTTGGCTTGTTATATGACTGGGCAATGGCGCAAGGCGCGGCATACCTAGCCACTGGTCATTACGCTCGCAAATATATTAGTACCATACAGTCAAGCCGTGACCACATCCCCAGTCACGCCGTGACTGGGGATGTGGTTGAGCTGATAGGAAACAATCTACGGGTGGCATTTGACAAAAACAAGGATCAAACATACTTTTTGTGGACACTGACACAAGAGAAATTACAACACGCATTTTTTCCCATCGGGGATTACGCAAAAAAAGATGTACGTGCGCTCGCAAGGAAATTCAAACTACCAACGGCAGAAAAGAAAGATAGTCAAGGTTTGTGCTTTGTCGGACAGCTCGACATGAAGGATTTCCTCAAGAACCATTGGCACCCACAGCCGGGGAAAGTACTGGACGAAAATGGAAATATCATTGGCACGCACGAGGGAGCAATGCTCTACACCCTCGGAGAACGCCACGGCTTCAGTGTCAATGCCTCCTCCCCAAAGCAAAAACCGCTTTTCGTCGTTGCTAAAGATCTCAAGCAAAACACTATAACAGTGAGCCACGACAAGCTAATCTTCTGGACACGACGTGTCCAGATTGAGAGCTGCAACTGGATCGGCGAGGCGCCAGAAGAAGAGAAGCGATGCCAAGCAAGAATGCGGTACCAACAGCCGTTGCAGCGATGTGAAGTACGGAGGACGGAGGACGGAGTAATGGTTGCTTTTGACGAGGCGCAGATTGCGTCACCGGGCCAGTCACTTGTTCTCTATGATAACGACACTTGCCTCGGTGGTGGCGTGATTACCGATAATGTGCTATAAAATGGCTGATTTGTACAAAGGAGGTTGTGCCGATGAGGAAACGGAACCTTGGTCTTCTACAGGCCATGTCGCTCTTGAGGAAACTCGTTCGTTTTAAGGGATGGCGAGCAAAGAAGGTGCGTGATGACTACGACTTTCTTGTTGTGAGGCTAAACCCGCCGAGGGGCTTTAAGCTCATGGACAAGGAGGGAGGTGTTATTGACGAATGTTGTCCAATAACCGCAATCCACGCGTCAATCGTCGGACCTAAAGGGCCTCATTACGGAGTGTTTTCCTTCAGCAGAGCAGCGAAAGCCTGTGGCATGAGAGAGTCGGTGGAGCAATCTCTCGTCGCTGCCGCAGACAATCTCAATGGCACCTACCGTGAGCGGCTACTGAAAGTTCTATACTTGCCCAGAGACAGGGGCTGATCACAATCAAGGCGAGTGGAGTGTACACAAATGGCAGGTGCCAGCGATGGAGCCGGCTCTTTATTTTTGATATAGTATGGTTATATGACATCGAAAGAGGTGCGGCAAAAGTATTTGGATTTCTTCAAAGAGCGCGGACATGCGGTGATTCCTTCTGCTCCGCTTATTCCTGAAAACGATCCGACCACGCTCTTTACCTCGTCGGGTATGCAACCAATGCTCCCCTACCTTCTGGGTGAGGCGCATCCAAAGGGGACAAGGATCGTCGACAGTCAGCGATCGTTTCGGGCATAACACACTGAGGAAGTGGGTGACATCCGCTACACCACTTTTTTTGAGATGCTCGGTAACTGGTCGCTCGGCGACTATGGTCGCAAAGAACAGATTGAATGGATGTTCGAGTTTCTCATTGATGTCCTTGGTATTGACCCAGAGCGTCTCTACATCAGTGTCTTTATCGGTGATCCTACGATCGGAGTTCCCAAGGATGAAGCGGCGGTAAGGATTTGGCAGAATTTGTTTGCAAACAAGGGCCTCGAAGCGAAGTTCGTGGACATTGGTAGCGATATGGATGGTTATGCGAAAGGTATGGGCGATGCACGGATCTTTTCTTATGAAGCCAAAAAGAACTGGTGGAGTCGCGCTGGCGTGCCGGAGAAAATGCCGGTCGGAGAGCCGGGAGGACCGGACTCTGAAATGTTCTATGACTTCAGGACACCGCATGATCCAAGATGGGGTATGGAGTGTCACGTCAACTGCGACTGCGGGCGATTTATGGAAATCGGCAATAACGTCTTTATGGAATATCGTAAGGTTCAACCTTCCGCCAAGGTTGAACCTTATTTCGAGAAGCTTGCCAAGCCAAATGTAGATTTCGGTGGAGGGCTCGAACGCATTACCGCAGCATCCATCGATTCACCGGACGTTTTTAAAACAGATCTGTTTAATGGCGTCATCACAGAGCTCGAAAAGCGTTCTAGCAAACCTTACGCTGGCAATGAGAAAGCGATGCGGATCATCGCTGATCACCTGCGTGGCGCAACTCAAATGATCGGGGACGATATTTTTCCTACGAATAGCGAACAGGGTTATGTCCTGCGCCGACTGATCCGCCGCGCGGTGCGATACAGTGATGTTCTCGGGCTTCCCGCGAAATCACTTGCAGAAATAGCACCATGTGCGCTTGTTCCCTTTGAGGGAGTCTACGATTATGTTCTCAAAAAGAAGGAACTGATCCTCTCCTCTATTCGTGATGAGGAAGAGAAATTTCGTGCAACAATCGCGCGCGGGATGAAACACTTTAAGGAATTATCCGGATCATCCGTATCCGGTCATGACGCGTTTATTCTTTTCACCACATATGGCTTTCCGGTCGAAATGACCGAGGAGATTGCCGGGGAACGCGGTATGACGCTCGACAGGGTTGGCTATGAGTCGGCCATGCGAGGGCATCAGGAACTCTCCCGCGCCGGTGCCGAGCACAAGTTTAAGGGCGGTCTTGCCGATCACTCGGAAAAGACAGTGCAGTATCATACGGCTACGCACATGCTTCACGAGGCCTTGCGACGAGTACTTGGCCCACATGTCGAGCAGAGGGGGAGTAATATCACCGGCGAACGCTTACGCTTCGACTTTGTTCACCCGAGCAAGCTGACACCGGACGAGATCATGAAAGTGGAGCGGCTGATGAATGAGGAAATTGCAAAGAGTCACCCGATGAGCTTTCAGCTCATGACCGTGCCGGCGGCCAAGGCCTATGGCGCTATTGGTATCTTTACTGACAAGTACGACGAAGAAGTTAAGGTCTATACTCTCGGCGATGAGAAGACCGGTATTTTTAGTAAGGAAATTTGCGGTGGTCCACATGTGCAGAACACAGGTGAAATAAAAGGGACGTTCATGATCCTTAAAGAAGAAGCTGTTAGCGCCGGCATTCGCCGTATAAAAGCAGTGCTCCGGTAAGTGTGCACATAACTCAATAGAAAATAATCGATGCACAGGTTACTATGTACGGATGGGAGTAGTACGAAAAAAGGGAACAGCCTATATTGTTATAGATGTAGGCGAAGAATCAGTCGGATATGTAGAAGTTTTATGTTCAAAAAATAGTCGGCAGTCTAGCATTACTAGTGCAGACCGATTGCAATGCAATGCGCAGGGCGATCTACGAGTGCGGCTCAAAGCTATCGAAGAAGCTCTGAGTCAGCTTTTGATATCGGGGGCAAAACAGGGCGTTTTTAGAAATGCAAGCGTGCATGTTGTTCTTGCACCGAGTTATTACACCGCTCAACTACGTGAAGTGCGCCAAGAAAACGAAACGTCTTTTATATATACGCACGAACTACTCTCCTCACTGTTCCCACC
>OBEQ011660968.1_pt1 | contig 12805 bp, 19 predicted proteins | sample 1670901 | NCBI WGS metagenome assembly OBEQ01 (sample SAMEA104232315, study PRJEB22302) | groundwater metagenome | biome: forest; feature: aquifer; material: groundwater | place: USA | collected 2011-08-07 | depth 5.4 m
CACATAAGCCAAATACTCCACACTTGACGCTGGAGGATTGTAAAGGCTTGCGATTAATGTGGTTGTTGTTCCAATTGCCCCCGCCTTTTCGTTTTGGGGACATTTAGTGTCAAACTTCACAGTGCCAATTTCATCAACACAGCCGGCCACTGACTGGAAAAGAGAAAGCTGAAAGTTAATCCACGCGCGGTCGTCGAAGCTTTGTTTGTTGTATCCCGTTCCGAAGACAGCCTCGTGCCATTGTTGAAGTCCTGGACTGCCTCTTTCTGCAAAAATTGGCTGGACAAAAGCGAATAGTACCGAGAATGCTACAACGAAAAGAATAAATTTCCGTCGCATAAGAATCTTAAAAAGGGTTTTCATTTTGTACTTGTAAAGGTGTTGTTATTCAATTATTACTGTTCTTTGTTAATTTTGCAATCTCATTTTTTTGGCTGGGGTAATAATTCTGCCGGATAGAGCGACCTGACTAAATCCGTGTACCCGCTTTTGAAAGATGCGCTACCTGCGTAATTGACGCCTTTTGTTTCCGTCTTGCCGGCGACCTCATAGTCTATATTTTCTTTTTGGTCTCCTTGTTTAGAGAACGGAACCTCTTGGGGTTTGAAAAAATTGAGAAATCCATGCTCTCCAACTGTCTGGTCTTTAAGTTGAGTTTCCCCGGGCAGATATTTTACTTGCTGTACTTTTATATTGACCGCTGTGCTCTGGCCGGGATTAAGGAAGCCTAGCAAGAATTGTTTTATATTTTGAAGCACATCGCCTACAAAGTTTAATTGAGCCGGACCTGAGTATTGCGTGTCTATTTTATCAGCCGGGACGCCGCCGCTGGTCAGACAGTCGACGAAATGTTCAGGAATGTTGGGGTCGGAAGGTGAATTTGTTGTGAAGTTTAAGTCCGCTCCGCGGTCGGGTACGAAAATTGCCTGCCAGAAACGTGACAACAAGAGTGTTTGTCCATATTCTCCGGATGCAGAAAAGGTTGTTTTGCCCGGGTTGGTGAGAACGTCTGTTCCACTTTGTCCCTGGGCTGTTACCTTTCCACAGCCGACATGGGCAAGGAAGCCCCGGTTTTCAAGTTTTGCCTGAACAGCCGCCGTTGCCTCAAAGCTTACTTTATTGATTAACTCATAAGGCAGAGCCCGGTTTTGCATTTCTGTGTCTCCGAAGAATTTTTGTTCAGTTCTGAAGTCCGGGAAGGGGAGCTTGTCGGTTTTTGGTCCAATGTTGCCAAGCCCTCCAAATATACTGCCGGAAATATCGTCCAAGAATGAAGACCTGGACGCTTCTTTTTGGATTTCTATGGTTTCGCCAAAGACCGGTTGGGGAGAAAGGTCGACTATAGTAGCTCGCGCAGGAGGCGCGGCTACAAATAAAAAATAAAAAATAAAAAATAAAAAATAAAATGAAGACATTCGATTTATTGGGTGACTTTGAAAATTGTCAATTGGACTCCGGTGATTGTTTCTATAAGCCTCAAGATAAGAAAGGCAAGAATTAAGACAACCAGACCGGCAATTGCGTGGGTTAAAGTTCCCTTTGCCGCCTCAGTAGCTTTGGGATCGCCCCCGGAGGTTAGATAGCGCAGACCTCCGATTAAAAACATAACAAAAAGGACAATCCCAGCAAGTGCAAGGACAACACTGATAGTATTGGAAAAGGCACACTCCACACCCTTAATTGTTGCGACTTCGACCACTTGGGGTTGGGTGCACTGCCCAGCACGATCCCGTGCGAGGCAAATTGTTCGACTAACACTGCACCCTTCTCCTAGCCAATAAAGTGCATAGGCGCGCTTGGGAAACAAAAGCACCAGCAAGAGAAATCCTGTTAGTGTTCTCACAACCTTATGGGTAACCAAACCCTTTAACACGTTTTAAGTGTATACTCCCCGGGTTATCCAGGTCAACTACTGTTGTGGAAACTGTTCAAATGTAAGGTTGAACAAGTCAACATGGAACAGTACATTGATTAATTGTGTAATCGCCCAGGCTGAAAAGACGATAACCAAACCAATTAATGCAGCCGTGATTTGATTTCTTGCTTCTTCAGTCTTAGTCTTATCTCCGCCGGACATAATCCATTTTATGCCGCCAAGCACCAACCAGAAAAAGAAGACTATTGCGGCAATAATGACTGTAACTTTTACAAGTCCTGAAATAAGGCCAGAAATAGTCAAATTACCTACCTCTTTTGATGGAGCGGCGCCTTGTAGATTTATTTTTTGTGCAAAAGCCGGTGTTGCAGAAAGCGCAAAAACAACCGCGCTTGTCCAAGTAGAATTAATAATTTTTCTCACTTTTTATTCTGTCACCTCCTTTTTTACCCGCCGCTCAATCGCTCTTTGCGCCGTGTACGAATAAGCAAAGCTTGAGAGCTTCGCTCTTAGTACTGAAAAGGCGCAAAGCAAGATTAGGCGGGCACTACTTTATCTTAAGCATATCAATGTCAATTTGCAAGATGCTGACTCCAAAAAGCGTTTCTATAAGCTTTGCAATAGCAAAAAGGGACAGGACGATTACAAATCCGATAAGTGCATTTACTATTTGGCCTCGTGCCGCTTCAATTTGCGCCTTGTCGCCAGAGGACATAATCCATTTTATTGCGCCGATTAAGAAATAAAAGAAGAAAGCTACGGCCGCAACAATAATAAGAGTACTGACTAGCGTGGTCAGAATTTTCCCAAACAAGAAACCAGCTTCCCAATCATTTACTGGACTCAAATTGGGAGCCAGGGGATTTATTATTCGACCGCCTTGCTCCGGCTCGGGACCCGGTACGCGTGCTAGTAGACTAAATATTGAAATCATCTGTTTGGCCCTAAAATAACAATTGTGCTTCCAAGATTAAGAATGTTTATTCCCAGGATGCTGCCGATGACAGTGATTAGAACCAGTGCCGAAACCACGAGCACGAGTCCGATTACTGCATTCATAATTCTTGCCCTTGCGGCTTCAACCGCTTTTGAGTCGCTTCCGGCGGCAAGCCATCCATAGGCGCCAATAATAAACTGGAAAATAAACCAGAGTATTCCAGCGGCAGTCAAAACCCCAATTATTGTTGAGATTACGTTTGGGAAAAGGGTAAAGACATCAGTTGGATTTTTGCCTTCCAGCCCAAGAGGACCCTTGCCTTTGAACTCTCCGCCAAGGCCGGTGGGCTGAACTGCCGCAAGATATGTAGATAAAGTGATCATTTGGTTGGTACGAAAATCTGCGGTTTAAGTATAGCCGACGCGTCGCCGAAAATAAGCCAGCCGAAAAGCGCTGCCAAAAGAAATGAGCCGGCAACGATTGTTAAGCCGAGCAAACTTTGCCAAATCTTACCCCATGCTGCCTCGACAGCTTTCTGGTCACCGCCTGCAGACATAAACTGATATCCGGCAAAAATCAAATTGAAAAGCGCGTAAAGGCCGGCAACAACAACAAGAAGGTTGAGAATAACGTTTAAGAAACTGACAAGTCCGCCTTCTGTCAGGCCTTTATATTTATCAATGCCGGGCGGCGGCGAAACTGTGCCAAAAGGATTCATTTTAAGATATTAACTCCTGTCAAAAGTTCAACTAGTTGAATTATCCAATAAGAGGCAAAAATAATCAAGAAGCCAACAATTGCTGTGGTTACAGCCTTTTTGCCTTGAGCAACTTTTTGCGGGTCGTTTTGCCCTGCGCCCATAATCATTCCAAGACCGCCGAGGATGATAAAAATAAGGAGGAACACTCCGGCAATAACATATAAATTTGAAACAAGAAGAGAAACCAAAGTGCCTGTTTGGCTAACTTCCGTAAAAGGCGGATTAAATTTGTCGCCAATATTAACCTGGGCGATTTGTTGGGTGTTCATTTTCCAAATATACCCTCAAACTGCTTGATTCCAAGGATTGTACCCAAGAACTGTACAAGCCAATAAGCAATAAAAATAATAACAAAGCCAATTATTGCGCTTGTAATTCTCCCTTTTGCAGACTCGACTGCCTTTGGATCGCCTTTTGAGAGCATGAGTGAAAATCCTCCCCAGATAAGATAGAGGAGAAGGATAAGGCCGGTAATAACAAACAAGATAGGGACTATGCTGGTTACAATATCGCCGACCGTTATACCTGCTGTTTTTCCTCCTACCTTTAACCCGATTGCTTGTTCAAGTTTGGAAAAATCTATTGCGCCACCCGCCGCTGGAGGCGGCTGGCCGCCGGGAGGAGGCTGTACGGGTTGTTTTACTTGGAATGTAGCACTTTCCAATTCTGGTCCAAAGCCATCACATTGTGCTGTCGTGGTCTGGTTTATGTTTTTTTGGAGACTAACACTGTAATCTCCCCCTGCAAGTGGACCTACAAAAACCCCTGCCTCTTTTCCGCCGGACTGATCACATTTTTTCGCAACTATTCCTGGTTGACCAGCCTTGGCCACAGTTATAGCATAGATTCCATCTTCTGGAAGTCCGGTGACCTTAATAAGGATAGTTTCTTGTGGTGTAGCCAGTGGCGGTCGAACATCAATAACGACTTGGGCGAGAGCTTGCTTGGCAGAGATTATTAATAGAATTGCAAAGAAAAGTACAAAGAATAAAAATTTTCTCATAGTCAACCTCCTAAAGCCCTGGTATTTGTAATATTTCCACGCCGATTAATTTTAACAGGAATACAGAGAAAATTATAAGTATCAGGCCTGAAATTGCAGCCGTGAGCATTTCGCGGCCGCCTTGGAGTTTCTCAGGACTGCCGGAAGCAGTCATGATCTGAAAACTTGCAATAACCATAAGCAGAAAAGCAATTCCTCCTGCAATTCCAATTGCCCACTTTAGAAACCAAGTGGTAAATTCAGTTGTATTATTTACTGGTATGCACCCAACTGCAGTTTCCAGCTTAGTATTTGCTGGATCGCAATATTTAATAAAATGGGGCGGGGCGGGAGGTGGAGAAGCCGGAACTGGCGCTGGAGATGGCAATGGGGGCCGTATAATTAATGGTGGTTGCACAATCAGTGCAGTCTGTTTCTGTAAGGCACATTTAGCTTCCCGGGTATTAATGGTCTTAAAATTCTTATCAACTGGATCTGTGTAAACCATTTCTTGACTAACTTTGATATCAAACGGCGTACTGGCTGTGCTATTTTGAGTTTGCTGTTTTATAAAATTAAAAAGTTGCGGTGGTGTAAAAGTCAGCGGTCCGCCAACGGTCATAGGAAACGTTTTGTTAACTGGAATTAATACACCTATATCAGTGCCGCTTTTTTTAACTTCCATTTCTTTGACTGTGAAAAAGGCTTTGTTTGTATCTAGATTATTTTCGTTAATAAAAGGTTTTTTCATAAAAACTGTCGAATCTACATTCGTATGGTCAACTTTCTCGATATTACTGGTTGTGTTGCAATAGTCCTTCAGAAGGTCACCAATTGGGTCATAGTTTTGGGCAAGGATGGGATGTGGAAAGACTGGTAAAAGTAGTAGTGCTATCGCAAAGATGAGTATTCTCATTATTTTGAGTGTAGCACAAAGATGAGTAAGTGCACAAAAGGTTGGTATAATCAATTTAATGAAATTTTCAATTTTTCTGATTCTTATTATTGGTTATTTATTACTGATTACTTTCTCTCCTGTCTTTGCTCTGTCCGAACAATGCTCAAAAAGCCCCATTCCTTTCGGCGAGCTGGATCGTTGTATTGGAGAAATTGAGAAAGAAGTTGCGGCTTTAAAGCCGGCGCAGGAGAAAAATGAGCAGGAGCTGTCTGCTCTTAAAAAACAACTTTCCGGTCTTCAAGCGCAAATTAAAAACTTAACAGGTCAGGTCAATGCTCTTGAGAAAGATATCCAAAAACGCGAAGAGGATTTAGTGCTTCAACAGGAACTTCTTGACCAGAGAATCCGTAGTTTTTATATAAGAAGCCGTCAATATTCGCCGATTGTTGTTTTTCTTGCTTCCTCGTCAGCAACAGAGTTTACAAGAGAGCTTGTTTTGCGCTCTCAGGCTGCAACAGAAGACAAAAGAATTATTGAAGAACTGGCAACAAAATTAGTCCAGCTTCATGATGACAAAAGTACTTTTGAAAACAGCCGCGCAGGTCTTCAGAGGGTTCAAGTGCAGGTTGACTCACGCGCGCAATTTTTGGGAAAGGAGGTTGCCAAGGCCGGCTCATACATATCAAGTCTGACAAGCCGCCAACAGCAATTGGCTGCTCAAAAAGCAGGAGGGTTTGAGACAGCAGTTGGCGATACGCCACCGACCTTAGATCCCTGTACCGGCCCGCCCGGCTCCTCAAACTACTGCGACCCCGGTTTTACAGGTTTTGCAGCTTTTTCTTTCGGCGCTCCGCACAGGATTGGCATGAGCCAATTTGGAGCTTATGGACGAAGTAAATCCGGACAATCTGCAGAGGATATCCTTTCTGCTTATTATCAAGGGGCGTCCTTAAATAAAGGATATTCTGTTCCAGGAAGTATTACTGTTTCCGGCTATGGCATCATTCCTTTTGAAGACAATTACTTACTTGGAATACACGAAGTTCCAGAGTCCTGGGGAGACAAAGGCGGTTTTGAAGCCTTAAAAGCCCAAGCTGTTGCGGCAAGAAGTTACGCTCTTGCTGTTACCGACAACGGCCAGGGGAGTATTTGCGCAACAGAAGCATGTCAAGTTTATAAGTCGTCTCTAAAGACCGGCAAGTGGAAAGAGGCGGTGCAGGCAACAAAAGGATGGGTCTTGATGCGCGACGGCAGGCCTGCAACGACCTATTATGCTTCTACCTCGGGAGGGTTTACTATTTCCCAAAAGGGATGGAGCGGCATTAAGGACGCCAAGGACGGAGATTGGCCCACCTCGGCGTATGAAAAAATTGCCGAGTCACCCTGGTTTTACAAAGCTTGGTACAAAACCCGTTCGGGTGCAAATTGCGGGAAGAGTAATCCGTGGCTAACGTCCGAGGAGACGGCGGATATTATAAATGCCTGGCACTTACTTAACAAAGGAGGCGGTGACGCTTCAAGAGTTTCTCCTGTTACAACAAGCTGCTGGTCCGGAAATCCTTATTCAATTTCCGACTTGCAAAATATCGGAGGATATACTTCTGTTTCAGGTGCCTCTGTTGTTTATGGCAATGACGGGCAAACAATTGAAGTTACTTTTCAGACAAACAAAGGCTCAGTAAGCATAAACGGGGAGGAGTTTAAAAAAGCGTTCAACCTGCGCGCTCCGGGTTATATAGGTATCAAAAGTTCTCTTTTTAACATAGTTAAAGCGAATTAGTAGTATAATTGGAATATGCCGGAAATATACGTTTCGAAAGAAAACGAAAAACTTAAAACACACAAATTGCCCGGTCATACCCATAATCCTTTGGCGGCTTATTGCTACAAGCCAGACGGAGTTTTCTTTGAAACTCAAGAACAGCAAGAGAAAGTCATTCTTCTTTTGCGGCAGCATCCGATTACCAACATCCCCTGGATTTTAGTTGCAATTATTTTGTTTCTGGCACCAAACATCCTTGGTCAATTTCCCCTAATTTCCTTTTTGCCTGAACGATTTCAAACCGCTGCCATCATGCTTTGGTATCTTGTTGTTACTGCGTATGTTTTAGAGAAAGCTCTTGCGTGGTTTTTCAATGTTTATATCCTTACGGACGAGCGCATAATAGATGTTGATTTTTACGACCTTATCTACCGGGCTGTGTCCGATGCCAAAACCAGCAAAGTTCAGGATGTAACCTACAAAGTTGGCGGAGTAATAGGCACAATTTTTAATTTTGGCGACGTCTTTATTCAAACCGCCGGAACACTTCCCAATTTTGACTTTTTGAAAGTGCCCAACCCGGAAGAAGTTGCCAGAATTCTTCAGGAATTGCAAACCGAAGAGGAAGTAGAGGCGCTGGAAGGAAGGGTAAGGTAATGACAGTTTTAGATTCATCGCTTTGGGTAGTGGTAAAAGTTTTATTTCTTTTTGCCTTCACAATCTATGTTGTTTTTGCCGGTGTTGTTGTCCGCCAAGTATATTTGATGACCACTACACTGCGGGTTGGTTTTGAAATGCCTATTCGCGCTATTGCCTGGGCACATCTTTTTTTGGCAATAGGTGCTTTTTTGTTCGTTCTTTTTAGTCTTTGAGGATAAGATGCAAATTTCAATTGGCAAGGTTGTTGGAACTCCAACAAAGAAAGTTTGGGCTCAAGTACACGAATTTACACCTGCCGAAGAAGAAAAATTGCAAAAACGAGGGAGGCTTGTTGCTGTTCTTTCCTTCAAAGAAGCGCCGGAAGGAATAGAAGCTGTTGCAAGCGGTAGAGAAATTTTATCGCGTTTGCACGAAGAGTATTTTGGTACCAATGAGCAATCCCCTTTTGAAGCGCTAAAAAGCGCCTGTAATAAACTGCTTGCGGAATTTCCCCATTTTGGAATAGAAATTGTGGCTTGTGTTTCTTGGCAGGAATTCGTGTATTTTGTCGCCGCAGACTATGGCGAAGTTTACCTTTGGCGGGATTCGCAGCTTGTAAAACTTCTTGCAGGCAGTAAAGATGAAGTTTCCTCCCTTTCGGGCAATCCGAAAACCGGCGACGTTTTCCTATTTGGCACCCGGGATGTATTTGGTAATATTAACCCAAAGCTACTGCAGGAACTTTTGTCTAAAAATACCGACCCCAAAATGCTTGCCGACAGCCTTGTTCCTTTGATGCACAAGGACGAGAGTGCATCTCAGGCGCTGGCTGTTGTTGGTTTTGAAGAGAAAAGCGAAGAAGCGGACGTTGCGGAGAGTGAGAATCAAGAGGTTACAGCGCCAAAAAGCAGGTTTAAGTTACCAAAGATGGGCATTGAGCGTGTAAAGAACATTCTTCATATATTTGCTTCTAAACTGTCTGAAAGAAATGTGTATATTGAGCGAAGGTCAACGGAAGATATGGGCGGGCGGCGAAAAAGAACGATGATTTCTATAGGTGTTGTCCTTATTGTACTTCTTGGTGCCAGCATCTTTTTCGGTTTTCGCCAAAAAAATCTTTTGAACTTCAGAGCATCATATGAGAGCAGACTTGTTGAAGCAGAAACGGCATATAGTGATTCTCTTTTGCAAAAGGATGCAAATCCAGGTCAGGCACGCGAATTGTTCGCAAAATCTCAAAATTTAGTTGGCGGTCTTGTGTCTGAGGGCATAAAAGACAAAAGAATTGACGAATTATCTCGTAAACTTGAGCAAAATAAAGTGGCAGTTTTAGGCAAAGTTGAGGCAAATGCAACGGTATTGCGAGATTTGTCCATTCTCCGTTCTGATATTACGGCAGCCCAAATGGCTTTGCACAAAGGTAGCATGGGTATTTTAGACGTTGGCGGGAAGCGAGTTATTGTCTCCTCGACCGACGGAAAAGAGACGACTGTTATTGGAGGGCCTGAAAAACTTGGGTTACCCCGGCAAATTGCAGTCTACGCCGACCGGTATTTTGTTTTGGGAGACCGCGGAGTAGTTGAACTTGACCGCAAGGGTGCGGCGAAAGTTGTTGTGCAACCGGACAGCCAGTGGGGAGAAATAGCAGGCATGGTTGCGTTTGGTGGGAATATATATCTTGTTGACAAAGGAGGACAGATATGGCGCTATTCTGCAGCCGATGCTGGTTTTGGTACAAAACAAGAATGGTTTGGTAAAGGTGTAACACCTGATTTGTCAAAAACAATTGACGCGGCTATTGACGGGAGTATATGGCTTCTTTCTTCAAGCGGGAAGGTAAGCAAGTTTACCCGCGGAGCTCCGGATACCTTCTCAATTTCCGGTGTTAGCGACGGAATAGTTTCTCCGGCGGCTTTGTATACAGATGAAAATTTAGACAGCATTTTCATTCTGGACAAATCGGCTGGCAAAATAGTTGAGATTAGCAAAAGGGGCGAATATCAAAAACAATATGTTGCCGAAGACCTCAAACAAGCGCGGGATTTTGTTGTTGCGCAAGGGAAAATAATAGTTTTGACGGAAACCAAACTTCTTGAGATTGGTTTGAAGTAGTATTGACGTGATATTAACTACATATTATGCAAATACTCAATCGCCGAGCCCGACACGACTATCAACTCTTTGAAAGCTGTGAGGCAGGTATTGCGCTAAAAGGCAGTGAGGTCAAATCAATAAAGCAGGGACGGGGAGATCTTGCGGCTTCTTTTGTCCGTATGAAAGAGAATGAAGCTTGGCTTATTGGTGCCAACATTCCTCTATATGGTACAGCCCCGGCCGCTCTCTACGATCCTTTGCGGGAGAGGAAACTGCTTTTACATAAAGAGCAACTGATTTCTTTAAATACTAAATCCAAACAGCAAAAATTGACTCTTGTGCCTCTTTCGCTGTATACTAAAGGCAATCTCATCAAGATTCGGGTAGCTCTTGGCCGAGGTAAAAAGCAGTACGAAAAACGCGAAGCCAAGCGCAAAAAAGATACCCAACGGGATATAGAAAGAAGCTTGAAAGAGATTTAATTGGGGATGACAGGTTTCGACGGAGAAGCACTTTGACACGCTGCAAGCCAAGTTTAGTCCATACTTTGTAAAACAGGACTAAAAAAACTTAAAAGGCACGGATAATGCCGTAGCTTCAGATGAGCGCGCATACGCGTTTGCTTAACTGACATCTGTATTGTGTGCTTCCAACCGCACAACTAACGGGTGTAAACCTAGTTGGAATGCCACCGGTTTCGTGACTTGTTACCGGTGTAAGATTTAGTCTGGCAGACACTGATACTTTTGTTTGTTGAAGATGTGTTTGCGAGATATATCAATAAACCAAGCTTGTAGATGCGTACAGAATGTTTCCCCGGACGAGGGTTCAACTCCCTCCATCTCCACTACGGGAGTTTTTGATTTCTTCTACCCAAAACGCTGTGTCGGATGCAAAAAGACTGGCGCATATTTTTGTACATCCTGCATAGCAGGATCTAAGCTTCATTTTCCCCAAGTTTGCCCGGTTTGTGAACGGGCGTCGGTTGATGGAATAGCTCATAGAAGATGTAAAAAAGGAATTGCGCCGGACGGTTTGACTGCACTTTGGGTATACGAAGGTGCACCAAGAAAACTTATCTTAAAGCTTAAATATAAATTCGTTTCTGACATTGCGGAGTGTTTAGCAACAGTTGCCGCCGACCTATTAAAAAATTGGCGCCAGACGCTGCTCACTGCCCCTAAATGGTACAAAGACCCCTTTAGCATAGTTCCCATACCTCTTCACTGGACACGCGAAAACTGGCGGGGTTTTAACCATGCCGAAGAGCTGGCAAAAATCTTAGCGGGTTTGATGAATTGGCAAGTTGTTCCACTTCTAGTACGAGGGAAGCGCACAAAACCCCAGGTCGGGCTAAAGGAAGAGGAAAGAAAGAACAATGTAGCAGGAATTTTTGAAATAAACTCCGAATACTATTCCCTAATGCCTAGTTCCTGTTCCCTTATTTTATTCGACGATGTCTGGACAACAGGGGCAACAATGAAAGAAGCTTGCCGTGTTCTTAAAAAAGCGGGATTTAAGAATGTTTGGTGTTTGACTCTGGCAAGGTGAATAAGACTGACACTAGATGTTATAGTAAATCTTGTAATGGGATTTAACGACAAGCAGATCGAGAAGTTGTCAGATTTGTTTATGGATATCGCAAGAGGTTTGTTTATCACTGTTTTTGGAACCCAAATTCTTACTAGTATTGATTTTCTGCTCTTGCTGAAATTATTTATTACTGGTATATTATGTGTGTATTTCTCACTACGGTTGCTTGAAACAGAAGGGAGAACTTAATGAATTTCCTTGAATTCTTAAACAGTTTTACCACATTTATAGTTCTTGTGATTATAGCTCTGGCAATTCTTCTTTTTACTAGAACTAAGAAGTCTTCAAAGAGATAAACATAGTTTAAAGGAGGTACTTATGAGCCAAAATCAAGACATGAATTGGGAAGAATATGAGAAAATCCTAATGAAAAGACCTGGTTTCAAGGAAGCGCAAGAGGAAACAAGGCTTGAATATGAAATTGCCAGGGCTTTAATTAAAGCACGTCTTGAAAAGGGATTAACTCAAGCAGAAATCGCAAAACGGATGCATACCAAACAATCTGTTATTTCCCGTGTTGAAAATGCCAGAACCATGCCCTCTCTTGCTTTCTTAAAAAGATTAGCAGAAGTTCTAGATGCCTCTTTGGAAGTGCAATTCAAATTCTAAACTGTCTAGGGTAGGGGAAAAGTGTACGAGATAGGAATAAAATAGATAGTGCCTGGTTAACTATGTTGGAAACTATTTTAAGAACTTTTCTCTTAGTTTTTGAAAAAAGTCTGCCTTCTCTTTTTGGTATTCATCCATATTTTTGCCCTCGTACTTCATTTTTATAGTATTAAGTTGTTTCACCAATTGTGGGTTTTCGATTAAAATATCTCGCAGTTTTATAAAATCGTCAGATTTTGACCCCTTAACTACAAGTTGTGCACCGAAAGAAATACCCAAGTTTTTATCATCCTTAAAACTCGCAAAGGTATTCGACCAATTTTCTGGTTGGTTTATATCATAAATAGATTTTAATTCCTCTGCGGCGTGCTTAAATTCTTCTTTAGGAACACGTATACTTAAGTCTAAGTCGCCCTTGGTAACAGAATTGGGAATTGAGGTACTACCAATGTGTTGAACATCAGCATAAGGTAAAAGCTGGACAATTCTTACTTTCTGTTCTTCAAAAACTCTCTTTGCTAACTCTAAAAAGTTAGAGACGGGTTGGAAGTGAACGCTCTTCATATCAGGAGTATATCAAAGTTCCGACCATAGTACATTTGGCGGGTGAAAGCGGAGAGGGTGAGATTCGAACTCACGGTGACATTGCTGCCAC
>OBEQ012748743.1_pt1 | contig 12804 bp, 9 predicted proteins | sample 1670901 | NCBI WGS metagenome assembly OBEQ01 (sample SAMEA104232315, study PRJEB22302) | groundwater metagenome | biome: forest; feature: aquifer; material: groundwater | place: USA | collected 2011-08-07 | depth 5.4 m
AGGGCGAGTTCATGATCGACGGCAACATCTACGTCGACATGCTCCAGCACATCTACATCGTCGAGAAGGGCTAGAACTCCCCCCCCCCCCCCCCCCCCCCCCCCCCCCCCCCGCCGCCGGGGGGGTGGGGGAGGGGGGGCGGGGTGGGGGCGGGGGGGGGAGGGGGGGGGGGGGGGAGTCAGGTGAAACTTGCGGCCGGAATCAAGCAGCGAAAGGCTGCTAGACGCCGAAACCGGGCCGGTATTCCTTAGTGAGGTATTGGTTCGCGGAAGCCAGGTTGGTCACCTTGAGGGCGGCGGCGTCCCATTCGATCGGCCGGCGCGCCCGCACGGCAACATTGCTCAACAGGCAGAGTTCGGTGAGCCGGGAGGCGTAGGCGAAGTTGGAGCCGGCGGCGGGGCCGCCCTTGCAGGCGCGGATCCATTCCGCGAAATGGCCGCCTTCAATGCGCGGGATCGTCTTGGCGGGCAGGGTCGGGAGCAACTCGCGCATCCTGGTCTCGGGAACAATCCGCACGCTCTCGTAATAGGTGGGGGTCAGCGCCGTGGCCTTGCTGCCGACAATCAACGTCCCGTTTTCCGGGAATGGACGCTCGGCCGGCCAGAAATCGGGCAGGTTCGGCTGCAGGCCGCCATCATACCAGGTCCACTTGACCGCCGGCCGGTTTCCCTTGGCCGCGAAATTATAGACGATCATCGATGAGGTCGGGGCGCTGATCGAATTGGCGCGGCCGCTGATCGCCTCGACCCGCACGGGGGCATCGAGATCCAGCGCCCAGAAGGCGCCGTCCATGATGTGGCAGCCCATGTCGCCCAGGGCCCCGGTGCCAAAATCCCAATACCCGCGCCAGGAGAACGGCGCATAGGCCGGATCGTAGGGCCGGTCGGCGGCGATGCCGAGCCAGAGGTTCCAGTCGAGCGCCTCCGGCACCACCGGGATGAATTTCTTGTGGTCAGGCGGCCTGACGCCTTGGGGCCAGATCGGCCGGTCCGTCCAGCTGTGCAGCTCGCGGACGTCGCCGAGCACGCCAGCCTCGTACCATTCCTTGAGCAGACGCGCCCCCTCGAGGGCATGCCCCTGGTTGCCCATGATCGTCGCGACCTTTTTCTCGCCGGCCAGCTTGGCCAGCTGGCGGGCTTCCCAGATCGTGTGCGTAAGCGGCTTTTCCACGAACACATGCTTGCCCAGCTGTAGGGCGGCCATGGCGATCGGGAAATGCATGTGGTCCGGCGTGGACACCGTCACCGCGTCGATCTGGCTGCCCATCTTGTCGAGCATCTGCCGGTAGTCGCGAAACCGCGGCACGTCGGGATACGTGGTGTAGGTCTTGGTCGCGCGCTCGTCATCCACGTCACAAAAGGCGACGAAATTCTCCGCCTTCAAGCCGTCGATGGCCGCCTCGCCTCGGCCGCCGACGCCGACGCAGGCGACATTGAGCCGGTTGTTGGGCGTGGGCGTGCCCGGGGTCTGCGCGCCCAGCACGCGGGGAAACGCAACCGCGGCGGCCGAAGCCAGGCCAGCGGAACAAAGGAAGGAGCGACGGCTGACGGGGTGGTTCATGGGGGGAATGGGGAAGGGGCAACAAACGGGGTTTCGCAAGGTCAGGGGGTAGCGGGATTCTGACTCCAGCCATGGCAGATACGGCGCTAAATCCAAACTCAGAAATGAATCATCATCCTGGCTGCGCCTTCGAACGTGCTGCCGCGTTGGCCGGGCGCAGCAAGACTGCGCCCCGACGAAGGCATCCCCGCCAGACATTCCTCAACTTTCAGCTTCTCCGTCGCCTCGCTCCCCCCGCTCCTCGCTTCTGGATCCCTGCCCCCTCCCTCTCTTCGGGCCCAATCGCGTTATTCGCGGGAGGTCTGCTGGAAAAATATTTTTCGTGTCCTTTCGGGTTTTTCGTGGTTCATCCTCCCTTTTCCCATGGCCAAAATCGAAGTCAGTCAGGTCGCCGAGATCCTGAAAAAGCACAAAATCGACCCTTCCCTCCTCCGCGAGATCGTCGAGGAGCTCAATTTCGTCACGCAGCCCAATGCCGACGACGACATCAAGCCGCCCGCGCCGAAAAAGCAGTTCGTCGTCCTGCTCTCCGATCCCGAAGGCAAGCTGCCCAGGAAGGACCTCACCGGCTGGGTCGTGCAAATCCCCGAGGACGCCAGCCCCTATTCGACCACCGACCGCATCTTCAAGGGCGCCTACGATTTCAATGCCTCCAAGCGCGGCCGGCTGCTCCCCGTCAAGTCCGTCGGCGAGGCCCTCGAGAGCAGCAGCGCGAAATATTTCAAGGAGTCGGAACTCTGGGTGAAGACCAAGCTCCCCGTCGCCGTCGTCGTCACCGACAACGTTCTGCCCAAGGATGAATTTAAAACGGAGAAAGTAGATCGGCGGCGCAGAAACGAGGAATGAGTTCCGTCGGCCGTCGCGCCAAGGATGCCGAAGCGCGATAGCGCGGAGATGGCGTCAGCCCTGGATCCCGCCTGGCGGGAGGCGGGGTGAGCCTTGGGCACGAAAGCGCGCAATTTAAGGTCGCGCCTGCATTCCCGCTATCCGCTCTCCGCTCCTTTCTCGCCAACAATAAGCGCAGGCGTGTGGTGTTTTTGGTGAAAGATCCGGAGGGCTTATTCGACCACGGTTCGATCAAACACTGGGCACGTCTGCGCTGACATCACTCTAGACAAATCCCCCAAAAACCGCCATCGGACGGCCTTCCGGCCAACTCACCCGGTAAACCCCGATGCTAGCCTCTAAGGAGTCCGGGGAAAACCGGAGAGGTTTAACCACGAATGGATTCAGCCCACAGGCAATCGGCTGAATCCTTCAAAGTGTGCTCCGACTCATCGTCTCCGCTATTTGGTTCCGGGAGCCAGCTAATCGCTAGCTTGCTTTTCCCGCCCGCGATCAGCGGACGCCCCGAAACGCCATTCCCGGAGGCGATCAGCCATAGGGGCTCTTCGTAAATTCCGCCCTTTTGGCGGAATTCATTAGTGGTCAAAAAATCCGTTTCGAAACATCTGCTTCAAGAATAACGATATTCGGATAGGCTAAGGCAAAACAGGCTGGCGGTTTTGTTTTTAACCCGCATTTCCGTGCCGGATTCGCCGAAACCTCGCCGTGAGCGCTCGCGATCATCCGACCAAAGCAGTTGGAGTGTGAAATATTCAGGCCAGGCGGCAAGCGGTAAGGTATCACCTCCTTCCTGTCCAATTTGTCAGGCGCGGAAAATTGCGCCAGGGGCCGCGTTGCGCGCTCATGCAATTCCTCTCCCGCCCCCGCATCTTAACCGGCGCGCCGGAGGCATCCATCATGACCACATCCCAGCTCAATTTGAACAGTCCCCTTCCCCGCATCGGCATGGTTTCAACCCATGGCTACGTCGCAGCCGAACCTCCGCTCGGGGCCGCCGACACCGGCGGCCAGGTCGTCTATGTGCTCGAACTATCCAAGAAACTCGCGCAGCTGGGCTTCGAGGTCGACATCTGGACCCGCCGCTTCGAAGACCAGCCGGAGATCGACATCGTCAATGACCGTGTTCGGATCCTCCGCGTCCCCTGCGGCGGCCTCAACTTCTTCGACAAGGAATACCTCGTGCGCCACCTCGGCGAGTGGGCGGAGAACGCCCTCCGGCTCATCAAGCAGCATCGGCTCAGATACCAGTTTCTCAACAGCCACTACTGGGATGCCGGCTTCGCCACGCAGCGGCTGTCCGAGGCCCTCGACGTGCCTCACGTCCACACGCCCCACTCGCTCGGCCTGTGGAAAAAGCAGCTGATGGAAAGGGATTTTCCGGCCGACGCCGCCAACTTCGATAAAAAATACAATTTCACCCAGCGCATCAACGAGGAGACCCTGCTCTACCGCCATTGCGACGAGGTCATCGCCACCACGCCGCCCCAGGTCGACATGATCGTGAATGACTATGGCGCGCCGGCCGAGCAGGTGCGCATGATTCCCCCCGGCTATGACGACAACCGGTTCTTCCCCATCAGCGCATCGTCGCGCAATGCCGTGCGCCAGCGCCTCGGCTTCGAGGGCGAGGTCGTCCTCGCCATTGGCCGGCTCGCCCGCAACAAAGGCTACGATCTGCTGATCGACGCCTTTTCGGTCGTCGCCTCCCGCCTGCCCGATGCGGTGCTCCACCTCGCCGTCGGCGGCACGCACCTGAATGCCAATGAACAGAAAATTCTCGACGAGCTGAAGCTCCAGGTCGAGGCGCGCGGATTGACGGACCGCGTGGAATTTTCCGGCTTCGTCTCCGATGCCGATCTCCCCGATCACTATCGCGCGGCCGACGTGTTCGTCCTCAGCAGCCGTTACGAGCCATTCGGCATGACCGCCATCGAGGCCATGGCCTGCGGCACGGCCACGGTCGTCACGACGCATGGCGGACTCTACCGCGCCCTCACCTTCGGCCGGCACGCGCTCTACGCCGATCCCTTCGACAAATACGACCTGGGTATCTCGATCGTGAAGGTCCTGAAGCATCCCCGGCTCAATACCCGCCTCTCCCGGATGGGTGCGCACAAGGCCCGGAGCCTCTTCACCTGGACCGGCATCGCCCAGCAACTCATCAGCCTGATCGAGGAGCGGGCCACCGCCCTGGCGTTCACCGACAACGAGTGGGACGAACCCTGGAATGACGGCGACTGACCGGCCAGCCCCTCGCCGGGCAGCCCGGAGCCGGACTCGAAATCCGCTTCCCACCGCCCCTCCCGCGGACCGCGGTTGTCGGCTCGCGGTGGCGCTGGTCTGGCAGGTGCTGACCTTCCTGCTCCCGATGGGACTCGTGCTCGGCCTGTGGCATGCCGTCATCCCCGCCGCGGTGCTCTCGGCCGGGCTGCTCGGGCGCAGCTCCCGGTTGGCGGCGATTTTTCCGGGAGTAGCGCCGGTCTGTGACCGGTCGCCGCAAGCAGAGAAGACAAGACCACACGCCACGTTTTGGACTGCAATCTCGGCTGCGTAAAACCGGCGGGCGCCAGCCGGAGACCGGCGCCACCGGGGGCGCCGCGCCAGCCGCCACCGCCAACTCGGAGATGCGCCCAAGCCCGACCTGCATTCTCGCTTCTCGATTCCCCTCTTCCTGCTACTTCAGCCCCACGGCTTCGGGCTTGAGCCCGCGCGCGCGCAAGGCCTCGGCCACGGCCTTGATATCCAGCTTAGCGCCGGGCCGGACGCCGGCTTGCTTGAACCAGCCCTGGTTCATCTCCAGGCAAAATTGAATTCCCCGACTGTGCGACGGCACGGAGCGCTCATCGAGCGGATACATGGGATAGATTTCCTTGAGTTCGCCGCCGGCGTCGAAATAGCCGATATCGAGAGGCAGCGTGGTGCTGCGCATCCAGAAGCTCTGTTGCTGGGGCCGGCCGAAGACAAACAACATGCCCTCGTCAGGTCGCATCGTCTGGCGAAACATCAACCCCTTTTGCAGCTCGTCGGGCAGCGCCGCCACCTGCACCTGCACCGTGCGGTCGCCCACCTTGACAGCGAACCGGTCGTCGACGCTCTTGACGGCGGTGGCTTTGCCGGGCTCGGCGCGGCCGCAGCCGGACATGAGCGCAAAAATGAACAGACCGGAGACCAACCACGAAGGGACCCGAAGGAATGCGAGGGCGGGAATTTTCATAGGGGAAACGGAGACAAGGGAGGGAAGATGATTTTCCACCGGCTCTGCAAATTAGAGTTCATTAGAGGCTATCCGAAAACCGAGTCGATCCCGTAGGGGCGCAGTCTTGCTGCGCCCAAATGACTTCGACGCCGAACGGGCGCAGCAAGACTGCGCCCCTACAACCAATACAGCGCAGACACAGAAATTCGTTTTCGGATAGCCTCTGGTGGCCGTTAGTGGTTTCACTGCATCGATCTGAATTACACGCCACCCGGCAATACTCAAACCTTCTCCCGTGAAACAACCCTCCCCGCTCCTTTACGCCGACACCCACACCAGCGCCGATATGCTCTACTTTGGCCGGGTGGAGGTGCACGATCCGTTCATCGCCATCGGCGTCGGGGGAAGAAAAATCACGGTCCAAAGCGCGCTCGAACTGGGCCGCGTACGGAAGGACAGCGCCTTCGACACCATCCTCTCGCGCGAAATCTGGCTGGAACGGGCCCGGGAGCTCTACGGTCCCAAGGCCGGTGTCGCGGAAATCATCGCCACCCTCGCCCATCGCTACCGCCTGCGGCACTTCCGGGTGCCGGACGACTTCCCCGCCGCGCTCTACATCAAGCTGACCAAACTCGGCCTCAGGCTGGCCCTGGCCAACGGCCTCATGTTTCCCGAGCGTGAAATCAAGAGCCCCTGGGAGGCCGGGTGCATTCGCGAAGGCAACCGGCTCTGCTCCGTCGGCTACAACGTCGCCGAAAAAATCCTGCGCGCGGCCCGGATCAAGGGCCGCACGTTGCTCTATCAGGGCAAACCCCTCACCTCGGAACGTCTGCGTTTCGCCCTGGAAACCGCCATCCACGAACAAGGGGGCAATCCGCAGGACACCATCGTCGCCGGCGGCGACCAAGCCTGCGACCCGCACGAGCGCGGCTCCGGCCCGTTGCGCCCGCATGAACTCATCATCATCGACATCTTTCCCCGCGTCGTGAAAACCGGCTATTTCGGCGACATGACCCGCACCTACCTGAAGGGCCGGGCCTCCGATGCGCAGCGGCGGCTGGTCGCCACCGTGCGCGCCGCGCAGCAACGCGCCACCAGGGTCATCCGCGCCGGCGTGGACGGTCGCCTCGTCCACCAGGCCGTCACCGATTGTTTCGCCGCCGCCGGTTACGAGACGAAGCACGGCCGGGACGGTTCCGTCGGTTTTTTCCACGGCACGGGCCACGGCCTTGGTCTCGCCGTGCACGACCCCGGCCGCATGTCGGCCGCCATTTCCTACCCGCTCAAGAAGCATTCCGTTATGACCGTCGAACCCGGACTCTACTATCCCGGCCTCGGCGGCTGCCGTTGGGAGGACGTGGTCCAGGTCACCGCCACCGGCACCAAGCCGCTCTCAAAGCATCCGTATGTTTGGGAGATCCGGTGAGGCGGCCGCCATTACTCCCCAATCCACCGGTCGTTCTCCTGATTTGTCATTCTGAACGAAGTGAAGAATCCAGGGCGATGCTCGCTGGCGGACGTGCCGATGGATTCTTCGCTTCGCTCAGAATGACAGACAAAGGGGAATACCCCGCATTTCCCGACCTGAACTGACCCCCCATGCCCGAACTCGCCGAGGTCGAATTCTACCGCAAACGCTGGAGCGCCGGGCACGGCGCCAAGGTGCTCGCCGTGCGGCTGCACGAGGGCAAAAAGGTTTTCCGCGGCTGCGACGCCGCCCGGCTCAAGCGGCAGTTGACCGGCGCCACGCTCCTCGGCTCGGAAACCGCCGCGAAACAGATGCTCTTTCGTTTCAGCAAGGACGGCCAGCCTCGAGCGGAATCGAGATGGCTTGGCCTCCATCTCGGCATGAGCGGCGAGTTGCGCGTCGAGCCGCCCGACTACGTTCCGGCCAAACACGACCACCTCGTGCTCGTGCAGCGGAAGCGCCAGTTGGTCTTCAATGATCCGCGGATGTTTGGCGCCGTGCTGTTCCATTCCGGCAAACAGCTGCCGGCTTGGTGGACGCGCATCGCGCCTGCGATTCTTTCCAAGGAGTTCACCGCCGGGGCCGTCGCCGCCTTTCTCCACCGCCGCGCCCGCGCTCCGATCAAAGCTGTACTGCTGATGCAGGAAAGGTTTCCCGGGATCGGCAACTGGATGGCCGACGAGATCCTTTGGCGCGCCGCCATCCATCCCGCGCGCCCCGCCGGTTCGCTGCGGCCGGCCGAAGTGCGCACGTTGCACCGCGAGTGCCGCCGGGTGTGCCGGCTCGCCCTCTATACCATCGCCGGCAAGGGCCGTTACCTGCCGCCCGACCTGAACCGCCACATCCCGAAGTCGTGGCTGTTCTGGCATCGTTGGAAAAACGGCGGACTTTGCCCCCACACCCGAAAATCCTTGCAGCGCGGAGTCATCGGTGGCCGCACCACCTGCTGGTCGCCCGCGCGGCAGAAGCGGTGAGTAGCGCGGTGTTCCCCTGTCTGCGTTCCGGATTTTGCGCTTCTAAAGCCCCAGCGACCTCGCTGTGGTGCGTTGGCCGATCGCCGCGGAATCGTGGTCCGTCAGCCTGAGTTCTCAATCGCCTGTCAGCAGGCTCCTCTAAAAAGCGCGGCATCACCCCTGAGCCCAGAGTAACCTATTGGGTTACTCTGGGCTCAGGGCACTTCGATCCGTTCACCAGGTCGTCCGTCACATCCGCGCGCAATCGTCCGGCCACCGCAGTGTCGTCCGCCGCGGTGCCACGGCTGCGCGGAGGCCACGCCAGGTTCCAAGCAGCAAACATCGGTCGAATCGCATCCGCCGGTTTATAGCGTGGACGTCACCCGCGGCCACCGCTTTCTTGTCAGCGATGCCCGCGACGAAACAACGCCTCGATGAACTGCTGGTCGCCCGCGGGCTGTCCCCCACCCGCGCACAGGCCAAGGCGCTCATCATGACCGGGCGCGTGCGCCATGGCACGGAGCGGCTCGACAAACCGGGCAAGGTGTATCCGCCCGGTTTCGAACTCACCATCGACCAACCGCCGCGCTTTGTCAGCCGCGGCGGGGAGAAACTCGCGGCCTTCCTCGAAAAATTCCCGGTTGAAATGACCGGCCTGAACGTGCTCGACGTCGGCGCCTCCACCGGGGGATTCACCGACTGCGCACTGCAGGCGGGGGCCGGAAGCGTCACGTGCGTCGACGTCGGCTTCGGCCAGTTGCATGAGAGGATCAAGCGCGACCAGCGGGTCACCAATCTCGAGAAAACCAATGCCCGTCACCTCCAGGCTGGCGAGCTGCCCCGTGCCACCTACGACGTGATTGTCATGGACCTTTCGTTCATCTCGCTGAAGACCGTCCTGCCGGCCGTCTGGCCCTTCCTGCCCGCCGGCGGCACGCTCATCGCGCTGGTCAAACCCCAATTCGAAGCCGGCAAGGCCGAGGTCGACAGGGGCCAGGGCATCATCAAGGACGACGCCGTGCGACTCCGCGTGCTGGCCGAGGTGCGCGAGTTCGCGCAGCGCGAACTTCCCGGCGCCACCCTCCTGGGCGAAATGGAATGCCCGGTACACGGCACCGACGGCAACCGGGAATTCCTGCTGGGGCTGCGGCGAGAGGTTTCCCGCGAGTAAAGATCCCCGGGGCATTTGATCAAACCCACCTTTGCTCTGTTTTGTGGGAGCGAGCTTGCTCGCGACTGCTTCGTGTCGCGTGCAAGCACGCTCCCACAGATCCAATCCAAGCCGGAGCAAGCTCCGGGGTATCGGACACAAAGCGAATGAAACGGATGACCGCGGATCAGGATTTGACTGTAGGGCTGCCGCTTGTCGGCAGGCCATGCCCCGCTCGCTGCGCGGCCCGGCGACAAGCGCCGGCCCTACCGCCGAACCGGCGAACACGGATTGGCATGAAGAAATTTGTCTCACGCCCCCTGCGCTTAAACCGATAGATTGGTATTCCAATATCCGTGTTTATCCGCGTAATCAGCGGAAAATCACCATGCAGCCGTTCCGCCGACTGGCCTTTGTCTTCAACTCGGAAAAACCGGGCGCCGCCGGGCTGGCGCAGGAACTGATCGCTATTGCCCGGCTGGCCGGCGCCAAAAAAGTCGGGCTCTCCGGCGACCGCAAGCTGCCACGCGGATTCTTCAAGGGCTGCGACGCGTGCTGCGTCATCGGCGGCGACGGCACCCTGCTCGGCGCGGTGCGCGGCGCCACGCGCGAGAACATTCCCATCATCGGCGTCAACCAGGGCGGCCTCGGCTTCCTGACGACGTTTTCCGCCGACGAGGCCCGGGCGCATTTCGCCGCGTTGCTCAACGGCGACTACCGCGTTGCCCGGCGCGCCTTGTTGGAGTGCCGGACCGGACCGCGGCACTGCGATATCGCCCTCAACGACGTCCTGATCAAGAACGCGACGAATTCCCGTCTCGTGCGGCTGGAAGTATTCGCCAACGACAAGCTCGTCACCGACTACTATTGCGACGGCGTGATCTTTTCGACCCCCACCGGCTCGACCGCCTACAATCTCGCGGCCGGCGGCCCGATCATCCATCCGGGCGCCGGGGTGATCGCGATGACCCCCATCTGCCCGCACACCCTGAGCAACCGCACGATCATCTTTCGCGACGACGTGAAGCTGACGGTGTTCAACCGCAGCGACGACTCGCACCTGCTGGTCGCGATGGATGGCCAGCGCAATTCCGTGATGGCCGTCGGCTCGCCGATCAAGATCACGGTATCCCCCCGCACGCTCGGGCTGGCGCAGCGGCGCGACTATTCCCATTTCGAGGTCATGCGCGCCAAGCTCAAGTGGAGCGGCGGGTTTTTGGACAAGAAGTAGCGCCGGCCCTGCAAATTACTCGGGTTAATTCTTAAAAAAGTCAGCCCCGGCTTCCCGGCCGGGGCTGATGGATTGATCGAACAACCGGGCTACCGGTTACTTTTCCTCCTCCGCCCGGGCGGCCTTCTTGGCGGCCTTCATCGCTTCTTTGTCGGCCTTTTTGACCGCTTTCTCGGCCTCGTCCAACTTGCCGTCCTTGTTGGCGTCGTATTTGGCCAGGTTCTCCTCCTTCGTATGCTTGGCCTTGGCGACGGCATCCGCCTTCGCCCGGGCCTTTTCCTCGTCGTTGAGCTGGCCGTCCTTGTCGGCGTCATATTTTTCCTTCGCCTTGGTCAGCTTCTTTTCCGGAGCCGCCTCCTCGGCGATGGAGGTGAGCGGTGCAAGCAGCAATGAAAGCGCCAGTGATCCCAGCGCGATGGTCAGCATAGTCCGTAGATTTCTCATAGCGCGGCGAAACTAGGCGAGGTCGCCGAAAACCGGCAACGCCCCGCCACCGCCTAAAAACAGGCAGTCAAAACCTCATGGTTTCACTACGAGTTGGACTCGACTCGCCAGCTGAAAATATCTCTGCGCAAACGCCCGCACCGCGTCCAGCGTCACCGCGTCGATGCGCGCATCGTAGGTGCGCCAGTCGTTGACGGGCAGGCCGTAGACGGCGTTGAGGGCCGACTGCATGGCGCGGGCGGAATTCGTCTGCAGCCCCATGCGTTTGCCCGCCTTCAGCCGGGTCTGGCAGCGCTGCAACTCCGCGGCGGTGACGCCGCCCGCCTGCACGCGGGCGATCTCGAGCTGCAACTCCGCGATCACCTCCTCGTAGCGCAGCGGGCTGGTGCCGGCGAAGAAGTAAAACATTCCCGTGTCGAGCCCGACGATCCGACTGGCCCGCACAAAATACGCCAGGCTCTTCTGCTCGCGCACGCGCTCGAACAGGTGCGAGGACATGCCGCTGAAGAGCTCGTCCGCCACCTCGCTCACCTCGTAGTCCGGCGCCAGCAGGCCGGGTCCGGGGAACGCCTGGAAAACGATCGCCTGCTGGCGCGGCTGGGTCTCGGTGAAATCGCCCGGGACGACGGCGAGCTTGCCCCGCATCTTCGGCGCGGCGCCCTTCGGCAGGTGCGCCAGGAAAGCCTTCAGCTTCGGCACCAATTTCCTCGCTTCGAAATCGCCGGCCACCGCAAGCACGGCGTTGCCGGCAACCAGCAGTTGCCGGTGACTGGCGCGAAGGGCGGCCGCGCTGATCGCCGCCAGCCCCGCCTCGTCGCCGCCGCTCTCGATCGCAAAGGGATGAGGGCCGAAGAATTTCTCGCGCAGTTTTTTCCGGCCGACGGTGACAACGTCGTCAAGGCTTTCCTTGAGCGACGCCAGGGCCGACTCGCGCTCGATTTCCAGCCGCGCCGGCTTGAACGCCGGCCGCAGCACGGCATCGGCCATCAGTTCGAGGGCGAGATCGGCGTCGCCCGGCAGCACGTCGGCGGCCAGCCCGAGGCTGTTGTTGCCGGAATATTCGTTGAAGATGCCGCCCACTTCCTCGATCGCGCGGGCCACTTCCTCCGCCGTGCGCCGTGCGGTGTCCTTGGTCAGCAGCGTCGCCATGAGGGAGGTGAGCCCGCGCCGCCCGGCCGGCTCAAACACCGGCCCGCCGGCGAAGGCCAGGCGCAGGTGCAGGTTGGGCAGATGGCGGTTCGGCTGCAGCAGGAGCCGCGCGCCGTTGGGCAGCGCGATTTCCTCGAAGTCAAGGGAGGCGGCCTCGCGGGAGCCCGGCCCCGCGGCCGCGGCGACGGAAGCCGCCGGGTTCGACGAGACGACGGTCAGCCGCTCGGGCACCAGATACAGGTGCATCACGCGCTTGAGGACGGCCGGCGTCAGCGCGAACAGCCGCTCAAAATACCGGCGGGTGTAATTGATGTCACCCACGACGACCTCGCCGGCGCCCAGGCGCGAAGCCTGGCCCGACATGGTCTTGCGCTGGTTGACCTCGGAGGTCACCGCCTGCCGCACGGCCTTGGCGAGCGCCTGGGCGCTGACGCCCTTTTCCGCCACGCGCTTGAGTTCGCGGAGGATCGCTGCCTCGGCCGCGACGCGTTTGTCCGGATCGGCCAGGTAGGAAACATAGAACAGTCCGCTCGTGCCCGGACACCAGGCCATGGCGTCGATCGTGTGCACCAGCCGGGCTTTTTCGCGGACGGTTTGCCAGAGGACGGAGCTGTCGCCGTGCCCGAGCACCATGGCCAGGATTTCCAGGGCCGGAGCGTCGGGGTGCGTGAGCCCGGGGATCTGCCAGCCCAGGCCGGCGCGCGAGACCTGGACGTCCTCGGCGAGATGCATGTCGCGGCGCGCGAGTTGCGGCGGCTCGTCCGGGCCCCGCGCCGGGGGGGGCCGCGGTCGCGGGGGGTTCCCCGA
>OBEQ010901097.1_pt1 | contig 12799 bp, 10 predicted proteins | sample 1670901 | NCBI WGS metagenome assembly OBEQ01 (sample SAMEA104232315, study PRJEB22302) | groundwater metagenome | biome: forest; feature: aquifer; material: groundwater | place: USA | collected 2011-08-07 | depth 5.4 m
AGTTCCTGTAATTTTTGCTTGTCAAATACAGTTACGCTAACGTTTTTGCCGGCTATTTTCTTTGCTGTTTCCGCTAGAAACGTAGGCGTCGCTACGTTGGCAGGCTCGTTTGCAATGTCGCGGCAGTAATTAATCGCGTTTACTATTGTAAGTGCGGTTTTTGCCTGTGTTTCAAGCTCTTTTTTGTTCCCATCTGCTACGACGCTGAGTTTTTCTATTTCAACCCGTTCTTTTTTGTCGCCGTTCGTCTTGTATTTTAAAAAAGCGTATTGCCCTAAGGTAACTCCTTCAACAACTGCGGTTACTGCACTTGCTCCGCTGCTAACCTCGCCGCTTTCAACACACGAGGCGTCGATTGTGATTTCCTTTGCCTTGAAAACAGCTGCACTTGCAATGATTTTTGCAGCTGCTTTTTTCAACACTTCCGGCGCGTAATCTTCTTTTTTTCCCAAGCCTGCAAATATAATTTTTTTGTCTTTTGACAACTGTACAACCTGACAATTACCTTGTTTTGCTTTGAATGTATTTGCATCAACTGCGTAAGCCTTGGCGGTTTTTTCCTCTTCACCTTGAAATACTAATACTCCAATTACTTCGCTGTTCGCTTTGTTAGTTAGTTCAACTTGCATGTTTCCTTATTCCCCTCATTTAAGCTAACGTAGCTAAACGTTATTATTTTTGCCTTTTTCACTAGTATTCAAATGATCCCGCCATTTTCAGAAAAAGCTAGGCAAGCAGTTCAAGGGCAGATGGAATTTTCCCTTGACGCTGAGTCAATCAAATACGCTTCGCAGTATATCGAAGCTACTTTGCGATCACGCGGAAGGGAAACAAGCGCGGATAGCTTAAATGTCAAGCAACTCGCGGTTTGCAAGGCGATTTTGTCACTGTGCCCGTATACGTTGATCGCTAGATTTTCAGACTATTATTCCATGCTATGGGCAAAAGTTTTTAGGGACAATGAAACAGAAGCGCTTGAATTTGCAAAGGAAATTTTTCCATCTCTCCAGCTGCAGCCAGCGTCCGGCGGTTTTACTGTCACTGTGTTTGAATACCTCAATGCAGAAGAGAGCATTTCACTAGCGAGGATTTTGAACGGAATCGTGTTTTTGTCAAATGAAGAGCTTATTGAAGTGCTTGCAAGGCAAGTTAAGCGCCGCATATTAACGCTGCCGTCACAACCAGTTTTGCCAGAAGAGGTGAAACAAGCTGCGTTGCAATTGTCAAAGCAATTTGCAGTGTTGATCCCGCGTAGTTCAAAGCAGCTTGAAAAACAGGAGATTAAACTCATTCGCCTCGGCGTTTCAGAAGGTGGGAGGTTCTACGCGTGTATGAAATTAGTGCGAGCGTGTTTCAACGACGGGCTTTCACTTGAAGAAGCGAAGCAAGTGACCAGCGAGTTTGTCAAAGCTTGTCCGCCGAGTAAAAACCCGTTCACTGAAAAAGAAGCGTTGAATTGCCTCGAGTGGATGTATCGCAAAGGCCGCTCAGGGCCGCAGGCCTTTGAAACCTCTGGCCGTGGTGAAACTAATGCTTGACATTCTCCGCCACTTTCATAATTTTTACACCCGCAACGCGATAAGTGTAGATTCAATTTCCCAACGTGAATTCGGCATTGGAATCGACAAGAAGATAAACTACCGCCACAAGTCTTTTTCAACTCAGAAAGAGTTCCAGAACTTCTTAGTAAACGAAACGCCGCGCTTCATTTCACATTCAGTTGGAAGGTTTGAATTTCCATGGTGCCAACCAATGGAGAAAAAAACCCTCTTGTCAGCGGATTTAATTTTTGATTTAGACGCGAAGCCAGAAACGGGCGTTTCACCAAATGGGGTGGAAATCCACAACCACATTTTTTGCAATAACTGCGTTGAAAAAGCGCGGCTAGATACAATTCGATTAATTGAAGATTTTTTGATTGTAGATTTTGGGCTTTCCAAAGCGGATCTACTCGCTGTATTTTCAGGTTCAAAAGGGTTCCATGTCCACGTCCGCTCCCGCGCAGTGCAGCAACTATCCTCAAGCGCAAGGCGGCTAATGGTCGACTACATAACTGGAAAAGAACTTTCACTGGAAACCTTTGTTCGTAGCCGAGTTGTTGAGCCAAGAGTTTCAACTTTAGCTGGCCCTGGCAAAACTGCCGTTGGTTGGCAAAAACAATTCTTCCTACGTGGAATAAATGCGGTTCAAAACAATTCTTTTGGCAGTGCAAAAATGCCTCGGAAAAAAAGGGATTACTTAGAACAAAACCGGCAAAACATAGTTTCCCTTATTGAAAACGGCAACTGGGACTTTTTCCACGGGGCAGAAGACGCGCTTCAAAACCTACTTAGCGAAACCATTACGCTTCACGGCGTCCAAGTTGACTCGCCTGTAACTTTCGACGTGCACCGCTTGATACGCGTACCTGGAACACTTCACGGCGACACTGGCTTCATCGCAAAGCCGCTTTCATTAGCAGAACTTTCTATATTTAACGCAACGAAACACGCAGTTGCTTTTAACGGTACAGCAGTCGCTTCACTCAAAGAAGCGGCAAGCATAGAATTTGCAGGAACAGCCTTCGAGCTTAAACCCGGCGACAACGTTGTTCCACTCTCACTCGCTGTGCTACTTGCGTGTAAAGGGGTTGTTTTGTAAGCATAGGGTTCCCGTGGGGTCAGTAGGGGCCGCGGTGGGGGCCCCTGAGCTGTGCTACTTGCGTGTAAGGGGGCAACAGTTTAAACCTTGTACTCTGCTATTGCTTTACTTGATTTACTTATGGTGGAAGAGATTAGCTTTGAAGAACTGCGCAAGATACACTTGCAAGAAAAACATTCGCCGTTACTTTCCCAGCTTCCGGAAAACTTCTTTGACACTTACCTCGCGTACATCGATAGATTTTATTCCAAGCTAAAAGACGAGTTTTCAATGGAAGGGTCTAAAACTTATGAGAATAGCCGCAAGGTTTTTGCCGAACTTGTCAAGCTACGCGGGCAAAAACTCATCTTAAAAGCGTTTAAAGACGGCAAAGGCGGCGGGGTTTCGTCAGAAGGCCTCACTTTGCAGGAAAAGGAGCTTTACCTCTCCATGTTACGGTTATTTGCGGAATATGACTCCGCTTTACTGGGGTTTAAGCCAGTTCCCCAAATTGAACCAGAAGCACCAGTTGAACAAATCGTAAAAGTAGAGTTGCTTGTAGACTTACCGCAGTTCGTCTCTCCAAGTGGCAAGACGCTTGGCCCGCTTGAAAAAGGAAGTGTAGTTGAAGTTGACGAAGCGACACGCGAAATACTAGTACAGCAAGGCGCTTGCAAAGCGGTTTAGTCCCTTTAGTACATAATGGCTAATCGACCCATACACTCCGCCGCTGCAGTAAGGTATTTTAAGTCTGTACCACACTAAAGTTTAGTTCATTGAACTAAAAAATTTAAAAGGGTTTTTGACTTATGATTATTCCAAAAGAATTAAAGGCTTACTGCCCAACTTGCAAAAAGCACTCGACGCACAAAGTAAAAGTTACAACTACAAAGATAAAGCCAGGCCGAACACTAGCTTGGGGTTCCAGGCGGCACGCGCGTAAACTCGCAGGTTACCATGGAAAAGTCAAGGGCAAGGCTAAGGTGAAAAAGCAAGGCATCCGTAACAAAATAATGCTTGAATGCACAGTTTGCAAAAAGAAACACGAACGCGTAATAAGCGGCAGGATGAAGAAAAAAGCAGAAACCAGCAAGTAAGTAAAAGTCAGTAAGGTTCCCGTGGTTTCAAAGGCCGCGGTGGGGGCCTTTGGGTGATTGACAATGAGTAAATTTTTGAAAGTTCAATGTGAATGTGGAAGTGAAAGCATTGTTTTTGGCGACGCTAAAAGCGTAGTAAAGTGCTTTAACTGCAAAAAAGAGCTCCTAGCGCCACGTGGCGGTAGGGCAACGGTTAAATGCAAGATACTTGAGATACTCGGCTAAAAAACACAAAACAACTTTTGTGCGGTTAGCCCGTATATTCTGCTTTCCGCTTTCCATCTTCGAAAAACATATCTTTGGTCCTTTTATGCCTATATCTAACAAGTTTCCAGAACAAGGGGAAATCCTAATAGCTACTGTAAAAAAAATAACGCAGTTCGGTGCGTTTTGCTCCCTTGACGAATACGTTGGCCAAGATGCTTTTATACACGTGTCAGAAGTTTCGCCAGGCTGGGTGCGCAGCGTACGTGACTATGTAAAAGAAGGGCAAAAAGTAGTTGCCTTGGTACTCAGGGTTGACACTGTAAAGCAACAAATTGATTTGTCACTAAAGCGGCTCAGTGAAGCTGAGAAAAAGCGCAAAATGGAAGTGCACAACCTCGACAAGCGTGCATTGAAACTCCTTGAACGGGTAGCGTTGAAAATAGGTAAAAAGCCACAAGACGTCAGTGAAATTACTCCAATTCTAAAAGAGGAGTACGGCGACTTATTTACCGCGTTTGAACTTGCCAGCGAAGGGGAGGAAATATCTAGCAAAATACCCGCTAAATGGCTAGCTGCACTGGTTGAAATTGCAAAGATTGAGATAAAGCCAAAATTTGTAGTGCAACGCACAGTTGTAAAAATCAAGTCGTACGCCGCAAACGGGGTTGAAACCGTCCAAAAAATACTCAAAAGCATCGAGGCGCTTTCAACTGACAAAGTTAAGCTACGGGTACTATACCTAGGCGCGCCTAACTACTATCTAGACGTCACCGCCCCTGATTATAAAACGGCGGAAAAAACACTTACAAAAGTACAAGCTATCTTATCAACAGCTTCAACTGAATCCGCCGATTGCCAGCTAGTTGCGAAAAAGTAAGAAAAACGCGAAATAATTCTTTATATTTCCGTCGTGAGTGTGACAAATTTTTATGAAGCTATCAAAGTGCAAAAAGTGCGGTGTTTATACTCTTGAAGAGGCGTGTAAAAAATGCGGCGCAGCTACAAGTTCCAGCCACCCAGCTAGATATTCAAAGGAAGACAAATATGCTAGTTACCGGAGAAAAGAAAAGTATCCTGACTTCATTTAATTGCTAAAAGTTTTTTTAATCCACTTTTCAAACACCGGGTCAGCTAATGTATATTTTTCTTCATTTTTCTCTACAACGCCTTTTTCTTCTAAATAAGACATTAACTTTCCAACAGTTGCAGGGCTACTGTTCATGCCATTAGCTATTTGTGTAATTGAAGTTTTTTCCTGACACATTTGTATCAATATACTCCGCTCCTTGCTGCTGCAAGTGTAGAAATCTCTTTTGAAAATAAGGGTGCCTTCTTCGCTTAAGAACTCGTCAAACGCAGTTGTAATTTCCACTTCGCCTATTTTTTTCTCGTTTAATAACCTTATTCCAATGGCGTTAACATAAAGTGAAAAACCACTAGTCATTTCAAATAATTTCGTAATTGATTTTTGAGTTATTTTTGCTCCTAAATTTGTTTTGAGTAGTTCGGTAGTTTCTTCTAGGCTAAGCGGAGGTACGCTGATGGGGGTTAACTGGCCGTAAAATGCGGCAGATGGCGATAGAACTGCATTTTCCATTGTTTTCATTATAGACCCAGAAACGCATAGCGTGGTCCTCTTGTATTTTTCATGAATTGTCCTAAGTTTTCCCATTATTCCTGGGCCTATTTTTTTTCCATTAGTTAAATCGACTATTGATGGAAATTCGTCTATCATGAGAACCGCCTTTGTACCCGTGCGTTGAGCCATTTTTTCAGGAAATAGAAAAGCGTCCTCGACGTTTTTGTTTAAGTCACTGGCGTGTTCTCTTGACAGTGAAACGCCCAATGTTATTAGTTCAGCTACTTCTGCTTTAATTTCTAGTTTTTTCAATAGTTCGGTAATCCCGCCATAAGACATTCGTAGAATTTCTTCAAACTTGGAAGGTAATCCAAGGCGTGGCTTGTACGTGTTTATTGTTTCTGAAATTATTTTTGTGCATAGCTCGTCAAGCCGCCATTCCACTAGGTCCCATACTGAGATGTAAATTGGCACAATTTTTTGTGTTTTTTCTAGCCTGCGCTTCGCTTCAAGTAAAAGAGATGTTTTTCCAACGCGGCGTTTTCCGTACAATGCAAATCCATTTATGCTTTTTTCATTTTCGAGCTCTGAAAATAGGCGCTGTAGTATTTCTCCGCGTCCAATGAATTCTTTTCCAACAACTGGTTTTAACGAGAAAGACATTTTTATCATCGACAAACTTGTCAATGACTATTTTGTCAATACTAGAATAAAAGCTTTTTGGTCATCTCCGCTCTAGTTCTACTTCGCGGCTTCTAAAAAACCCCGTTTTTGTCGCGGATCGTCGTCTTTCTGTTTATAAGGGTTTTTAAACCGGTGAAAGGGGTAAAAAGGGTGTAGCGTTACATATAATGCGTATGGTTGGGCGCAAAGCATTGGCTGTAGTCTTGTGCATGTTAGTTTTACTTTCTATAACTGTAGTTGCACTCCCTTTTAGTCCAAAGTTAATAGCTCCAGTTAAGCCAGTTGAGGTTCAAAAAGAAAAATTCCAACCGCAGCAACCGCTTCCAGCAATTGCAAGTGTTGAAAAATCAACAACTCCGTTTGGTAAAAAACAGAATAATAGCCCTACAAGGATAACTCCAGTAACTGGGCTTGTGCCAAGCGCGTTTATTACAGTGAGCAATGGTAGTAATTCCGGTAGTGGCAATAACAATTCTCAAGGCCAGCAGCCAAACGCTAGCCAGCTATGTAGCACTCCTGGTTTTGCATGCGGCGGCGCACCTGGTTCGTTTGTATACGGCTCTGGCGACGCGGTGCATTACTCTCCGCATGTGACTGAAGGTTTGCAAGAAGATAATAGTGCAGCGTGGTGGGCGTATAGCCGTTCTTTTACCGGTGACTATCTTTCACATATATTTGAATTAGTTACAGCTGCTTCTAATCGCCCTGCTCCTGCTTATTTGATTGAATACCCTGATTTTTACGGCGGCGCAGTTACTTATTTTGGGGATCCTTCTGGTGGTCACCCGCAAGAGGGGAGAAACGTGGAATACGCTCCTTGTATAACTTCAGCAATTGAAGCTGGAAATTTTTCATCAGACTGGCAGCCCGGTGACTATGGTCCGAATTACGTTGTGCAGCAAACACGCGGAGTCATTTCACAGTGCGGAGTGTTACAATCACAAGTTTACCGCTCGCAATGCGCCCTTTCAACTAGCCCAGCGTGGGCAGGCCAAAATGCATTTAACCCGTACTATCCACAAGACGCGTATTGGCTTAACCCTTCCGACAGGTACGATAGTTATATTCTACGTTCAAATGCAATTAGCCGTTTTGGTGAATACGCGTGGTGCGATATTATGCTAAATTTAGATCAGCCTCTTTCAATAACCGTGGATTCTGCTGGTCACTTCAATGCAAGTTGGAGAACGGACATGCTAGCTGCAAATGATGCTAGTAAGTCTAAACTTACGTTTACCCCTGTTTTAGAAGGCGGGGGTTTTGGAACTCCAGTTATATTTACAGGCACTGCAGCTTCACATGTGCTTGAGTTAATGTCTAAAGATCACAGCATAAACGGCACGCTTTCTCCAGGCACTTATAAAGTAAACGGAACGTCTTGTACGTTCAACTGGCCTGGCCCTGATATACGTGGAGACTGGCGTCCAAGTAGTAGTTCGTATGTGAGTAACTGCGTTGCAGATGAAGGTTACCCTGCTGGATTTAAATTGCGCTACTCTAATTACACTGAACGCAATTTAGTTGTAGTTGCACCGCTTGTAACGCCTGTTATTACGTTTATATCGCCAACTCCGCCAGACGTGTCAACTCAGGCAAGTAACAGCGTCACAATTTCAATTTCTTCAAGCGTGCCGTTAACCGCTGCTAATGTAACGCTTATACGTGGTTTTGTACGATCAACGCAAACCAATTATACTATGGTGCAGAGTTCTCCAACTGCCTTTATAGTGACTATAAGTGGGTTAAGTGCTTCGGGGTATAGGTACTTCGTCACAGCTACAAATGGGCTTACTACAATTACGCCAACGCGTACGTTTACAATTAGTGCGAGTTCGCCTACTGTTACGTTTACTTCGCCTCCAACGCCGGTAAATGGTGCTTCGCTTGCAAGTGACAGTGCAAACATTGCGATTTCTACGAGCATACCTGTAAGCGGCGCAACGCTTCATTTAACTAAGCCGGACGGGACAACTTCGACTTTTGCGCTTACTGAAACAACTCCAACTACGTGTACGGGTTCAATATCTGGCTTGCGTGCTGGGTTGAACACTTACTACGTTGACGCAATTTCTACAAGTGGTACAAGCGGCACAAGCAGCGTACAGAGTTTTACAGTTCCAGGTCCGTCAGTGAGCTTTACAGCGTCTACGCCGGCAAGCGGATCTTCACAAACCGCTACAAGCGCAACTATTTCAATAACCGCCAATGAACCGTTGGCAAGTGCAATACTTGCTTGGACTAACCCAACAGGCGCAACAACTAGGTACAGCATGACTTCAACTTCGTCAACTACATTTACCTACGCAGTTTCGAGCCTCTCGCTTGGCACACATTCTTATCATGTCGAAGCAGTTGACGATGAAGGGGACAGTGCAACAAGCGTGGCAAGGACGTTAATCGTGTCAACTGTTGAAGTTACGTCGCCTGTACTTACGCTAGTTTCTCCAACTCCTGCTAACGGTGCAACTCTTGCAAGCGACAGCGGAACAGTTGCGATTACTTCAAGCGAAGCTTTGGCAAGCGCAACGTTGCATTTAACGAAGCCAGACGGTTCAACTACGGATTATTCGATGGCTTCAACCAGTGCAACTGCATACCGCGTTGCGTTAACTGGGCTACGCGCTGGGCCAAACACTTATTATGTTACTGCTGTTGATAGCGACGAAGGGGCAGTTGGTACGAGTGCAACGCGTACGTTTACAGCGCCGTTGCCATTAGTGACTTTTGCAGCACCCACTCCAGCAAACGCAGCTTCACGGCCACCAGGAACTCCAATTACAGTTTCAGTTTCTTCTAATGAACCGCTTACAAGCGCAACACTCGTGTGGAATAGCCCAAGTGGAACAACGCAGTTTACAATGGATTCAGTTTCTTCAACTTCGTTTACTTATACAGTTACGCCAAGCGCGGAAGGAGCGTATTCATATCGCGTTGATGTTGTTGACGATGAAAGCGACGCAACTACAACTGAAACCCGCTCGTTGACAATTGCAACAGGGCCAATTGTTCCGCCGATAATCACTTTTGTAGCTCCAACTCCAATCAGCGGTACAACGCTTGCCAATGATGCACTGACGGTTTCAATTTCGTCAAATGAACCACTTGCAAGTGCGACGCTTTCACTAGCAATGGCAAACGGCACAAGCTTAACCCTCCCAATGACTCTTACAAGCACAACCACCGCGACGCGTACAGTTAGCGACGTTTACAACGGCACAGCTACATACACAGTAAACGCAGTTGACACAGATGAAGGCGCATCCACAATTACAACCGCAAGAACTGCAATTGTACCAATCACTTTCCTATTGCACACTTTCCAAGGCGAAGGAATTGGCTCAATGGCAGTATTTGGCAATTACATGTACGTCGGAACATTCAACGAAACAGCAGGACAAGAAGGACACTCACATGTTTACCGCTCGCTAGATGGAATAACGTGGGCGCAAGTTTTCACGGCGAACCGTCCGTGGACCGATGGAACAACTATAACCGTTAGAGGAGTATATGCAATGACCACTTACGATGATGGTACCGGTAATGCGCTTTACATTGGAACTGGGTCAGACAGTGCTAGCGACGGGGATATTTGGCGTTCATATGATGGTACAACCTGGACATTGGTACGCGATGGAACGCCAACTTTTACCATGAGAATAAACCGCTTAACTGTAATTGACGGCACCCTCTACGCTGGCGCGTCTAGGCCTTCTGGTACGGGGCGAGTAATGTGGTATAATTCAACAACGTCATGGGATGAAGAAGCAGAAGTACGCCCAGTTCGCGGTATCGGCAAATTCGGCAGCGACATTTACCTCACAGCAGACACACAAATCTTCAGACTCCACGATACAGGGGGAGCAGTTGCGGACCTTGGAGTTAATGGTCAGGCTCTTTCTGGATATTCTGGCAAGTTTTATGCAGGAGTTCAAAGCACAAACACTAGTCTTTACAAATCTACGGATGCAACTACTTGGACATCTGAAATAATTCCAGACAGTGTGACAATTCCCAACTTAAGACCGCTCTCAGATGGCTACCTTTATATCCCCATAATTATTACAGACGCTGCGTCCATATGGCGGCGTAATTCTGCAGAAGTAAACGAGCGAGTAGCTGCCTTTGGCTTAAATTCAGACACAGGAACAAACTATGACCGAACTGTAGACGTTGTTGAATTCCACAGCAGAAAATACACCGGGCTAGTAGATAGATTCGGTTCAAGTGGCACAAACAGATGGGGATACGTGTTTAAGCTGACGAACTAAGCAACTTTTTTCTCGGTTTGATTCAATGCAAAAAACAGAAATGTAATAGAATAAGTGATTTAATTTTGGCATTTAAGCGTGAGTTGGATCCTAGTTTAGTTAGCTTGAGTAATGAACTAACTTCTTGTTTTACCACTTCTTCATTTTATCTGTACGGTTCCAGGGCTAAAACATTGAATCAGCCAAAGTCCGATTTTGACTTAATGCTTTTTATTCCTAAAAGTGAAGCAGGAAAACTTACCGATTTGCATAACCGGCTTAGTAAAGTTATAAGTGATTTGAAACCTATTAATGACAGACACGTCGCTAATTTAGTTAATGGCAATTTTGATGCTTTAGCACTAAAAGGGCATCGCAACGGGATTGAATATGGCATTCACGTAATGCTTGTTGAAAAATTGACGTGCCACTTTACCCCACTAAAGAAGTTTAACAAGCTACTCTTCGTTAGACGCAAGAAGTATCTGCCGAAAAAAGTTACGCATAATTTTAAAGTTAGTGCGACTAGTGGAAAAGTACGTGAAGTAGACATTTCCTCAGCAAATTTTGAAGGTGATGTTTTTTATCGGAGTCCAGGTGCTTTTAGAATTGGCAATTCATATTCTGTTCCTGTTTTTGCGAATAAAATAATGACCTCTTTAGCTATTCACGATCAACTTGGTGTTGATGACAAAGTTAAGGGTGCTTGTTTTTATTCTACAGTTAAAGCATTAGGGTATGCTGACCCTAATTTTCTCAGGAATAAGCGTTTTGCTTTAAGACGATTACTTATGGTGTTACGAATTAAACCAGAAACTCTAAATCCAGACGTTAAACGGGATATTATTTTTCGCTTACACGAATCCATTGAAAGAGCCAAGCGGTTTAATGAGCCCAAGGATGCTTCTTGAGATCCTTGACATCGATTGCTTCAACCTTTTGTTTGGCGCATAAATTTCATTTGTTGTCATAGTTTTTTTCTTTAAAGCTTAAACTAAAAGCTGAAACTTTAGGGGCTTGTGGTCACTAGAATAACGCTTTCTCCCGTGCCTATAAATCTTAGCTGTGACAAAACCACAATGTTTAACAGTTTTTTTATCACTTGCAAATACGTAGTCAATAACGCTTTTCATGCCTGGCCTTAAACCCCACGCTACCACGGATTCTCCTTTAACCGGGCTTGAAAGAACTAACGCTGCGCAAATCTTCTTATATGCTTTACTGGTTGGCTTAAAATTAAAATCCCCAACAACGACGAAAGGGTCATTTGTTGTAATGGGGGTTATTTTGTTAAATAATACTTTAAGGCATTTGATTTGAGTTTGATCACTTGCGTTATTATCTAAATGTAAGTTAAAAATATAAAATGTTTTTTTAGTAACTTTATTAGAAAACTTGATCCAAGTGCAACTACGGTAATACTTCATCCCGTAAAACTTAGATGGCTTGGAGGAAGTATCACTGAAAAAGAACCCACCTTTGTCCAAAACAGTTAATTTTCTAGAATTAAAAAAAATAGAGTTAAATTCAGAACTGCCAAGAGGTTTTGCCATGGAATTAAAACCATAACTCCGGAAGTTCTTCAACTTTTTCTTCAAGAATGAATACATTTTAAAATCGTCTTCCTGAAAACAAATTAAATCCAAAACAAACGATGAAACTAGTTTTGCTACAGCGCCTTTCCTATAATTCCATGTATCATAAAAATGAACGTCATTGCGACTTATTCCGTGAATATTATAACTAAAACAATTAATCAGCATGATAACTCTTTTAAGGTTTAAGCAAATAAATAACCGAGTCCTTGAGCGTTATATTGTTATATCGTAAGAAGCATAGTGCTTAGCGGATTTTTCAAGTTCAGCCAAAGCTCATTTAGTTTATGTGCCTATGGACAAAGCTTATCCACGAAAAAAGCCGTTGAACTGGATAGTTTAAGTTTGAATGGCTTTTGTAAATCAAGCCAAGTTAGTTCTATAATTTCCCCGTTTGGTTTCATAGGTGATTTGTGATTTAATTCGGTTAGAAATGCCAGCGTACAGTGCCTTATTCCCGCGTTATCTAAGTCACTTATGAAAGCACCGTAAAAATTCGTTGACTTCACTATGCTACTAATATCTTCCACGACTTCGCGCTTCAAACAGTTTTCAAGCGACTCATTTTTTTCAATTCCCCCACCAGGAAATTGAAAATATTGATTATTATGTTATTTAACCAAAAGCAGCTTTTTATTTAACAAAGCAGAAAACCCGCGCCTTGAGGCGTGGGATGAATGCTGCTTTGTTAAAGCCTTACACTTCGCCAATATAATTAAGCGCGAGTGCCGGTAAAACCAAGGGCTTCAGCCCTTGGTCAGGCACGAGTGG
>OBEQ011041449.1_pt1 | contig 12797 bp, 11 predicted proteins | sample 1670901 | NCBI WGS metagenome assembly OBEQ01 (sample SAMEA104232315, study PRJEB22302) | groundwater metagenome | biome: forest; feature: aquifer; material: groundwater | place: USA | collected 2011-08-07 | depth 5.4 m
CTTTATAGACTCGAAAAAGATTTGCATCTAAATCATGTTGATAACCCTTTTCAATAATTTCTTTTATTGTTCTTAATTCATTTCTTGCATCTTTTGCTGTTTCAAAATTTTTTCCTTCTTGAAAACTCATTAATCTTTTTATCGCACGATACAGTTCTGGTCCGCCTTCAACAGCAGGATTTTTTATTTTTGTATCAAGCGTTCCAATCTTTGATTCAAGAAGAGAAAAGTTTTCTTTTGAAAAAGTATACTCTTCTTTTCCTTGTACTTCTCTTTTTTCAATAGTAGGTTTTTCTCCTGTGATCATATAATAAAGAAGCGTTCCAACAGCGAACATATCTGTGTTTTGAGATGCAAGAGCAGTCATACTATAAGGATGCTGCCAGCCTTCACTGAAAACACCAAGAGTTGATCCACTTGATCCTACGACATCTTTTTGTCGTCCAAGTGAATCAATATCAATCATCTTTACTTTTTCTTCAACTGTTTCTTCAGAAGTGTCTCGTTTAGATCTGTTTAATCTTTCAACTGAGGTTATAACAGTATTTGATGGTTTTACATCACGATACACAAATCCTTTTTCATGAACATAAGAAAGTGCATCAAGAATTTGCGATGCAAACAAACATACTTTATTAAGAGGAACTTTTCCATTTTCAGAAAATTGTTTTTTTACATATTCTTCTAAATTATCTCCAACAACAAATTCTCTTAGTGTTGCGGAGACTGCATTTCCATCAACAACTCCTTGAAAATATCCTTTTGCTTCAACTAAATATTGATGTCTTGCTTCTGTCAAAAAATTAAATGATCTTTCTTCCAATTTTGCGCTTTGCGCATCTAACTCTTTATTTATTTTTCGAATAAATTTTCTTCCAATATCATCTTGTACAAGTTCAACAACAGATGTTTCATTTTCTGCAAGAGGTTTTCCTTGACGGACAAATCGATCATGAAAGGGATGTTCACCTTGTTGAACAATTGTCTGAGTTATGTTATGGTGTTCAGACATCATACTCGATGTCCCATCTAATGGCTGAGCAATTCTTGAATGCTCTGATGATTCAGATGATCGATCTAATGTATCCGATTCATCAGATTTATTTAATTTATCAAATTCCTCTGATTCATCATCTACATAGTCACCAAAAATTTTTTCGACTTTTCTTTGTCTTTTATCATTAATTACAAAAGAAGGATTCTTATTTTTATTTGTTTGTTCATCATCGTTCATGGGTATTCACCGTTTTATTTTTTTATTATGTTTTTTAATTTTAACTTTTAATTTTAACTTTTAATTTTAACTTTTAATTTTAACTTTTAATTTTATTTTTTTTCTTATGATATTATTTTTTCATTATTTTCTTATTTTAAAACATTTATTCTGCCTTTTTTCTTTTCACAAGTTGAGTGAATAGTCCAACGCCACATCCTGCCATAACTGTCAAAAGAGCGACGCATAAAGGAATATAATTTGAGTGTGATACCGATTCCTTTGCAATTTTTTCGGTACGAGAAAAGTTAAGATATTCTTGCAGCACTCCTTTTTTGAATTCAGATACATCTTCTTTTGTTGTATGTAATCCTGCGTAAATTTCATCACTGTGTTTTTTTGCTGCGTAAGAAAAAGTAACAAAAATATCTTGCGCGTAGGAAATACCTTGAATAATAGTTGTATATCGTTCAATATATGCAAGAGTATCAAATTCTATTGATTCTGATTGTTCGGTTGGTTTGTCTGTGAGAAAAGCATTATATCCACCAACCATAACTTCTAAAAGTTCACTTCTTCCTTGCATATATGAAATGGTATCTATTACCTTTCTTCCAAGAACATCTTTTAATTCAGAATGTTGTCCATCCTTTGTTTCTCCAAACAGAAAACTGGGAGAGGATCTAAATACTTCTCCCTTTGGAATATGTGCAAGTTCTGTGAGGATTGCATTTTTGTATGTTGCTTTGTTTTCTTTAAGAAATTTTCCAGAATATGTACGACTTTTTTCGCGATTTATTATCTCAATAAGTCTTTTTATTGTTCCGTCGTAGTTTGCAGTCATTTCTTTTTCTGATTGTTCAAAAAGATTTGCAATTTTTTTTGCTTCATCGGATAAAATTTCCCATGTTTGCCGCTGAGTAATATCATTTGGCATCTCTGATTCTTCTTTTGACATTTCTAATCTGAAACGTTCAACATCATTAATAAAATTAAAAAAATGTTCTGCTGCTTGAATAAGTGGAGGAACAGAAGAATTATTTTCAACGTTTATTTTTTCGTACACCGGACTTGTTTTAAACTCTTGAAGTACTTTATGTGTTCCAATATTGTATACGAGAACTCCTCCAAGAATACCAAGTCCTGCTCCTAAAAGAGTATAAATTGGAACTTTTTCTCCAATATCAAATACCTTATCAACAACTTTTGCAACTGTATCTTTTCCTTTTCGTCTAAAACTAAAATCTTTAAAGGAATATCCCTTTTTAAAAATTTGTGCGATTCTTGAAACATCTTCCATTGCTTCTTTTGCTGAAGAAAAATTCATTGAAGGTTTTGGTTCAATTAATGCACGTATAGTTCTAATAAGTTCAGGACCACCTTTTTGATTGCGAAATTTATTTTCAAGAACACTCCATTTTTGCTTTGTTAAAGTGTATTGTTTTTTTTCATTTACATAAAATTCTGGACGAGCACTTGTGAGAAGATAGTAGAACGTTGTACCTACGGAAAAAAGTTCTGTAGAAACGCCAGCCATAGGAGTAAGTGCATCAGGATGTTGCCATGTATCACTGTGAATACCAAATGTTGTCCCACTCGTTCCTCTTTTTTCTGAATTACTCACACTGTCAACATCAATAAGTTTAATATCTCCCGTTTTTTCTTCGCGAATAAATTGAGAGGGTTTAATATCGCCAATAAAAATCTTTTTTTCATGTGCATACTCTACTGCGTCTAAAATTTGCAACATATTTTTAAGAGCAATTTCTGTTTCAATTGCACCACCACCTTTTACAATCTCTTCTAAATTTTTTCCAGCGACATGTTCACGAAGACTTGTTGACACAAGTTGTTCATCAACAGTTCCTGAGAAAAAACCAACTGCTTTTGGAAATGCAGGATGAATTGCTGATACTAAAAAATCATATCCTCTCTCATGGAGTTTTGTTACTTCTTCAGAATCTCTTTTACTTTTACGAACATATTTTTTTCCCGATTTGTCTTCAACAATTTCAATACACGTTGACGCATTTTCTGCAATCAATTCTACTCTCTTGTAAAGAATATTATCAAATGGATTTTTATCTTTAACAAAAACTGCATAATTAATTTTCGGCGTTTCTGTAAACCTTAGAATCCTTTCTTCTGCCTGTTTTTGTACGGCTGTATGAAATGCTAATTGATCTTCAACGGATAGAGATGATTTATTAGATTGAAATTTCACATCTGACTGAGATTTCATATCAGAATGAGATTCTGTATCAGAAAGTGTACCTTGAACTGTTTCTTCATCTGAATTTTTGGGCATATAAATAGCAAAAATCAAGAGAGGAGTATTTAAAACTTTCTGATTTTAACTACTTATAAGGCGTAAGAAGAGCAATCCATAATCTTTTTAAATAAATTCTCGTGTTTCAACCATATGACAAAAAAACTCTTTGACACAGATGCATATTTGCAAGAATGTACTGCAAAAGTTCTTTCAATTACAGGAAAAGAAGTCGTTCTTGATCAAACTGTTTTATTTTCTTTTAACGGTGGACAAGCAGGAGACAGTGGAACAATTAATGAAATTACTGTGCAGGAATCAAGAATTGATAATGAAAATATTATCTATACACTCACACAAGAGCCAAACTTCTCCGTCGGCGATGAAGTACCAGTCAAAGTTGATTGGATAAAAAGACATAAAATAATGCGCAATCATTCTGCAACACACATCGTCTATGAGTTCATTAAAGAAAGACTTTGCTTAACTGAAGTAATCGGAAGCAATGTTGATGAAACAAAAGGCAGATGTGATTATGTATTTGAAGAACAGATTTCAAAATATCTCCCTGAAATTGAACAAAAAACAAACGATTTCATTAAGCAAAACAAAGAAATTAAAAGATACACTCTTTCCGACGGAACAATGATCTGGGAATCAGAAAATATTAAACAACATTGTTGCGGAACGCATCTTAAAAATACTTCTGAAATCGGAATGGTAAAACTCAAAAGAAAAAATATTGGCAAAGGAAAAGAACGCGTTGAAGTGTATACAGAGTCATAAAAATAAATATATATCTTTTAAAAAAAACATAAAAATCTAAACCATTAAAAATAAAAACAACACTTCACTTTTATTATGAATCTTCAAAATGAAACAGAAATACATGTAAAGAATATTCTAAAAAAAAATTATAATGTACAAAAAAATCAACACGTACTTCTCATATATGATGAAGAATGTGAACTTGCAAAAATACTGTCAACTGCTTATAAGACTGTTTTAACGCAACATATCTTAGAATATAACTCAGAATGTAATTTTGAATCAATACTTTTTTATGAATACACCGAAGAAAAAATAAGAATAATTCTCAATAATCTTCCAAAAAATTCACTTGTTATTCTCGTACAAACAAATTCTTTTCGCATGAGTACTTATAGGTTCAGAGCAGATCTTTTTAGAGAAGGTCATTCAGTTATCGAACATGCACGACTTGGTCACAATACTCCTTCTGAAATTGCCACATACATCTCTTCTCTTACTTATGATATGCCAAGATACGTACGTGTTTGTAATACAATCGAAGATCTTCTTATGAAAAATAAAAAAATAACAATTGTATCAACAGAAACTAAAACAGAAAAAAAATGTATTCTTGAAATTGATTCTGAATATGAAAAACCAACAAAAAATACGGGCGACTTTACCAATAAAAAAATTATCGCGGCAGGCTTTCCCATTGGAGAAATTTTTACAGAAGCAAAAGATCTTGAGAACATAAATGGATCAATTATAGTATTTGGTTTTCCAAGGTCAGACCATAAAACATTTTTTTGTGAGCCATTTACCGTCAATATTAAAGATGGAAAATTAATCGGACATACTGGCCCTTTAGAATTTACAGAAATAATTGAATTAATAAAAGCAGAAGAAGGAAGTGTTTTCATTCGAGAAATAGGTTTTGGACTTAATACGTATCTTGGCATAAATAACAAAATAACAGAACCAACAGCGTTTGAACGATTCTGTGGAATGCACTTTTCTCTTGGAAAAAAACATACAATGTACCGTCATAAATTTAAACGAAAAGATATTCAAAAATTTCACATAGATATTTTTTGCAATGTAGAAACAGTCACCATAGGAAAAGAGATCATTTTTGAAAATGGAAAATGTATTCTTTAAACTGTTTCTCATAAAGTTTTATATACTGAAACTGCCTTATTCTTCTCTATGATGAACACAATCGAAGTTGAGATCAGATCCTTCATAACAAAAGAACGGTACGAAGATCTTTTACGTTTTTTTCATACACAAGGCGAAAAAATAATAGAAGATGAACAAGAAACTCACTACTTTGATACAAAAGAAGACATTCGCATTCAGAAAAATAAATATTCTGCAAAAATCTGGATGAAAAAAGGAAAAATGCATGATGAACAAAGAGAAGAAATAGAAATTAAAATTGAGCGAGATGATTTTGAAAAAATGGAAAAAATACTTTTCTCACTTGGACATGCAGTTTCAATTAAATGGTTTCGAACAAGACATGCTTTTTTGTGGCAAAACATAACAGTAACACTTGATTTTACAAAAGGATACGGCTACATTATTGAACTTGAAAAAATAAGTTCACAAGATGAAAAAGATGTAGCACTTACAATGCTTAAAGAAAAACTTACTGAACTTCAAATCCCTCTGACACCAAGAGAAGAATTCGACAAACAATTTCTTTGGTACAAAGAACACTGGAGAGAAGTTGTGTAAAAAAAAGAAGAAGACAATAAAAGAAGAAGACAATAATAAAAAGAAAAAAAGTGCGACTTATTTAAAGAATAAATGAATTAATATATCATTATATTGAAATTTAAAAAGCAAATCTTCACTTTTCTTTTTTCATCTTAAGTCCGATCTTTGCTTGCACCATCTGATGCATTCGTCTGAGAAATTCAACTCTATCTTCAATTTTTAAAATATCCAAGTGTCCCTGTAAAACTAAATTAAATGCAAACGGACTTGGAAGAATGACATCCATTTCTTTTACAACAATTTCTTTATCTTCAATTGCTTTTACAATTTTCATTGCATTCTCTACATCCATTAAATCTTCCAATACTTCTCTCCTTGCTTCTTTTAAAATAGGAAAATCTGGAGAAATTCTTCTTACTGCATTGAGCAAAATCATTGAACTTACTTGCTGTCTTCCAACACTTTTTTCTCTTCCTTTGTAACTTCTCAAAATCATAAGTGCGCGCATAGCGCAATGTCTAAATCTTCTCTTGAGAACTTCTGTTTTTTCAATTGCTAAGTCAAGAATTTGCATGAGTTCTTTTGACCTCAAAAGAGAAAAAGCTTTTCTTGCTTCTATTCCTTTTTTATGAGATACATAAAAGCCATTGTCTGAAATTCCTATTTCAACATCCTTGTGATACATACGTGCAAGCGCAAATGCAACTGCTCTTGACAACACATCATTGACTCTTCGTCCAAATAATGCATGAAAAACATAATATTTTTTCTCTTCTTCATTATAATGTTCAATGAGAATCTTTTTATCATTTGGAATTTCTCCTGCGAAAAGAAATTGTTCCTGCAGATAATCATAAATTGCAAAAGCTGCATTTTCATCAACATACAGATAGTTATGAATAAATACAATCATTTCTTCTTTTGTTTTTTTTGCAAGAAATTTTTCTTCCATTAGTCTTCGAAATTTTTGAATTTCCATTGCAAGATCAAAACTTAAAGGAAGCATTTCTGAAAACCAAGAAGGAACAGTTGGTTTTTTTCCAACAGCTGGAAGAACTTGAAGAGTCATTCCTCTTGCAAAAAGAAATTTATACGTATTTCCTCCAAGAACAAAAATATCGCCTCGTTCAAGTCGTTCTAAAAAACCTTCATCAAGAACACCGATTACTTGTTCGCCAATTTTAACTTGAACACCTGTCTCATCAGGAATTGTTCCAATATTTGTCATATAAATTACTCGACCAAGTTTTCCTTTTCTACCAATCATACCCGTTGTTTCATCATACCAAATTTTTGCATAGATATGCCGGTCTTCAAGAGAAACATGTTTTCCAGAAAGATAATCGAGTAATTCTCCGAAATCTTTTCGACTTAAATTTTTATAACAATACGCTCTTTTTATGACTGTAAAAAGTTCATCAATTGGCCAATATTTTTCCTGCACCATTCCAGCAATTTGCTGCGCTAAAACATCCAAACAATTTTTTGGAATGTGTAATTTATCAATTCTTTTCTCAACTGCACTTTTGAGAAGAACTGCATTTTCAATCAAATCATCTCTATCAAGAACAATAATTCTTCCTTTTGTTACTGCATGAAGCGAGTGCCCTGCTCTTCCGACGCGCTGAAGCGCACGTGCAACTGATTTTGGCGAACCAAGAAGAAGAACAAGATCAACAAAACCTATATCAATTCCAAGTTCTAGAGATGTTGAAGACACAACAACTTTTAATTTTCCTTCTCGTAATTTTTGTTCAATATCATGTCTATGCAATTTAGAAAGTGAACCATGATGCGCACCAATATTTTCTGAATAAGATTTTGGAAATTTTTCTTTAAGATGATGAACAACTCTTTCTGTTGCAGCTCTCGTGTTTGTAAAAATGAGAGTTGTTGTATGTTCTTGAATAAGTTTGTCCATAAGTTCATACATTGCATCGTGTAGTTTTTCATGCGTTACATCAATTAGATTTGGTAAGGGACACAAGACTTGTAAATCTAGTTCTTTTAAAAATTGTACATCAACAATTGCACAATCTCTCTCACTTCCGACCAGAAACTGTGCTATTTCTTCAATTGGTGCAACGGTTGCCGAAAGACCAACACGAGAAAAAAAAGAATTATTTTGAAGTCTTTCAAGTGTCAAAGCAAGATGTACTCCTCTTTTATTTTCTGCAAGCGAATGAATTTCATCAATTATGACCCAATCAAGTGCAGTAAAATATTCTTTAAATTTTATACTCGTTGCAAGAATTGCTAAACTTTCTGGCGTTGTTATAAGAATATGTGGAGGATGTTTTACCATTTCTCTTTTTTCTGCTTGCGTTGTATCACCAGTTCTCACTCCAACCCGAATTCCTAATTTTTTTCCTGCAATTTCTTCAATTTCTTTAAGTGGACGCAGAAGATTTACTTCAATGTCATAATTAAGTGCTTTTAGAGGAGAAATATAAATTGCATACACCTTATTTTGCAAGGCATTGTTTTCACTTGCAGATACAAGTTCATTAAGAACAGATAAAAATCCAGTAAGAGTTTTTGTAGCTCCCGTTGGAGCACTCACGAGAATATTTTCTCTATTATGAATATGCATAACTGCAAATAATTGAGGAATTGAAAACTCTTTGAATCTTGAAAAAAACCACTGCCTTACAAGAGGATGCAAAATAGTTATAAGGTCTTCAGGCGTTTGTTTTTCTTTGATAAAATATATTTTAGACATAAACTTTTTCATAAGCAAAGACTTTAAAAGAGTTGTGGCTAAAAAAATGATTAAAAAAGCGAAATATTTATATATTAATCTCTTATTAACATCAAATTAATACAGAATATACATAACTCAAATGGTACAAGCAATAATTGATATTGAAGATAATACAAACAGAGTTTTGAATATTGTTAAGGCTAAATTTGGTCTAAAAGATAAAAGTCAAGCAATTAACATTATGGCAAAACAATATGAAGAATCAATTTTAGAACCAGAATTAAAACCTGAATATGTAGAAAAAGCTCATAAAATAATGAAACAAAAAACTATTTTAGTTAAAGATTTTGCTAAAAGATATAATGTAACCTAAAATGTACTCTCTAAAAATTAAAGAAGAGCTCGATAAAACTTTCTCAAAGCTTGCTAAAAAAGATACAACAAAACTTCAAATTATCAACAAAAAAATTAAAGAAATTCTTAAAAATCCACAAAGATCCAAAAATTTGAAAGCACCTCTTAATAATTGGAAAAGAGTGCACATTGACAGTCATTTTGTTCTTACTTTTTCAATTGATGAAACTACAAAAATAATAACATTAGAAGACTATGATCATCACGATAACATATACAAATAGGTAAAAATAGAAGAAACTATTTTAATTTTTTTAGAAATGGTATGCTTTATTATGGAACAATTTTAGATACATAATATGCAGAAAAAGTCATAAATTTCACAAAAAGAATTTATCAAAAATTAAAAGAAATAGTAAAATAAAATCTATTTTCATCCGCCAACAATTTTTACAACATCAACCATTCTACAACTGTAGCCCCATTCGTTGTCATACCATGCAGAAACCATGATAAATCCGTTTTCAAGAATCATTGTCAGCGTTGCATCAAAAATGGATGAATGTGAATCATCGACAATATCTTGTGAAACAATTTGTTCATTGTTATATCTCAAAATTCCTTTAAGATGATATTCTGAAACGCTTTTGAAAAGCGCATTAATCTCTTCAACACTTGCAACTTTTTTTAATTGACAAATAAACTGTACAATCGACCCATCTGGAACAGGAACGCGTAACGCAATACCATCAAGTTTTCCTTTGAGATGAGGAATTGTTTCAGAAACTGTTCGTGCAGCACCAGTAGATGTTGGAATAATTGAAACTGCTGCACTTCTTCCTCGCCTGTAATCTTTATGCGGCGCATCAACAAGTCTTTGATCTGCAGTGTATGCATGCGCTGTCACCATAAAACCTTTTTCAACCCCATAATTATCGTCGAGAACTTTTACAAGTGGCGCAAGACAGTTTGTGGTACAAGAAGCATTTGAAACAATATGATGTTTTATTTTATCATACATATGTTCATTAACACCTTTTACAATAGTGAGATCAGGATTTTTTGCAGGAGCAGAAATTAATACTTTTCTTGCGCCAGCTTTCAAGTGTTTTAGAGCTCCCTCTCTTTCTGTAAAAAAACCAGAACATTCACACACAACATCAATTCCTAATTCTTTCCAAGGTAATTTTTCAGGATCCTTCTCTGCAAGAACTTTAATTCTTTTTCCATTGACAACAAGTTCATTTCCTTGTGCTTCAATTTGTACATTCATTCGTTTATGTACAGAATCATATTTAAGCATATATGCAAGAGTCTGTGCATCTGTTAAATCATTAATTGCAACCCATTCAATTGCAGGATCAAGAATTCCTGCTTGCAAAATCTGCCTTCCAATGCGACCAAAGCCATTAATTGCAACACGGATCATGATAACAAATTAAGGAAGTTTGTATAAAAGATTTATGGAGTACTTGAAAATGATGAAGATAAAAAGAAAAATAACAATAATAATAGGATAGATAATCCAACGAATAATTTTTTTATTCTTTACTCCTTCTTTTTCCTTCAACTTTACCACTTTGTAGTAATTTTTATGGTACATATTTAAATAGAAGAAGAAAAATTCAGGCACATATAACACTCATAGACCACACATAAATCAGCTTTAAATCACACATAGATTAAAATCAAAAATCAAAATAAAAATACAAATAATCTACAACAAAATAATCTGAATAAAAAAATGAATGAATACACACTAACAAAACAAGTATCAAAACATGGTAATCAAGCAGTAATAATACTGCCAAAAATTCTTGAAAAGGAACTTCCACCAAAAACACTGGTAGAGATACGAATAAAAGTATTAAAACAAAATGATGGATAAAAAAACAGTAAAAAATAATAAAAATCTAAAAAAAATATGACATCAACAAAAAAATGACAAATACTTACGAAGAAACAGGAATTGTACAAGCAGACATTGCAGAGTTTGGTACAACCACTCTCAAACCTGATTCAACTGAATCGACTGAAATGAGAGATATAAAAGGATCAGATCAAAAAGATAAAAGTTCAATGCCTAAATTAGAACAAGCAATAATAGACCAATTTAAAATAACTTATCAAATAGCAAATAAAAGTAACGGATCAGATTTTTTTGTTAATCCGAATCTTGTTCCTTCAACAATATTTTCCCAATTACCTGAAATAGTGCAAATTGGACCTAGTTTTTCGGAAGATAGTAAAAAAAATAAAATGTCATATCAGCAAATTCCTATAATATCTTTTTATGCAATTGAAATTTTAAAGAAAAAATTTGGCGAATTTTTTTTTAAAACAGACACCTTTGCATTAACAAAGTTATCAGAGAATTCTCCAAATATTCCAATAGATTTTTCTGCACTTGAAAAAGTGTTATTTAAAATCGGAACTATTGAAGAAATACATACATTAAGAAATCTTTCAAACCAAACTGAGGGGTATGTTATTTTACCAAATCCTTTTCTTAATTTATTATACCTAAGTGAACCAAACGAACGTAAGTTACTTTATCCTATCATCTGTGAAGCAGAGAGGAAGAAAGCATGGGGTAACAAACCCAGTAAATCAAATACATGCACTAAAAATACACTAAGAGATCTCTTGCACGTAATTACTTATGATCATATTATTTCCTATGCCGAACGCATTAATGATCCACTCACAGAAAAGTATTCAAATCTACTTATAAAAATAAAAACCGAAAAAGAAGAATAAGAAAAATAAAAAAAAGTCACCAAAAAATTAAAATAAAAAAGTAATGATTAAAAAAACAGTAAAAAATAATAAAAATCTAAAAAAAATAGGACATCAACAAAAAAATGACAAATACTGACGAAGAAACAGGAATTGTGCAAGCAGACATTGCAGAGTTTGAAGACAATACTCAGACTCCTGACCGAATTGAACAAATAACTGCAGATGGAAAACTCACAACAAACACACAAGTTTCTTTTTCACAAGACCCGCTCAGAAAAGTACAAGATGCAATTGTGCAAAATATTACTATCACTGGTCGCTCTGAACTTGCAAAAGAAGCAGAGAAATTAGGAGGACTTCTTCCAAAACTCCTTTCATTGTCCTTTCACTATGAGAATGATAAGGCTTTACTCACTTATTCTTTTCCTCAAAATATCTCTGTTAATGATGCATTGTATGCTATAAACGCACAATATGGCGAACTTACTGACTATTTACTTGAAACAGATTTATTTGTGAATATGGGATTAAAAAAAGGATCTTCTGATCTAATACCAATACAATATTTTCAACATATTCCTGAATTACAATTTTTCTTTTCAAACATAACAAATGGTATTTTTAATCTAACTCTTAATCCTTACCTATATGTTCTTATAAAACCTAGTGAAGTACGTTCTTTTCTTGCAGGAGTAATTGATTTGGCAGAACCTGAATTATATAATAACAAAAACTTTTCAGAAACTACAAAAACAATGTTAAATATTTCTCAGTTATATCAAAAAATTTCATTACGACATATTGCACAGTATGGAAAAAATAAGGGCATAACCCAAATTGAGAAATATCTCTATCACATTAAAGACCTTGCAAATGGAACGTATTAAACTAAACGAAAGAAAAAGAATAGATCAAAAAAATAAAAAAAACATCTATAAAAAAATTGAAAATCAGAAAAAATAAAAAAAGTTATCAAAAAAATAAAAATATTAAAAAAAGTTACATAAAAATTAAAATAAAAAAGTAATGATTAAAAAAAC
>OBEQ011536015.1_pt1 | contig 12797 bp, 9 predicted proteins | sample 1670901 | NCBI WGS metagenome assembly OBEQ01 (sample SAMEA104232315, study PRJEB22302) | groundwater metagenome | biome: forest; feature: aquifer; material: groundwater | place: USA | collected 2011-08-07 | depth 5.4 m
GGGATCCCCGGCCCCTCCGGCCACCCCCAGCGCCCGGCCGCCACGAAACGGTCCGACCTGTCGCCAGCGCAGACCGCTGAACAGATGCTCATCCACTCCCGGCGTGGGCGCCATCACCGACTGCTGAGAGGACTTGGCGGGTGCCGGTCTGCTTCCTGTGTGGGCGACGCCGAGAGGGCCGATCACTAACGAGAATAGAACAAGGACATTTGGTCGGATCATCGTAGCGCCGCTCCTGCCATCCTTATACACCCGGTCAGACCTTTCTCCTTTGCCTGCCGTGGCCTCGTCGATAGAATTGGCGCGCGACATGCCCTTGTCCGCCGGTACACGCCTCGGCCCCTACGAGATCGTCGCCCCGATCGGCGCCGGTGGGATGGGCGAGGTCTATCGTGCCCGCGATACGCGACTGAACCGCGACGTTGCGATCAAGGTGCTTCCTCCAGAGTTCGCCAAGGATGCCGGGCGCCTCGCGCGCTTCGAGCAGGAGGCCCGGGCCACCGCCGCGCTCAATCACGCGAATATCGTCGCCGTCTTCGACGTCGGCGTGGAAAACCAGCAGCCGTATGTCGTCTCCGAACTCTTGGAAGGCGAGACGCTGCGAGAGGCGTTGTCCGGCGGCGCCTTGCCGACGCGAAAGGCCGTGGAGGTCGCCATTCAGATTGCGCAGGGACTGGCCGCGGCCCATCAGAAGGCTATCGTCCACCGCGATCTGAAGCCCGAGAATGTGTTCCTCACGACAGAAGGTCGCGCCAAGATTCTTGACTTCGGTCTGGCGAAGCTGGCCGCCGAGGCGGCGGACGCACGGTCTGGCGCATCGATTGCAGCGACGATGCGGCCTGAGACGACGCCCGGGATAATGCTGGGCACGGTCGGCTACATGTCGCCGGAGCAGGTGCGAGGCGAGCCGGCGGATCATCGCGCGGACATCTTCGCGTTCGGTGCGGTGTTCTACGAACTGCTCTCAGGCCAGCGTGCGTTCAAGCGCGACACCGCGGCCGAGACGATGACCGCGATTCTGAAGGAAGACCCGACGGACTTGACGAGCGGCGTTCGTCCAATGTCGCCGACCTTCGATCGGATGATTCGCCGGTGCCTCGAGAAGAACCCGCAGCAGCGCTTTCAGTCGGCGAGCGACGTCGCGTTTGCGCTCGAGGCGCTGTCGGGCTCGAGCGCCTCGTCCTCGGTGATCGCGCTGGCGCCGCCACGCCGATGGTGGCGGCCCGTTGCGATCGGCGCGGCGATTGCCGCAGCGTTTGCGATCGGCGTTGTGGTCGCCCGTCAGCTGGGGGAAAGGCCAGCGAGTGTGGTCTCCTTCGTCCCGAAGACGTTCGACCAGCATCCGATCATGAACGCGCGGTTCATGCCCGACGGCCAGACAATTGTCTACAGCGCCGCGCCGCAAGGGTACACGCCCGACCTCTTCGTCATCCGGCCGGACTCAGAAGCGCCCCAACCGCTCGGCGTCTCGAAGGCGCAGTTGCTCTCGGTCTCGTCCAAAGGGGAGATAGCGATCATCACGAACGCAAAGTACATTTCGCAACGCCTCTACTCGGGCACGCTCGCGAGAATGACGCTCGGTAGCTCACCACGACCGATGCTCGAGCACGTGCGCGAAGCGGATTGGTCTCCCGACGGATCGTCGTTGGCAATCGTCCACGATCTCGGTAACGGCCGCGATCGCCTCGAGTATCCGGTGGGCACGGCGCTGCACGAGGTCAGCGGATACCTGAGCGACCTGCGGGTCTCTCCGGATGGGAGTCGCGTCGCCTTTTTCGAGCATCAGGCTCGATTCGACGATAGCGGCTGGGTGAAAGTGGTCGATCGCGCCGGTCACGTGACGATGCTGGCTGGCGAGTACCCATGGCTGGAAGGACTCGCGTGGACGCCGGACGGCGCGACGATCGTGTTTTCGGCGAACGACGGAGGCGGGTTCAACGAGATGCAGGTCCGCGCCGTTCCGGCATCGGGACGGTCAGGAGCGCATACGGTCTTCGGCTCTCCAGGACGGTTGGTCATTTACGACGTGGCGCGCGACGGCCGCTGGCTAGCGATGCGCGAGGACGTCTATGTCGGCGTTCGCGCCCGGGTCCCAAGTCAGTCGAGTGAGCGCGATCTGTCGTGGCTCGGGTCGTCTCTGGTTGCGGATCTGTCGGCCGACGGTAAATGGCTGCTCTTGGGAGACTACGGTCGGGGCGCCGGGAAGAATGGCGGCAGCGTCGTCCTGCGGAAGACCGATGGCTCCCCGGCGGTACGACTGGGGGAGGGCGCTACTTGGTGGCTCTCGCCTGACGGCAAGTGGGCGTCCGCCACCATTTTGACAACACAGCTCGTGATCTACCCAACGGGTTCTGGTCAGGCGATCAAAATCAACCGGGGGCCGATCGAGCGGTACCAGTCGGTCGAATGGTTTCCCGACAGTAGGCATCTTCTCGTCTGTGGCTCCGCGCCGTCACGCGCGCCCCGTTGTTACGTGCAGGATATCGCCGGTTCTGCCCCAACGCCCGTGACCCCCGAGGGTGTGTTGGGCGCGCCATGGCATGCGCTGGCGCCCGACGGCCGCACTCTGCTCCTCACGCTGCCGGACGCTTCGTTTCAGTTGGCGTCAATCGATGGCGGCCACGTGCAGCCTGTTGCGGGACTGCGGACGGACGACGTGGTGATTGCGTGGAGCCGAGACAGCCGGTCGGTGTTTGTTCAGCGCGAGCTTGACGTTCCTGCGATCATCGAGCGTGTCGAGTTGACGACGGGACAGCGTACGGTCGTGCGTCAGTTGGCCCCCGAAGGCCACGAGCTCGCGCCGATCGGTACCGTCAGAGTGACTGGCTGGGCCGATGAGGGTCGCTGGTATGCCTACTCGTATTGGAGCAATGCGTCCACGCTGTTCGTCGTGTCCGGCGCAATGGGGCAGCAGTGACTCTGACTCAGCACACTGCGCTCTGGCTCGCAATGATCATGTCGGCCTGCGGCGGTGTCGACAGCGCGCGCGCTCCGGCAGTCGCCGGAGACACGGTCCCCCGACGCGGCGGCACGCTCAGGATCCTCGGCAACGGGGACGTCGATCATCTCTCCACGTCCAGCAGCAGCTACGCGCCGACCTACCTCCTGTTCAACGCCTTTACCCGACAGCTCGTCGCTTATCCGACCGCCACAACCAGCTTCGAGATCGCGTCGCACCTGGTTCCGGACCTGGCGATCGCTGTGCCATCGACGGATAACGGCGGCGTCTCCGTCGATGGACGAACGTACACCTTCCACCTGCGCCGCGGTGTCATGTGGAACACCAGTCCGCCGCGTGAAGTCACCGCGCACGACGCGTTGCGCGGGATCAAGATGATGTGCAATCCGGTGAGCCCGTACGGGTCGCCCGTGTACTACGAGACCACGATCACCGGGCTCAGATCGTACTGTGCCGCGTTCGCGAAGGTCGCAGGCGTAGCCGCCGACATCAAGCATTTCGTCGATACCCACGAGATCGAAGGCGTCCATGCGCCTGACGATACGACGTTGGTGTTCACCCTCATCGCACCGGCGGCCGACTTCGTCAATATCATCGCCGTGCCATTCGCGACACCGGTGCCCGTCGAGTACCTGGACTTCGTGCCAGACAGTCCGGAATTTCGTCAACATACCATCTCGCACGGACCCTACCAGATCACGAAGTACGTCGCTAATCGGGAGCTCGTCCTCGAGCGAAACCCAGTCTGGAATCCGGCCACAGATCCGCTCCGAAAGGCCTGGGTCGACCGGATTGAAGTCATCGAAGGCGTGAGTGCGCAATCGGTGCAGCAGCAGCTCGAAGCGGGAACGGCCGATCTCTCTTTCGATCAGCCACCGCCCACCGCGGACATTGCCAGACTCATCGGTGCCCGGGATCCGAACCTGATGTTCAGCCCGCCCGAAGACGTGTACGGGATCATGTGGTATCTCGCGATCAACTTTCTGAGCCCTAATGCCGACGCTGCCCTGCGAAAGGTCAAGGTTCGCGAAGCCTTGCAGTACGCGGTTGATCGCGCGGCCATCGTACAGCTGCTCGGGGGCACGAAAGTCGCACGGCCGCTTCAGCAGCTGGTGCATAGCGGAGGAGTCGGGTTTATCGCCGGATACAATGCGTATGCGGGTTCTGGAGAGCGAGGGGATCCTGCAAGAGCACGGCAGCTGCTCGCGGAGGGAGGATTTGCCGACGGACTGCGACTCAAGCTCCTGCACATGACCTCCGGCACCGAGCCCATGATGGCTCAATCCGTTCAGGCGAGTTTCGCGCGAGCAGGAATCACGATTGAGCTACTCCCGGCGACGCCGACAGATTGGATGAAGTACATCGCTAACCCCGAGACACTGAAACGCGGCGTCTGGGATCTCGCGTCCATGCAGTGGATTCCGGATTGGTTCGGCAACAATGGCCGCGCGATAATCGGTTTGATGCTCGACGGGCGGAGCTATGGCGTCAATAGCTGGGACCTCGGCGCGTACAACAGCGAGGACGCCAATCGCCTCATCGACGGGGCACGCATCGCGACCTCAGAGTCGGAGGCGACAGAACGGTGGACGAAGGCGGCCGTCGCCATCGCTAAGGATGCGCCCATCGTTCCCCTCATCGAGCGAAAACACCCGTTCTACCATTCGGCTCGGGTGCAAAACTGTTTCTACGGCGTCGCCACTAACTGCGACGTGACGCTGCTATGGCTCGGCGGCGCCAGCGCAAACAGCCGGTGAGGGCATGAGGCTTCGATGGCTCCTGCTGCTCGCGTTCGTAATCGTGTCGGCGTGCACCGCACGCGACCCGTCCGCAAACGCTGGAACCCAGTACGACGACTCCATTCCCGAGCGCGGCGGCACGCTCACGGTCGTCGGCAACGAAGACATCGATCATCTCAGTCCACCCATGAGTGCCTTGATTGACGCCTACGCGCTCTATCGCACCTTCACGAGGCAGTTGGTCGCCTACCCCGCCGACCCGGACTTCGACCGTCAATCGAAGCCGGTCCCCGACATCGCCGTGGCGCTGCCAACGCGCGAAAACGGCGGCATCAGCGCCGACGGCAAGACGTACACGTTTCATATGCGGCGGGGCGTTCGGGGGAACACGCAGCCGCCGCGCGACGTGACGGCGCACGACATGGCGCGCGGCATCAAGATGCTCTGCAACCCGGTGATCCCGACCTTTGCGCCGGCCTACTTCACCGGAACCATCCGTGGCTTCGCGCAGTTCTGCACTGCGTTTGTCAAGGTGGCGGCCTTGCCCGCCGAGATTCGGCGGTTCGTGGAAGCGCACGAGATCGAGGGTGTGCGGGTGGCCGACGACACCACCATCGTGTTCACGCTGACCGAGCCCGCCACCGACTTTCTCAACATCCTCGCGATTCCGGCGGCGTCCCCGATGCCGGTGGAGTACCTCGACGTACTTCCCGATGGGCCGGAGGCAAGACGTCACACCATCTCTAACGGCCCCTATCAAATCACACGATACGTTCCGAATCGGGAGTACGTGCTGGAGCGTAATCCGGCATGGGACGCACGCACGGATGACATCCGCAAAGCATCTGTCGACAGAATCGAGATCGCGTTGGGCGCGGTGGCACAGTCGGCGCACCAGCAGGTGCAAACTGGAGCGGCGGACCTCAGAACCAGAGGTGGCGTGCCGACAGCAGAACTCCCCTTACTGATCGCGGCCAGAGATCCGAATCTCCTGATTGGTCCACTCGGGGACGTGTACGCGATGAACTACATGCTGATGATCAACCACCTGAGTCCCAACGCCGACGGCGCGCTGCGGAAGCCGCTCGTGCGGAAGGCCCTGGAGTATGCGGTCGATCGGGCGGCGGTGCTGCAACTCCTTGGGGGCCCGGCGATGGGACGACCGCTCCATCAGGTGGCTCCCGCCGGTTCCGCGGGCACGAGGCCCGACTATGACCCATACCCGACGCCGGGCGATCGGGGCGACGCCGTCAAGGCGAAGGTGCTCCTCGCCGAGGCCGGATATCCGAACGGGGTGACCCTCAAGCTCGCCATTCCGAGCGACGGCGAATCGCCTCGCATCGCGCAGACCATTCAGGCGAACGTGTCGAAGGCTGGCATCCGCATCGAGATCATGCCGGCCACCTTTGAAATCACGCCGGACAACACAAGGCGCGGCCTCTGGGACATGACTCTCTGGCGCGTCTGGCCGGATTGGTACGGAAACAACGGGCGTGCATGGCTCCAGGCCTTTGACGGCCGAGCGTACGGCGTGAACAGCATGAACGTCGGCGACTACAACAACGAAGACGTCAACCGACTGATCGACCTCGCGTTCTCGGCGCCAACGGACAGCGCGGCGCGCCACGCATGGCAGAAGGTGGCGACGCGCATCATCGAAGAGGCCGCAGTGGTGCCCCTCGTCGAGATGAAAGGCCCGGTTTATCACTCGACCCGCACGCGGAATTGTGTGTACATGCTGGCAACCGCTCAATGCGACATGACGGCACTGTGGTTGAAGGGCGCCGCGCCACGCGCGAGGCCGTGATCTCCGCAACGTCGCCTCTGCTCGACGTTCGCGATCTCGCCGTCTCGTTCCCGTCGCCCGACGGCGTGGTTGAAGCGGTGCGCGGCGTCTCGTTCGCCGTCGCGCCGGGGCGCACCCTCGCTATCGTCGGCGAATCCGGCTCGGGAAAGAGCGTGTCGATGCAGACGATCATCGGGCTCACGCGTGGCGCGCGCGTGTCGGGACAGGCACTATTCGAGAGCCGCGACCTGCTCGCGATGCAACCCACCGAGCTGCGCCCCATTCGCGGCGCACAGATCGCGATGGTATTCCAGAACCCGCTGTCGAGCCTCCACCCGTTCTATCGCATCGGGTGGCAGATCGCCGAGGCCATTCGCGCCCACGACCACGTGACCGCGCGCCAGGCACGGCAGCGGGCCATCGAGCTGCTCAACCTAGTCGGTATTCCGAGCCCCGATCGCCGCGTGGACGACTATCCCCATCAGTTCTCGGGCGGCATGCTCCAGCGCGCGATGATCGCCATGGCGGTGTCGCTCAATCCGCGGCTCCTCATCGCCGACGAGCCGACGACGGCGCTCGACGTGACCGTGCAGGCGCAGATCATCGACCTGTTGCGCCGTCTCCAGCGCGAATTCAAGATGGCCATCATCATGATCACCCACGACCTTGGGGTAGTGGCGGGGATCGCCGACGAGATGATGGTCATGTACGCGGGGCAGGCCATGGAGGTTGCCTCACGACGCAGTCTCTACTATGGCGCGGCCCATCCCTACACTCGCGGGCTCCTACGATCGCTGCCGCGCCCCGACGCTGGGGAGCGACTGCTTCCCATCCGCGGCCAACCGCCGAGTCTGATATCGCCGCCAGCGGGCTGCCCGTTTCACGTGCGATGCGATGAGGTGCTCCCTCGGTGCGCGGCCGAGCGCCCGCCTCTCGCGCCCACTGCTGACACAGGACACCGCTCGGCATGCTGGCTCAACGCGACGGACGCGCCGTCATGACGAACGCGACGCCGCTCGTTCAGATCGAGCGCGCGGTGAAACACTTTCCCGTGAAATCAGGAGGACTGTTCGCGCGTACGCGGGAGGTAGTGCACGCCGTGGATGATGTGAGTCTCGACATCCAGGCCGGCGAGACGGTTGGACTGGTTGGCGAGACCGGGTGCGGCAAGTCTACCCTCGCTCGCTGCGTCACGCGTCTCCATACGCTGACGTCGGGCCGCGTGATCTTCGATGGTCAGGACATCTCGACCACCACCCGACGCGAGTTACGCCCATTCCGTCGTCGAGCGCAGCTCGTGTTCCAGGATCCCTACGGCTCGCTCAACCCACGCCGTCGCGTGGGCGCCATTATCAGAGATCCGTTCGACATCCATGGCATCGGCACGCCAGAGGAACGCCGGACCAAAGTGCTGGAGCTGATGGAGATCGTCGGCCTCAATCCCGAGCACTACAATCGCTTTCCGTCCGAATTCTCTGGTGGCCAGCGGCAACGCATCGGCATCGCCCGTGCCATCGCGCTTCGACCCGACCTTGTGGTCTGCGACGAGCCCGTCGCAGCGCTCGACGTCTCCATCCGTGCGCAGATCCTCAACCTGCTTGCCGATCTTCAGACGCAGTTTGGGATGACGTACCTGTTCATCTCGCACGACCTGTCAGTAGTGCGACACGTGAGCGATCGCGTCGTCGTGATGTACCTGGGCAAGATCGTCGAGATCGCGCCGGCCGCCGACCTCTACGAACGCGCCCGCCACCCCTACACGGCAGCCTTGTTGTCGGCGGTGCCGATCGCCGATCCCGACCTGGCAGACGCGCAGTCGCGAGTGATCCTAAGCGGCGATCCACCGTCGCCCATCACGCCGCCGTCAGGGTGTCGGTTCCATCCGCGTTGCGCCTTCGCGCAGGACCGGTGTCGCACCGAGGAGCCGCGACTCGAGGGGCGCGCGGGCGACGAGCGTGGCCACACCGTCGCGTGCCACTACCCGATCGTGTTCGCGGCCGCGCCCGCGCTGCCTGCCTCGAACGCGGGTGCAACTGCCGAGAGGAACGTGACATGACAGCGCGCAGCCGCGGCCCGTGGGCGTTGATGTTCGAACGATTGCGCGTCGATCGTGTCGCCGTGCTGTCGGCGCTCTTCCTGACCGCGATCATACTAATGGCAGTCGCCGCCCCCCTCATCGCGCAGGCGGTCGGCCACCCCAGAGACATCACCTACAGCGACATCGCTGTCTCGCCCGAGGGTGTGCCGACCGGTCCGAGTCGTGCCTTTCTTCTTGGCGTGGATCCCGGCGGCCGAGACGTGCTCGTGCGCCTCGCGTACGGCGCTCGGATGTCGCTCCTCGCCGGCATCGTGTCGAGCATTCTGGCGATGGCGATTGGCGTTGTGGTCGGGATCGTCTCCGGGTACTACGGGGGACTGGTCGACACGATCCTGTCGCGGGCGATGGACATCATGCTGTCGCTCCCGCTGCTGCTGTTCGCAATCGCGCTCGTGGCCCTGTTCGATCCCCGCGCCTATTCCTACCTCGGCGTCATTGTCTTCGCAGCGTTCAGTTGGGCTCCGGTGGCACGTGTGCTGCGAGGCCAGACGCTCTCGCTGCGCGAGTCGGAGTATGTGCAGGCGGCGCGATCGCTTGGCGCCGGGGACGCGCGGATCATGTTCGTCGAGATCTTGCCGAATCTCACGGCGACAGTCATCGTCTACACCACGCTGTGTATCCCGGCCGCGATCGTCTTCGAGGCGTCGTTGTCCTTCCTCAACCTCGGGGCGCAGCCCCCGATCCCGACGTGGGGGAACATGATCGCCGACAGCGCGGCCAACTTCGGCTACTGGTGGTACCTCGGCGCACCGAGTCTCGCCCTGCTGCTCACCACGGTCGCGTTCAATCTGCTCGGTGATAGCTTGCGCGACGCCACCGACCCGCGACACGCAGCAGCAGTGGTGTCAACGGAAGAGGCAGCGAAGCCATGATCCGGCTGCTCCTGCGTCGCGTCGCGTTCGGCGTGCTCGTGTTGTGGATCGTGGCCACGGCGGTGTTCGTGATGTACTTCGTGGTGCCCAACAACGTCGCGCGATCGCTGGCTGGCCGAAATGCGTCGGCCGAGACCGTAGCGCTCATCCAGAAGCGACTCGAGTTGGATTTGCCGCTCACCGTCCAGTACGGACACTATCTGCTCCGGCTAGCGCACGGCGACCTCGGCGAGTCGTTCCTCAACTGGGAGCCGGTGATCAACACCATCACGCTCGACCTCCCGGTCACGGCGTCGCTTGCGATCGGTGGCGCGGTGCTGTGGATGCTGATGGGAGTGGGCGCCGGCGTGATCTCGGCCACCCGTCCGCGGTCACTCGTCGACCGAGCGGTTACAAGCGTCGCACTCCTATTCTATTCCGTTCCGAACTTCCTGCTGGGTGAGATCTTCCTATTTTTTCTCTTCTTCCGGCTCTCTATGGCGCACCTCTGGCATTTTCCGCCAAGCGGGTACGTACCGCTATCGGAGAATCCGTGGCAGTGGGCAACGCACTTGTTTCTTCCGTGGTTGAGCATCGCGCTCGTCTCGGCGGCGACGTACGCGCGACTCACGCGCGGGGCTCTGCTCGACGTCCTCGGTGAGGACTACGTGCGGACGGCCCGTGCGAAAGGCATCACCGAGCGTCGAGTGACGTGGCGGCACGGCATGCGGAGCGCCATCGGTCCCGTGACGACACAGTTCGGCATCGACTTCGGTTCGCTGCTGGGAGGCGCGGTGGTGACGGAGAAGGTGTTCGGTCTCCACGGGCTCGGTGCCGAGGCGGTGGACTCAGTGATGCGGCAGGACCTGCACGTGATCATGGGGATCACGCTGGTGGGAACGGCGGCAGTAGTGGTGGCGAACATCGTGGTGGACATGCTGTACGCGGTGATCGATCCGCGGGTCCGGCTCACGTGAAACAGATGGTGTGCCGACAGCGTCCCAGAAAGGCTTGATTGTGGGACAGACTGACTCGATTCGCCGCGAGCCCAATTCATCGGGCGAAACCGCAGGACCATTTCGCGAGGTTTCTGGGACAGCCCAGTGAGCAGCCTCGGAGGGGTTCCGGGGTCCACTACTGTACGCTACGACACGAATTCTAAACACTGTCCGTCAGTGAGGAACTATCCGTTCGTTCTCCCAGCCGGTCCGAGTCGGAGATCCTGACCGCGCTCGATCATCCGCACGTCGCGGCGGTCGACGGTCTGCGGAAGACGACGGCCGCCGCGGCGGAGTTCGAGTGTTCAACCGACATCGGAACCATGGAGGCTGGCGCAGGCGTGGCTGCTGCCGCGGCATGCGGCCAATACCGGCACGTGTGTTGACGAGACACAGAAGCCTTCGCGTGGGCGCCGGACCTGGCATCGGTAAACAGGTCGCTGTCTCTCGAAGGGCAGTCCTCTGCGCGCGACCGTTTCCGCCCGTATAATCCACACGTCTCGCGCAGTCCCCAAGACCCGCCTCGGCGTCTGCGAACTCGGCGGCTTGCGCGATGCAGACGGATGCCTGTCTTCTTGAAAGGAAAGGGCATGAAGGAAAGACCCGGTTTGACTCGGCGTGAAGCGCTCCTGCACTGTGCCGCGTTGGGTTCCCTGACTCTTGTGGCGCCGTCGTTGGGACTCACCGAAGCGGTCTCGGCGTTCGTAGCACAGGAACGGGAGCTCCGTGCCCGGAAAGCGACACCGTGGAATGAAATCGGACCGTTCTACAAGCGGCTGGCGCCAAACACTGCTCATTTGCGGGCGCCGAACGATCCCGGGCTGCCCCTCGCCGTCGGCGGGCAGGTCTTCGATACGCGCGGGAATCCTCTTGCCGGGGCCACGATTGAGATCTGGCAGGCCGATCATCGCGGACTCTACGATCTCGATGGCTATCGTTACCGGGCCAGCCTGCGGTCTGATACCGTGGGCGCGTACGCGTTCGATTCGACCATGCCAGGACATTACCCGGCGCGAGTCTGTCAGCACATTCATTACGTCGTGACGGCGCCCGGGCACAAGCCTCTGATCACGCAGTTGTACTTCGCCACGGATCCCGTCTTCGATGGCGATCCCGATCGCAATTACTCCCGCGATCCGCTGGTGCTGAGTCGGGAACTCGTGCGGCCGGTCACGTTGAGCGGCGATCCTAAAGTGATTCAGGCTCACGTCAACTTCGACGTCGTCCTGGAGCAGCTGTGAAGGGCGTGCGCCTATTGTTGCGCGGTGTCTTGATCTACGCCGCCTGTGCGCCATTGGCTGCGCAGCAGGTGCCCGTCGAGGTCGTCACCCTGAAGACGCTAGGTGTAGCGACGTCGTTTGTCCTGTCGAAGACCGGGCGTCTGGCGGGTGCGGTGTGCGGCGACGGGAAGTTGCGGTTGTGGTCGCTGCCTGAGGGCCGTTTGCTGCGGACCATCGAACTAGGCGACCGCAGCCTTGATGTGGTCACCCTCTCCCCGGACGGCAGCTCGTTGGCCGCCGGCGATCATCAGGGGAAATACACCGTCTGGGACACAGCCACGGGCGTAGAACAGATGGACATGAAGCTGTCGTTTTACCCCATCGCACTGGCTTTCTCTCCCGACGGAAGGCGGTTGGCGATTGCTCCTGCTGGAGAGCCGGTACAGATTCTTGATCTGGCCACACGTACGAAATTGGTGGAACTGCGACGCCCAATCGGTGGCAGTGAGGCCCTTGCGTTTTCTCGCGACGGCAGCCACATTGCCGCCGCCGATGCCGACACCGTGGTTCGCATTTACGACGCCCGCACGGGTGAGCTACTACCGTCCAATGCGGACTTTCTGCTGGAACCGCTCGCCGTCGCGTTCACGGCCGATGGCAAGCAACTCGTGACGGGCGGCGGCGATAAGGTCGTGGCGTCGTTGGACGTGGCGAGCGGCAAACTGATCCGGAGATCGCAGAAACTCGACGACCCTGTCGCCTCTCTGGACATCTCGCCGGACGGTGCCTTGGTTGCTGCGACGCTCCTGCACGCGGACAACATGCTGATGCCGGGACTGGTGATCGTTTCTGAAACGGCATCCGGCCGCCGAGTGACAGAATGGCTTCCGGCTACGTTGGCGTTGGGAGGCGGATGGACCAACGATGGCCGCCTGCTCATAGCGACGGCGAGTGACAATGCTCTGCATGTCTGGCGGGTGCATTGATCGCCACAGACGCGGATGTCCGACGATGCCGCGCCTATCGGTCTCGCCCTCGAGTGTGACCACGGCGAGGAGACCGCGACAGGGCAGGAACCTGATTGGCTCGTTAAAGGCGCGCAGTGTAGAGCTATCCGACGCGGGGGTGGCGGGGCCAGGCGGCCCC
>OBEQ012159359.1_pt1 | contig 12796 bp, 10 predicted proteins | sample 1670901 | NCBI WGS metagenome assembly OBEQ01 (sample SAMEA104232315, study PRJEB22302) | groundwater metagenome | biome: forest; feature: aquifer; material: groundwater | place: USA | collected 2011-08-07 | depth 5.4 m
ACCGGTATGCGGCAATCATCGAACGCCAGCTCGGACGTGTCCTGCGACGCCATCCCCATTTTCTTGAGCTTCTTGCCCTTGATGAACCCTTTGCGCGTCGCCTCGATCACGAAGAGCGAGATGCCGGCGTGGGCGTTTGCCGGATCGGGATCCGTCTTCGCGGCAACGATGCACACGTCGCACAAGATGCCGTTCGAGATGAACGTCTTTGCGCCGTTGATCACGTAATCGTCGCCGTCCCGCACCGCGCTCGTGGTGATTGCGGCGAGATCGCTTCCGGTGCCGGGCTCGGTCATCGCGAGCGCGGTGACGATATCTCCGGAGATGCATCCCGGCAGCCATTGCTTCTTCTGCTCGGCGGTTCCGAACTCGAAGATGTAAGGCACGATGATGTCGGAGTGCAGCATCATGGCGAAGCCCGAATCGTAGATCCGACACAGCTCTTCGCCGACGATGCACGAGCACAGAAAGTCGCCGCCGGGCCCGCCGTGCTCCTCGGGAATCCACGGACAGAGGAATCCGTTTTCGCCCGCCTTGCGCCACGCGTCGCGATCGACCATCCCCACCTCGCGCCAGCGCTCCTGATGCGGAACGACCTCGCGCTCGAGGAACTGTCGAAACGATCGGCGAAACATCTCGTGCTCTTCGCGATAAAGTGACCGCTCCACGTTTGCCTCCTCGGACTGAATGGCGATTCAGCTCGACACTAGCAGCTCGCGAATTCTGCCATCGATTCTCTGCACGAGCTCCGATGGGAAACGGTTCGCATCGTGAACCACGTTCAGCGTGAGGCGATCACCCCACGTGCTCGCGGCCACGAAGAGCGGCTGGTGCGGCATCGGGCACAAAGTGAACGAAACATTGTCGACGCACACGCCGTTTGCGTCGGCGAGCGCGGGCACTTGTCCGACGTTGCTCAGCACGCACGCCTGCGGCAAGCGGTCAATGTGCGCGCGGAAGCCGTCGATGCCTGCCGGGGTCGGCGGGACCATCCCCTCCGCCGGCACCTGCCCGTAGAAGATGTGTCCGCTGCCACGGGCAAGCTGGCGCCGAAGGTCCGTGGTGATCAGCCGAGCGAGCAGCCAGAAATCCCCGGAGACTGCGCTGGAAGAGGAGAGCAGCGTCACGTAGAGACCCGGAGTCGCGTCGTCCATCGGCGCCGTGAGGTGTTTGCGCAGATCGATCGCGCTCGTGAGCGACAGCGTCGGCGACGTGCCGACTGCAAATCGCTCGCGAATCGCGATCAGCTCGGCCGCTCCGATGGCGCCGTGCACGCTCGATCCCTCTGCGCGCGCGCGTGCCCGTAAGGCGCGGACGTCGAGGTGCGTCGCCAGCACGTGCGGGCGGGGCGGTCCTGTTGCCCGAGAAAAGCCGGGCACATCGGCGGCGATCGGCGGCTCTTTCCATTCGCGCTTTCCGAGGGATTCAGGAAGGAGACTCATCAGCGACGGTCTCGAACCGCCACCCCATCGCTGCTCGCGTCCGCCGCGAGCGTCATCGATGATCTCCGTGATCAGTCGGCGTCCGGAGCGCCCATCCGCAATCGCGTGATGGAACGCGAGCGCGAACACCCAGTGACCGTCGGGCAAGTCGAGCCAATGCGCGCGCACGAGGGGCGCTTCGCCGAGATCGAATGGCTTCACCACGCGAGTGAGCAGCGCGGTCCGCCACGCGACGTCGCCCGCTTCGCGGAAGAACGGAAGGCGCGCACGTTGCGGGACGAAGGTGAGTCGCCCATCGATGGCGTCGATCGCCACGGCCAGCGCCGGATGGATCCGCTGCGCGCGTGCGACCGCCGCTTCGAGTGCCGCAAAGTCGATCGCTCCATGCCCCTCGGCCATGACGGCGAAGTTCATCGACGAGCACCGATCGAGCATCCAGAAGAAGCTCTCGGCGCGGTCGAGTCGTCGTGAAAGCGGTTCGTTCATGATCCAGTCGATAGCCGGCTAACGATCCAGCGTAACCCCATTCGCAGCCATGATTTCAAGTGCTTAGCTAGGTGTAGCCAGATGTACTACATCGGCGCACATATTGCACAGGGGCGCTCGACATGTCCCTCCAGAAGAAATTCCTTTTCGCTTCCTTCCTCGTTTTTGCGGCTGGCTGCTCCGGAAACCCGGACGCCATGGACGACGAGCCCACGGACGATCCGAACGCGACCGAGCAGAATTGGGACAGCCAAGATGGCAACCCGACGCACGCGACGCACTCGTATCTGACCGAGTACGCGATCGACCAGCTGAAGGGTCGCTTCCCCGAGCTCCAGACGTATCGCGCGAACATCCTCGACGGCGCGAACCGCGAGATTCACGATCTTCACATCGACGACGTCGAGCAGGAGTCGCTCCGCGCGGAGTTTGGCGGAAACAATGCGGGCTGCGATCACCCGGAGCGTGTTTTCTCGCACGCGACCGCTTCGTATGCCGCGCACGACAAACCGAAAGCGTATTGGTTCGTTGGGATTCTGCTCCACTACGTCGAGGACATCGGCGTCCCCGCGCACGCGTTTCACGTCTATCACCAGTCGAGCCCGAGCAATTGGGACCACTTCGAGCTCATGGGCTTTCAGCGTTGGTCGCCGAGCTACTCGGGCATCCAAAAGTCCGATCCGCATTTCACGAATCCCGCCGACTACGTCGCGTTCAACGGCAACTGGACGATCGCCGATTGGCAATCGAATTTCCAGGGCGTGACCTACACGCGCACGGTCTACTCGCGCACCTGGCTCTTCGCATCGACCCGCCAGAAGACCTTCATGCGCACCCGTCAGGGACGCACGGCCGTCGCCACGAAGTGGGCGCTCGAGAGCGCCATCACTCACTTCTGATCACTCGACGTGGAGTGTGCGGACGGTGTCGGCATCGGGCCAACCGTCGGATTTCCAACCCGCGCAGCGCGTTCCCTCGAGCGACGCACCCAGCTTCTGTGCGAAGCGATGGACAGCATCGGCCGCGCTTTTGCCGGTGTAGTGCATCGCTACGGTCCCGACGGAACGATGCAGGCGAATCGAGTAGATCGACGCTGACATCTCGAGCGCGTCTCGTGTGCCGTCGTCTTCGGGTGGCGGCCCCATCGCGTGAAGTCGCGAGCCGCCCGATGCCATGCCGCCGCCCATTCCGCGTCCCGAGCCGCCGCCCATCCCCATACCGCCGGGACCGCGCGCCGGGTCTGGTGCGCCGCCGTCGGGCGAGGACGCCGCGGGAAGCTGCCCCGATGTCTCCACGAGGAGGATGAGATCGGCCGTCGTCGCACTCGCGAACGCGCCGAACATTGCGTCGGTCACGCCGTTCTCCCGCGCGTGGTGGTCGACGGCAGACGCGAGGCGCGGGTCGAGCTTGTCGTCGAACGCCGCCACGCACGTGCTCGCGCCGAGCGCAGAGGAAATCGCCGGCGAGAGCTCCGTCCATGCATCCGCGCTCATGCGGCCGCTCTTGAGCACGCCGAGCACGGCGATCGTCGCGCGCGGCGCTTGCTGCATCTCTGGCGCGAAGCGCGCCGTCAGCTCGGCGTCCTCCGCTGCACATGAAATCGCCACGACAGACGCGAGCCGCCAACGCATCCCCAGACACTAGCGCTATTGACAAGCCCGTGGTGACGACGTCTCCGAGCGCAATTCGATCGACCCGTCTTTTACCTTTCTAGAGGCCGATGACCGTCACGGTCACATGGCGATCCTGTGTGCCTCGGCGATGTTCCCAGACGTAGATTGCCTGCCACGTTCCGAGCGCGAGGGCGCCACGTTGGATCGGGAACGTCTCGCTTGTCCGCGTGATCGACGAGCGCAGGTGCGCAGGCATGTCATCGGGGCCTTCCGCGTCGTGCTCGTAGGCTTGCGCGTCCTCCGGTGCGATGCGCTCGATCCAGCGCTCGAGGTCCCGCCGCACGGAGGGATCGGCGTTCTCCTGGACGACGAGCGACGCGCTCGTGTGCTCGATGAACACCGTGCAGAGACCATTGTCGACCTTCGTGCGAAGGACGGCGTCAGCGACCTCACGCGTGATGTCATAGAGCCCGCGACCCTTCGTGCGCGTCGTGATGATGTGGTGCTCGACCTTCATCGCTCCTCGACGCTACGACGTGTCCAGCAGCCATGTCTGTGGTTTCGGCAGCGCCAGGACATTCGCCCACGACGAGAAGGCGTCGAGACCCGTAGACGCGCTTCGCGCCATGCCATGCTTGCGATGGTTTTCACGCACGTAGACAACGGCATTTCGCGCCGCTCGCTTCGTTCGCAAGACGTGCGTGTGATAGCGGTCGCCGATGACACGACCTTTGCGGTTCATCATGCGGTTCATCCGCTTCGCGATCCGAACGGCGAGGCCTTTCATCGCGCGGTAGAGTGACGCGCGATCCTTCGCCTCGACGATCAGGTGCATGTGGTTTCCCTGCACGCAGAAGTGAACGATGCGCACGTTGTCATCTGGAAGGCATGCGCAAGTCCCGCTATGCGGAGCAGATGCGTTTCTGCGGGCGTTTCAGTCGAAGGCGTCTTGGCGGAAGCCTTTTGCGATCGGGGGGGCCGTCGCGTGGGCTCCTTCGGCTCGGCGGACCGCGACGGCGGTCACCTTGTATTCGGGGCATTTCGTTTGGCCGTCCGAGTTGCCCGACGTGAGCAGATTCGTCTTCATCTCTGGGAAGTGGAACGACATGAAGATCTGTCCGTGCGCCACGCGCGTCGTCACGCGTGCTTGCGCTTTCACTTTGCCGCGTGCGCTCTCGACTTCCACGAAGTCGCCGTCGGAGACGCCGAGCTTTTGCGCGTCGTCGGGGCAGATTTCGCACATGTCGGCGGGGTGGAGATCGAGGTTGTGCGTGCGGCGCGTTTGCGTGCCGCAGTTGTAGTGCGCGAGCTGGCGACCCGTGATCAAGATGAAGGGGAAGCGCTCGCTCGCGATCTCACCCGGCGCTTCCCAGTCGGCCTTGAACAGCAAGCCGCGACCGCTCTTGGTCGCGAATTTTTCCGTATAGAGGACTGGCGTTCCGGCGTGGGTCTTGTCGGGCACCGGCCATTGCAGGCCCTTGCTGCCAAGGCGCTCGTGGGAGATGCCGGCCCACTTCGGGGTGAGCGATGCGAGCTCGTCCATCACGTCGGCCGAGTCTTTGTGCGGCATCTCGTAGCCCATGCGACGCGACAGATCGAAGAGGATGTCGAGATCGCGGCGCGCGTTTCCCGGCGGCGTCACAGCTTGGCGAACCATTTGGACGCGACGCTCGGCGTTGGCGAACGTCCCGGTCTTTTCGAGAAAGCTCGAGCCGGGCAAGAGGACGTGCGCGAACTTCGAGGTCTCGTTTTCGAAGATGTCGTGCACGACCAGAAGCTCGAGCGAGCGCATTGCCTTGTGCACGTGCTCGAGGTTGGGATCCGTCTGCGCGATGTCCTCGCCAAAGACGTACATGGCCTTGAGCGTGCCGGAGATCGCGTTGTCGAACATCTCGGGGATCATCATTCCGCGCTCGGGGCGGATGGTGATGCCCCACTTGGTTTCGAATTCCTTGCGCGTGACGTCGTCGTCCATCTTGCGGTACATCGTCAGGTACGTGGGGAGCGCTCCGACGTCGCTCGAGCCCTGCACGTTGTTCTGGCCGCGGAGCGGATTCGAGCCGCCGCCGTCGACGCCGAAGTTTCCGCACAGGAGCGCTAGGTTCGCCAGCAGGCGAACGCCCGGGACGCCTTGCGATTGTTCCGTGACGCCGAGGCCGTAGAAGATCGCCGCCGGGTGTGTCGTCGCGTAGAGGTGCGCGGCGCGCTCGATGTCTTTCGCCGGAACGCCGGTGATTTCCGAGACGCGCTTTGGATCGTATTGCGAGATGAATTCGGCGTACTCATCGAAGCCGTCGGTGCGATCCGTGACGTATTTTTCGGCCCACAGCTTGTCCCTCAAGATGACATGCGCCAGGCCGTTGTAGAGGGCGACGTTCGTGCCAGGCCGCAGTTGGAGGAACACTTCGGCAAGGGTGGCGAGCTCGATGCGCCGCGGATCGGCGACAATGAGCTTCGCGCCATGCAGCACGGCTTCTTTCATGCGCGCGCCGACGACCGGGTGGCCTTCGGTGGGGTTTGCGCCCGTCAAGAACAGGAGTTTGCAAACGTCGATGTCGGCGAACGAGTTCGTGCCGCCCGATTCGCCGAGCGACTGAATGAGACCGAGCGACGTGGGCGAGTGGCAGACCCGCGAGCAGTTGTCGATGTTGTTGTTCTGGAAGCAGGCGCGCACGAGCTTCATGAGGATGTAGTTCTCCTCGTTCGTGCAGCGTGACGAGCTGATGGCGGCGAGCGCATCCGGGCCGTGCTTGTCCTTCAGCGCGACGAACTTCTTCGCGACGAAGTCCATCGCTTCGTCCCAGCTCGTCTCGCGCCACGAGCCGTCCGTGCGGCGCATGAGGGGGGACGTGAGGCGCTCGGGCGAGATCGCGTATTGGTGCGCAAAGCGGCCTTTGATGCAAGTGTGGCCGAGGTTCGCCGGGCCTTCGGGCGACGGATCGATCGCGACCACTTTGTTGTCGCGGACGTGGACGTCGAGCGAGCAGCCGACGCCGCAGTACGCGCACGTCGTGGTCACGGTTTGATCGATGGTTTCTTTCGCTTTGAACGCGAGCTCGTCGAGCGCGCTCGTCGGGCACGTGTTGACGCAGGCGCCGCACGAGACGCAGTCACTGTCTTGGAACGACTGATCCATGCCGGCGACGATCTTCGTGCTCCAGCCTCGGCCCGAATAAGAGAGCGCGAAGGTGCCTTGGATTTCGTCGCACGCGCGAATGCAGCGGCCGCAGGCGATGCACTCGTTGAGATCGACCTTGATGTACGGGTGGCGATCGTCTTTCGCGTACGAGTGACGCTCGCCTTCGAAGCGGGTTCGCTCGAGGCCGAAATGGCGAGCGACCTCGCGAAGCTCGTTGCGGTCCTCGGCGCCACTCTGCCCAGAAACTGAGCTGCGATGGAGCGCCTCGGCGGGGTAATCGGAGATGACGAGATCGACGACGTTCTTCGCGACGCGCGTCGCGGTCTCGTCTTTCGTGTCGATGATCATTCCCTCGCGAACCGGCGTGGTGCACGCAGCGACCGGACCGCGCGCGCCCTTCACGCCGACCATGCACACACGGCATGCGCCGAACGCCTTCATGCGCGGGTCGTAACAAAGCGTCGGGATGAAGATTTTCTCGCGCCGCGCGACGTCCAGAATCGTTGCGCGCGGCGACGCGACAACTTCTTGCCCGTCGATCACGAGATGGACGACTTTTCTGTCACCACTCATGACCTTCCCTCGCTTCGCTCGGTCGATCTCGGATTCACGATGCACCTCGAGTCATTTCGTCGGCGTAGTTATCGAGCAGACTCCGGATGGGGTCTGGGATCGCGCCGCCGTGGGCGCAGAGTGATCCAAGCTTGAGGGTCTCGAGAAGCTCGCGCAACAGGACGATTTCCTGCCGAATCACGCCTTGATCCTTGTGGGTTTTCAGGCGCTTGGTCAGCTCGAGGCCGCGCCGGCCGCCGATGCGGCACGGGAAGCACTTTCCACACGACTCGGCATCGCAGAACTCGAAGAGGTGAATCGCGATGTCACGAACGTCGACCGTGTCGTCCCACGCGACGACGCCGCCGTGGCCCAGCAGTGCTCCAACCTTTTCGAACTCTTCGAAGCCGAGCGGCACGTCGAGCTTGTCGCCCGGGATGATTCCGCCGAGCGGCCCGCCGACCTGCACGCACTTGATGGGGCGACCGCCTTTGAGGCCGCCGGCGATTTCCTTCAGCACTTTCTCGAGGGACATCCCAAGCGGCACTTCGTACATGCCGGGCCGCACGAACTTTTCGTTCAACGATATTGCCTTGGTGCCACGCGATTTTCCGATTCCGTACTTCGCGTACTCGGCGCCGCCGTGACGGACGATCCATCCGAGGTTTGCGAGCGTCTCGACGTTGTTCACGACCGTCGGTTTCTGGAAGAGCCCGCGCTCGGCCGGATACGGCGGGCGCGCCGTGACCATCCCGCGGAATCCCTCGAGCGATCGCAAGAGAGCAGTCTCTTCGCCGCACACGTACGAGCCCGCGCCTTCGACGATGTCGATGTCGAAGCTGAATGTAGATCCGAGAATGTTCTTTCCGAGCAACCCCGCTTTGCGCGCGGCGAGGGCGGCGGCCTGCAAGATCGGTTTGCTCCGCGGATACTCGCTGCGGACGTATAGAAACCCGCGCGTCGCGCCGATCGCGTAGCCCGCGAGCGTGATGCCTTCGAGGACCGCGAACGGATCCTTCTCCATCAAGTATTTGTCGATGTACGAGCCGGGATCCCCTTCGTCCGCGTTGCAAACGATGAACGCCTCGTCGCTCTGCTTCGCGTTCGCTGCGGTGAAGCCCCTTTTGGGCGCCGCCGCGAACCCCCCCCCGCCGCGCCCGCGAAGGCCGGACGTCTCCACCTCATCGAGGATCTGATCCGGCGTCTTCTCTTTCAGCGCCTTCGCAAGACCGACGAACACTTCGTTGGCTCGCGCGACATCCAGCTTCGTCGCGTCGATCGCTCTTCCATCCACACGTTTCGCCATTCGCTCGAGGACAATCGCGGCGCAGTCGTGGACCTCGAAGATCGGCGAGAGGGCGCCGTGCGCTTCGGGTAGCCCTCCCCCACCCTTCAGATCCTTGGCCAGCGCACGAGCCTTGTCGGGCGTGAGCTCTCCGTAGATTCGGCCTTCGATCTCGACGGCCGGTCCCGCGTTGCAGTAGCCGAGGCAGTAGACGGTCTCGAGCGATACGTCGCCGTCCTTGCTCGTCTCCCATTCTTTCAATCCGAGCGCGTCCTCGAACCATTTCACCGACGCGTCGCTGCACGATGCGAAGCAGGCCGTACCTTTGCACACCTTTACACGCGTTCGCCCGCGCACCTCGAGACCAAGATCGCCGTAGTACGTCGCGACGCCGTACACGATTGCTTCCGGCTGCCGAATCTCGCGCGCGATTCGGGTGATGTCCTCCGCACGAATCACGCGCTTGTGGTGCATCACCTCTTTCAGGCGTTGCAGCGCGTTGTCGGTGGCGCTGAAATCCCCTTTGCGCTTCCGGAGCTGGACGAGGTTCTCGGACACGCGATGAAGTGTACCCTGCAAAGGTCATGACGCAGCGCTCCAATCCGCCTGTATTTGGGGGGATTTTCGTCGGCGGACGGGGCACGCGCATGGGCGGCGTGGCCAAGGGTTTGCTCGCCGCGCCCGAAGGCGGAACGCTGCTCGAGCGCTGGATTCGGCTCTTCCGCGCAGTCGGCATCGAGCCCGTCCTGGTCGGAGAGCACGAGGCTTATCGAAGTGCGGGCCTCGTGCAGCTGCGGGACGCGGTAAGCGGAATCGGCCCGCTCGGCGGGCTCATTGCGTTGCTCGAGCGCGGGTCTGCGATCGCGGTCGCGTGCGACATGCCATTCGTTTCGCGCGAGCTCCTCGAACGGCTGAGGGCGTTTCCTTCCGAGCGATCGATCGTCGCGCCGAAGAGAGGCGGTCGTTGGGAGCCGCTCTTCGCGCGCTACGACGCTCGCGTTCTCGACACTGCACGCGCGCACGCGGCGTCGGGCAAGCACGCGCTACAAGCGCTGCTCGATGCGCAGGGCGCCGAGACTCTCCCCCTGAGCGACGAGGAGAGCGCGCAGCTCGAGGACTGGGATCGTTAGTTTTTGCAGCAGACCGTTTGCTTGTTCACCAGATCGACCGCCGGCGTTCCCTGTGTTCCGGAGCAGCTCGCGGTCAGAGTCTGATCGTACTTGTACGCGCTGACGGGCGCACCCACGCCTTGTTGGCCCAAGCACACGTTGTTGGCGGTGACGCTCGTGACGAGGGACGTGCAATTCGCGTCGGCATAGAAGCTGACTGTTTGCTTCGTGCACGATCTCGTGAGGTTGCACGCGGCGCACGAACACGTGGCGGACACGTCGGTCCCCCACGTCTGCATCGTCGGAAAAGCGGACGGGCACTGCGCGACCCCCGGCGTCGCGATGCACAAACGGATGCCGGTGGCGCCGCACAAGCTCTCGCCGCAACCCGACGACGGAACGCATGCATCGACGTTCGTGCGCATGATCAGGTTGTTGATCGGCGTGGAATCAGGCGCGCCGCACGCTCCACCCTCCGGCGACGTTCCCTCGACGCGTATGGTCGCGGGCAGAAGCTGGAAGGTCGTGGCAAAGCAGCCGGTGGTTTTCAATTGTAGCGCGGTGGTGCAGCCGTTCCCTCCCTGTGCTCCGCCCACAGTCCCATTCCCACACGACGGCATCGTCGCGGGTGCGGAGCCGCATGTGCAAGGACACACCCCCGTGCTGGGCGCCATCGGTTGAGTCACGAGCGTCATTTTCGACGTCCCACTCGGACACGTCGCCGTGCCCATACCAAGGAGCCTCCATCCCGCCGGCACGTTCGCGCAGCTCGTCGTGCACGCGGGTGAGTCCTGCGTGATCACGTCCGCAGTCGTAGTCGCGTCTTGATCGCATCCGCCGTCGCACACGCGAACGTCGGAGAGCCCGCTCAAGAGCGCACACGCCGAAAGCGTCGCGAGAGGAAGCGTCAGGAAAACGGCTCGCACGCTCTCATCTTTTCTCAATTTGCTCGAAGGACACGGTCGCGTCCTTCGAGGACGCCGCGTCTACCCACCGTGTGTGTTTTTGCGCATTGCGTGCGAGCACGGACGTTGCACCTGCGTCGCCGCATGAAACACGCCTTCTTTGGCGCGGTCGGTTTGACGGCGATGGCTTGCTCCAGCCCCAGCGTGGTGACCAACCCACCGGACGCCGGCGCGGATGCCGAGTGGGTGCCGCCCGCGACGTGTAGGCCCGCGCCGACGACCACCCCGGGCGGACCGTGGTTCACCGAGATCACCGCCGAAGTGGGCCTCGCGAAGAACGGCGACTTCGAGCCCGTCGCGACGTCGATCGTCGCGGGCGACATCGACAACGACGGCTTCATCGATTTCATCGCGACGTTCTTTCCGTCGCAGCGCGAGCCGAAAGGAACGAAGCACACGCGGTTCGTGTTCATGAATCGTCCATCGCCCGACGATCCGTCGCAGCGCGTCTTCGTGGACGCGTACGAGGAGTCCGGGTTGATCGCCCGGCGCGATGGAACCGCCGACCGCGGGTGGTCCTCGGCTTCGCTCTCCGATCTCGACAACGATGGCGATCTCGACGCGATCCTCTGCCCGGGCGGCGCCGATCCGATGCAGATCCTCGATCCGTGCGACGCGTTCCTGAACGATGGCAAAGGAAAGTTCACGATCGCCGATTCGTCGGAGCTCGATGCATCGAAGTTCTGGACCGTAGGACAAGCGAACGTCGACTTCGATCGTGACGGCGTGCTCGATTTCTATCCGGGAACCTCGGGCTTCTGGGTCAACGGCGCGACGATCCAATCCGCGATGCGCTTGTACAAGGGCGTGGGGGACGGCACGTTCGCGAACGTCGCCGCGAGCGTCGGTCTGCCCACGCAGAAGACTCTCCCCACGAACAACCGCAGCAACATGGGCGTGAGCGCGTGCGACATCGACGGCGACGGGGATCTCGATTTTCTCACCGCGAACTACGGGCGCAATCCGAACGAGGTGTTCGTCAACAAGAAGGGACACTTCATGCCCGACATGGGCGAGATGCTCGGCGTCGCGCACGACGATCGAGCCGACCTCACGGCGGACTGGTCCTATCGCTGCTTCTGCTCGCCGAACACAGGACAGTGCCCCGCGAACGTTCCCGGGCCGCCCAATGGATATTGCCCGGGGCGCGGATGGAAAACGGGCCGCGACGATCAGCCGTGGATGCTCGGCGGAAACAGCTGGTCGATCTCGTGCGCCGACATCGACGACGACGGCGACATGGATCTCATGACGACCGAGACACGCCACCAAGACGTGGGCACCTCCGATTTCTCCGAGCTCCTCTTGAATGACGGTCCGCTCACGAAGTTCCGCCGGCCCGGCAACGCCGAGATGGGCATATTTCGTGACCACGCGAACGACTTCAATTGGAACGAGGGCGATAACTCTGTGATTCTTGGCGACATCGATCTCGACGGACGCAAGGACATCTATCTCGCGTCATCGAACTATCCGGGGACGCACGCGTGGATTTTCCATCAGAAGAACGGCGGCACGTTCGAAGACGTGACCAGCACGTCAGGCGGCTGGCATGCGTCGACGGAAGCGCCCGCGCTGATCGACATCGACAACGACGGCGATCTCGATGTCGTCGCCGGCAGCGGCACGTTCAACTACGCGGCCGCGACGAACGCGATCCACATGTACCGCAACGACATCGGACAGAATTCGAACTACACGCGCATCCGGCTCGCCGGAAAGGGCGCGGGCTTCGCGAACCGAAACGGAATCGGCGCGCGCGTGAAGGTGACCGCCGGCGGCCGTACGCAGTATCAGGAGCTCCACGGCGCGAACGCACACGCGGAACAAGGCGTCGAGCTCACGTTCGGCCTCGGCTCGGCGTGCATGGTGGACTCCATCGAGGTGCGCTGGCCGAACGGAGACCTCACCACCACCACCTACACTGGCATCCGGCCCAACTACACCGTGGACCTGCGCGAAGGCGATCCGCGGCCGCACTACGCGAAACCGTGACTCTGGCTAGTCGGTCAGTAAGTCACCTTCGGATAGAAAGTGCCGCGGCCTTCGGGTGTCGTGTCGAGCAGGTGCCAGAGCGGCCAGAGCATGTCGACGTGACGTGAATCCTGGCCCTCTTTGCTCTTCGTGAAGAGAAGCTCCGATCCCCACGAGTGGTGAATGTCGGAGCCACGCTTCACGAAGACATTGAGCATCGGCCACTGGTTG
>OBEQ010219908.1_pt1 | contig 12795 bp, 14 predicted proteins | sample 1670901 | NCBI WGS metagenome assembly OBEQ01 (sample SAMEA104232315, study PRJEB22302) | groundwater metagenome | biome: forest; feature: aquifer; material: groundwater | place: USA | collected 2011-08-07 | depth 5.4 m
ACAGCTGTAATCCGACTTGGAATAATTTTTCCACGTTCCGTCAAGTAAGGAGACAAAAGTTTTCCATCTTTATAGTCAATCCCAAGATGAGGATCCGAACAATAACGACAGACCTTTTTGCGCCCCATGGTTTTCTTTTTAGGCCCACCGGCAGAAGCTCCTGAAGAAGGACCTGAACGTGGATACTCCGATGCATATTCGCCTCTCATAAACTCACCTCTTTCACTTCCTTGAGATCTCTCGGATCTGTAGATATTTGAACTCGCACCGTCAGGAACCGAATCACATCCTCGGAGAGCCGAAGATGTCTTTCCAGCTCCTCAACAGACTGCCCCGATCCATCAAAGTTAAGCTGCATGTAATGCCCTCGGGTATGCTTAGCAATTCGATAAGCCAGTGGTCTTTTCCCCAGATCCTTCACTTGGGATAATTGACCCTGATAACGACTGAGAACTTCCGTTACCTTGTCATTCGCCTTTTTTGTGCCTTCATCGGTCAAATCACCCCTGAGCACATAAATCGTTTCGTATTTCTTTTCTTTCATCATGATGTGAACGCCTCCCCTTTAGTTATCCAGCCTTTGATCCTATTTTTTGCTTCACTCACCATTGCCTCAACAACCGATTTTTCTCCTTCATAAAAAGGAGATAAAACAAACGACTCCACTTCCTCCTTCTTAACCGGCCTACCAATGCCTAAACGCAACCGATAAAAATCTTTGACTCCCAGCGTGTCAATAATCGAACTAACTCCACGATGTCCCGCAGCACTGGCCTGATAAACCAACTTTTCTTTCCCTAGAACCAAATCCAGATCATCATGAACAATCAAAATATCTTTTTCGGCTACCTTATAAAAATCCTTCAGCTCCCTCACAGCCATGCCTGAACGATTCATAAACATTTGAGGGAGACAAAAAACAACCTCCTGCCCTGCAACAGCAACCTTCACCTGAAGGGAAAATTCAAAACCCTTCTTGCTAAAATGCTCTCCCAACTCATCTACCAAGGAACAAACTACCTCAAACCCAATATTGTGCCGGGTGTGCCCATATTCCTTGCCAGGGTTTCCTAAACCAACAACGAGTTTTATTTCTTGTCTCCTTTTTCAGCCTTCGGTGCTGCTTTGGGTGCAGCAGCTCCTTCTGCAGGAGCTCCTGGTGCGCCAGCTGCAGCAGGCGCTGCGGCTGCGGCTTCAGGCACAGCCACGACTTCAGGAATTTCTTCTCTCGGCAACATAATGGATACAATGGTAAAATCTGCTCCGTGAGGAAGTTCAGTTCCTTCGGGCATCTTGATATCATGAACGTGCAAGCTATCCCCCACATCCAGGCTTGAAATATCCACATCAATTTTTTCGGGAATACGATCGGGAAAGCAAATCACTTCCATCTCACGGCGGGGTTGATCGATAAGGCCCCCTTTGGCTTGACCCACAGCCTTCCCTGTCACATGAAGCGGAACCTTCACGGTAATTTTCTCCTTCAAATCAATTCCAATCAAATCCACATGAGTGATGTGGCGCGTAATCGCGTCTATCTGTAAATCCTTCATCATCACGACCAGGGGAGTCTTGGAGGTTTCACCGGTAATTTCCAATTGAAGCAAAGCATTTAAACCGGCATGTCCCTTCATCAAAGTCGTAAACGCCTTTGCATTCACGGAAAGACTGCGAGCTTTTAATGCCTTTCCATAAAGAACAATGGGAATCACACCGTCTTTCCTCAATCGACGATTAGCACCCTTTTTACCCGCATCTCTGGGTTCTGCTTTTAATGTCATTTTTTCCATAAAAACTTCCTCCACTTTCCATTCCCCCTCTTAGCGTAAGCGGGGGTTAAACAAACAATGATGACACAGACTCTCCTGTATGAATTCTTCGAATCGCCTCACCTAACAATTGTCCAACGGATAGCACCTTCACTTTTTTACAGGCTGCCGCCGAAGCCGCCAGCGGAATTGAATTAGAAACAACGATCTGTTCCAAAGGAGATGCTTCAATTCTGCGAATAGCCTCTCCAGAAAAAACAGGATGCGTCCCGATAGCGCGTACGGACTTGGCTCCATGATTCATCACCGCCAGAGCTGCCTGGGCAAGTGTTCCCGCAGTATCGACAATGTCATCTACAATCACAGCATGCTTTCCCTTCACATCCCCAATCAAGTTCATCACCTCAGATTGATTAGGGCCCGTCCGTCTTTTATCAATGACGGCCAAATCCACATTGAACCTTTTTGCGTAAGCGCGGGCTCGTTCGGTTCCCCCTGCATCCGGTGAGATAATAATAAAATCATCTTTATGCTTGTCCTTGGCCATGTAGTCTAAAAATATGGGCATCGCATAAAGATGATCGAAGGGAATATTAAAAAATCCCTGAATTTGTCCGGCATGAAGATCAATGGAAAGAATCCGATGGGCACCGGCGGCCGTTAAAAGATCCGCCACAAGTTTTGAGGTAATCGGAGTACGCGGCTGGACCTTTCGATCCTGACGCGCATATCCATAATAAGGAATCACGGCAGCAATCCGATCCGCCGACGCTCTTTTGAGAGCATCAATCATAATCAAGAGTTCCATTAGGTTTTCATTCACAGGAGAACAAGTCGGCTGAATCACAAACACATCCATCCCACGAACATTTTCATCCACTTCGACAAAAATTTCTCCATCGGCAAAACGATGAATGGTACACTGTCCCAAAGAAGTTCCAATGGAGGCCGCAATTTGTTTAGAAAGTTCCGGATTGGCCGTACCGGAGAAAAGTTTTAATTGTTGATACGGTCCCATAATGAGTTTCCTTGACTCCTTCCATCTCTCAACATTATCTTCACTGCTTCTTTCGGGGGTCGTCTAATGGCAGGACCGGGGCCTTTGAAGCCCCTAATCGTGGTTCGAATCCACGCCCCCGAGATTTACTCCACACTCATTGTTTTGATCATCCACCAGGAGGGATCCTTTTCTTTCAGAAGAAATTCATACCCCTGGTCTCGAGCTTCAAGTGAGGGAAAGATCCCATAAACCGTTGGACCACTTCCACTCATCAAAACTCCGAGGGCCCCTGCCACTTTTAATCTTTCCTTCATCGTGGCCAGAACCGGATAATGTGGGAGAGCAACCTTCTCCAAATCATTTTCCAAATTTGAGAGAATCTCCTTTAAAGCGGTGGGATGGGTAGCATCTTGATTTTCCTGTGTCAATAAAATCCCCCCTCGCCCCCCTTTAACAAAGGGGGGTTGAGGGGATTGATCGAACCACTGGTAAACATCGGCTGTCGATAAAGCAAACTGTGGGTTGAGGAGAATGATATATAAAGGAGCAAGCTGCACAGGAGAAAGCACTTCCCCAACTCCCCGTGCCCATTGAGGGCCCTCTTTGAGAAAAAAAGGAACATCGGCGCCAAGCTTGAGACCAAGATCCTGTAAATTCTCGGAAGAGAGACCTAACCGCAGATGTTGATTGACTCCTTGGAGTAAGGTGGCTGCATCGCTGGATCCTCCTCCCAATCCGGCAGCCACAGGAATTTGTTTCTTTAAAAGAACTCTCAGTCCGAAAGAACGATCCGACGCCTGACACAAGAGAGTCCATGCTTTCCAAAGGATGTTGGAGGAATCACAAGGCACATCATTTCCATCCACATAAATTTCCATCCCCTCCGCCGTTTCTTCAACTTCCATTTCATCATAAAGATCTATTTTGGCCATGAGCATGTCTAACTCATGATAACCGTCTGGCCGCCTCCCCAAGACCTTTAGCCAAAGATTAATCTTGGCGGGAGCTCGCAAACAAAACTTGCTTTTTAGTTTTGAATCCATAAAGAAGGCCCTCTATGTCTGAGGTGGCGGAAAAAGTCAAAGTCTCGCAAAGATCCCGGGGAAAGCTGTTGGCTCTATCAACCCTCTTCGAGGGGAATACACCTAGTTTTGATGGAACCAAAATTGCCTACCGATCCTTTGGTAAAGGATCGCTCCCTGTTGTCTGTGCCAATGGCTTAGGCGTTGGAACCTTTTTTTGGGATTATTTTGAGCGCCACTTCCGAACCTCTTCTCAGGTCGTCACTTGGGACTATCGAGGACACGGAAAATCGGAGTTGAAAAAAAATCTACAGAACTACTCTCTCGATGCCCTCGTCCAGGATGGAAAAGCCGTCATGGATAAGCTAAAACTCAAAAAAGCAGTTTTTGTTGGCCATAGTTTAGGTGTCCAAGTCATCCTCGAAATTTATAGACGCTGGCCGGAAAGAGTGGCCGGACTTGTTCTCTGCTTCGGAACTTACGGGCACCCAATGGATCATTTTTACAACACACCTCTTTCACGATATATTTTTAAAGTGTGTCATCTCTTGGGAACCACATTTCCAAAACCGAGTAATTTCGTCAGTAAAATGCTCTTGGATAATCCGCTCTCTTTCTACATGGGAGGTCTTTTCAAAATTATGCATACCGGCATGATGAAAAAGGAAGATTCGGACAAATACGTCAAACATATTCTATCGGTGGATCCTGTTTTTTTCATTTCACTTTTGAAAAGTGCTCAAGAACATACGGCGGAAAACATTCTCCGCTCCATTGATGTTCCCACTCTGATTGTTTCAGGAGACATGGATCAATTCACACCTCCATGGATTTCCAAAAAAATGCATCGACTGATTCCAGAATCCGAACTCTTCATGATCCCCCACGCCACCCATGCCGGTCTTGTGGAGCAACCAGACTTAGTCAATTTTCGAATTGAAAAATTTATTGAAGAGAGAATTTAGGTAAAAGGGAAACCGGTCTATTTATATAGGCTTCTGTCTCTTAATCTCCTTCAAATATTTCAAATCCTCAAGATCTTGAGGACGACCAGCAGATTCTTTCATCTTAATTAAATCATCTAAAGAAGCAAAATGAGAAGGGATACCTTCGTACATACCAGAGAACTTTTTTTCTAAAGCCTGCTCTGTTTTAATTCCACTGGCCGACGGATGAATGTCAACATCGTACCAATATTGTCGAAAGAGAATTTTTTTCGTTTTAAAATCATCGAGACTTGCATCCGTCGTATCATAACCAAAAGCCTCTAAAGCCGATCGGACTCTTTTAATATTCTCCTCTGTCGGATGAATCAGAATATCAAGATCGGCCGTCGCACGAACATAGCCATGGGCTGCACAGGCCTGAGCTCCAATAATCATGTATTCAGCGGAGTGATCGTTTAATAATTTGAGAAGGTCTTTGATTTCCATATTTTTTGGCAAGTTGCAGAATCGTTTTTGAAAGCATCAGCAATTTATGAATCCTATCCTCTTGAGAGAGACCTAAACTGCACCTCACCTCAAATTCGAGCTCTTTCTTTGGGTCATCTTTGTCAAGTTTCAAAATGGGCACGTTAGTTACTTGATTAGCACAAAATGAATAAAAGAAAAAGTCTTCTCATCTGTACGCAGGATGGTTCCTAAGATGGTAACTCTTGGGCCGAATAAAGGCCAAAATTCCCTGAGTGGAAAGGGTGGCACCGAGACCGGAATGTTTTCGTCCTGACCAGGGAAGAAAGGGGCTCACCCGGTCGCAGCAGTTCCAGTAGCCGGTTCCGACATTGAGTTTTTTCAAAATACCTCGAGCCCTCTCCTCGTTTTTCGAAAAAACGGCAGCGGTCAAACCATATTCGGTGTCTTGCATCAAGCGAATGGCTTCCTCGTCGTTTTTTACTTTTTGAATACCGATCAGAGGCCCAAAAGTTTCTTCCTTCATGATCCGCATCGTGTGATTTACCTTCGTTAAAACAGTGGGCTCAAAAAAGTTTCCCTTTCCAGAAACCTTTTTTCCTCCTGTTAAAAGCCGAGCCCCACGCCTGACGGCGTCCTGGATCTGACGCGTGAGAACTGGCAAATGGGCCGCCCGAGTCACTGGGCCCAACGTTGTGTCTTCATTCAAAGGATTTCCCATTTTTAATTTTTTAATTTCTTCCCGAAAAGCGACAATGAATTTTTCATAAACACCTTGATGCACATAGATGCGTTCAACGGCACAACAACTCTGCCCCGCATTGTAGAAACTGCCTTCAACCGCCGCGGCGGCAGACCAAGGAATATCAACATCCTCTGTCACATACAGTGGATCTTTGCCGCCCAACTCCAACACCTGAGGAACCAGACGCCCGGCTAAGACTTTCGAAATGGATTGGCCCGTCGGATAGGAGCCGGTAAAAAAGTAGCCATCAAAAGGAAGCTCAAGAAGAGCTTTCCCTGTTCTTTCACCACCAATCGCCGTCTGAGACACTTCCTTCGGAACACCCGACTGATACAACAAATTTTGAATATGAAGACCGGAGAGAGTTGCAAATTCTGAAGGCTTGTAGAGAACCGCATTGCCGGCGATCAGGGCCGGGGGAAGGACATTCATGGCAATCAGATAAGGATAGTTCCATGCCGAAAGATGAACGATCACACCCAGAGGATCAAAATCGAGAACTTCGCGAACTCCCGAAATTTCATGGATCGTCTGTGGCAAAAGAGTTTTTTTCGCATGATCCAGAAAAAATTGAACGCGATAACAAGCGCCATCGATCTCATTGCGCGCTTCCCGAATGGGTTTTCCCACTTCCAAAGTGAGCGTGGTTGCCAACTCTTCTTTGTTCACTTCTAAAAGATGTTTGAATCTTTGAAGACAGGCGATCCTCTCCTCCAAAGGTGTTTCGGCCCATTCTTTCTGTGCCTTGTGAAGGCGTTCTCCTTTTTTTTGGAGAGATGATTTTCCGTCTTCTTTGAGTTTGCGGATCACCTCACCGGTGGCGGGATTTACAATATTCATCATTTCCTTCGTCTCACTTCTTTGAGAAAATAATCGTAGAGAGGTTTGGAATCCAGAACCCGACTTTTGAGCGTGTGTGAAAATTCGGGATGCCATTGAACTCCCAGAATAAAACGTTTTTTTAAATCGTGGTAGGACACAGCCTCGACAAGACCATCTTCGGGACACAAAGCTTCAACGTGGAGATGTTTGCCCAGTTCCTTCACTCCCTGATGATGCACCGAATTGACCCTTTGAGAAGATTTTTTTCCGTAAATTTTTTGCAACAGGCCCGGTGGAAAAACAATCGAGTGATGACGTTGATCATAAAGATCCGCATCGCGATGTTGAAAAGTTCCGTTTTTTTCCGTTTTTAAATCCTGATAAAGCGTTCCTCCAAAATAAACATTGATGAGCTGAAATCCTCGACAGATGCCCAAGAGCGGTTTTCCGGTTTTGACCGCATGATCCAAAATACGCATCTCGTAAAAATCTCGAAACGGATCGCCCGGCCAACGTTTCTTATCAAGGTACGGAGTTTTATAAGTTTCCGGACAAACGTCGGAACCTCCCTGAAGAACGAAGCCGTCCATTCCAGAAAGTGTTTGCTGCAAGGCCTTCCCTTCCAGATCAGCAATGAGAATGGGCGTCACGCCTGGGCGCGTCAGATAGCGGGCCATATCGTTTTCCAGACAAGCAATGGTCTTCTTTCCAAAATGGGGGCGAGAGGGATCGGGATAAAAGAAAAAAGCAGACACTCCAATGCGAATTTCTTTTTTCATAATGCCGCTCTGTAAATTTTTTGAAAATCCTTGAGCAACACCGGCTTTGGATTACAGGCATGACAGACGTCTTCCAGGGCGAGTTGGGACAGTTTTGCAATAGCCGCCTCCGTCACTCCTTGAGAAGAGAGGTTTGTGGGGAGACCAATCTGATGAACAAGATTTTTAAGATACTCCACCACCGCCTGGGCGGATGTTTTTTTCAACTCCAGCACTTTCGCAATCGTCACGAGTCTTTCTTCCGAAACATCGGCGTTAAAAGCAATCCCGTGAGGAATCATCATCGCATTGGCGGTACCGTGATGAAAATCAAAAAGGGTTGAGAGCGGATGGGCTGTCGAATGAACCACACCCAAACCTTTCTGAAAGGCGATACCTCCCATCAAAGCGGCTATCATCATCGCCGAGCGAGATTCCAAATCCGGCTGGTGAACCGCCCGCTCGAGATTTTTTGAAATGAGTCGAATGCCTTCAAGAGCAATTCCATCGCAAATCGGGTGAAAACCTTTTGAAAGATAAGCTTCTATATGATGCGTGAGTGCATCCATGCCGGTCGCGGCTGTCACCCGGGGCGGAAGATTCATGGTGAGCAAAGGATCGGCAAAAACCGCTTTGGCCATGAGCTTTGGCGAAAAAAGAATTTTTTTCTGATGTGTGACATCGTCGGAAATAACCGTCGAACGCCCCACCTCGCTGCCGGTGCCGCTCGTTGTCGGAATCGTGATGAAGAAAGGAATCTCGTGAACAATTTTTACTTCACCTCCCTTTGAATCTTCGTAATCAAACAAATCTCCCGGATGATTCATTTTGAGAGCAATCGCGCGCGCGACATCCAAAGAAGCACCTCCGCCAATACCGATGAGTGAATCTCGAAAAGTTTTTTGAAAAACCGTCACCCCACCCATCACGTCCTCTTTAACGGGGTTTTTGTGAATTCCATGATAGAGGTCCGGCTCCACTCCCACGCGCTTTAGGTCATCACTCATTTTTTTAATGAAAGGAAGTTCGGCCAGACCGGGATCCGTGACAATCAACGGCCTTGAGAGATTTTTTGATTTGACGAATTCACCCAGCTCGTCAATGACACCAGCACCGAAACGAATCCGGGTTGGGAAATTGTAAGTCATTCTTGGTTGAGATGATGTCATATAATTTCAAAATATCTTTTTAACTCCCAGTCCGTCACCGCCTTCGAGTATTGCCTCCACTCCCACTCACGCGTTTGGACAAAATGGTTCACGAAGGTTTCTCCAAACAGTTCTTTGGCCAGTTTCGATTTTTTCATGATTTGTGTCGCTTCGTTCAAATCCCGCGGAAGAGTTCCATGAGAGGAATCTCGATAACCACTTCCCTTGGTGGGAGGTATCTTGAGAGGCATTTTATTTTTAATTCCGTACAGACCTGACGCAAGACTCGCCGCCATGGCGAGATACGGGTTCACATCCGAGCCCACCACACGAAGTTCAAGCCGTGTCGACTGAGGGCTTCCTCCCGTCAAAACACGAACAGCCGTTGTGCGATTATCCACAGCCCAAGTGACGGTTGTTGGGGCCCAGGCGCCTTCGACCAACCTTTTGTAACTGTTGATCGTCGGTGCATAGAAAGGAAGAATTTCCGGCATACAGTGAAGAATTCCTGCCAAATAATTTTTCATGAGGGGACTCATCGTCTCCTTCGCATCATAAAAAAGATTTTTCTTTCGGCCAGAATCCCAAAGACTCTGATGAAGGTGGCCTCCACATCCAGGCAACTCCTGATTCCATTTGGCCATAAAGCTCGGAATAATTCCGTGGCGAGCTCCAATTTCCTTCACCGCCGTTTTAAAAAGCGTCGCTCGATCGGCCGCTTCCAGAATATCCTCATAGACAATCGCCGCTTCGTAAACACCCGGGCCTGTCTCCGTGTGAATTGCTTCCAGCGGAACTCCAAAGTCACGCAGATGATCGAAGAGATCATTAAAAAAGGCCGAGTTTTTCGAAGAACGCAGTATCGAATAACCAAACATCCCCGGTGTCAGCGGACGTGGCTCCTGAAAATTTCTTTGCCTGAGCTCCTCAGAAGTTTCCTGAAAATTAAACCATTCAAATTCTTGGGAGAAGACAGCCTTGAATCCCAGATGGGACGCCTCTTCACGAATTTTTTTCAAAAGACTTCTGGGGCATATCTCTAACGACTCACCCTTTTTGTTTCGAAAATCCGCCAGAAAAAATGGAATCTGGTGATCCCAAGGCACGCGCCGGAAGGTTGATAAATCAACCACAGCGGTCGCGTCCGGATATCCCGTATGCCAACCCGTAAAGGTGGCGTTGTCGTAACAAGCATCCGAAGAGTCCCAGCCAAAAATAACATCACAAAAACCAAACCCGGAGGCGGCGATCGACAAAAATTTGTCGCGATGGATGACCTTGCCCCTCAAAACTCCATCGATGTCGGTGATCGCGATTTTTACCTTCCCCAAAGGATCCTGCCGAATTTGTTTCAAGACATCTGCCGGAACATGCTGCTTTTTGATCATGTCATCCCCCGTTTCATACAAACAGATCTGGGAAGTATATCAGAGGTATTGGGATTGGGGAAGAGGGTGAAAACACATCGACTTGCTTGACAGATTGGCTCAGAGGTGTACACTGTACGTATGCAACATCTCTCAGCCACAGAGGCAAGACAGCATTTTTTTGAACTTCTTGATCGGGCTGCTCAGGGAGAGGCTGTCTTCATTGACCGTAGAGGACTTACACTCAAGCTCGTGCGGGGCGAATCTTCCCAAAAGAAGAAAAAGTCTTCTTCCATTGAATATCGTGCCCATATTCATAGCCCTGTGGATCAGTCTGACCAATGGTCTTGGGATTGGAAACCAACCAAGGGTTTGAAACTGAAATCTCGAAAATCTTCATGAATCGTTCCCCTTCCGTTCTTTTGGATACTCACATTTTTCTCTGGATCCTCTCGGAATCTAAACGCCTCAGAGAAGTGAAGTGGCTCTCGGAATATTCCTATTGGACTTTGTCACCCATCTCACTTCTTGAAATCAAATTTCTGCAAGAAATTGGCCGGATTGATTTGGACCTTTCCGGTGTTCTGCTCAACCTCAAAAAAGATTCGAGGTTCAAAATCGACAACGTATCGCTGGAACCTCTTTGCTTCGCTGCGTTGGATATCACTTGGACACGAGACCCTTTTGACCGATTACTGGTCGCCCACAGCCTTTGTCGAGGGTTGCCTCTTGGAACCTGCGATAAACTGATACGGAAAGAATATTCTTCTGCGGTTTAGCGTTCAAAAAAAATCGGGATAGGCCAGGTGTCCCCTGACGCTATCCCGATTTTGGTGTTAAATACGTTATCCTCTAATCTTGCTCTCCATTCGATCGAGTTACTTTTCTTCTGCTCGTGCTGTTTCAGCTGAAGATAATCCCTTTTTGCCGAAATCTTGCCAACCGGCTGTCAGAACTGCAAGATAACCGCCCACCGTTGTCCCTTGGTCACTTAAGGCCTTCCAGATAAATCCCAACCGACTCAGTTTCGAAGCAATCAAGGCACCTACTGCCGGTTCAAAAACAGTGGCAGCCGTCGACCCGGCGGCATTTTTAATGCTTTCTTCAACCAACACACGGCCACGTTTACCTTCATGAGCAGGACTTGTCATTGCATCGTAAGCAACCCAAGGCTCGATACCCAGCCAAAGCTTGGCAAACATACCCAGATTTTCTCGAGATGTCGTCGTAATCACCGCAATTGAATCCGCTATACCTTGCACAAGAGCAGCCGCCGGACCAAAGGTAAGTCCTAATCCTGCAGCCACAGCCAACACGTGACCACCACGGCCTCGAAACTCCCAATCTAATGCAGCAGAAGGATGTCTAATTTTTGTGGCAATAATATCAGCCAAGGCACACTGAGCACCAACAACCACGAATGATGTAAATCCATTGGGTGTTGCTAAACCCGTTCTGGCCGCCAAAATAGCTGTCGCTACTGTCCCCGCACCCACCAAAGCTGTCGCTGCTAATTTTTGAGGACCTTCCAAAAACGATCTACCTGCTACCGGTGCTAGTATTCCCATAACTTCCTCCTGATTTTATGTCCTCATGAGTCTCGTGCCAACCCCTTGCCAGCGCGTCAGACCCATTTTTTAAAGCGTGACTTAATTGAGCATCGACATGCCCAAAAAAAGGTTGCTAACTTTTTTTCATGTTTTTTGATTTTTACTCAGGCTACACACATATGAGGACACAGGGAATTATCTAAGGCATGAGCCATACGGCAACGGTGATATCACCCGACGAAATAGACCAATTTTTCAAATATCTTTCCCGGGATCTTCGAACACATCTTCCTCTCGAACTTCGAACTCCAGATTTTTTGAACAACCTTCGCTTTTTTGAAACCGGTTGGTTGGGTTATCTTCAATCGATTGGAGCAGTTTCCACTTCATGAAATTTTTTATTTTTTAAAAAAAGAAAGATCGCCACCCTCTTCCACATCAGCCGTCAGCGAACTTCCTTCCTGAACTTCCCCCGACAGAATTTTCATGGAAAGTGGGTCTTGAAGATATTTTTGAATGGCTCTCTTGAGTGGGCGGGCCCCGTAGACTGGGTCATAGCCATGGTGGGCTAAGAAGGCCTTGGCTTTTTTGGTGAGAGTTACGGTGATTTTCTTTTCTTCTAATAATTTTCTTAACCGCTCGAGCTGAATGTCCACAATCTTTTCGATTTCTTTTTCTCGTAGCGAATGAAAAATAATAATTTCGTCAACCCGGTTTAAAAATTCAGGGCGAAAATGATCTTTTAAAGCATCCATCACGGCGGATTCAATCTCCCCACTGCCAAGATTGGACGTCATAATGATGACGGTATTTCGGAAATCAACCGTTCGCCCCTGGCCGTCCGTCAAACGTCCGTCGTCCAAGACTTGCAGCAAAATATTAAAAACATCGTGATGCGCTTTTTCAATTTCATCAAAAAGGACTACTGAGTAAGGTTTTCTTCTCACCGCCTCGGTCAGTTGGCCCCCTTCTTCGTAACCCACATAGCCCGGCGGAGCGCCGATCAAGCGCGACACGGTGTGCTTCTCCATATATTCGCTCATGTCGATACGAATGATGGAATTTTCATCATCGAATAAAAATTCCGCAAGCGCTCGTTCCGTTTCTGTCTTTCCCACACCCGTTGGCCCCACAAAAATAAACGAACCAATCGGCCGTTTCGGATCGGAAAGACCGGACCGGGCCCTTCGAACCGCATTGGA
>OBEQ012128530.1_pt1 | contig 12794 bp, 12 predicted proteins | sample 1670901 | NCBI WGS metagenome assembly OBEQ01 (sample SAMEA104232315, study PRJEB22302) | groundwater metagenome | biome: forest; feature: aquifer; material: groundwater | place: USA | collected 2011-08-07 | depth 5.4 m
GCGCGGCGGTCGGTGTGTGGGGGGGCCCCGCTCCGCTCTCGCCGATCACTTGGGGCGCCCCGCCCTGCCGGATCTTGCTCTCGGCGTTGCCGTCGGTCAGCAGCGAGAAATCGGAATGCGAGTGGGGATCGATGAACCCGGGCGCGAGGACCTTGCCGCCGGCGTCGATCGTGCGCGTTGCCGCGCCAGAGACGCGCCCGACGCCGGCAATGCGTCCGTCGCGCACCGCGACCGATCCGGTGATGGACGGCCCGCCGGTGCCGTCGATGATGCGTGCGTTGGTGATGAGGAGATCGAAGGGCCGCGCGGGCAGTTGCGCCGCGACAGCTGCGGCGCCCAGCGCGGTGACGGCCACGAGGGCGAGATGGATGTGCTTCACGGGCGGATTATATGCCGCCTCGCCCGTAGCCGAATCTTCCAAGACGCCGTGCGAATGAGCGCGGCGTTGATGCGGTGCTCGGCTCACCGGACGGGCTGAAGAAGTTCGTGGGCTACTTCGGCTCGCGCAAGAAGATCTTCAGCGTGCACAAAACGATGTTTTCTTTGCGCGCTTAGCGGGCTTCGCGTTCCTTACCGTCCCTGCTAGGACGATGCGAGAAAGGCGTCAGCCTCTTCGAGCGATCGAAACACGCCGATGTAGTTCACGCCTTCGGACTCCACCAACGACTCGTACATCCGCCCGAGGCCAAACGCCAGGTCGCCCTCGGTTACGATCGCGACCGGTGCGCGCCTCTCGCCCCGCTTGTGCCTCGCTCCGACCTCGTCCGCCAATTGTCTGATCTCATCGCCGGTGAAGGCCACCGTCGCGACACGCATGTCGAAGAGCAGCGCGTACGCCTGTCGTGCCCCCACACGCTGCGTCCGAATAAAGGTCACGAGTTGTTCCAGGCTGACGACCCCTGTCGCGGTGGCGATCATGCGACGGCGCTCGTCCTCCAGCTGGATCGAAATCGGCATGGCCGAGTCTATCCCACGTGATTGTTCCCGATGAACGGGGACGGCGCCCGCCTCGCCATTGTCCACGACGATCGGCGTCAGGGCCGCCGCCAGGCGGATGAACGAGATCAAAGAACGAAGGCGCCGGCTGCGCGGCCCGTGGGGAAGGCGAGTTGGTCGTGTCGGCTACGCGCGTTCTGTCGCCGGCACGGACGCGGCGGTGTACACGACGCGCCGCCCCCGAGGTAGATTCCCGAGTAGCACGCGGAGTGCGAGTCGCGGGTGCATGACGCTCGGCGGGGCGGCGACCAGATTCGCGACGTTCATGAACGCCTTCGAAAGCTCGGGATCGCGATGCGCGGCCCGATGCAGCTTCGACACGTACCAGTTCACGAACGTCGCACCAACATGGCGGGGTCCGATCGTCTCCGGCATGCGGCGATCGTTGCCCACGGCCACGGCCCACGGCGTGTTGACGACCTTCGCCGCGCGCGCGAAGAATCGTTTGGCGAGATCCCTCGTTCCTGCACGGAGCGTGGCATCGAGCTCGATGGCTTCGAGCGCGGCCACTGACATGCCCTGACCATAGATCGGATTGAAGCTCGAGATCCCGTCACCCATCACGAGGTAGCCTGCGGGAAATCGGCGCATGTTCTCGTAGCGGCGACGCGAGCTCGCCGGATAGCGCATGGTGATCGCATCGCTGATTGGCTCGGCGTCGCGAATCACGTTGTAGATGTCGCGTGACGGCAGGTCGCGCGCGAACCCGAGGAACCCGGGGAGATCCGACGGCGGCTCGTCACGGAAGTGTGTGATCAACGTGACCGTCCAGCGATCACCTTCCTGCGCCAGCATCACGCCGCCGCACTTGCCCTCCGGCGTGGGTGGAACGACGACCGCGCTGTCGCCATTCAAATCGGTTGCCCGGCGACGGAACAGCCGAGTCGTATACCGCAACGCGATCTCGACCTTCTCCTCGACCGGACGCCCGTAGCCCATCTCTTCGAGCCACTGCGGCGAGTGCGAACCGCGTCCCGAGCAGTCGACGATGAGATCCGCGAGCAGCATCTCACCCTGGCAGCGCACGCCGGTCACGCGGCTTCGCGACCGCCCGAACACCAACGACTCAGCCCGCGCGTTCTGTCGGACCACGAGGTTCGGCAGCGCCAGGACTCGACGCCGGACGATGCTCTCGAGATACGGACGGCTCATGAGCAAGCCGTCCAGACCACTCGCTGCGCGCGCGAGGTTACCGCCTTCGAAGAACCAACGGCTATCGCGCAGCAGGTCGCCCGGCACAGCGCCGCCCGCCACGAGCTCCTCGGAAATTCCTGGAAACAGACGGTCCAACACGCGGCGACCGCTCGCGAGGAGCCCGTGCGTGTGGCATCCCTGGGGTACGCCCCGGCGTTGGTCAGGTCCGAGCGCCAGCGCGTCCTGCTCGATGAGCGTCACGCGTTCGAAATGCTCCGAGAGCACCCTGACCGCGAGAAGTCCCGCCATGCTGCCACCGATCACGATGGCGTGTATGCGCTGTTCCTGCTGTTGCCCACTCATGCGTGCGTCCATATCCCACACCCTCGCGCATAGCCGATCTGTAGAGTTTTACGGACGGGCGCGGGAGTTGGATTGGCAGGTGCGGTCAATCCTCCGGTAAGATAGACGTTCCCCCGGCCGTGGGCCATGTCCATGCGTCGTCCGCCGCTGCTGCTGCTCGCGATGGCTCTGTCATTGTCAGTGGGCGCGCTCGTGCACGCCGCCGACGACTTCGTGCTCTCACGCTTCAGCGAGTATCTCGACGCTCTTCGTACGCAAGCGGGGATTCCCGGGCTGGCGGCGGCGATCGTCGGTCCGGCCAACGTGAATTGGGAGGGAGCCTTCGGTCAGCAGGACGTCGAACGCAACGTGGCCGTCCGGCTCGACACGCCCTTTCAGCTGGATGGCACGACACAGGCGATCGTGGCGTCGCTGGCGGTCCGGTGCGCGTCGGATGGGTGGTTGTGGCTCGACGATCCGGTCAGCAAGTTCGCTCCGTCGAGCCCTGACGCGGCCGCGACGATCCGGCAGCTGTTGACGCACACGACTGCCGGCGTCAACGGTCTCACCTTCTCCTATCGCCCCGAACGGCTCGCGCCAGTCGCGGCGGCGATCGGCGGCTGCACCGACTCGACGTTCCGCTGGGGCATGTCCGCCCTGTTCGATCGCCTGGCGATGACCGATTCGGTTCCGGGATCCGACGTCGTACGGTTGACGGCGCCGGCCGAAGCCTTCACCGCGTCCGCCTTACAGCACTACTCGGACGTGCTCCGCCGGCTCGCGACGCCCTACGCCGTCGACGCGCGCGGCCGCGCGACGCCCACATCGTACGCGGCGTCGACGCTCACGCCGGCTTCGGGATTGATTTCAACGGCTCGCGACCTCGAGCAGGTCGATCTTGCGATGAAAAAGGGCGTTCTGTTGCGGCCCGAGTGGCTGGCGCTCGCGTGGACGCCGCCGACCGACGCGAACGGCCAGCGCTTACCGCACGCGTACGGCTGGTTCGTGCAGACCTACAACGGCGAGCGCATCGTCTGGCAGTTCGGCGTCAGCGACAACGCGTCGTCGTCGATGGTCATTACGGTGCCGACGCGCGGGTTGACGCTGATTCTGCTCGCAAACAGCCAGGGCCTGGCGCGGCCGTTTGATCTGTCGGTGGGTGATGTCACCGTCTCCCCATTTGCGCGGTTGTTTCTGTCGATTTTCGTCCGATGAGCGTTCGGAGCGGGCTGCGGAGCACGATTGTACTGGTGGCGGGTCTTCTGCTATTGTCCGTTCGGACATACGCTGCGGACCGGCAGATTCGCCCGTTCATTGGCGCCACGTTCGGCGGTGGGACGACGTTCGTGGACCCGGAGGATGCGGTCGGCAAGGCCAACCTGGCAATCGGCGCCAGCGCGGTGTTCCTGGGCGAAGTGTTCGGAACCGAAGTCGAGATCGCCGACGTGCCCGGATTCTTCGAGTCCGGTGACAAGCACCTCGTGATCCTCAGCCGCGTGACGACGATCAGCGGCAATGTGGTCGTGGCGGCGCCGCACCGGCTGACGGAGTATTCGTTGCGGCCCTACTTCGTGGGGGGGATCGGGTTGATGCGCGTCAGGACGACGACCGCGTTCGGCGTGTTCGACGTCTCGACGGTCATCCCCGCGCTCGACGCCGGCGTGGGCGCCATCGGGTTCCTGACCAACCGGATCGGCGTCTGCTGGGACGTCCGCCGGTTTCAGAGTGTCGGCAGCAACACCGGCAACGTGGGCCTTTCGTTTGGCGACGAACATCTATCGTTCTGGCGTGCGACCATGGCTATCGTGATTCGGTACTAACATATGCGCGTGATGATTCGAAGGTCCTCGCTTTGGTCGGTGTTGCTGCTCCTTCTCGCCGTGGCGACGGTGCGATCCGAGGAAACACTGCGGATCACCCCGTTCATCACCGACCACCTCGTCGTCGTGTCGTTTGAGCTCAATGACGCGTACACCGACGCGGTCCGCGAGGCGATCGCGAGCGGCCTGCGGACGACGTTCACCTACCAGCTCGAGCTCCGCACGCCTGCCTGGATCGATCGAACGGTCGGCACGACTATCGTGGCAACGACGGATCAGTACGACAACCTCACGCGGCGCCATACCCTCACGCGTACGGTCGACGGCCGTGTCGAGGATGTGCTCGTCACCGAAGACGATGCGGTCGTGAAGACCTGGCTCACGAAATGGAGCCGCGTGCCCCTGGCCGATACCGCGAAGCTCGACCCCGCGCGGGACTACTACGTGCGGGTGACGACGCGCGCTCGACCGCTCGGCGGATCGCTCCTCGGGCTGACGAAGACGATCACCGGTCAGATCAAGTTCACGTTCATCCCTTGACGCCGGGTCCTAAGCGCGCTCGATCCACACCTGCGCCTCGTACAGCCGAGTGCTTCTGCACTCCGGACACTTCCCCGGCTTCGAGAGCTTGTCCTCGCCGAACGTGAACCCGCATGCCCGGCAGCGGGCGGGCTCCACCATGATCCGATTGCCGGCGGCGCGTGCGGAGCGAAAAGCGTGGCGGAGGTCGTCCTCCACGTCGCCGCGTCCGAGTCCCAGCTCGCGTGCGAGCGAGGACACGGATCGCGGCTGAATGGTCAGCAGCGTGATCAGGTCCCGGCGAAACGCCACGCTTATGGCGCCGTCGTCGTCTTACCCTTGTTGGCGATGGCCTTCCTGATCGCCTCAACCGACTTGGTCGCGCGGAACTCGACAATCTTCTTCGCGATCTCGCCGGCCTTCGCCTTGTCGGCGATGTTCACGCCGTCGATCGTGGCCTTGCCGGCCTTCACGCGCTGCTCCCACCGGATCGTGTTCGGATCGGTGTTGAACATGTTGAGCGAAATCGCCGGGTCGTCGTGCATGTGGTCCGAGACGTCCGCCTGACGCACGCCGGTGTCCACGAGATACTTGAGAACGCTGGCGTAGTCGTAGTACTCGGGAATGTGCGCGACGACGGGGCTGCCATTCCACTGGGCATTGAGTTTCCCGGCGACGGCTTTCTGGCCCGCCTGGTTGCCGCCGCTGTCACCGATCAGGATGATGTTTTGAAAGCCGTGGGCCTTCAGGCTCGACACCACGTCGGTCAGCACGGCCTCGAACGTGTCCTCCCGGACGGTTAACGTGCCTGCCGTGACCATGTGACCCGTTTTGGGCTCGATGTCGCCTTCGGGCACGAGCGCGATGATCGGCGCGCACAGCGCGTTGCCAAGCTTGCGGGCGATAGCGTCGCAGTTCGACTTCAGCACGTAGTTGTGCTTGCCGAGCGCCAGCCACGGGCCGTTGGGCTCGATCCCGCCCGTCGAAATGATGGCGGTGGTCTTTCCCGCCTTCATCGCGTCGCGCACGTCCATCCAGGTCATCTCTTCCAGCCACACCGTGTTCGGCGCCGGCAGAGGGTTGGGCGTGTCGATGCAGTTGTACGCGTTGTCGCGGCAGTCGCCGCCGCCGCGCGACCGCGGGTCTGGCGGACGTTGCTGGCCCAGGCCCTGGGCGGCCGAGGCGAGGACACCCGCCAGCAGGCAGGCGATGCCGATTCCGAGCACTGTGCGCATTCTGATCGTCATGTGAGTGGCTCCTTCTTCAGTCGATACCGTCGATGTCACCAAGGTCTTTTCCGCGGCCGGTCGTCCGGATGTTGTGAATGCACGACCCGCATCCGATCATGCGAGAGTGTAGCCGGGATTCCCATTGAGTCGTGAAACCTCTCTTGACAGCGCGTCAGCCGCGGATACGATCGCATGTCATGAGCCCTGCCCCACGGCCGATTCCAGCAGTCGCGCTGAGGGTGGTCGTCTGCCTGCTCCTCGGGCCGATGGTCGGCTGCGGGGGCCAGGCGCCGCGCGAGTCTGGCGCCGCGCGTGTTGCGCGCAAGAAGGTCATCCTGGAGATCGCGAGCATGGCCGGCACGCCGCCGCTCCAGGTGGATCAGACAATCCGCGGCCGCCACGTGTCGCTGACGCAGATCTTCGCCGATGCGGGCATCGACGTACAGGTGCAGCAAGTCCCCACTCAACTGCCGCGGCCTTCGAGCGGCACCGTCAACCTCGCCGATCTGGACGCGCTGATGGCGAAGTACCGGACCCTCCCGACCGATCCCAGTGTCGTGGTGATCTACGGCATCATCGCGACGGCCGAAGAGGGCCACGCCAGCGATGCAGGGATCATGTTCGACTTCGGACCGAATGACGCGGACCATCGACCACGTGAAGGGTTCGCGATCTTCTGGGACGCGCTCGCGAAAACCGGCAGCGAGGCGCCGGCGGAAATGCTGCTGACGGCCGCACACGAGTTGTCCCACTGTTTCAACGTCCATCATGCCGACTGGGAAGGGGAGGGAGGGACGTTCTTCCAGCGCTCCACCATCGAAAGCTACAGCGGGGCCGACTCGTCGCTCTGGACTCTCAGTGCTCGCAGCAAGCTGCACTTGGCCTCCGACACGTCCCGCGAAGTGTGGCCCGGCAACGGCGCGTTCCCCTTCGGCTATGTCCTCGCCGACCACAGTCGGCGGCACCAGCCGAACACGCCCGCGGACGACCCCCCCATCATCGTCGACGCGTCGGGCGTGCCTGTCGCGCCGACCGGCGCGGCGCCGTCTGCCCGAGCCGTGGCGCGCGATCGCTCGCGGTTTGCCGAGGCCGACGCTGGACCTGTGCGCCTGCGCATCGAGTCGTCGAAGCCGATATACGTCATCGGCGAGCCGATTGTGCTGACGATCGGGTTGCACAACGTCGGCAGCGAAACCGTGCACACGCTGAACCTGCTCGATCCGCAGTACCGTTTCCTGCACGTCGAGGTACGGGAACCGGGCGCAGCCGAATTCCGGCCATTCCGTCCGGCCGTGAATGCTGAAGCGCGCCGAGTCGCCACCGAGCCGCTGGCGCCGCAGCAAGCGTTCCATGCGGAGGCGAAAATCTTCTACGGCGCCGAAGGGTGGACCTTTTTGAAAGCCGGCGCCTACACCATCCGCGCTGACTACCCGGCCCCGCAGGGCACGGCGGGCGCGCTCGATCCAGCCGGTCGCATCCAGTCGGCTGAGTTCACCCTGACACTGGAGGCACCAACGCGCGCGGCCGACAGTCGGGCGCGCGAGCTGATTCTGGGCCGCCAGCAGGGCCAGTTCCTGCTGCTCGGTGGCGGCGATCATCTGAGCGACGCCGTAGCCAAACTCCGACAGGTGGTGAGCGAGGCGCCGACCGCCGCGCACGCGTCATCGGTCAAACTGGCGCTTGGCGTGGCGGCGCTCGACCCGACGATTGATACAATGAACGGCGTCAAACCTTCGCCGCGGCTGGACGAAGCGCAGCGATACCTCACGGGCACGGTCGGTACCAGGTTGTCGCCGCTGGCTGTGGTCGGGGCGCACGCGATGCTGGCGCAGAAGCTCAAAGAAGATGGGCAGGAGGCGAAGGCGACGAGTGTTCAGCGAATGGTCGTCCAGAAGATGGGCCGGCAAGATGCCATCCAAGGCTCGGTTGCCCTGGCGCAGATCGAGAGAGCGATCCGACGGCAGTAACCGCTGCGAGCGGCCGACGATGTGGGCTGCGCTCAGCAGCGTGGTGCTGATCGCCGCGGCGGCATGCGCCGGCCCGGCGCCGCTGCCCGCAGCCGAGTCCGTGACCGCCTCCGCCGCGCAGGGCCCTTCTGCGCGAGCGACCGCGCGAGCGCCATCCACGGTAGAGAACCACTCCGCGCAAGCCAAGCCGCCCGCACAGCCCTCGAAGCCGTCCTCGAAGTCGCCGAGCGCCGGACTGTGTCTCGCGCTCCAGGTGCCGCAGCGCACGATCGTGCTCGGCGAACCCGTCATCGCGCTCATCACGCTGACCAACTGCGGCCGCGATCCGATCACGGTGCTCGACCTGCTGGAACCCGAGTATGGCTTGCTCCGCGTCTCGATGCGCCGGCCGGGCGACCAGACGGCCGTCGCGTACGATCCACCCGTGTTGCGCGAGGGCCGTCTGACGAAGCCGCGCACGCTCGCGCCGGCGAACGTCATCGCGGCGTGGATCCACCTCTACGTCGGAAAGTCGGCGTGGCTGCTCGATCGCGCCGGACGCTATGAGATTTCTGCGGAGTACCGTCTGGACGCGACGGGCGTCCGTGCCGAACCGATCGGCTTCGATGTCCGCGCCTCGGACGACGCCGGCGGCCGTCTCGCCGCCGAACTGTTCGTCAACCACGATGTCGGGATGCTTTTCTACACCGAGGGCTCACGTGGATCGAACGACGCGTGGCGGCGCCTGAAACTGTCGCACGACCTCCCCCGGACTCCGCTCGCGTCGTACGCGCGTCTGGCCGAAGGGCTGGCGCACAGTCACGGGCGATTCGACCCCGCGTCGGAGTCGTTCCGCGGCGCCGCGTGCGAACTCGCGGTTGACGCCCTCGGTCGGGCCGTGCCCGGCATCGGCGATCCTCTGTTCGCCTCGACCGGCACGATCGCCCTGGTGCGGTGTCTCAAGTCGATCGGCCGCGAACCGGACGCCCAACGCGCCGTCGCGGCCTACTTCCGAGGGCACCCTGAGGCGCGGCGCCTGCCCGGCGTCGCCGAGAGCGTCGAACGATCGCTCCGCGCCGCGAGCCAATGACGATCGCTACCGATCGGCGGGAATCTCGTCAGAGTTTGGATGGCCGAGGAGCCACTGAAGACTGCGTGGCGCGTTGCGGTTGTATTGATAGCTGCCTGACGTCGCGCCGGTCTCACCGTACTGCCTCAGGTAGACGCGGAACCAGATCGGCAACGGCGATCGATCCTCGAGATCGCGCGCGGGCAGACGGGCAAACTCCTCGTCCAGTTTCTGTCGCAGTGCCGCGAGTCGCGTGCCGTTCGGCACGTCCACCTCCCACTCCTTCGGGTACGCGGCGCGACGATCGTGTTCGCCCACCACCGCGGGAATGGCGGCCTTGAGTGCATCAATCCGCGCGCTCAGGACATCGGCCGGGAACGATCGGTTCCCGTCGAGCCAGAGCCACACGGCCAGTGCGCCTCGTGGATACTGCGGCCGGCCGCCCGTCGGTAATCCGGGCAGTTGCGTACGCAGATACGATCGGAACCACGCCGGCAAGGCGATCGGATCGTCCCCATCGCCGGGCGGCAGGTTCTCCGCACCGCTGTTCTCGCGTACGAGCCGGTCGAACGAAGTACCCACGACAGGCTGGATGGATCGCGCCGAGGCGGTAGCGGAGGCCGTGGCACAACAGCCAAACGCCACGGATCCAAACAAGACGCCGGCGATCCCGACGTGAACGGCTGACCGCCTGGTGGTATTCATACGAGCACACAATCAGTGTCGTCCACACGCGGCTCCCGCGTCAATGCACTGGCGCGATGGGCTTTGGGATCGGCTTGTCACTCGTTTCGAGCTTCGTCTTGACCGTATACTTCGTTCCGATCTTGCCGGCCGGGCGCAGCCGGAACGTGAGGGCGTAGTTACCGATCTGTTTCTCCTTGAACAGCTTCGCTGACGGACGGAAACTGAGAATGATTCCCGTGCTCGTCGCCACACTCTGGTGCGGGATCGGCCCACCGTTGGGACCGACCAACCCAACGGTCCACGCCGACTCGAGGCCGTCGAGCGCGATCTGATAGTAAGGCGGACAGAGGCCGCCGGGCGCGCAGCCCGGACATGCGAACTTCACCAGGCAATTCTTCGGCAGCAAATCGATCACCAGACACGGTCGCCGCACACACTGCAAGGTGAACTGGCCCGGGATCATCTCGGTCAGGTCGATACAGAGGCCGGGCTGCCGTCGGCAGATGGGAAGGGTAAAGCTGCCGGGGCTGTTCGAGACGCTCGCCGTGAAGATCTGCTCCTTGCCGCCGGGATTGCCCGTGCGGCGATCGGTCCAGCTCGGAAACGCGATTCCGTGCAACGCCGCCAGGCCGTTGTAGTCGCCATATTGGTTGCCCGAATCGGCGCCGACCGCCGTCTCGTCGGTTTCGGCAGTCGTCACCTGTGTTTCATCCGACCACGTCGTGCCTCCGTCGTGGGTCGCCACGTAGTACAGGTGCGTCTTCTTGCGCTGGGCGTCGTTGCGGCTGTCGACGAACGCCACATGCACGGTGCCATCGTCCGCGTCGACGTCGAGCCACTGGTTGAACTGATCCGTACGCGGCGGATCCGTGTGCACCGCCTTCGGCGCTGACCAGGCGTTGCCGCCGTCGGTCGAGACGCTGAAGAACACGCTCGAGTTCGCGTCAGCGGCAACCCCGGCGCAGCCGGGATCGCCGCCGGTGCCTGTCAGGTCGGTCCATGAGGCGTAGACGTTGCCCTTTCTCGGACCGCTCGATCGATCGACGCCGATGGAGAGATAGATGAGCGCCTTGCGGCTGCACATTGCTGGAATCGCGATCTCGAACGAGTCGGTGGTCGTCGCGATCACCTTCGCTACTCCGAATGTCGCGCCGCCGTCGGTCGACTTGCGAATCCTCAGTTCGCGCGAATCCGTGTCGGGCCAGGCGACGTACACCTCACCCGACGGTCCCGTCGTCAGGTGTGCGCCAATCGCGCCATCGGTCGAGAGCGTCATCACGGCCGACCAGGTTGCGCCCTTGTCGGTCGAGCGCGAGAACCGCATACCGTTGCCCGGCACGTCCCACGCCACATAGATGTTGTCCTTGAAGGGACTGGTGGGCTGCGTGTCGATCCACATCAGTTCCTTGTCATTGTTGTTGCCCGTCGAGACCGTCGCGACAAAACTCCACGTGACACCGTGGTCGATCGACTTGTAGACCTGGACCTGGACCGAGTTGCCCAGGTTGTTGATACCAAGCGTTGCCCCCCACGCGGTGCCGTCCGTCGCGAAGGCGAGCGCCGGATCGGAGTGGAACGCGCGCCCGGGCGCCAGAGGAAGCTCACTCCGGGTCCAGGTCGCTCCACTGTCGGACGACTGGAATTGCTTCTGACGCCCCGACCCGCTGATGTTGTTCGACGCAGCGGTCATGAACTGTGGATGGTTCGGGTCGAGCGCGATGAACGACTCGCTGTTCCGCTCGTCGGCCATGCTCAGGTTGATGTTGGTGCCTGTGGTCACGGTCCGGGTGGCCGCCGTGCGAGCGGCAATTGTGGCCGCTCCTGAGCGAGCGGCGGCGCGGCCGCCGGCCGGCGCAACCGCGAGATTCGGATGCGTCAGCATCCACTCGAAGATCTGGACGGCGACGCGCGGGTACTGGTATTTGCCCGTAGAGCGAAGCTCCCGCAACCCGTCGCGCAGGTACGCGCGGAACCACAACGGCAGCGGCGTTCGATCTTCGAGGTCGGCCGGACTGACGATCACGCGGCGCACTTGGTAGTCTCTCCGGATGGCCCCGAGCGCGGTATTGGCGTCCACGGGCCGGTCCCACTCGGCCGGATACCCGCCGGGCTGCGGGGGCGGCGGCTGACCCTTGAGGGGACTGACGCCAGCGGTGGCGATGAACGCCAGAACGGCTATCGCGATTCGAATACGGTTCATGTGACTCCTCTTGGTCTCAATACGCTGACGATTCGAACGCTTCTACCGAATGCTGGGAGTTTGATCAAGGTGCTGCCGGTTCCTGGTCCGCTCCTGCAGGCAAATTGCCTGTCCATCTCGCGAGCTTGTCCTAGAATGGCACCAGAAAGTCACTGAATGGCACGTCAGCTCAAGATTGGATCGACCCGGACGCGGATCCTGAACACGATGATCCGGACGAGTTGGGCACGTCGCACGGTCGACGCGGCACAGCTGCTGGCCGGTGAGTTCGAGCTGCATCAAATCCCGGGGATTCGAACGGCGCTGTTGCGCCTCGAAGGAGCGGCTCGGTCCGTGCGGACGACGGCGGAGCGGCTCGTGCTGCGCGGCCTACTCGTCGATTTGTATCTTGTCGCGGAAAAACGGCTGGACACGTGGCTTCCGCAGGCGGTCCGGACGGCCGCCCGCGCGGATCTCTGTGCGAGCCGCGGCGCTCTCGACGTACGGCAGTTCACGGCCGCGATGGAGCGGCTGCTTGAAGCACTGGCCGGCGCGTCCGGGGGAGCGCCGCACGAGCAGGCGCGGCGCTGGATCGACGAGCACCCGGCCGCGGCGATTTCGGTGTCGGACATTGCGGTACTGCTGCACGTGCATCCGCGCACTCTGCGGCGCCACTTCGCCCGGCGAGTCGGCGTCAGTATTCAAGAATATCGGCGCCGCCAAAGAGCGGCGTATGCCGCGGAGCTGCTCAGTTCGCGCGTGGAGAAGGTCGATGTGATCGCCACGCTGTCCGGCATCAAGAGTCGGTCGACGTTCTATCGCCTCCTCAAACGATACGGCAAGCGGACCGTGCCGCGCCGGCGAGCACGGTGA
>OBEQ011271540.1_pt1 | contig 12792 bp, 11 predicted proteins | sample 1670901 | NCBI WGS metagenome assembly OBEQ01 (sample SAMEA104232315, study PRJEB22302) | groundwater metagenome | biome: forest; feature: aquifer; material: groundwater | place: USA | collected 2011-08-07 | depth 5.4 m
CTTCAACTACGCCAAGGTCGGCGCCGAACGCGAAGCGGCGACGCTCGGCAATGTCGAGGTGATCTGGCGCGGGCCCGAGAGCGCGGACCAGCTGCGGCAGAAAGAGATCCTCGAGTCGTTCATCACACAGAAAGTCGACGGCATCGCGATCTCGTGTCTGAACGGCGACTTCCTCACCGACACGATCAACCGTGCGATCGACGCCGGCATCCCGGTCACCACATGGGACGCCGACGCGCCGAAATCAAAACGGCTGGCCTTTTACGGCGTCGACGATCTCGCGGCCGGCCGCATCCTGGCCGAGCACGCCGTCACGCTGCTCGGCGGGAAAGGCACAGTCGCCATCATCACCAGCGTTGGGGCCACGAATCTGCAGCGCCGGCTCGACGGCGTCAAGGACGTGCTCGCGCAGCACAAAGACGTGCAGGTCGTCGAGGTGTACGACATCAAGGAGGATCCGGTGCACTGCGCGGAGGTCATCGCGTCCGGCACGAATCGATACCCGGATCTGGGCGCGTGGATCTCGGTCGGCGGCTGGCCGGTCTTCACGAGGAATGCGCTGGCCGCGGTACCGGCACGAACGAAGGTGATCTCCTTCGACACGATTCCTCCTGCGCCGGATCTGCTGAAGGCGGGCAAGGTGCAGGTGCTGCTGGGTCAGAAGTACTTCGGGTGGGGCAGCGAGTCCGTGCGCCTGCTGGCCGACATCAAGGCTGGACGGATGCCCGCCAGCCCGATCATCGATTCAGGCGTTGACGTCGTGACGGCGGCCAACGTGGATCAGTACGTGATCGGATGGAAGGCGCTCGAGAAGCAATGAAGTCAGCTTCCCATCGCGATACACGTGGACGTGACCCGAACGTTCTTGGCCGCCGCCGTTTTCCGTTGCGACGCTTGAAGTACTCATGCCACGCCTTCGAAAGTGCGGCCTCGTGTTCCTGAACGAGAGCCGCGATGCGATTCAATTCCGTCTGGCTGAACCCGTAGTTGTACGCCATTTGAACGGGCGCCAGCCAGAATTTGGCAACGCTTCGGACTGACCCGCGGCGCGCCCACTCGCATCGTCGGGTGCCGCGCCTTGTTAGACGGCGGTTGCACCTGTCCGCGCTACAGTTGAACCATGAAAGTAGCCTTCGAGCTGCCGCCCGCGCAAGCTGAAAAACTCGGTCAAGAGGCCGAGCGTCTGGGTGTGCCCGCCGCCGAATTGGCCCGAGCGGCCGTTTCGGATCTGCTGGCAGCGCCAGATGACGACTTTCGAGCCGTGGCGACACGAGTGCTGAGGAAGAACCAGGAGCTTAACCGGCGCCTCGCCTGATGCGCTACCTCACGCTCGGAGAGGTCGACGATCTCCACTGCGCGGTGATCGAAGCAACTGGCGGCGCTTCCGGGATCCGCGACCTCGGCGCGCTGGAGTCCGCCCTCGCTCAACCGAGAGCCAGTTTCGGAGGCGTCGACCTTCACGCCTCGCTCACTGACAAAGCCGCTGCTCTCTGTTTCTCATTGGTGAACAACCACGCGTTCGTAGACTGGAACAAGCGAGTCGGCCATGCGGCGACCGAAACACTCTTGATTCTGAACGGCAGCGAGATTGACGCGCCTGTCGACGACCAGGAGCGGTTGATGCTCGACCTTGCGTCCGGTCGGCTGACGCGCGACCAACTCGCAGCTTGGCTCTCTGCCCACCTTCGCCAGGCTGGTTGATTTTTCCGCCGTCAACGGTTCCTGCTCACCTGCGGCGCCGTGCGTCCGCTCAGACCGTGGTGAACCACGCCGAGCGACCCGCAACGCGCGCGATGGGCACGGGCGCTCAGCTGACCCACGGGCTACACCGGTTCACCACGGGCTGCATGGGAAAGAGATTCGCGCGGCGCCGTCTGGTGCAGCCGGGTTAGACAGCGACCGGTCGACGACGCTATTGTAGAAGCAGGAGCCGCCATGCATAACGAGTTCACCGCTGTGTTCGAGCGCGACGGGGACTGGCACATCGCCTATTCGCCGGAAATCCCTGGCGCCAACGGCCAAGGTCGGACCAAGCAAGAAGCGCGGGAGAGCTTGGCGGCCGCCATCGCCTTGATTCTTGCCGACCGCCGCGAAGATGGGCTCCGCGCCGTGCCGCCCGATGCCGAACGGGAGACGGTTACTGTCGAATGAAGCGCAGCACGCTGCTGCAGCACTTGCGCAAGCACGGGTGCGTGCTGAAGCGCGAGGGCGGCTCACATTCCCTGTGGGTGAATCCCGCCAACGGCGCGGTTGAAGCCGTTCCCCGCCACACCGAAATCCCAAACAATCTTGCTCGGAAGATTTTCCGCGGTCTTGGAATTCCAGAGATAGGTTAGGGATGATCTGGTGCTACTTACAATGGTCAGCAGGTCGGGGCTCCGGTGATAGTGCTCGGCGAGCTGGCGCACGGCGCTCGCGTAGCACTCCTGGGTTCTTGCGGAGAACCCCCGGAGAGATGGCCATGGCCGTCGCCACGTATACCCGCGAGCGAGTGAATGTGCGCGCGGGCCATGCGCAATATCAAGGCGACTGGACGCGAGGTGCGCGCGTGGTCAAGTGTTGAGGGCTGTCTGATTGCGGCCGCCATCGTGGCGTCGCACGGCAGGAATAGCCCCCGAGCGACGCGGGTTAAATCGCGACATCGACCGTTTATCACAGCCCGGAAGTGCGCGCGCCCAATTCAGTCACCCGCTTTCGCAGGTAGACAGGCGACTGTCAGGCCGACCGCTTCTTCGAAGCCTCCTCCTTCGCCAAGTCGACAAGGAGTCGCGGCGCTCGGATCGGCGTCAAGGACCACCACACTCGTCGACTCATCCGCGAGCGGAGACGGGAAGACCCATGCTACACGCCCGCGCGCCGCTTGGCTTCCTGCATCACCGCATCCATCTCGGCGCGGTACTTCTCGAACGTGTCGTCGACGACGTTGAGCGTGGGGATCGTGGTGTCGGTGAGCGACAGCGTCTGCGGATTCCACCGGCCGAATCCGGCTTCGTGCACGCCGGTGCTGCCGCGGCCCGGCGCGGGATGGCTCAGGTGCTGGAAGAACCTCGCGTGCCGCTGCACCTCGTCCGCGACGAGCGTCTGCCCGAACGAGTGATACACCGGGATGAACTCGAGCAGCGCGTCGTAGTGCATCTCGCCGATCGCGGGCACACCAGGAAACCGGCGGCGCAGGCCGGCGACGAGGCGCCGCGTGCCCTCGTGCATGTCGGCCTTCGGGTTATTCACCCACCCGCCGACGATGTCGAGGAAATAGGCGTCGACGCCGTAGCGCTGGATGACGTCGGCGATGCGGCCGCCGAGCCACGTCCGCCACGACTCGACGCCGAGATTCATGTACGACAACCAGCCGTCCTGGTGGCGATCGTTGTCCCAATCCACCCAGTTGAGGTCCATGCGGTCGCCGTCGATCTTCGACGTGGCAGCGTCGGCGACCCGGGCGAACGCGGGCTGCTCCCGGTTCGCCGTGTTGGCACCGAACATCGGCATCATGCGGAAGCCGAGTGCGCGCGCGTCCGTGACGAGCGTCTGAAAGAGCGCCTCACCGCCCATGCGATCGGACGGCTTGTAGAGCGGATAGTCCCAGTAGTAGCGACCGTCCCAGGACGCGAGAAACACGAGCACGCGGTCGGCCGGCATGCGCGTGCTCATCCACCTCAGGATCGCGAGCATCCGCGCGTAGTCGTTGAAGATGTAGCCCGAGTAGTGCATCCCGTGCAGCGTGACGACGAGCGCGGTACGGCGGAGCCAGTCGGGCACGTCCGCGCGCGTATCCCATCGCGGAATGTGGAACGCGCGCTCGAGGTGGTCGTAGTGCGCCTCGGCCGCGGCCGCAACGGTCGTGGCTCGCGTGATCCGCCACGCCGGCGCGTGGAACGACCGCGCGGGCTTCCAGCCTTCGGCCTCGACGAGCGCCTCGACGCGATAGCCGGTCTCACCAGGCTGAAAATAGAAGCGCTTAGTGCGAACGCGATCGTCGAGTGACGAGAGCGCAAGCACGGCTCCCTCCCCCGCCTGCACGAGGACCAGTGGCGTCGTCAGACCGCCGTTGCCCTGCGGGCCGATGAGATCGCCGCCGGAGAACGGGTACCCCAGCAGCACCTCGTCGTCGCGCGGATCGAAGAACGGTGCGCCGCCCGCGGACAAACGCCCGCGCGGGACGCCGCGAAGAATCATCGCAACCGCCTTGATCGCGCGGTCCATCTCCACGGCGGCGTCGCATTCCACGATGGTGTCGCGCTTCGTCAGCCGTGCCGTCATGCGGCCGGGCGACCGCTGCTGCCCGCCCGCCCAGATCAACTCCGTGCACGTGAGCTCGAGCCCCTGCTCGATGGGCCGAACCGTCATGTGCGCCCGTGAAAGGCTGTAAGTGTTCTCGTGCGTGAACACGCGGAAGGCGAACTCGTAGCCGTCGAACGCTACTGACGGTTCGGGGAAATCGAAACTGAACTTCTGGAAGGCGCGGCCGCGCGGCGGGACGAAGACGTCGCTCGACGAAGTCTTCGTGGTGATCGTGCCGTCGGGTTGCGTCGTCGGTGGAGATGGGACGGGCTGCGCGGAAACCGGTTCGCGCGATAACGCGCCGCCCGCAACGACTGATCCCGCGCCGGCGGCGCCGACCTCCTTCAACCAGGCACGCCGCGTCAGCCTATAGCGCCGACGTGTCATCGGGCCACTTTGTCGTACTGCCGCCGGTTGTCCGCAATCATCGGGGCCAGATCCACAGGGCAGCCGATGGTCGCCGATCGCATCGCCGATTGGGTTAGGACCCGGAAGGGAATAAGGGTGCCAAATCTGGGCGTCGAGGCGCCCGCCCGGCGAGGCGCGAGGAGCGCGCATACCGGGCGTATGTAAGCGACGAGCAACGAAGCCCGGCGGGATGCATCGGCGGCCAGAGATGGCACCCTCATTCCGTTCCGGGTCCTTAGCGCCATGCTCGACCTCTCAATGGATTGGACGTGTGGGAAGGACATCGTCCCGGTCGTCCAGACCCGCCGAGGATACATCACGACCGGTGACGGTCGATTTGAGAAAGCCGTGTTTCGCCGATCCACGGGAAGCCGTCGATGTGGGACCAGGACACCAGATGTCCGGATGTCCGCTTCTGTGACGCCGCTCCTCCGTAGACCACCACGCGTCGGATCGGAACCGGAGCGTCCGGCGCCTGCTGAAGGTCGTGCACCACACGGTCTAAACCGGTGAAGGCGTCCGACGAGGGCGTCTGTCCGGACTTGATTTCGACCGCGCACAGATCGCGTCCTCGTTCGAGGATGAGATCGACTTCGAGTCCTTTTCCGATCTCTGAAGAACGACATCCGTGGCATCCGGCCGCGATGGACATGCTGCTTGACGATTTCGGCAACTGCCCAGCATTCAAGAATGGCGCCGCGCAACGGGTGCGACTCGAGTTGTTCCGGCGTCCGGACGCCGAGCAGATAACACACCAGTGCCGTATCGAAGAAATAGAGCTTCGGTGTCTTGATGAGCCGCTTGCCGATGTTCCGATGGAGCGGTGGCAATCGAAACGCGACGTAGCGGAGGAACTTCTGGAACGTCAGCAGGTCTCCGACGTTCAGGATGTGGCGGACATCTCGTTCAACATAGGTGGCGGCGTAGCTCGCCAGCCATTCGTCGGACGGGAGCCCGCGGTCGTAGGTCCGCGGGTACCCGCCCCTCCAGAGCAACTGCCACAGGTCTGTTGGGCGGCTATGTCCGCTCGACCACGTCCGATAGGATTACCCAGACCGTGACGACGGAGGCGGCGAATTTAGACCACGGCCACGAGGCGAGGCCGCAGATTGGTCGCATCCGCGTGATCGACCCACGTGTCGACACGTCCCCGCAACACGGCTCCCTCAGCGACGGCCAGGCGCGGCGAGATGATGTCGCCCTCGACAGACCCGGCTTCGCAGACGTAGACCCCGTCGCTGGCGGTGATCGTACCGATCACGGTGCCTCGGACCGTCACCGACCTGGCGATGATGTTCGCCCGGATGTCCGCATCAGCCCCGACGATCAGGCTGTGGTTGCGAAGTTCGATGGTTCCCTCGACGCGGCCATCGATCATCATGTCTTCCGAGCTCGTCAGGTTGCCCTTGAAGATGACGAACTTGCCGACCCAAGCCACCACTCGCCGCTCGTCACCTGAGCGGTTGGCGAGGGCCGGCCCGATGGCGTCCGGTTGTCGCGCGCCTGAACTCCCTTGCGATGCCTCTCGACTCCACATGTGCGACTCCGATCAAAGACTAGGACGCATCGGTGTTCGTTCTTGAAATCACGGTCAGGAAGGCGTTCTCGACGGGCACGGCAGTTGGACCCCCCAGGTCTTCCTACACGAACAGTCGAGCTGAACTGCGGACCGGCCAGGCGACCGGTTCAGACGAACATTTGGTGATGACAAACTGGGACATCCTGCAACGCTTGCGCACGGGCGACGCGGAGCAGCGTTCGGGAATGCTGGGCGAGATTGTGACGGTCTAGGGCCCGCCGCTCTTTGCCTTCGCCCGCTACGAGTCCCAAGGTGCGCTCTCCCGGCAGGATTGCGAAGATCTCGTCGGCGATTTCTTTCTCAAGTGCGTCCAGGAGGACGTGATCGAGCGGGCAGACCCGGCCAAAGGCAGATTCGGCAATTTTCTCGCGAGGTCCTTCACACCGCACGCCGCTCGGCCGTGTGCGGATGGACGACCGGCAACATCCAGCGCCAGCTACGGCGTGCCCACTTTGTCGTACTGCCGCCGGTTGGCGTCGGTCCAGGCGGCCAGCCGCTGGCGCAACCGGGCGCAGCGCTCCGGCTGTGCCGCCGCGAGATTGTGCTGCTCGGTCGGATCACGGCTGAGGTCGTACAACTCCTCGGCGCCTTCCCGCAGGTCGAAGATATACTTCCAGTTCTCGTCGCGCACACCAAGCGTGTAGTGATCCTCGGCGACGTAAAAGTACGCGCGTGGTGCGCGGGCGGGATCGAAGAGGCTGCGCCCCTCCCAGTCCGGCGCCGCCGGAAACCCCGCGATGTCCGCAATCGTCGGGGCCAGATCCACATGGCTGCCGATGGTCGCCGATCGTGCAGCCGATTGGTAGAGGCGCGGATACCAGACCAGCAGCGGCACGTTGACGTCTTCCTCGTACACCGTCCGCCCCTGCGTGTAGCTGTCGTGCGGATCGCCGAACGCCTGCCCGTGATCGCCGGTGACGACGATGAGGGTGTCCTGATCGAGGCCGGCACGGCGGATCGTCTCGAACAGCCGCTCGAGATGGCGATCGGTTTCGTGCAGGACGTTCAGGTAGCGATCTAGATCCCAGGCGTCGGCGATCGACCCCCGGGCGAACTCCAGCAGCGGGACGCCGGGCGTCGGCTCGTACGGATGATGCGTCTGCTGGCTCCACATCATGAGAAAGAACGGCCGCGCCGGATCCTTCTCGATGAACTGGATCATCCCGTCCACGGCGCAGCGATCCTCCACACCCCAGGACGAGAGCATCGTCGGGCACGACAGTTTGTGATGATCGATCACATCGCCGAAGCCGCGCCGATCGAGGAACGTCCGCCAGTCGGCCCAGTCCAAATCGCTTGGCGTGACGAACGCCGTCCGGTAGCCGCGATCGCGAAACACCGACGCGAGCGACGTGCCTGGTAACCGCGGATACTCTTCCGTGAGATCGCGGAAGTCGAGTTTAGGATACGCCGATAGCAGAATCGAGCCGAGCGCGTTCGAGCTGCGTCCGATGTGCGCGTAGAAATTGTCGAACACCAGACCGCGCGCCGACTCGGCGCTGAGGTTGGGCGTCGAGTCGTAGGGACCGTGGTTCAGGCCAGCCCACCGGGCCGCGACCGATTCGAGCACGAGGAGGATCACGTTGGGCGGACGCCGGGCCGCGAGCAGTCGAGCCCCCCGTACCTGGACCAGCGGGGTCCGCGGCGGCGCGTGCCGCAGCGGTTCGAAATCGGCCAGGTCGGCGGCGTTGAATGCGTCCGCCATCCGGACGCGCCCATCGCCGGCGATCGCCTGCCACCACGACGACACGAACACCCACTGCGCGTTCCCGGCGACCCGGCGATCACGGCGCGTGGTCCAGTCCCGGGCGAACGATCGCTGCCCGGCAATCACCCACACGAGCAGCAGCGCCAGCGCGATGCCGCGACGCCGCCACGACGCGCCCGCCGGTGCCCGTGTCATACGGACGGTGCCGTACACCAGCGCGAGATAGACGAGCGGGAGGCACGCGAGACCGATGAATGTGTACGGCGTTACCTGGGCCGCGACCGACGAGCGCAGCATGCGCACATCGCCGACCAGCGCGAGCAGCGGGTACGTCAGGAATCCGCCGAACACGCCGAAGAAGAACACGCTGGCGAGCGCGTAGACGCAGGAGAGCGCCGACAACGCCAGCACCGCCACGATGACGGCCTGCTTGGCGCGGCGGCGGTCGCCGGCGAGCCGGAGTGCCGCACGCCCGCAACTCCATGCGCCCGCCGCGAACAGCACGTCGACAAACGAGACTGCCGTCAGATCGCGAACGTACTCCCAGGCGCCGATCAGCGTACGCCCGGCCGGAACGCCGAGGTAGTACGCCTTGACGGCGACGAGCGCGACGGCGAGCCAGACGGCCGCCCAGAACAGGCGCCGGTTTTCCCGCATGTGATCCTTCAGAACGCTTTCGTGTCGCGTTTGATCGGCGGGGGCGCGACCGACAGCACGCGCGACAGCGGCAGGCGCTCGCGATCGACCAGGCGGCCCTCTTTGATCACGACCGCAACCGCGCGGAGATTGCTGATGTCGGCCAGCGGGTCGGCGGTCAGCAGCACCAGGTCGGCCAACTTGCCCGCCTCGATGGTGCCGAAGTCCTTCAGGCCGCGCGCGGCGATTGCGCCGTTGCGCGTGGCGGCCACGATCGCCTGCGACGGCGTCATGCCCAGCTCGACGAGCCCTTCGATCGCCAGGATCGTCCCGATGCCGTGATCCTGCTCCGGCAGTTTGGGCGTCCGCGTGAACTCGGGCGCCGCGGCCCAGTAGCTGTCAGTGCCGGGCGTCACGCGGCAGCCGGCGCGAATCAGCTTCTGCGCATTCGCACGCCGCATCTCGAGATCGGCGCCGACATCCGCCGCTTCCTTGCGCCGCTCAGACGAGGTCTTTTCGCGCGCCGGCGTTCTGGTTTCCTTCTCGGCGTCGGCCTTCTCCGCGTCCGCCTTCTTCTTCTGCGCCTCGTCCTTCGTCTTGAGATGCCGCTTCCACGCCGGCCCGGTGATGGTGCTCGCCAGCATCGAGCAATTCAGGCCTCGGCCGACGATCGTCCTGGCGAGATCGTCGGGCATCTCGCGGCCATCGAGCAGCTCCGGATGCTGAATGCCGTCGATGCCGGCGGCGATCGACAGGCGGAGCCCTTCAATGCTCGTCGAGTGCGTCTCGGCGGCGCGGTTCCGTGTGTGCGCCTCGTCCACGATCACCTGTTGCGCCTCTGCCGAGAAGCCGATGAAGGTCGGCTCCGAGAAATGACTCGTGCCACCGAACTTGAGGAAATCCGGCCCCTTGTCCAGATACGCACCGATCGCGTGGCGCAGTTCCTGCGGCGTCATCGCCATCAGCTCTTCTCCGCCGCCCTGCGAGATGAAATCGTTCATCTGCTCCTGGAACAGCGTGAGTTGCCCCATGACGCGGCTGAACGAAAACGAGTACGGCCCGCTCCACCCGAGGATGTTGCCTGCCGCGAGAATGCGCGTCCCGACCTTCTCGCCACGCGCGATCTGGTCACGGACCTTCGTCAGCGGTACCAGCGCGCCGTAGCTGTCGCGCACGGTGGTGATCCCGTAGCTGAGATCGATCTGCGCCGCCTCGAGGACGATGTCGTCCTGGCGCGGCTGGTAGCGGGCGAGCGTCTCGTAGCGATCGTTCTGGCCGCCGTAGAGCGAGAGGTGAACGTTGGTGTCGATGAGGCCCGGCAGCACCCAGCGGCCGCGCGCGTCGATCTGCCGCGCGTCGGGCGGGATCGGAACCGCGCTCCGGAGTCCGACGGCCGTGATCCGCGCGCCGTCCATCAGCACGACCGCGTCGGCGATCGGCGCCCCGCCGTTGCCGTCGATCACGGTGCCGCCGACGATTGCCGTCCGCGTGGCCTGAACCTGCGCGTGCGCAGCGGGATACGTCAAGGCAAGCGCCAACCCGGACAGCGTGAGCACGATCAGCACCGACGTGCGGGTGGTCACTTCTTTGTCGCCAGCGGTAGGTCGTCGCGGTTGCCCCACTCTTCCCACGCGCCGTAGTAGTTGCGCAGCTTGTCGTAGCCCAGCAGGTGCAGCGCGAAGAGATCCACCGACGCGCGCATGCCGACCTGGCAGTACGCGATCACACTCTGCGACGGGACGATCCCGCGCTCCTCGTAGATCTTCTTCAGCTCGTCGGCGGACTTAAACGTCTTCTGCCGCGGATCGAGCAGATCTTCCCAGTAGATGGGAATGGACGAGGGAACGAATCCACCGCGCCTGATGTTGCGCAGATCCTTCCCTTCGATCTCCGCCTGCGTCCGCGCGTCGATGATCTTCACGCCGGGCTTGTCGATCGCGCCGACGACGTCGCTGGCCGTCGCGACCCACCTGGGCTGGGGATGCGCGGTGAACGTAACCGCAGCCGGAGATGGCGTCGCGGTCGACGTCGGGCGATGTTCCGCGGCCCACTTGATCCACCCACCGTTCATCAGCGCGACGTTCGTGTGGCCGTAGTAGTTGAGAATCCACCAGAGGCGCGCGGCGAAAATCCCGCCGCGCTCGTCGTACACGACCACGCGGGTCCCGTCGGAGATGCCGAGGGTCGCCATCATCGCTTCGAAGGCGGCCGGCGTCGGCAGGAACGTGGGCGGCGCTTTCGCGTCGCGGATCGCGACCGGCGACAGATAGACCGCGCCGGGCACGTGGCCGTCGGCATACCCGCCCTGGCGCATGTCGACGATGCGCACAGTGGCGTCGGCGGTGTGGGCCGCCACCCAGTCGGTGTCCACGAGCTGTTCGGGATGCACGTAGGTCATGGCCAGCAAAGCAAGGACAGGAAGCATCCGCAAAGTTTAGTCCATGCGACGCGCGTTTCCACTTAGAGTGGAAGCGTGAACGATACGACTTTGAACGGCGTCTCCGTGCTGGTGGCCGGCGCGGGCCTCGCGGGGCTCGCTGCGGCGCGCGATCTCATTGCGCGGGGCGCCACCGTCACCGTGATCGACGTCCGCGACCGCGTGGGCGGCCGCGTCTGGACGATTCGGGACGGCTTTGCCGAGGGCCAGCACGCCGAGGCCGGCGGCGACATGATTGACGAGGGCCAGCACGAGATCCGCCGTCTCACCGCGGAGCTCGGGCTCAAGCTGACGCGGATTCTGAAGGGCGGGTTCGGCTACGTCCGCCCGGATCAGGCCGGCCGCGCGAAGATCCTGTCGCGCAATGCCCGGCGCGGCTGGGAACGTCTGGCCGGCGAGTTGGGCGACCTCACCGGGCCGTACACGCTGGCCGAGCGGCGCTGGGATTCGCCGATCACGGCCGATCTCGCACGACGATCGGTGGCGAACTGGCTGGATCTGGTGAAGGCCGACGCGGAGTTGCGCGCGACCGCGACCGGCCTCCGCGGATTCTTTCTCGCCGACCCCGACGAGCTGTCGCTCGTCGCACTCGTCGATCAGTTTTCCGACAGCAACGCGCCGGCGCCCGGCGGCATGTATCGCGTCGAGGGAGGCAACGACCGGCTGGCCGCGGCGCTCGCGGCCCCGCTCGGCGATCGCCTCCACCTCAACACCGACGTCGTGGCGCTGTCGCACCGCGGCAAGGTCGTGCGGGTCAGCGTGAAGAACAACCGCGCGCTCGCGCAGATCAACTGCGACTACGCGATCCTCGCGCTGCCGGCCACGCTGCTCCGCCGCATGCCGATCACGCCAGCGCTGCCCGCGCAGCAGCACGAAGCGATCGTCCGGCTGAAGTACGGCCGCGCCACGAGGACGCTGCTGCAGTTTTCGAAGCGGTTCTGGCGCGCGCCAGGCCGCCCGCGCGCGTTCGGATCGCCGCTCCCGTTCGGCGCCGTCTGGGACGGCAACGAAGAACAGCGCGGGCGCGGCGGCATCCTGAGCCTCCTTGCCGGCGGCGGCGCCAGCGACGCGACGCAGGCCATCGTCGCCAAACATGGCGCGCGCGGGCTGACCGACGCGCTCGACTGGCTCGGCTCGAAAGACAGCGAGCTCCTCGCGTCGCGGCAGATCGTGTGGGAACAGGATCCGTACGCGCGCGGCGGGTACGCCTACTTCGATCCGGGATTCGATCCGGCGCTGCGCGCGTGGCTGTCGAGGCCGGCGGGCCGGCTGTTTTTCGCCGGCGAGCACACCAGCATCAAGTGGCAGGGCTACATGAACGGCGCCGTCGAGAGCGGACGCCGCGCCGCCGCGGAAATCGCCGCGGTCCACACGGCGCCGGTGGCGCCGTAGTTCGCAGGCCTGAAGGCCTGCGCCACACTCGTTGGAGGTGTGGCACCACACTCGCTGGGGATGTGGCGCAGGGCTTCAGAGCCTGTGAACAAATCACATTCAACGCAGAGACCGCAGAGGCCGCTGAGAAGAAATGCTCAAGGATTTCTCTGCGTGCTTTGCGAACTCTGCGTTCAAAGACCGATTGTTTCACACGCTCTTCAGCCCTGCGTGCGCTGAAGCGACAGCACTGCGACGCCGGCGAGCACGATCGCCGAACCGGCCCACTGCAGCACGGAGAGGCGCTCGCCGAACACCAGCACGCCCCACATCACCGCGAACACCGGCTGACCGAGCAGCAGCACCGACGTC
>OBEQ011928339.1_pt1 | contig 12792 bp, 10 predicted proteins | sample 1670901 | NCBI WGS metagenome assembly OBEQ01 (sample SAMEA104232315, study PRJEB22302) | groundwater metagenome | biome: forest; feature: aquifer; material: groundwater | place: USA | collected 2011-08-07 | depth 5.4 m
CAAAACTCGAAGATATAAAAGAATCAGGAATAAGCAAACTACCTAGGGTGACAATTGGATAAAAAATAAAATCAAACGTAAGCTTCATAGCCTGCGCATCGGGTCTGATCGGTGGTCGCCTCCTCCCAATGCACGATCTTCCGTGAAGGTGATGGATTCCGCTGTCAGGGCGTTGGTGCATGTTGCGAGAACTGTGCAGCCTGTCTTAAGTGATGAACTGGTGCTTAGGAACCGCCAAAATCGTCTCAAAAATACATTTGAAATATTTGCTGAAAAGCATGCGCGCAAGGTGGCGGCGTCTAAATAGTTTGCAGCCATTTTTTACTATTAAATTTTGCATGTTATCAAAGGGTAGTATAAAGACCGTAGCTTAACTATGGGAATTGAATCGAGGCTAGAGTGAGCAGCGAGAGCCAACCAGCAAGAGCTATTGGGAGTAAGAAATGTTCCGCTGACGATAGCTCGCGGCCTCTCGTCAGCGCTGTTATCCCAACTTATAACTCAGCAAACACTTTAAGGCGCGCAATTGACTCCGTGCTGTCTCAGAATTACTCCGCACTCGAATTGATTGTGGTGGATGACGCCAGTTCTGATGAAACACATGAAGTGGTCGAAGCGCTTCGGGATCCCCGGCTTCGATACATAAAACTGGCCCAAAATGGCGGTGTTTCAAATGCCCGGAACAAGGGAGTAGAAGCCGCTCAAGGCGAATTTATTGCTTTTCTTGATGCCGATGACGCATGGCTGCCGGGTAAAATAAAAAGTCAGATGGCTGAAGCCACCAGCCGTGACGGTATCACTCTGGTTTTCTGCGCTGCACATGATGTTTCGCCCTCTGGTGAAGTGGTTGGCGTAAATAATTTTGGCCGCGTGCCTGTCTCGGGCGCGCGCGCCTGGGTGGCATTGCTTGAATATGCGTATATAATAACTTCGACAGCGCTGATTCCCAAGGCGTGTTTCGAGAGGGTTGGCGGATTCAATCCTGAACTGCGCGTCGCAGAGGACCAGGATCTCTGGATACGTCTTGCATTGCTGGGCGAAGTCGCCTTCGTGAATGAGGTCTTCGTGATAAAGCACCTTGTCTTGAGCAGCTTATCCATAGGAGGGCGGCCAGATGACGACTTGACATACCTTCTGCCTATGCTGATGCGCCATCTCGAAGCGGTTGAGGCAGACTTAAGCAAAAAAGAAATGCGCACAATTTTGCGCAATCGATTGGGCCGCATTGGCCGCAATTTATACGCTAGGGGGTTAGTCTGGCAGGGGCTGAAATTTATTGGCAAAGCCATACTCAGAGGTGATTCCCTGAAAGTGAACATCCGCTATGTGGTTATCAATACCCCCCCGGGCAGGGCATTGAGAAAAATACTGAAAAAGATGAAGAAATAAGCGCAGAACTTTCACGCGTGAACAGTACAGTTCAAATCCCCCGCTGGTCATGCTAATCTATCCCGGTAATAATGTTTGAGGCAGAGGCGATGCGGTTTGCCATCTTTGGCGCGGGTGGAATGGGGGCCTGTTTGGGCGGCAATCTGGCGCAGGCCTGGCCGGATGGCGATCTCAATACAAAAGCAAATCCGTCAGGCAGCATTGACATGGGCCCGTTCTGGCGGAGCGATGGCAATTCTGCGCTTGTGAAATAATGGCTTACTGGCTGTTCAAATCAGAGCCTGGCGCCTGGTCGTGGGAACAACAGGTCGCGCGCGGCGCCAAGGGCGAGCCGTGGAACGGTGTGCGCAACTATCAGGCCAACAATAATATGAAGGCAATGCGCAAGGGAGACCTTGGCTTTTTCTACCATTCGGTTGATGAAAAGCGCATTGTCGGTATTGTTGAGGTGATCCGCGAACATCACCCGGACCCAACCGATCCGGCCGGGCGTTTCGGTCTGGTTGTCGTGCGCGCAGTGAAATCTTTGCCGGAACCGGTGACATTGGCGCAAATCAAGGCAGAGCTAAATTTGCAGGACATGGCGCTGGTGCGCCAGTCCCGCCTGTCGGTGACGCCGGTAGACGAAAAAAGCTGGGCTTTAATATGTAAAATGGGCGGAGCGCCATGAAACAATATCTGAATCTTAACCTAAATATCTTCTAATGAAGCGATGAAGGATATATTTCACTCAATCATGGCCGGTAATATTTTATGAAATACCGCATCGGGAATTAATATGAACCCTGAGTTGCCTGCTGAACTCATTGCGCAGAAAGAGGTCAACATCCGTCAGGCCATTATGCAAGGCGGCCTATGGATTTTCTTCGCCCGCTGGTCAGTGCGCGGCATTGGCATTGTAAGCACCATTATTTTGGCGCGCTTGCTGGCGCCGGAAGATTTTGGTCTGGTTGCGATCTGCCTGTTGCTCATAAGCCTGGCGGAAACAATAGGCAGAGAGGCGCAAAATTTAGCTGTCATAAGAAAACAGAATTTAGACCGGGAGTTTATGGATTCGGCGTGGACGGCTTCGATTCTTGTTAGTTTTGTGCTTGGTGTGGGGGTCTTTGTATCGGCGCCTCTGGTCGCCAGTTATTTCAATGAGCCGAAAGCCCTGTTATTGGTTCAGGTCATGTCCCTGCGTGTGTTCATGATGGGCTTCGAAAATATCGGCATGGCGCTATATCAAAAAGATTTCAACTTCAGCATGAGTTATAACTATATCCTCCTGGAAAAACTTATTCCTGTTGTCATCACAATCTCACTGGCGCTTTATCTTCGCAATTACTGGGCTTTGGTCATTGGGACGGTTGCCGGATATGCAGGAATGATTTTCGCCAGCTATCTGTTACATGAATACCGGCCACGGATCAGCTTTAAGAAAATCTCTGAGGTATGGGCATTTTCGGGCTGGGTGATATTGGAAAAACTGGCGGCCTTCGGAACTATGCGGGTTGATTATTTCTTTATCCCCAGGTTTGGCAATACAACGGATATCGGGCACTATCACGTTGGCACAGAATTGGCGCGCATGCCGACCGTCGAATTGTTCTCGGTGCTTGATCGTGCGCTTTTTCCTGCCTACGCCCGGCTCCTGGATCAGCCTGCGGCGCTTGCAAGGGCATTTATCAATATTCTGTCAGCGGCCGTTACTGTGTGCCTGCCCGTAAGTATCGGCTTTGCCCTGGTGGCAGGTGATGCGGTTAGCCTGATCTATGGCGGACAATGGATTCCAATGATTCCTGTTGTTGTGCTGGTCTCGCTTGCTTCAGGGGTTGTTGCATTAATATCGACGGCCACACTGGCCTTGCAGGCGATCGGGAGGTCAAAGCTATCCGCCGGTATTATTTGTCTGCAATTGGTTTTGCTGGCGGGGACATTATTTGGTTTTCGCGGTCAATTTGACAGTACGGCCGATATTGCATGGGTGCGTTTATTAACGACAATGGCTGTGCTGCCTGTCGCATTAATCTGTGTTCAAGTGGTAATTTCCGTAAGCTTTGTTGAAACCGTGAAAGCATTTTGGCGTCCGGTCCTTGCTGTATCCGCAATGACATATGTGCTGCTTTATTTTCTGCCGCCAGACATGGAATTGCCTGCTGCCGTACGTTTGGGGTTACGGTGCGTGGCTGGTGGTTCAGTATATGCGGGTGTTTTGCTGCTCTTATGGTTAGCCGTACGCAAGCCACCGGGGCTTGAACATTATCTGGTTACGGCTGTGCAAAACCGGCTGAGAGCTACGGCAACTTCACCTGTTTTTATAAATTAAATTCTCCGCTAAGCCGCCATCTCACAGGATTCAGATTTGGCCGCAGAAGTGTGCCGTGCTAGGCTGCCCATAACAAAAAGCAGGGGCAGGGGCGATGCGGTTTGCTATCTTTGGCGCGGGTGGAATGGGGGCCTATTTTGGCGGCAAGCTGGCGCTTGCGGGTCATGATGTGGCGTTTGTTGCGCGTGGGCGCACACTGGCGGCGCTGAAGGCTGGCGGTTTGCGCGTGGAATCTCCGGATGGTGATTTCGCGGTTCAACAGGTGACGGCCAGCGGCGATCCTGTGGCTATCGGACCTGTCGATGTGGTGCTGTTCTGCGTCAAGCTGTATGATGTGGCCGGGGCGAAGCCCTTACTGGCGCCCCTGCTTGGACCGCAAACAATTGTCCTTACCCTGCAGAACGGCGTTGAGGTGGTGGACATGCTGGCGCCGGAAATTGATCGCGCCCGTATTTTGCCGGGCGCATCATATGTTTCCGCCAACATTGTTGAACCCGGTCTGATCCGGCATGTGGGAACCCCTGGTCATATAGATTTTGGTGAACTGGATGGACAGCTAAGCCCGCGCGCCCAGGCGTTGATCGGCGCCTTTGCCAGCGCCGGTGTTGAAGCGCGCTTCAAGCCGGATATCACCGCCAGCCTATGGGCGAAATTCGTGCTGGTTGCGGCTTTCTCCGGCGTCATGGGGCTGACGCGGGCCCCCATCGGAATTGTGCGTGCGGAACCCGCCTGTTTTCGTCTGCTGGGGGATGCGTTGCAGGAGGCAGAGGCCGTTGCCCGCGCCATGGGAATAAATATTCCCGGGGGACATAGCGATTCACTGGTGCGTATGGCGCAGGGTATGCCACCGCATTTGAAGCCTTCATTATTGGAAGACCTGGAACATGGCCGCCGGTTGGAAGTGGATTGGCTTTCTGGCGGCGTGGTGCGGCTGGGGGAAAAAGCAGGCGTGCCAACACCGGTGCACCGGGTCATTCATGCTGCATTGAAACCCCATGCTAACGGCGCTTGAAAATATCTTCAAGCTGCGGCTGAGCGATGGTGCGTGGTTTGCCGCCGCCATCATGCTTGGCGCTGTGTGGGGTTTCAGTATGGGGCCTGTCCATCTGCCGCCGGAGGCGGTTGCTGGAACGGGGCTGAAATTTCTTGGCTGGATGGTGGTGGCGGTTTTATGCCTGTGCCTTGGCATTATGGCCTGGATGATGATTTTTCGCATTGGCGCCGCATCGGTTGAGCCGGAGCTGCTGCAGCCCGCGCGCCCTGTAGTTTTGGCGACGCCCCCCACCACTGTACCGCCCCCGTCACAGCCTGAGAGTACAGAAAACAAGGATCCATTTCTGACGGCGCTGGACTATCTGGGCCATGCGCAGGCAACCGTGCGCATAGGCGGTATTCTGGCGCTGGAGCGTTTGGTGCGGCAGGGCGGTGACCTGAGGGCTTGTACAGGCACCCTTGCGGCCTATGTGCAGCAATGGGCCGGTGCGGACGCGGAAAAGCGGAACAAACGCCCGGCATATGACGTGGTGGCGGCGCTGGCGGTCCTGTCGCGGCTGCTGCCATCCAGCGATCCATTGCGCAATCTTGCCGATCTGCGGCGCACGAATTTGGCGGGACTGGAATTGCCCGACGCCGATCTGTCGCGCTTTCATCTGGAACATGCGGATTTGTCCGGCGCGGATTTACGCGGCGCGAATTTTAGCGGGGTAAATTTTCGCGGCGCGGATTTGCGCGGCGCGCTGCTTTCGGGAGCCATTTTTGCCGGGGCCAGCCTGCGCGGTGCGGATTTAACCGGCTCGGTGCTGTCCGATGACGAATTTGGCGCGGCGGATTTATCCATGGCGGGAAATATCTCGGCGGCGCAACTGCTGCATATCCGTTATCTCCCGGCCTGCCCGCCGCGCTTGCCTGCGGGAATGCAACTGACAAATCAGAGTGCGGCGGTCGCGGTATAACGGAATTTCATCAAATCATCTCAGCCCCGTAACAGTTGCTAACTAGAGTTTAACTCACGGTCCAAATGGGGCCGTTGGAATTAACGATAGTTGGAGATTTTACCATGCGTCATCTCAAATATTTTACAGCACTGGGTCTCGTTCTTGCTGCGGCGCCATCGTTCGCGTCTACGTTTGACCAGTTCACGCCGCTGGCCGCATCGGTTACGGGTGGTTCGCTTCCTGAAGACAAACCGTTTCTGCTTTCATCACCTGATTTCATGCAGGAAACGCTTAACGCCAACAATCTTGGCGCGCAAAATGGTGGCGTCAAGCTGGGTGATAATTGGGATATGAACACCTTGAATGAAACCGGCCCGAATGCTGGGCGCTTCCTGTTCACCCCCTATGAAACGGGCAGTGCAGGCGTGCGGCGCTTGGATGTGGTTACCGGCAAGGCAGAAACTATTGTCGCTAACGGCACCCAAGGTTTCATCAATGGCGACGCCTCACGCTGGACCCCGTTCGGCACCTATCTGACAGCCGAAGAATCCTGGGGCGTTGGCAGCACCAAGGGCCGTCTGTTTGAGGTAAGCAACCCGCTGGCCCCTGCGGGATCGACCGGTTTCGTCGAGCGCAACATCATTCCGCGTGTTTCGCATGAAGGCCTCTCCTTTGATGCCAATAACAGCCTGTACTTTATCGATGAGAATAACAGCGGCAGCATTTACAAATATGTGTCGGACACGCCAACTGCCGGCAGCACATTTTTTACGGCGGGGAAAACCTATGTACTGAAGGCTGCGGCTGCGGGCGCTGACGCAACAGGTGCTGCGACATGGGAGCAAATCACCAACTCTGACGGTACAGCCCTGGATGCCGCCGATAATGTGATCATTGGCGGACAGACTTTTGTCGATGGGCGCAAGGCCGCCGACCGGGTAGGCGGTTCGGCGTATAACCGCCCGGAGGATCTGGAAATCAAAACCGTAGGTGGCGAACAGAAGCTTTACTTCGCCGCCACTGCTTCCAGCACCGGCGGGGCAGGCGCCGTCTTCGCCATTGGCCTGAACGACAACACCAATGCGACCATCACCCTATTTGCTAACAGGGATACACTCAAGAAAGGAACCGGAGCAGCAGTAGGCCTGGAGTTCCTGAACCCGGACAATCTGGCGATTGATGGGTTGGGCAATATCTATATCGTTGAAGATCAGCCGGGCGGCTTCGCCGATATCTGGTTCGCCTATGATATCGACTTTGACGGAGTTGCTGAATCACTTGGCCGCTGGGCCTCTCTTTCGACGCTTGGCGCTGAGCCGACGGGGCTGTATTTCGACCCGTTCAGAAGCAATGTCGCCTATGTGAACGTGCAGCATACCGACAGCGATGTGGATCGCACAATCCGCATCACAGCGGTGCCGGAGCCGGTAACAGTCAGTTTGCTGCTGGGCGGACTTGGGCTGATGGGTGGTATGGCCAAACGCCGCCGCGCCTAAAAACATAAGCGGCTCAGGATATTCTCAATTCGAAAATTCAAACCCCGTATGTAGCAATGGATGCGGGGTTTGATTTGTCTGCGGCTATCAGCTTACGCCGTGTCCTTCGGCGCCAGCAGCAGATAGGTTACCGGCGTCACCACCCGCGACAGGAAGGTCGAGGATATCAGGCCGCCAATAATCACAATCGCCAGCGGCGCATACAGCCCCGATCCCGATAGCGCCAGCGGCAGCAGGCCGCCAATGGCGGTGGCTGATGTCAGCACCACGGGCAAAAAGCGCATCTCGCCCGCGCGTTCAACGGCTTCCTGAAGTGGCAGGCCTTCGCGGCGCAACTGATTGGTGAAATCCACCAGCAGGATCGAGTTTTTGATCTCAATGCCGATCAGCGCCACCATGCCGACGGCGGCGATAAAGGAAAGGCTGTATCCGGTGACCCATAATGCGGCAATGCCGCCTAGAATACCCAGCGGTATTACGCCCGCCACCACCAGCGAAGACCGGAACGAGCGGAACTCCAGCACTAGAACGGCAAGAATGCCAAACATCGTCACCAGCGCGGCAATAGGCAGGCCGGAAAAACTTCTTTGCCGCGCTTCGGTGTCGCCGCCCAGTGACAAGGTATAGCCCAGCGGCAGGGGCTGGGCTTTCAGGGCGTCGAGAATTTCCTCGCTCAGCTTTTCAGGCGCATATCCGGTTTGCGCATGCGCCGTGAGGGTGACCACCCGTTCGCGGTTATAACGGTCTATGCGGTTTGGCCCGGCTTCCAGAACGGGGTGGGTCACCAGGCTCAAGGGCGTTGCGCCGCCCAGATTGGTGCTGACATAGATGCGCTCCAGCGCGTCCAGCGCGTGACGTTCTCCCATGGGCAGGCGCACCATGATGTCAAATTCATCGCCGTCCTGTTCGCGGAATTTGCCGGCGCTATCGCCGCGCAACGCCAGGCGCACGGCCTTGTCGATCTGGCCCGCGCCAATGCCGGTCAGCGCGGCCTTTTCCGTGTCAATGCCAAGGTTTAGATCGGTGCGATCAAAGCGCATCGGATTGGAAATATCACGGACCCCCTTGATATTTTCCATCACGCTGGTGGCCTGCGCCGCGATTTTCTTGAGAACGGACAAGTCCGGACCGCTTACACGCAGCACGATGGGCGCCTCGATCAGCGTTCCGTTGACGAACGAGCGTACTAAAATTTCGGCGCCCGGAAAGGCCTTGAGACGCGCGCGTACGCTATCCAGCAGGGCCGGTGTTGTATCTGGATCATATTCATGCAATTCGACAAAGGCTTCGGCCACATTGGCGCGGGCATTATCCGGGTTGAGATTGTAATAAATTTTTGGATTGCCACGCCCCAGATTCGACATGACCCATTTGACCTCGGGAAAAGCGCGCAAGGTTTTATCCGTAAATTCGAGCGCTTTTTCGGTCGCGCTCAGTGCGGTGCCGTCCGGGGTGGTGATCTGCACCAGAAACTGCCGGGAATCTGACGCCGGAAACAGGCTAAAGCCCACCCGGGGTATCAGCAGTACGCTGCCTGCAAACAGCAGCGCCGCAAGCGCAATGGTCATTCTGGGCCAGTTCAGGGCGCGGTTTAGCATCGGGCTATAAAAGGTTTGAATGCCGCGTGTCAGCAGCCGCAACACCACATTGCCATCATGCGATTCACTTTCGGACAGGATGCGGCTGGACAGAAAGGGAATGATTGTCAGCGACACAAACAGCGAAGCCAGCACCGCCGACACGACTGCGGCGGGCAGCGAAATAATAAATCGCCCCGCTGCCTCGGGCAGAAACATCAGCGGCAGGAATGCAAAAATCAGGGTTGCGGTACAGCCCATCACCGCGACGGAAATTTGCGATGTTGCGGCAATCACCGCCTCAAGCCGCGCTTTGCCCTCGCGCAAATGCCGCGCGATATTTTCCACCACCACAATGGAATCATCGACCAGCAGGCCGAGCGAAAGGATCAGTCCCGCAACGGTGATCTGGTTTAGCGAAAAGCCAAACAGATGCAGAATCGTAATGCTGATCGCCAGCGACAGCGGAATCGAAATCATCACTACCGCTGAAGCGCGCAAGCCAAGCGGCAGCAAGGTGAGCAATACCAGGCCAAGGGCGATCAGAAAATCATTATACAACCCGCCCAGCCGGCGCTCCACGCTTTGGGACTGATCAAAGCCACGCTCCAGTTTGATGTCGGCTGGCAGGGTTTTTTCAAATTTATCCAGTTCCGCATGAATGGCGTCGCGCACTTTGAAAATATTCTGTCCGGCTTTCTGATTGGCGCTGACAAACACGGCGCGCTGGCCATTATAGCGCGTCAGATGAGTGGCTTCCTCATAGGCCCACGCCACCGTGGCAACATCGGAAACCTTGACCATTTTGCCGTCAAAAACACCCACGACCGTGTCCCGGATTTGCTGTAAATCCTCGAAACCGCCGGTCGCCTTCAGATTGAAGCGCCGGTCACCCGCATGGATGGGGCCGCCCGGTATCTCGGCATTTTCCGCGCCGATGGCTTCGCTGACGCGGGTGACGGGTATGGCCAGGGCGGCAAGCCGCGCGAGGTCAATGGAAATGCGCACCTCGGATTTTGGTATGCCCCAGATTTCGGTTTTCCAGATTCCCGGAACACGCTCCAGCCGGTCTTTCAGCGCCTCGCTGATATCGTCCAGTTCACGATAGGGCGCGGTTTCGCTGACCAGCGCGATCTGTACAATATTGGTCAGCGACACATTGTATTTCTTGATTTCAAAACGTTGCAGGCCGGAGGGCAGGGATTGACGCAGCGCATCCATCTCACGCTGCACATCGTCAAATTTTTTCTCCGGGTTGCTTGTGGTCCAGTCGAATTCTACCGTGACGCGGCCAATGCCGTCCTGGGCGATGCTGCTGAGGATTTTTACATCATCGAGCGTATTGATGGCTTCTTCAATGGGGTCTACCAGCAGTTTTTCCACATCGGCCGGATCGGCGCCGGGCAAAACGGCGGTAACAGAAAGTATTGGCAGCGGAAAGCTGGGGTCTTCAGAGCGCGGAATGATAAAAAACGAATTGACGCCCAAGGCCGCGAGCAGTGCAAAAACGACTAGCGTAAATTGCCAGTGGCGAACCGCAAATGTGCTGATGTTCATTGTAGTGCGGCAAGGTCTTCGGTAATGCGCACACTGGCCCCTTCGTGCAAATAGGCGGCGCCTGCGGTTACGATAACGCTATCCGGGCTCAGGCCTCCCGTGACCAGGATGTTTTCGCCCCGAAGCCTGCCAACTGTAAGCCTGCGGCGTTCCACCTGCCCGGTTTGTGGATTAACCAGGAAGACGCTTGCCTGCGAGCCGTGGCCTTCGAGTATGGCGCTGGCGGGAATGCTGACGGCGGCGGCGTTTGCGCCAGCCGTTGCAGGCTGTATCTGCACCCGCCCCATAAAGCCGCTGACCAATGGGCGGTCAGGATCAACAAAGCTGATCTCGGCCTCAAAGGTGCCGCTGCGCGGATCACTTTCCGCCGCCAGACGCGACACCTGACCCTTCAGTTCCGCCCCGTCAAAGGCGTCCAGACGGATAATTGCCGGGTCACCAATTTTCACGCGCGCCACATCCCTGTCGCTCAGGCCGGCTTTCAGCACAAAGCTGTCTGCGCCGCTGCTGACGGTCAGGATCGGGGCGCCGGGGCTGACCATTTCGCGCCCTTCGGCGTGGCGCGCCAGTACGACGCCATCCACAGGGGCGGTGATATGGGCCAGGCTGCGGTCAAATTCCACGGCGCGCTGATCGGCGCGGGCGGCATCCAGCGCAGTGCGCGCATCCGCCACATGCTGGGCGCTGGCATAGCCTTTTTGGCCCAGGGGCGTCAGCCGGTTCACATCGCGCCGCGCCTTTTCCACCGCCAGCGCGGCGCGGGACGCACGCGAATCAATTTCACTGGTGTCGAGTTCGGCCAGCACCTGACCCTTGTGGACACGATCCCCCGCATCCACCGTGACCGTACGGATCATGCCGCCAATTTTGAAGGCGAGTTTCGCCTCGCGATCCGGACGCACAATGCCATATGCGCTAACCATATCTGCATCCGGGGCCGGTTGCGCCAATGCCACCTGTACGGGTATCCGATTGTCTATTTCAGCCACAGTTGCCGGTTCTTGCCCCTGATAGATGGTAAAGCCACCGCCGGAAAGCAGGCCAATCACAACCAGTGTCCGCCAACGGGAAGTGGCGCGGTAAGGGGTAAAACGGGACACAACAACATCCTTAAAATTTAATGAATAGGTGCTAGAGAATGGCAAACAGTTTGTTTTGTCAATATAAATTATCAATATGTTACAGATGCTTGACGCTTAAAAAAGCTGTTGAAAATATTGTTCAAAAGGGTAAGTGTGGCAATAATTACGTATTTTATACAAATTTTATAGGGGCGGTTTATGCGTTCAAATATCAAGGGCGAAGGCGTCCGGGGGCGCCCGGTGGTGATTTTTGGCGGGTTCGGTATGAAGCGCAACCATTGCACCCGCCTTGCCCGGCTTTACCGGCGGCTGGGGGCCGGGGACATTCTCGTGCTGGATCATCCCCTGCACAAGATGATCGTTCCGTCGCTCGGCGACCGGCAGGCGCGCAAGCTGGCCGCGTTTTTTGCGTCCGCCGGTTATGAGGATGATGTGACGGTGCATGTATTTTCGGGTTCCGTTTTCCTGGCGGGGCGGATATTGCGCTATTTGCCGGAACAGACGAAAAATGCGATCAAGTCTGTGGTTTTTGAATGTTCACCCATGGATTGCAAGGCGGAGAATTTCAGCCGCTTTGTCGCCTGGCGGTTTAATCGAACGCACAAATCATATTTTTCGGCGCCCTTTGTCGTGTTACGCCCTATGGTTGGGATCACCCGGCGGTTTGAGGCGCAAATTCGCGAAGGGCGTTTTTTGATACCGCCCATGGCCGCGCTGCATTTCATTCAAAGCAGTGACGATCCGATTATCGATCCATCTTATGTGGACGCCTACCGCCAGGATTTGGCGGCGCGCGGCTATCGCACTTCTGGAACCGTGCATCACGGCGCCAGGCACTGCCGGGCGATTACGGATTGCGCTGCGGAATATCGCGCAGATCTCGCCTCCTTTCTCCATGCGCAGTGGGGGATTGCCCAGAACAAGGCTGCATGAAGCAAACAAAATCCGGTATTGAAAATTGAATGAATAAGCCGGACTTGCGCACAAGCCTGCATCCGTTCAGAATGCCTGTCAAATGTCACAATAAACAGCAGCGGAGAGAACAGCCATGGCGTTGGACACACAGGTAGCGGCTTTGTTAGCACAGCTTTCAGCAAATCCGGATGCGCCAGGTCTGGCTGATGTGCCGCCCGAAGGCGGGCGCGCCATGTTCCGCGCCATGGGCGTGATGCTGGACGCGAAAGACGTTCCCATCGGCAAGATCGAAAATCGTAAAATTCCGGGGCCTGCCGGTGAAATTCCCGTGCGCATTTATACGCCGGTTGATGCGGGCGCAGGGGCGCTGCCCTGTCTGGTGTATTACCATGGCGGCGGCTGGGTGATTGGCGATCTGGACACCCATGAAGGGGCGTGCCGCCTGCTGGCCAATGACAGCGGTTGCCGCGTGATTTCGGTAGATTACCGTCTGGCGCCCGAACATGTGTTTCCCGCGGCGCCGGAAGATTGTTA
>OBEQ012246105.1_pt1 | contig 12792 bp, 8 predicted proteins | sample 1670901 | NCBI WGS metagenome assembly OBEQ01 (sample SAMEA104232315, study PRJEB22302) | groundwater metagenome | biome: forest; feature: aquifer; material: groundwater | place: USA | collected 2011-08-07 | depth 5.4 m
AATGCAGAAGTAATTTAAACCCTTTTTGCACAGTTCTTTCATGCCTCAAATAAAAGTCTGCCATATCATTACGCGTCTCATTAGGGGGGGAGCGCAGGAAAACACAGTCATTACAGTCAATGGGCTTGCAAGAAAAGGATACGATGTGACCCTTATCGGTGGGCCAGGCCTCGGGCCACGCCAGAGCATCACGAGTGATATTGACAAGAGAGTTAAGATCACCATCATTGCAGAGATGCAGCGCGCAGTAAACCCGATCAAAGACTTCATCGCGTTCTGGAAGATTTACAGACTCTGCAGGCAGAAACAATTTACGATCGTGCATACGCACAGCACACAAGCAGGGATTTACGGCAGGCTTGCAGCAAAACTTGCTGGTGTTCCGATCATTGTGCATACCATTCATGGCCTTGCATTCCATAGATATCTTAATCCATTCACGCGCAGCATTGCCTATCTTGGTGAGCGAATCGCTTCTTCATATACTGACAAACTTCTCTGTGTTGCAGATGTGATGCAAGAGCAATCTCTTCGTGCAGGTATCGGACCACGAAAAAAGTTTGTGACGATTTTGAGCGGTTTTGATGTCGATGCGTTTGTTCGCGCAAAACCCAATACCCATTTTCGACGTCAATATCACATTCTGCTAGGAAATGTTATTGTTGCTCAAGTTGCAGGCCTCGTTGAACTCAAAGGTTGGGATCACTTCTTTGCAGCCGCTGCAACAGTGCTACAAAAAAATAAGCACGTCACATTCCTCATCGTTGGAGAAGGAGAATTGCGAGAGAAGATCAAACAACAAGTCAACGATCTTGGCATCCGGGATAACGTGGTTTTTACCGGTTTGGTGTCTGCTCAACAGATGCCGCAGCTCATGGCAAACATCGATATTCTTGTGCACGCATCGCTTCGGGAAGGATTAGCTCGCGTGCTGCCGCAGGCACTTGCAGCAGCAAAGCCCTGCATTAGTTTTGACATCGATGGTGCAAAAGAAGTTGTCGTTGCAGGAAAGACTGGCATTCTTGTTTCACCAGAAGATGCAAAAGGGCTTGCTGAAGCGATCCAAAGACTTTGCACTAATCCATCACTACGTAAACGCTTCGGGCAGAATGGCAAAAAGCTTGTGGAGAGGCAATTTAGGGCAGAGAAGATGGTTGAAGGAATTGAGGATGTCTATGCACATTTGATGAAGGCGAAAATCACCGTGTAAAACGCACTTCGTAAGATACTTTTTTATATGTCCACGCTGCCAAAGCCTTATGGAAGGCTACTTGTTTGATTTTATTGTGGCGCTTGTGATTTCTGCCATAGCAACTCCGCTCTGCAGAAAGGCAGCGCTTATGTTCGGCGTTCTGGATCACCCTGGCTATCGAAAGATCCACACCAAGGCAATGCCTTTGCTTGGCGGGCTGGCAGTGTATCTTGGATTTGTCATAACGACCCTATTGGATTTTCGTGATTCAGGCACAAGTGTCTTATTGATTGGCGGCACAGTGATTTTGTTCCTTGGAATTCTTGATGACAAGTACGCGATGGGCGCGCGCATGAAGTTCATACTTCCAGGCCTCTCTGCTGGCATTCTCATCGTGCTTGGCATTCACACCGTGTTTCTGCCGGAATATGCACATAATATCCTCAATCTTGGTTTTAGTTTCCTTTGGATCATGGGGCTTGTGAACGCGTTCAACTTCATCGACAATATGGATGGCTTGTCAATTGGCACTGCGTTCATCAGCAGCATGGTGTTTGGTGTGCTTGGATTACTCACGCATCAGTCAACTGTTGCTGTGCTGTCCTTTTCTCTTGGAGGCGCGTGTCTTGGATTCCTGTTCTACAATTTTAAGCCCGCAAAGATCTTTGCCGGCGATGCGGGTTCGATGTTTGTCGGATTCATGCTCGCTTCCATTGCGATCTACGCGAGTTGGGAGACACCTAATGTCATCACCTCCTTATTCGTTCCTGTCCTTGCATTAGGGTATCCTATCTTTGATACGTGTTTTGTGACCTTTCTGCGCATCATCAATCGAAAGCCTTTTTGGATCGGCGATAAGAACCACTCAAGTCACAGGCTTGTAAAGCTTGGTTCTACGCAGCGTGGTGCCGTGTTATTGGCATATGGTATTAGCATCGCGCTTGGCGTGACCTCTATTATTATCTTGCGCGCAAAAGTCATGACAGCTTTCCTTTCGGTTGTATCTGCTGCGGTGTTCCTCACTTTCATAGGTATGGTGCTTGCGCGGGTACCGTTTGAATGGAAAAAGGAGCGCAAGAGGGGTTAAGACATGCGTTGATAGAGACAGATATTGTTGTCTCTTTGTGTATCAGTTTCAAAATGAACGAAGATAAAAGAAATCAGGAAAAGAAGAAATAATACAAAAATAATAAATCAATACGATCAATAATACGTCTGTGCGCTTGCAGCGTCAGGCTTGCCTTGCGACTTTTTCTTGCTGTATGCGACGCCAAGTGCAATGCCTGCGACGATCAAAACAATCAGTACGATGATGAGCACCGTTACAAGGTTGCTTTGTGTCATAGCCATCTTCTTGCCTTCAGGCTCGACGATGTTTAATGTCAATGGGATCTGTTCAAGCACCTGATCGCCAGCCCGTATTTCAACAGTAAAGATATGTGGGCCAGTGCTTGCGGTTTCCCTTGCACCGAGGAACACATACACTGCTTTTGTTTCCGAGCCATCGAGCATCACAAGGTTGCTTGGCGAGATCTTCACTGTGGAAAACTCTTCAGCGCCAGTTACTGCAATGGTGTATGATTTTGTAGTGCTGCCCTGGTTCTGCAGTGTGATTGGAAAGACAACTCCTCCTTCTCCTCGCGCTGCATCCTGGCTTTGTGGCCCCACATTCACAACAGTCTGCTCTTTTGGTGCAGGTGGCTGTTGTTGTCCGTTCGATGTCATACCTGGTCCAGGTAGTGCTTGCGGCATGCCGCCATTGACTTTGATTTGGAACTGTTGCGTATCCTGTTCAAAACCTTCCTTATATTCTGCGGTCGCAATGACCGGATACACACCAGGCTTCGCATCGATTGGGATTCGTAAATACATCTCCTGTGAAGATACAGAATCATCTGCGCGTAGCTTGTCAAGATAATCAGTTGCGCTCACCCCTAGTCCAGGAATTGCGATTCGTACACGCACATTGTCTTCATCTTGCTGGCCAAGGTTTCTGACGCGAACCACTGCGAGTAATGCCCTACCGGCATCGACTTCGTTTTCAGGAGTAAAAGTAACATCTCTGATGATGATCTTGTGTCGCTGCGGCTCGACCGTTAGGAAGTAATTAAACATTTTTCCTGCAGAGTTTCGGTCAAAGAGGCCGACCCTTAGGTAATATGTTCCTTCCTGCATGACATCTGGCAGCTTGAGTTTTAATGTCTTGACATAGCGCGTGTTTGGTTCGACCCGAAACACATCGGAAACATCAGCGATCTGGAATGTGTCGTCGCCGCGAATAGGTGCTCCGACTTCCACATCAGCATTTGCTTCATTTGCCGCAAGCTCGATCCTAACTGATAATTGATCATTGCGTTGTGTATCGAGACTGATGCTATCGCCAGTCTCTACAAGAACATCATTTACTTCAACAGAAACCACATCCACGCCTAGTGACCTTCCGACATTTTGAAGGTCCGCTTCGTTGAATGGTCCGCTGCGGGTAAACGTGAAGTTTGTCCTGTTCTCTGCAGTCAAACCGCTTGCAAAAACAGGGAATGCTAATACTAAAACCAAGATGCTAAACATCGCCAGCTTCCATCCAAGCGTGTGTGTCATACTTTCTCCTCCGATGTGTTTCTTGTGGGATAATGACGAATTCTCTGTATTTCGAATTTCCCCGGTTAAAGCAGTAGCTCCCCCTATATAAAGTTTTCTATTATTTAGCATTTATGAGTAGTAATAACTTGCCAAGCCAGGAGAAGGTTTCTGTACATGGGTAAACTGCCGGGTAAAAAGTGATTTGCTGCGCACGAATACCTTTATAAAACTCATGCTTCCTCTCATATTTCCTGTCTTAGAGGGATTTGGATGAAGAAAAAAGATCAGATAGTAGCGCAAGGTTCACCGATGCACGTTCGTGCATCTGATTCTTCTGGTTCATCAAAGCACCAAGATATGGTTTTCCTCAAGAGGTATGCCACCTTGTTTTTGCTCATCATTGTGCTTCTGCTCGCATTCTTGTTGCGTTGGTATCCTATGACGCTGCCATTTACGGATAGCTGGGCACAAAAGTTTGTCGACAACTCACTGCAGAACAAAGTCACTGCAACAATTCAGAAGCAGTACTTCAATCTCCCTGCGCAGAACCAGCAATTGTTGGTTGAGCGTGAGTTGGAAAGAATCAAACAGGACGATGCAAAAGGATACAAGCAGGCAATCGCAACAACCTCTGAGAGGATCAAGACAGAATTCCAGGATGAACAAGGACAGCCGTATCTGGGGGATGTTGATCCCTACCTGTATTATCTTCGCACCACAAGGCTGGTCGATCATGGGTATATAGGAAATACACTGGTGGATGGAAAATCGTATGACACATACACGCTCGCCCCAGTTGGAGAGTTTACAGATTCCAATCTCCATTATTATGTTGTTGCATATCTCTACAGGATACTGCATGCAGTCAATTCCAGCATGACCGTAAAGACAGTATTCGCATACGTGCCAATCCTGCTTTCACTGCTTGCCATCATACCAGCATTTTTTCTCGGCAGGAGGATAGGCGGCAACACGGGTGCGTTGTTTGCAGCAACACTGTTTGCAGTCCATCGTGTGCTCGTTGAAGCAACTAGTGGGGGAACAGCGGATACAGACCCGTACACAATCCTGTTCCCGTTGCTGATTTTGTGGCTGTTCGTTGAGGGATATTACCAAAAGCAGCGCTGGAAGATCGCTTCATTGATGGTTCTGGCAGGATTTTTCACTGGCGTATTCTCATTTGCCTGGGATGGGTGGTGGTACATCTTTGATTTTATTGTCGTAAGCATTATCGGTGCTCTTCTCTATATCGGAATATATACTCTGGTCAGTAAAGCAAAGGCACAATCCCTTCAGGACAAGCAGAACGCACAGCAAAATCCGTCACTTGTACTGCTCCTCCTTATCCTATTTGCATATCTTTGCTCCTCGATCACGTTTATTACGCTCTTCTCTCCAGATGGTTTTGAAGATGTCAAGACTGCACCATTAAACCCATTCCTGATTTTCACGATTAAGGAGTCTGTCAAAGCTTCACTTTGGCCAAATGTCTATACAAGCATCTCAGAACTTAAGGCAGCGAGCATCGAGCAGATCGGCACTGCTGTCGGCAAATTGTTCCTGTTGCTTAGTCTTACAGGGCTGTCACTTTTTGTAATGCCTAAGGAACGCAAGAATTATCTTTTTGTTCTTGCTTCTTTTTTCTGGTATGTTCTGCTTGTCTATCTTTTTTCCAAGTCACTTCAACCTCTTGTTTTCGCAGCCCTGATGATTGTCCCCATAACACTTGGCATTGTCCTGAGCTGGATTGTGCCATATGAAATTGATGTACGTCTTGCCTTTATCCTATTTCCGTGGTATGCTGGCATGCTCTATGCATCTTCCCAGGGCGTTAGGTTTATCCTGCTGATGATCCCTCCTTTTATCTTTTGTTTGACAAACTTTGTAGGCAGGTTCACGCCTGCAGCGATCAAATTGCTTTCCAGGCATCTTGCTGTCGGAAAGCGTGTCGCAAAACTTTGTGGTTTCGTAATTATCGTAGCATTACTTGTCAACCCCATCTATGGCGGATATGCACAGGCACGCACTGCACGTCTCTACCCAACAAACGCATGGTGGGATGCGCTTGGAAAAGTAAAAAATGAGGCAGCACAGAATGCCATCATCACCAGCTGGTGGGATTATGGCCATTGGTTCAAGGTGATGGCAGATAGGCCAGTAACCTTTGATGGAGGAAACCAGAATGGGCCTCAGGCATATTGGGTTGGAAAATTCCTGCTCACCTGGAACGAGACTGAGGCGTTAGGGATACTGCGCATGCTTGATTGCGCAAGTGACCATGCGTATCAGCGCATCAATAAAGATTTTGATGATACACTGCATTCTGTTACGCTCGTAAATAGGCTTGTCGCTGGCAACAAGGCAAATGCACGACATCTGCTTGCAGCAGAAGGTTTCAACCAGACAGCTCAGGACGAGATCCTAAATCTCACACACTGCATTCCGCCAGAGGCGTATGTGGTGACAAGTGATGATATGATTGAAAAGGCCAAAGCCTGGAGCCACTTTGGTGGATGGGATTTTAGCAAAGCAGCGATGTTGCAGGTAAAGGATAAGGATGAAAAGACTGCAACGCAATTCATCATGCATACACTCAACATAAGCGAAACTGACGCGCTCCAATATTACGCACAGATGCAGGATCTTCAGACAGGAGAGGATGCTGAATGGATTGCGCCAAGTGCATATTATGATTCAACAGGCTTTCGGTTGTGTGAACTGCACAACACAACGATTGCTTGCCAGTTCAGCCAAGGCAAAGTCATTGTGGATCTGAAATCAATGGACGCATCCATCGCAAAATCTGATGGAACCGTGAAGCGTCCTGAATCCTTTGCATACGCATCAAACACAAGCTTTGTTGTCAGGCAATACAAACAGGACAGTGTTGCGGGGTTTGGGATCGGCATTGTGCAGGAAGGGAATGTAACGCTCAGCCTTAACATGAAACCGCAACTTACTGCCAGCATGTTCACAAGATTGTTTGCCTACCTTAGGTATGGAACGACCTACTTCACCTTGTTTGCACACGAGAAGGATTTTGAGCAAAACGATGTCCTGGTGTGGAAAGTAAACTGGGACAAATACCTAAGAGACATAGGTGATGACATGGGTGACGTACCTAAAGAAATCAGCGCAGCGACGAACACGAGCAGCACTTGAGAAGTTTTTTATAGGGGTGGAGAAATGAGCGATTATGGCGGATGATTCGGTGGAATTTGACCTCAAGAAGGTGACTGGCTTTTTCAAGAAAAAGGAGAAAGAAAAAGGAAAAGAGCCCAAGCCCGAATCACACCCTTCCACACATGCTTCGACCGTAGAACACAAGTCTTCTCCAGCAAAAGGAACAGACAGCGAGGTACAATTTGATCTCGCAGCGATTTTGGGGTTCTTCAAAAAATATGGAATAGTTTTCCTGATCCTTATCCCGTTGTTCACAAGTTTTTACATGCGTACGATCTCGATGGACTTACCCATTACTTCTGAGTGGGCGAAGAACAGCGTCGATAATTATTACAAGAACCAGATCAGCGCGCAAATTGAGCAGCAATACCCAAATCTTCCAAGCGCTATGCGCTCAAACCAGGTCGATAAAGAGTTCCAAAAGCACATCACAGAGAACCAGGATCAGTACAACAAGCAGATCCAGCAGACTGCTGACCAGTTCAAGCAGCAATTCAAGGATGATACTGGCGAAACATACTTAGGTGATATTGATACCTATTATTACTTTAAGCGTTCTGAGTGGTTCATCAAGAATGGTTATGTGGGTGACACCCGTGTCAACAATACTCCTTATGACACTTATACACTTGCGCCGATAGGTGAATTTACCGATACAAACCTGTTATACTATCTTGTGGATATGACTTATAAGACAATGAAGGTGTTCAATCCAAATGTCACAATCCGAAGGGCATTTTCCTATGTGCCGGTGTTCATGTCCATGCTCGGCGTTATCCCTATCTTTTTCATAGGCAAAAGGTCCGGTGGAAAACTCGCAGGATTCTTTGCCGCAATGTTATTTGCAGTCCATGGGAATGTCCTGAGCAGAACCATTGGAGGCGCTTCTGATACTGATTCATACACAGTCACTTTACCCCTTATTGCGCTATGGCTGTTTATTGAAGCGCTTGAAACATCAGATCGCAAGAAAGCGGTTTTCTATGCGTGTCTCTCTTCTGTCTTTATAGGGCTGTTTGCCTTTGCCTGGGTCGCATGGTGGTATATTTTTGACTTTATCATCATCAGCGTTATTGGCTACATCCTGTACATGCTGATCTACAAAAAGATACACAAAGAGAGCATCAAAACGTACGTCTCAAGCAAACCCTTCCTTGATTTTTGTCTTGTCATTGTGGTGTTTGTTGTCGTCTCCTGTATTATGGTTTCCTCATTTATCGCGTTCACGACGTTCCTTGATATCTTCAAAGGCCCTTCCCAGATCTTTACGCTTAAGGAGTCCACCAAGGCAACGTTGTGGCCGAATGTGTACACGACAGTAGCTGAACTTAACGAAGCTTCAGTGGAACAGGCTATCGATTCCATAGGAAAGCTGCCGTTCATCTTAAGCGTTCTTGGCATCGTGCTAACACTTGCCCGCAAAGACTCAAAGAATATCATCCTTATCAGCGGCACACTTCTTTGGGGTTTTCTCATGGCGTACCAGTTCATTCACATCAATGCGCTTCTGTTCGCCTTGCTCCTTGCAGTCCCTGCGGTCTTTGGTGTTGTGCTCTCATTGATCAGACGATATGAAGTGGACATCAAGCTGACATTCATCCTTATCATATGGTATCTTGGCATGATTTTTGCGAGTACGAAAGGTGTACGTTTTACCATGTTATTTATCCCTCCCTTTGTGATCGGCTACGGCATTACCATGGGAAGAATCTACCAGGCAGTAACTGGCTATCTCACAGAAGAATTGCGTGTGCCGGAGAACCTTGGCAAGATTATCATTGCCGCATCTGTTCTGTTCTTTTTGATTACGCCTATAAAGGGAGGTTACCAAGTCGCGTATCATTCTGTTCCGCTCATCAATGATGCATGGTGGAACGCGCTGACAAAGGTCAAAGAACAGACACCAAAAGACGCCATCATCACGAGTTGGTGGGATTATGGGCACTGGTTCAAGTCTGTTGCCGACAGGAGAGTGACCTTTGATGGCGGAAATCAGAACGTTCCGCAGGCGCATTGGGTCGGGAAAATACTGCTTGATGATAATGAAAAAGAGGCATTAGGGATACTGCGCATGCTTGATTGCGGCGCAACACGTGCTACAGAAACCATTGATCCCCATTACCAGGACACGACAAAGACCGTTGCGTTAACGTACAAATTGATCAACACGAACAAGGCAGGCGCAAAAGATATCCTTACCCAGGAAGGCTTTGATGAGAAGACAACGAATGAAATCTTGGAGTACACCCATTGCACGCCACCACCAGCCATCTTTATCACCAGTGAAGACATGGTCGGAAAGGCAGGAGTCTGGGCGCACTTTGGCAGCTGGAATTTTAGCAAAGCAAAGGTGTGGTTCGATGTCAAGAACATGAACAAGCAACAGGCATTGCAGCATCTTGTAAAAGAATTCAACATGACGCAGTCACAAGCAGAGAGTATCTATACTGAGATTGAGCCATTAAACGATGATAATGAGGCGAACAGATGGATTGCGCCCTGGCCAAGCTATAGTTCCGGATTTGAAACCTGCGAGAAGCAAGATAACACTACCATAGGCTGTCCTATCACGGCAAAGGGAGGAACAATCACGCTTACAGTTGATCTTGCTACGAAGGATGCATGGGTCCCGACAAAGGATGGCAAGAAGGTCCACCCAAACAGCCTGGTGTACGCTTCCAATGATTCGTTTGAAGTGCGCACCTACGCGCAAGATACGTTTGGAAATTCAGTCGGGTTGCTCTATGATACAGAAAAGGACACGTATTATTCCATCATCCTTACCGATGAATTAAGCAAGAGCATGTTCACCAGACTGTTCTACTTCAACAGCGCAGGGACAAAATACTTCAAGTTCTTTGATAGGGAAAGGGATATCACTGGCCTTGACATCCTTGTCTGGCAGGTCGATTGGGACAGATATCTAAAAGATATAGGGGATGCGCAGCAGGTCCAGGCTACACCGCATGTCCAGATAGCAGCGAACAAGACAGCAGAGTGACGATGAAAGCAACAATTCTTGTCACCGGTGGGGTTGGGTTTATCGGCAGCCATCTCTGTGAAGCATTGCTTTCACAGGGACATACAATCGTATGTGTTGATGAATTCAATGATTATTATGATCCTGCGATCAAAGAGCAGAACGCGCAAATACTGCAACAAAACAAGAACTTCAAGTTGTTTCGCAATGACATTCGTGATGTTGCAGCGTTGAAAAATATCTTTGGACAACACAAGATTGATTCTGTGATCCATCTCGCAGCGCGCGCAGGAGTTCGGCCTTCCATTGTGAACCCTATGCTCTATGCTGAGGTGAATATTACCGGTACGCTGAATCTGCTGGAAGTATGCAGGCAATTTGGCGTCAATCATTTTGTGTTTGGCTCAAGTTCCAGCGTGTATGGAGAAAATTCCAGGGTGCCGTTCCATGAGGATGATCCTCTTGTCCATCCTATCAGTCCGTATGCTGTAAGCAAGATAGGGGCAGAGCAGTATTGCAGAGTCTATCATGACCTGTTTGGTATCAACATCGCTATACTTCGGTTCTTTACAGTGTATGGTCCGAGAGGAAGGCCTGATATGGCGGTGTATAAATTCACAAAGGCCATCGCAGCAGGAAAAGAGATCGAGATGTATGGTGACGGAACCATGAAAAGAGATTACACATATGTTGCTGACATTGTTTCTGGTGTTGTAAATGCGTGGGAAAAGAAATGCGCATTTGAGATCTTCAATCTGGGAAATTCCAATCCTGTGGAACTACACTATCTTATCCAGCTTATCGAACAGGCTGTTGGCAAAAAGGCTATGATCAAGCGATTGCCCTCACAGCAAGGCGATGTGACTATCACCTATGCGGATATATCAAAGGCGAAGAAACTTCTTGGCTGGCAGCCCAAGGTGAGGATCGAGGAAGGCATCAAGAGATTTGTAGAGTGGTACACAAAGCAGCATCAGATGATATAATATCTACTCTTTCTGAGAACGTAATGACAAACAAGAAGCTTTAAATAACCGCTGGCTTCACCATTTTTATGGACACTACAACCGTGCAAGGAAACGCAGATGAAATTCAAAAAAGGATACTGCACACTGTATCAGGCATTGCAGTGCAGCACGCATTACCCCCTTCTGTTCATGTCGTTATATGCGACAAAGCAACTGACAAACGGTATGGTTCTTTTGTCGCAGTTGACTATGTAGGTCAACGTCCAGGTCTGGCAAGATTAACAAGCACTTCAGTAGGAGAATTGCAGCAGAGTGCTACCCTGCTAGATGTCGTTAATACTCTTCTGGAACATTATCCTGGTACTCCTTTGGTTTGCGATGAAACAACAACACAAGAACTTGGTGAGTATTCCCGCACTTCGATAACTATGGGCCATTATCATAAGCTAGAGATGGGATCAAAGGGAACAATTGAGGTATTCACTGCGTACAAATCAAGGAGCATCCCTAATCTTCCATCGGGTCATCATACACAAATATTTGAACGATGATGTTTCTTTTTTTATCCTTAAAGCAGACTTTGCCAGGCGGTCTTTTGTGGAATCTGATGTGGCTGTTGGATTGCAGCAAGACGTTCATCTCGCAGGCGTTCCCATCTCTTATACATTGCAACAGGTTCACCATCAGGGCCAACAACTCCAACGTATCGTGCACTTCCTTGCGCCTTGAAATGGATATCAGATACCACTACACTAATATTTCCATGCTCTCTTGAATGAACTTCAAGCACTTCTTTGTCATACAGCCGTACAGTTCTTGGCATAACATGAAGCTCGAGCAGATGGGTAAGATAACCTAGCGTATTGTCTGGATAATAGCGTTGTGCAATCTCTCGTAGCAAGTGGAAGAAGTCATCGCGCGAACCATACTTTTTTGGTAACGGTTCTGAAAGGCGTAATAGTTCTAGGAAATAGTCAGCAGGTTTCTCCTGCATTGTGCTGCATCCTTCCACAGTATAATTTAAGAGAACTTTTTGCCTGCCAGGTTTTTCTTCCACACCTTTATCAAAACCAATTGATATCGATCCAAGAGAAAGATATGCGTTCTCTTTGAGCAGTACATCAAGTCTCATGCGGCAGGGAGAGGCGTTTTGCTATAAATAATTTGCGTTTATCCTTTTTGCGTATTTTTCTGTCACTTTTTACCATGCACTGCTGCTTGGCCTTCTTTCCAAACCTTTAAATATCCACTTGCACCCAACTGCGCTATGGACGTATCAATCATCGTGCCGCTCAAAGACGAAGAAGCAAATGTTGTGCCGTTGTACGAACAGACAAGAAAAGTGCTGGAGAAGATGAAAGTATCCTATGAAATGCTCTTTGTTGATGATGGCTCTACAGACCATACACTTACGCAGCTCAAAACAATCCAGACAAAAGATAGGAATGTGCGCATCATAAAGTTTCGCAAGAACTTTGGACAGACTGCTGCATTGGATGCGGGATTCAAGCATGCAAAAGGAAATATTCTGGTGCCAATGGATGGGGATATGCAAAACGATCCTGAAGATATTCCACGCCTTGTGGAAAAGCTAAGAGAAGGATATGACTGCGTTTCTGGCTGGCGTTCAGAGAGGAAAGACCCTCTCTCAAAAAAGATTGTCTCAAGATTTGGCGATGTGGTGAGAAGGGTATTGACTGGAGATGCGGTGCATGATTCCGGCTGCACACTAAAAGCGTATCGGAAAGAATGTTTTGAAGATCTTGACCTGTATGGAGAGATGCATAGGTTCATTCCAGCGTTGCTGTTGTGGAAGGGATTTAAAGTGACGGAATTAAAGGTTCGGCACCATGCACGCGCGCATGGCAGATCCAAATACAATTTCATGC
>OBEQ011899330.1_pt1 | contig 12791 bp, 5 predicted proteins | sample 1670901 | NCBI WGS metagenome assembly OBEQ01 (sample SAMEA104232315, study PRJEB22302) | groundwater metagenome | biome: forest; feature: aquifer; material: groundwater | place: USA | collected 2011-08-07 | depth 5.4 m
ACTTATCAAAGAAAGTATTTATCTGTTAGGAATGGGAGATAAAGAGGAATTATTTACACAACTTTTTGGCCGATAGAGTCAGGCTGGCTCAAGTGGTTCTGAAATGATGACACCATTTTGTACGCCAAGTACTCGTGTTTTCAGTCGTGGAAATGCGATTGTTCTGCCTGTTTTTCGAATAATTCTTCGCAGTTCATGAAGAGTAGGGAGTTTTTTGTCAGCACGAGTGAGCGGTGGTTTCTCAATTGCTCCAACCAAGCTATAGAAAGGATGATCGGGAATGGTGTCCGGGTATGTGGTGAGTTTTGGGAGCTCGTGACCATATCTGACTCTTTCCCGTTTTGTCGCTTTCGCCTGGGATTCATTAAAGGTATCCCATTTTTCAAAAAGCTCCTCCGAGAGATGCATTGATTGGTAGCAGAGAATACTTTCACATTTGCAGGTGTGCTTGCATGGATCACATGCTGCATCGGGACTCAGAAGATAGGAAATGGTTAGTTCCTCGCCTTTGAAAATATGCCGCAAAGCAAAAAATAATGTGTGACCTTTATAGGTGAACATCCAGCAGTTTGGTAGACATGCATGATTTATCAGATGAATGCCTGGTGCTTGTACATCCGTTGGATAGAGTGAGGCATAATCATGATAATACATCAGATACAGCCCCTCGTCTGTTTCATAAGTATCTTCCTCGGCGGTTCTGATCACTTTGCCAAGATAATCACCAATAACCGTCCCAGCAGGGATATCTTTTGTGGCAAAGATACCTCGTCCTTTATGTTTGGTTGTTTTTATTTCCCAAGAATCATCAGAAAGTAAAATCATGGATACTAGTTTATCATAATTCTTTTTTTAAAGTCATCTCTTAATCCGGAGCTTAGGGAGTAGGCGCAGCGTTCGTTGGAGAGGGGTAAGGCGTGATGATTTGTGGCACCTTCGCGTTAGGATTTGGTTTAATAGATGGAGCCGGTGTTACTTGTGGTGGTTTTTGTAAATTAGAGACATTGACACTAGAAAGATTTGGGTTTTGTAACGCCGCACTGCCTGAGGCAATGTTTGTTTGTTCTCCCGTTGCTTGCTTACCAGTTCCAATGCTCGCTTTTAAATCTGCTAGGAGCTTAGATGCTATTTTATAGTCAGGACTATTCGTGTCTTTTTGGAGTAATGTCACTGCCTGTTGCGCTACCAGACTCGCATTTTGTAGATCACCTTTGTCTCGTAAGGCAATAGCGAGATTAAAGTACGCATTAGCATAGTCAGGTTTGAGGTTGGCGGCGTCAGTAAAGAATCTGATCGCCAAATCATAGTTTTTAGCAGCATAATAGATTCCTCCAACGTTTATCCTAAGGAGAGGATTGAGTGGATCGCGTTGAATCGCTTGACCATACGCATCGAGAGAAAACGTTAATGCATTTTGAGCAACACCGGTGATATTTCGATAAATTGATGCCAAGACTTCCCAGTTTCGTGGAGATCGAGGACTTAAAGCAACGCTTGCTCTGCTTTCGTTGATTGCCTGAGAGAGAAGGGCTTGGATGGTTTTCTTTTCTTGATCTGTTAAGGTATTTTCTCCTGGTTTCTGTTTGGCAGCGATCGCATTTGCTAGAGCGAAGTTGGTCTGAGCCATGTCCACTCGATATAAATCAATTTTAGGATTGAGCGCTTCAGCTTTTTGTAAGTATTGATAGGTTAACGTACCGTTTTTATTGGCTTGGGATAGGGCAAGACGGTGATAGTAATCAGCAGCAACAACAGTAAATGTTCGGTACAAAAGAGGGACAGCTGTAATGACAAAGACAATAAGGATGATTACAGGGAAAAGATCAAATTGTTTGTTGTCAGACGTTGAGGCTTTAAGACCCATGGAAAGCTCTGTCACTCGGTCACGGATAGATTTTTGGGATACCATCAAGAGAGCAAAGATCAACAGCGTCATTACAAGAGAGACCAAGGTCGTCGCATGGATTGCAAGAAGAAAGATGCTCAGTAAGCCACTGATTGCAAGAGCAGGGACTAATACATGCGTATTATCAAGATGGGCATCTGGGTTGTCGAAAGATAATTTTTTCCAGCTTATTCTTGCAACGACTAAGCATAACGATACTAAAGCCAAAAGCCCAACGATACCTAACGTCCCGAGTGTCTGGAGGAATTCGTTGTACGCTGTATCAAAAGAGAAGTTCCAGAATTTCAACAGATTGAATTCAACTGGTTTGTAACTGGTAAAGTTAAAAACATAGGAAGAAGGACCACTACCAATAAACGGTGCATCTCTAAAAGCTGAGGCGGTGATCTTCCAAGAAATAGCAAAAGGTAGTTGGATCTCTTTAGGAAAATTCGCCTCGAGCTGCTGCACTGCATTGAAGGGTTGTGGTAGTGGCAGGTAAGCAAGCGTAAGTGTTATCGCAATGACGACAACAGGGATTAAGAATAAAGCAAAAGATTTTTTGATTCGTTCTGGTTTTGCCACAAAGAGACAGAGTGCAAGAGCAATAACGAGTGATACCACACTCGCAAGAGACCCAATAACGACAATGGTGACGCCAAAGAGAGTAGACAAAGCGACAGCTAACGGTACGGAAAGATATCTCTTTGGATTAAAGAGCGAAAGGAGTGGTAACGGCAAAAGCAAGAGTAAAAAGGCAATGGTAGAGAAAGAAGAGCCAGTAGGGGTAAAGTTAACTGTCTTTGCAAAATCAAATGGTAAAAAGATGTGAAAGAAAGAGGAAAGGGTTATCAGAGCAATGACGACACCACTCCCATAAAGCATATATAGCAAAGATTTTAGTTGCGTAACTTTTTTTAGATTAGAAACAGTCACAAAATAGAGTACGATATACGTTATCCAAGCAACAGCAGAACCATGGACTTTGGGAAAATTACCATACATTGCTGCTTCTTTTGAGACACTAAAATACGTTGACAGTACTACTACACCGAGTAACAGTAACAAAGGGATATCCAACGGAGTTCTCGTGATAACAATTTTTCCTTTAACGACTCCGGAAATAATCCAAAGTCCTACGAGAATTGTGGTAACCACAACCAAAAATGCCAACTTAGGCATCTCATAAAATTCAGTCGTTTGATTAAGAAAAAGCAAAGGAGTTAATCCAGCCACTAAAAGTAAGAGGAAGGTAATTGTATGATCTAAATAGGTAGAAATTTGTCTTCGCATGATTTAATAAGTAATTAATTAATCCAGATCAATCATAAACAAAAAAGGAAACACTCGTCAATACCCAATTTCGCAACTTATCCCTTGACAGCACGTAAATAGCTTCAATATAATCAGTTTATGTATCAGTCATTTGTTTTCTCCTACTTCCTTAAACGCTTTCCGACTGACGAGGTCTGTCTTGAAGAAATTAAAAAACTGCGATATCCAAATGGGATTCAGTGTTTTATCTGTAAGAAAAAAACAACGCATTACAAATTACAGAGAAGACCAGCCTATTCCTGTAAGGTGTGCCGAAATCAAATCTATCCGTTAGCTGGGACAATCTTTGCGAAATCAACGACATCTCTTCGAGTATGGTTTTATTGTCTGTTTCTCATGACGCATATGCGAGCTAATATTTCGGTAAAACAATTACAGCGTGAACTGGGAGTGACATATAAAACTGCATGGAGAATGTTTCGAAACACGCGGATGCTTATGGCTCAGAATAATGGAGACTTATTATCCAGCATTGATGAAGCGAGCATAAACAAGGTACACAAATGGGTATTTTTTAATGCGTTTGAGATAAAAGTTGTCGAAAAACAAAAATCGGCAGATAATTAAATTTTGCTTGATGATTTTATCGGTTTTGCTGCGCGTTTTACTAACTCAAAAAAATCTTTTTTGAGATTTTTTCTCTCAGTTTTCAGCAGCTCTTTTACTGTTTTGTCTTTGATTGTTATCCTTTTTTGCTTTGTCATAAGATACATATAAAGATTTATTGTAGTTTTGTTCCTCCTTGAATTCTTGAGCCTCCTTGTATTTTGACATCACTAATTGCAGCGGTGTTGATCTGTGGATATTTACCAATTTGTAAAACAAGGTCGTTGCTTCTGGCGACTCTGAAACAAAACGCTTGAGCAGTACGATCATACGTCGTGTTATCGAGTAATGAAAAATCCCATTCACCTACTTGATCTCCGTTAATTTGGGCAGTCGAGTTAGTAAATGGATTGGATTCTTTATACGTTTGAGTAACTTTAGTTTTAGAAAAATATGTTGGATCGTTGACGTTACTGATAAGATTTGCTCCGTCGGCCGGAGCTAAGTCGTTCAATGAGATTTGGCTTCCTGTCGTTGGGACATCTGTCCAAGTAGAAGGCGTACCTCCTATTGGGGAGGAGCAAGTGCCTGTGCCAGGATCCACAAATTGTAGTTTATAATTTCTTAGACTAGCAGCGATCGTATCGGAAGTATACAAAAGAAGGCGTAATCTAAAAGCTTGATTTGCGGTAGTAAGCGTATAAGGAGTATCTTGGGTGGTAAGAGGGGTTCCGACATCTGTTGTGACAGGGCCTGGATTATTAAACCACCTATATGCAACGAGTGTTTCTAGATTTCTATCAAAACCAAATCCATACGGCTCTGTGTCATTATCGGCAGAAGCGCAAAGATTGGCATGGATAGAATTTGCATTTTTTGTTGACCAGGAAGTTCCATCCCATTCTCTATCCCACAGTGCGCACTGGGTACCGTTATCATCATGATAGAGGACAATCATACTCGTCGTATTAAGATCGCTATAGAGTTGCATGCCTTCTATGGTTGAGGAGGAACCAGCCTCTGTTCGTAGAGCAGAAAATCCTGCAGTATCCGTCCAGGTGAGCCACGATAATTGCGCTGAAGCCGTTGATACCGCTAGCGTCCACATGGCTTTACCGGTATTATTTTCAAAAGCTGTATCGATAAGATTGTTTGTTGTTGCCGAAGTGCATTGTACGCTATTGCCATTTCTGGTAAGCGTTGACCCAGTCCATATACTGGATCGGCAAGCTGGAGTAACCAGTTCTTGCGTTGCGATAGCAATATAGTTACTGGTTGATCTGGGATCTGCTGAGGCAAATAGCCAATCAATATCATTCGTAAAACCGGTTATGCCAGACGTTTCAGTTTGCCAGGTTCCGGCAGTAAATCTGCGGTAGAGAATGTCATTATTTGTAGTACCCCAAAATATCATAGGGATACCACTTTGTGTTTCCCAGGCTATATCAAAGGCAGCATTTGCACTTGTTGCTGCTGTTGTTCCGGACGCATCGGTAAATTGATTTCCAAATGCATTAGTGGCGCCGTTCCAAATCATCGCTCCAATACGATTATTGTTATTGACATATCCAACTAGAATACTATCTGATTGAAATTGTGGTTTTAATTTTACCCATCGTTTGAAAACATCAAATCCTGTTCCCGCGTTGCTTGCCGAACTGTCCCATGTCCCTCCAACTCTTTTGTAGTATTTCAGTTGATTTGTCGAGTAATCACTGTAGACAAAGAGTGCGTCTCCTGATAATTCTTCATAAGCAACGTCAAATGGACGAGTCACATCAGCTGTTGTAACACCAGTTAATGGAATCGTTAAACTTAATGACCATGCTGTTCCACTCCAAGTAAAAACATAAATGGTATCAGGTGAGATGTTATCAAGTAACGCAACAATTTTTTCTCCGGTTTTTGGACTACTGACTTCTCGAAACCATCGACTATCACTTGGCGTTGTTGACATTGAGGTTGCTGCACTTCCAAGCGCTGGATTCCATGTCGTACCCGTCCAGATCCGTGACCATGTGTTATTTCCACCGTTGTCTTCATAAGAAACAAGTCCTGATGTTGAATTGATCGCATCGGATGCGATTTGCCATTGACGAGCCTCTTTAAAGGAGCCAATTTGTATTGGCCCGAGTAAATAAAATTCAGGTGAAACCAGAGGAAATGTTATAAAATAGGTAAAAGTTTTTGCTGTTCCTGCCTTACTATTTGTATCCCAAATGATACGGGTAAAATCTCCGTCTTTTTCAAGGTGACCGTTGTCGCTGATATGTTCAATAGCGAAATTTGCAGGAACAATATCCGTTACGGTTCCTTGATAGTCTTGTGTTGCATTGACAGTAAATGTTACGGGATATGGTGCTCGCGGATAAATACGAGTTGGAAAACTGGTTCGTTCGACGTCAAACGGTATATTTTCGTCAACTTTAAAATAGTCTTCAATTTCTCTTTTTTCTCCTTTTACTATCGCACTGACTTTCATTTGATAAATACCTGCTGTTGTTGTTGTATACTTTGCTTGGAAATCTGCTTCGTTGGTAACGGTGATCGGACCACATTTGCCACTATCTGCAATTGTTTTGTCCGCAAGAGAAAAATTTGTTGCATTTCGTTGTGGATCTGTAATAGTCATTGTCACAGCATCAACATGATTGAATCCTGCCAGACATTGGGTTTCGCCTTTATCATTTAACACACCGATACCGATTTTTGCTGCTTCTCCTGGTTTGTATAGTGATTTATTGGTATTGACAGCGATAACTCCCCAAGTAAAATCTTGTTCGACAGTAACCACTCCTTCCAGTGTTCGGAGTTGAAGACTCAATTTATATTTTCCTGGTTTGAAATTCGGGATGTCTTGGGGGTGAATGATCAGTTGGTGTTTTTCTTCATTAATACGTATTTCTGCATCGGGTTTTTCAGCGGCATACGACTCATGCACAATTGTTGCCTGAACGAAATTTTTTAGTTGCTCTTTTGATGTCGTCAATAATCTGTTAAATTTTTGCGCTGTAATATCCAAAGTAAATTCTGGTAATTTATTTGCCGCGACACTTACTGCTTTGTTGGTTTGATTCGTATCAAGGGAAATGTGATCAATTTGTCTTTGCGTTTGGTGAGATATTTGGGTTCTGACAATTGCTGTTTGAGAAGAAATAAACCAAAGTCCTCCAATAAGTACGAGAACAAATATGACACAGCTTATAACAACTTTTTTCATCAGAGAGCGGTAAATCTATTATAGCAAATGCAGCTGTGTTACTAATTAACAATCCACCAATTAACTTTCAGGTCTTCTGGTTGTGGGTCTAATATCTTGATGATAAAGGTGTTGGTGCTCGTTCTTTTGGTTGAGATTGCAACGGGTATATCATCAGGTGTTGCAAAGATTCGTGAATTGGTGGTCAATGCGCTCGTTGTCGCTGTTATTTGTGTATCTCCAGCGGGGATTGTTATTTGTCCAAGTGATGCAGACAGGACGTTTGATGTATCGATAGCAATTTTTTTGGCAGTAATCGTACCGTTTACTTTCATATTGCCGCTGGTATCAATCGTAATTTTGCCGTTTAAGATATCAATGCCGCCAACACCTTGGTCTTGCAATTTAAGATCACCGATGGTATTGATACTTGCATTACCTGTCTGATCCAAACCGTTGATCGTCATAACACCGGCAGTAATGTTTCCGGTAATACCCAGATCATGTAGTGTTGTTCTTCCAAGGACATTAAGTGTTCCGGAAACGGTTGCTGTATTGACATCTAATGTATCAAGTCCAAGTTCTCCAGCTGAGCTGGCAGTAAATCCTGCAAAAGTTTGTAGAAGATTGAGTGTTGCTTCTTGCGTTGCAACTCGATCTTGCAACTGTTTCATTTCTGTCTCAATGCTCACCACTCGATTACTTAGTTGTCCTGCTGTTGATGCGCTACCGCTAAAGAGATCATTCATGTTTTGTCCTCCAATTGTAAGCTGTTGGACGTCAAGACTGCCTGCGTTGACTTTGGCAGCGACGATATTTGAAAAGACACCTGCTCGTGTGATATCTTCGCCCTGTGCATTCTTCAAAACATAGTTGCTGTTGCCATTATCAAAGATATTGAAGTTACCAGTGCTGGTGATATACACATCTGGGTCATACCATGTTCTGTTGATATATGCTTGGACTTCACCGATAGCATTTGGATCAGCAGTAACATATGAGCTGATTGCTCGTCCTATGATTTCTCCTGCTGCTGTTGCTTTCATTGCGACACCTGGTAATGGAGAAGCTGCAAGCGCATCACCATTTTTAATCGTACCATTCATCGTTGAAACGTTGATTGGTAGCTGTCCCATAAGTCCGATGATGACGTAATTGGCATCACCTTCATGATCATTTCCGACGACGATTGATCGGTCTGAAACGACACCAACAATGTTATTCACGGTGGAGGTGCACGCAGTTACGCCGCCATTTTCTCCAAGACACATCAGTTCACCAGGTTGGGTTTGCTCCTCTGCATCTTCTTTTCTGAAGTATTCAGCATAGTCCGCGCCACCCGCCGTGTAGGAAAGATTATTTGAAGCACTTCCTTGGAATTTTCCGACCACCAATCCAGATCCTGTCATGAATTGCAGGAATCGATTACCGGTTCCTGGAGCCGTCGTGTCTCCTGGTTGTCCCATCTTAATAGCCAGACCTATAGAGCAGCCAACTGTTGGACTACATGTAGTAGCAGCACCCAGTTTGGCAGTATTCTCAATCATGGCAGATGCGGTAGCTGGGGCATAATCACTAACGTAGAATTTGTAGGGAGCAAGTGCTGCTGATTGTGTGCCGATGTTGACGTTACCATTTTGTTTGATAACAAATCTATTTCTTCCTGAAGTCGATGCCGTAAAGAGATCGCCGTTGCCAGTATTGTCGACAACCAGAGAAGCGAAATTGGTATTTGCTGATATTGAAGCGGCAGGCGTTGTTGCTGAATTACCTCGAATATCAAGTGCTGCAAGCGGGGAGGTGGTACCAACGCCTACGCCTCCGTTTAGATAGATATTGGTAGCACTGAGGTTAAGAACACCTGCCGTATCATTATCTATCGTGGCACTATTTTGCAATCGTAAATCAGTCGTTACGTCTGTTGTCGCAATATTTATGCCGTTCGTAATGGAACCGGCAGTACCTGCGGTAGAAGTAATTCTTAAAGCATCTTTAACCGCACCTGATGAATTCTCGGCATTACTCAAACATAAGAGACATTGAACAAAATTGCTCGTAATAGACGTAGTAGTTGCTGCAAGATTAATCTCTTGTCCAAAGAGGTTGATGTCATTTTTGTTTGTGTTGAGTGTGATTCTTTGTCCAAACAAATTAGCAGCAGTTGGTGCATTGGATGTTGCGGTGTAATTAATAGTGTATCCAACGTTATTACTTGTCGCAGAACTGACGCTCAAATTGAGGACACCTGAAGTTTGTGAATTTAAGGTGCTCGGATTGGTGTCTGCATCTATTTTAATCTGTTGTCCGGCAGGCTGTGTCCAGGTAGTTCCTCCAGAAGAAGTTAATTGAAAGAAAGGCGTACCATTTTTATTGACGTTGAATCCACCTGTACCTCCGCTCACATTTAAGTTAACATCAATTTGGCTAGCACCACTTGGTTCAATGGTAATGTTTCCTGTACCACTTCCGATAATCGTTGTACCAGCAGGAGCTTGCAGTTGTACATCGCCATTTGAGAGAGCAGCAAGGGTTGGATCAGCGACGTTCCCTGAGGAGAAAAGGGTCAAAATACCATTCTGGGCACTGTCTTTACCCAGCTTGAGGTCTGTTTGCGTTGCTGAAGTATCAATCAATTGCAGTAAGTTATTGGCACCATCGCTAAAGGTGAAGTTGCCACCGTTAGCAAACGTAAGCGTTGGGTTATTAAAATTAAAGGTCAGGTTGCCAAGTGTATTTACTTGGAAAAGATCACCGTTACCAACCGTGAGAAGGGCAGTAGGGGTTGTATCTCCAATGCCAACATTGCCACCATTGCTAATAACAAATCTCGTCTGACCGGAGTTGGATGCTGCCAAGATATCGCCTGAGGCAGTTTGGTTCAAAACAAATGCTGCGTTCCCTCCAACACCACCAGAGACAGAGAGTGGTGCCGATGTGGTTGCTGTTGGACCAACGCTCAAGGTATTTTGGATCACGCCACTGCCTGTGGAATTGAATCTCGTTGCAAAAGCAGTATTTGCTGTTGGCACTGATCCGGCTGTTCCCGCTGAACCAGTATCAAGATACGAGATGCTGCTTGTCGTGAAGTAGGTATTTTCTCCGTTTGCACTTGTTCCACGGTAGACTCGGTAGGATGTCGCACCAGATACCGCTGTCCATTTGACCGTGATGGTGCTGCCAGCTCCGACAGCTTGAGAATTTTCCGGACTTGGTGTTGTCTCATTGCCTTGGAGATCAACAGCGGTCACTTTGTAGTAATAGGTACCATTAAGCGATCCGCCGCCGCCGGTGGTAAAGGTGAGCGCTCCAGGAGCTGACAGGTTGTTCCCATAATTTCCGCCAGCGCCAACGACTAATAATTCAGATGGGGAGGAAGTGCCAATACCGACATTGCCGGCAGCTGCAAGTAATGCGTAGTTGTTGGTGCCACCACTTGCAGAGAAGTAGCCTGCGGTGTTGGTGGTCGCATTTGTTGCTGAGAAGTAACCAGCATAGTTGGTGGAAGTGGTTCCTGAATTGGTTACTTGCGAACGAATACCATAGGCAGTGTGCGAGGCGTTCGCATTAGCTCCTGATCGGGATACATCCAACAGATAAGAATTTGCGCCTGCGCCACCTGCTGTTGATGAGGAGTTGAGATTCAGGAGTTTTCCTGTCGTGAGTGTTCCCGAGGTGAGATACATTGCATCGCCTGAGGTAAGTGATTGGGCATTGAAGTAATAGGCAGCATTTGCGCCCGTGGTGGTGGTATTTGATGAGGTGAAGGATTGGGTTGCGTTCGCACCGGTTGTTACGCTTACGGATGAACCGGAAGAAGCATTACCAATTGCTGTATTCCCCGAAGACGTGTTGATATTAACTGGTGCGCCGTTAAGATTGACAGCGCCACCTGAGGTAATAGTGGCAGAGGTGAGACCGGTTGCATTGATTGATCCGGAAGTTGGAGCAAAGGTTAACGCACCAGTTGTGAGCGTAAATCCGTTAGAAGCGGTTAAGGTTTGCGTCGAAGTAAACGCACCAGTATTCGTTGTTGTCATACCGGATCGTCCAAGAGTTAAGCTGTTGGTGTTAGTGTTTGTCCCGATGTTGACCGAACCATTTGTCGTTCCGGTTCCAGCATCAACATAGACAGATCCACCCGTTGATGATCCGGCTGAGGTATTGGCTCCGAGTAAGGAGAGGTTGCCGCCAGTTGCCGCTGAAACTGAATCTGCTCCTTTGAAGGTCAAGTTGGTTCCGCCCGTAATGGTGGTAATATCCGCAGCAGTTCCGCCATTGACTGCAAGGATACCATTCTCATTGACGGTTAATTTGTTGGCGCCCCCTGATTGAATAACCAAAGAAGTGTTGGTGGCAGCATTGTTGTCATTGATGACAAAAGCGTTCGCAGTACCCGCATTGGTGAGGGTGAAGGAAGTTGGTGTACCCAAACCACCGGCTAAGGTAAAGGCGATGTCTCGTCCTGTTGTTGTCGTGATGGTATTGCCAAGACCATAGGCAGCTTGCAATCCATCACAGGTCACTAAGATATTTGCGCTATCAGTACAAATAGTATGCGTTCCGGTTCCTGAGGTAATCCCACTCAAGGTGATGGTGCCGCTTGAGGTAATGCCTGTTGCACCAGAGATCGTACCGGCACTGGTGATACCGCCGGCATTATTGTTGAGTCCGCCATTGATGGATGCGCCGCCGCTTACCGTTAAACCACCAGAGGAAATGTTGGTCGCACCGGCGATGGTTTGCCCGACAGTGAAGTTATTATTTTGACCTTTGTAGGCAACGTTGGTCAACGTTCCAGTCGTATTAATACTTGTTCCATTCAATTGGAGAGCACTTGTTGCATTAATCGTTGCAACAGCAAGGGTTGCTGACGCGCCATTGTCAGTCAGGGTCAGAAGCGTGTTTGGTGTGCTTTCGGCATCTTGAAGCGTAAGGGTGGCATTGTTACCCAGAGTTCCCAGCGTGATTGTTGGGATAGTGCTTGAGAGCGTCAATGGTGTTGTACTTGAAAGGGTAACAAGACCGGAGGCAGCAATGGTTGTTGCACCAGCAATTGCTCCGGTTGCGGTAATACCGCCAGCGTTGTTGGCAATACCGCCGGTAATATTTGCTCCAGCACTGACGCTAAGTCCACCGGCGATGGTTTGCCCGACAGTGAAGTTATTATTTTGACCTTTGTAGGCAACGTTGGTCAGTGTTCCCGTTGTGTTGATGCTCGTGCCATTAAGTTGAATCGCAGACGTCGCATTGAGTGTTGCAACACTGAGTGTTCCATCTGTTCCATTGTCAGTTAAGGTGAGGAGCGTATTTGGTGTTCCGGCAGTGTCTTTAACCGTGAGGGTTGCATTTGAATCAGATGCACCGAGTGTCAGGGAAGGAGTGGTACTAGAAAGGGTGAGCGGTGTGCCACTTGAGAGAGCGACGTTGCCGGATGCAGCAATGGTGGTTGCGCCAGCAATTGCTCCGGTATTAGAGATGCCACCGGCATTATTACTCAGACCGCCCGTAACGCTTAACCCACCGGAAGAGATGCTGGTTGCACCGGCAATGGTTTGCCCGACAGTGAAGTTATTGTTTTGACCTTTGTAGGCAACATTGGTCAATGTCCCAGTCGTATTGATACTTGTGCCATTGAGTTGCAAGCTACTTGTGGCATTGATGGTACCAGTTACGGACAAGTTACCAGTGCTACCAGCGTCAGTTAAGGTTGCTAGGGTATTACTGTCTCCATCTGCAATGGTGAGTGCGCCATTAACGCCAGCGCTACCAAGGGTAAGTAGTGGAGCGTTGTTGGTAAGCGTGAGAGGAGATGCACCAGACAAGGTG
>OBEQ012681179.1_pt1 | contig 12791 bp, 22 predicted proteins | sample 1670901 | NCBI WGS metagenome assembly OBEQ01 (sample SAMEA104232315, study PRJEB22302) | groundwater metagenome | biome: forest; feature: aquifer; material: groundwater | place: USA | collected 2011-08-07 | depth 5.4 m
CGAACAAAACAATCGACTCCTTACAACACCTCGATCTACCAGCCGGAGTCGGCATCGAGATTAAAATGTAATAAATACATGTTATACAAAGCTTGCCAGGCTAACAAAAATGCTAAATCAAATTTACGCCATCAAACAACGCATGAGCCAGGAATTCCTGGGTGGCAAGCGCGTGCCCGTAACCTCTCTTCTCGTTCCGCAGCATCAGGTTGTTGGTGAGAAAACGGACGATAAAGACGGCTATCGTTCCCTTATTCTTGCCCTTGGTCAAGCCAAAAAAATGACTACCAAGAAGTCCCTCTTGGGTTTTCTCAAGGGTAAAGATTTAAACTTCACCCCGGTAAGAATCAAAGAAATCAAGCTTGAAAATGACGATACCGCCCCCGAAGGGGCCCTTTCAGGGGTCGGCTTGCTCGAGATCGAAAAGATTGTCACCCCCAACTCCATCGTCACCGTCATGGCTAAATCCAAAGGCAAAGGCTTCGCCGGTGTTATGAAACGTTGGAACTTCAAAGGTGGACCCCGCACCCACGGTCAATCTGACCGTATGCGTGCCCCAGGTTCCATTGGTCGTGGTACTACCCCAGGCCGTATTCTTCCCGGCAAACACATGCCAGGCCGTATGGGTGGAGAAAACATTAGTGTCAGAAATATGTCCGTCATCAGCTACGATCCCGCCACTGGAATTCTCAAGGTCAAGGGTACCGTTCCTGGTTCCTTCAATGGTCTCGTTACTGTCAAAGTTACCAAACCCGCATAGTCCATGGCTACAAAAACAGTGAAAGCTCCAGTCAAAAAAACTCCCGCTTCTTCCGTTCTTGATCCCCGCGTCTTTAATTACCCAGTTTCTCCGGCCCTTCTTACTCAGGTAATTCACATCTATCGCGACAACAGCCATCAGAATACCAGCAAGGTCAAGACCCGTGGCGAGCTGACCAGAACTACCAAGAAGATGTACGCCCAAAAGGGAACCGGCAACGCCCGTCACGGTAGCAAAATGGCGCCAATCTTCGTCGGCGGCGGCGTCGCTTTTGGTCCCACCGGCGTCAAACCAGGAAACCTGAAGATCAACCGCAAGATGAGAGCCGCCGCCCTGGCTGGTATCCTCTCGCTTTATGCCAAAGACAAAGCTGTCGAACTAATTTCTGCCCCAAAAACCCAAAGGCCAGAACTCAAATCAGTCAAGGCCCTCCTCGCCAAACCCGACACCCTCCTTGTCTACTCCAAAGAGACCCCCGCTTTTATCTCCTCTGTCAGAAATTTGAGTAACATCTCCCTCATTGAGGCTGGTAAACTCAACGCCTACACCGTTGCCAGCAGCCACCACATTGCTCTCACCCCATCAGCCCACGAAGCAATTGTCGCTCGCGTCATTCCTTTACTCAAAACAAAAAATATCAAATCTTAATATGATTACCAAACCAGTTTTTACCGAGAAAAGTTACGCCGCCACCGCCCTTGATAAATTCACCTTCAAGGTCGACCGTCACGCCACCAAGACTCAAATCAAGAAAGAGATTGAGAAGCTTTATGGCGTCAACGTCATCGCCATCAATACCGCCAGCATCAAGAGCCGGATTACCCGTTCCGGCCGCACCGGCAAAAAAGTCACTGAAAAAGGTTTCAAGAAAGCCATCTTAAAGCTCAAATCAGGTCAAAAAATTAAACTCTTTAACTCATAAAGAATATGAAACCACTCCTAATTATCAATGAAAAATCGTCAGGCAGGAACTTTTCTGGTAAAATAACCGTTCGTGGCCAGGGCGGCCGTCAGAAACGTTACCTCCGTCTCATCGATTGGAAGCGAAATGTTCTCGATATGCCCGCTCGCGTGGCCGCTATCGAGTATGATCCGAATAGGACCACCGATATCGCTCTTTTAGTCTATCCAAACGGCGTCAAGAATTACATCTTGGCCCCCCACGGTATCAAGGTTGGTGACAAGATTGTCGCCAGCACCAAGGCCACTGTTGAGATGCTTCCCGGCAACGCCACTCTCCTAAAGTACATGCCCATCGGAACTCCGATCCACAATCTCGAACTCACTCCCGGCAAAGGAGCCCAAGTTGTCAGAAGTGCCGGCAACGCCGCCTTCGTTCAGAGTAAAGATGGCGACAAAGTCATCGTCAAGCTTCCTTCCGGCCAAACTCGTGTTTTCGATGGGCAAACCAAAGCCACCATCGGCGCCCTCGGCAACGAGCATCACAAAGAAGAAAACCTCGGCAAGGCTGGTCGCTCCCGCCACCTGGGACGTCGTCCACAGGTTCGTGGTGTCGCTCAGAATCCTCGAAGCCACCCACACGGTGGTGGAGAAGGCCGTTCCGGTATCGGCATGAAATCACCCAAATCTCCCTGGGGCAAGCGTACTTTGGGTAAAAAGACTAGAAAACCACATAAATACAGTGACAAACACATTATTAAAGCCAACATTCGCTAACTAATATGGCACGAAGCGCCAAAAAAGGACCATACGTCGACGAGAAACTCATGATCAAAGTGAGTAAGCAAAAAGCCATCGGCAAAAAAGAGCCTATCAAAACTTGGGCTCGCGCCAGTCAGATCCCTCCAGAATTTGTTGGCTATACCTTCCTCGTTCACAACGGTAAGGTCCACAAAGAAGTCTTCGTTAGTGAAAATATGGTCGGCCATCGTTTGGGAGAATTTTCTCCCACCAGAACCTTCCGTGGTCACGGCAAGATGACTAAACGCGTATTAACCAAAACCTAAATCATGATCATCACCGCCAAAGCCAGTCATATCAGTCACTCACCCAGAAAGGTCAATCTCGTGGTCAAGTCTATCGTTGGTCTTCCCGCCGCCAAAGCCCTTGAAAAGCTTAACTTCACCTTCAAACGTGCCAGCAACCCAGTTTCTAGAGTTTTGAAGCAGGCCATTGCCAACGCCACCAACAACCTCAAGCTCGAGGCTGGGACTTTATTTGTTGACACTGCCTTCGCCACCAAAGGTCGAACCCTCAAACGCTCTATGATTGGCGGCAGAAGTCGTACCAAGCCTTACGAAAGAACCGCCAGTCATTTGACCATCAACCTTAGAACTGTTGCCCCTAAATCAAAAAATAAATAAACATGGGACAAAAAATTAATCCCACCGGCTTTAGAACAGGCGTCATCTTCCCCACGAAGTCTGTCTGGTTTTCGTCTTTCAAAGATTACAGTAAGAATGTTCTCGAAGAATTCAGAATCAGAAAGTTCCTCACCAAGAAACTCGCCCTTGCTGGTCTCACCAAGGTTGAGATCAAGCGCTCCATCAACACGATAGACATTTTTCTCCACGTTAGTCGTCCCGGTGTTGTCATCGGCCGTGGTGGCTCTGGACTCGATCAACTCAAGAAAGAACTTACCGTCCTGATTCTCGGTGAGCGCGCTCCGAAGGCAAAGATCAATCTTGTCAAGATCAACCTCCACCCAATTGAAGTGGCCCAACCCGAAATTTCTGCCCCCCTCGTCGCTGAGCGACTTGCCAATCAGCTCGAACACCGTTACCCCACCCGTCGTGCCGTCACCCAAGCCATTGAAAAAGTTATGGCCGCCGGTGCCAAGGGAATCAAGATTACTCTTGCCGGACGTATTAATGGCGCCGAAATCAGCCGCCGCGAGAAATACAAACAGGGCCAGATCCCCACTCAGACTCTTCGCGCCAACATCGACTACTGCGAACGCCCCGCTCTTACCCGTTCTGGTTACGTCGGCATCAAGGTCTGGATTTATACCGGCGAAGTTATCGCCTAATTATCTAAAAAGCTAATCAATTAAACATGTTGCAACCAGCTCGCCGCAAACACCGCAAAGAATTCAGAGGCACCATGACTGGCGTCGCCAGTCGGGGTAATAGTATTGCCTTCGGTGAATATGGTCTGAAAGCCATGGAATGTGGTTGGGTCTCAGCGGCCCAGATCGAGTCCGCTCGCCGTACCATCACTCATCACACCAAGCGTCTCGGTCGTCTTTATCTTCGTGTTTTCCCCCACAAACCTGTTACGAAGAAAGCTGCCGGCGCTCGTATGGGTTCCGGAAAAGCTGATATTCACGGCTACGTTGCCGTCATCCGCCCCGGCACCATCATGTTCGAGCTCTCAGGCGTCTCACCAGAAATGGCCAAAGAAGCGATGCGCCTCGCCGCTCACAAATTAAGTGTCATTACCAAATTTATTGTCAAAGAATAAAATGGCTGCCAAGAAAAATGGAACTACCAGTCTCTCAGAGTTGAAAGCGAAGATGCTTGGCATTAGATTGGCAATCAAGGCTCACCAGGAGAAAAATACCAACGCCCACAAAACTCTTCGGAAACAAATTGCCCAACTATTAACTAAAGGTAATAAACTATGAAAAAAACACTAACAGGCATCGTCAAGAGTGATAAAATGACCGGCACTGCTGCCGTTACCGTCACTTCCGTCAAGACCCACCCTCTTTATCTGAAGAAAACCAAATGGACCAAATCCTTCCTAGCTGATAATCCAATCAAAGCCAAAGAGGGCGATACGGTCGTGATGGAATCGGTGAGACCCATCAGCAAAAAGAAATCATGGAAAATAATTAGTATTAAAAAATGATTCAGATCAGATCCATCTTAAATCTAGCAGATAACTCCGGCGCCAGATCCCTTCGGGTCATCTTAGTCCACGGTGGTTCCCGCCGCAGATTTGGCTACGTCGGTGACGTCGTTTCCGCCGCTGTCATCACCGCCGAACCAAACGGTACCGTCAAAGACAAACAGGTCGTCAAGGCCGTCATTGTCAGAACCCACAAGGAGACCCGCCGCGATGATGGTACCTACATCCGCTTTGACGATAACGCCGCTGTCATTATTGATTCCATCGCTGGCAAAAACCCAGTCGGTACTCGTATCTTCGGCCCCGTTGCTCGTGAGGTCAAAGACGCCGGCTTCGCCAAAATTGCTTCATTAGCACCAGAAGTACTCTAAAGATTATGTTCAAATTCAAAGTTAATGACACCGTCAAAATCACTGCTGGCAAAGACAAAAACCAAACCGGTAAGGTCGTCAAAGTTCTTCCCGAACTCGACAAAGTCGTCGTCGAAGGCAAAAACACCTACAAGAAACACATCAAAAAGCAAGGTGAGAAGGCTGGCTCGATTGCCACTCTCAGCCGCCCACTTTCAGTCGCCTCCATCGCCTTGGTCTGCCCCAACTGTCACAAAGCCACCCGCGTTCACTTTGACAGCAGTAAAGACCCAAAGGTCAGAGTCTGCGCCAAATGTGGTCAAGCAATTAGCGTCACCAAATAATATATGACCCAAACACTTAAACAACTCTATCTCGAAAAAATTAGGGAGCAGCTCAAGGCCGAACTGAAGCTTGGAAACGTCAACGCCGTCCCCAAACTCGTCAAAATCACGATCAACTCCAGTTCTCGTGACTTCAAGACCGACAAAGAGTTTTTAGCCAAAACCAAGACTTGGCTAAGTACCGTTACGGGTCAGATGCCTGTCGAGACCAAATCGAAGCAATCTATCGCCAGTTTCAATCTGCGCGCTGGTGATGTCGTTGGTCTAAAGACCACCCTTCGTGGTGATCGCGCCTATGATTTTTTCCAAAAGTTGATCAACATTATTCTTCCCCGCTTTCGCGATTTTCAAGGCATCAGTAGGACCAGCTTCGACAAGGCCGGCAACTACACCCTCGGTTTGAAGGAGCAAATTGTCTTCCCTGAGGTCGAATATGATAAAATTGGCAGGATTCAAGGCCTAGAAATCACTATTACCACCACAGCGAGAGGTCGCGACAGCGCCTTTGCCTACCTAAAGGCAATGGGTATGCCGTTTACAAAAGACTAACCTATGGCAAAACTAAGCAAAATCGTCAAAGCTGAAAAGCTGAAGAACCACCCCACTAAGGCACACAATCGTTGCCAAATCTGTGGCCGTTCTCGAGGCTATATTCGCATTTTCGGACTTTGCCGTCTTTGTTTTAGAAAATTAGCCCACAAAGGCGAGTTACCAGGAGTTTACAAAGATTCAAAATAATCCCATGGACCCAATCGCAGATTTTCTTACCGCCATCAGAAACGGCTATCTTGCCAAGAAGGAGACCGTCTCGGTTTCCAAATCAAAAATGAGATCGGCTTTGTCTGACATTCTTGTCAAACGGGGCTTTCTCAAAAACGCCAAAGAGGCCGGTGGCGAAATTACTCTCACCCTTCATTATCTCCCCGACGGTCAACCAGTCTTAACCACCATCAAACGCATCAGTAAGCCTGGTGTCAGACGTTACAGCACCGCCGATTCGATCCCATCCGCTCTTTCAGGAGCCGGTGTCACCATCCTGTCTACTCCCGCTGGTCTTTTGACTGACAAAGAAGCCCGTGCCAAACGCCTCGGGGGCGAAATTATCTGTCAGCTTTGGTAAACCCATGAGTCGCATTGGCAGTAAACCCATCATCTTACCCGAATCCGTCAAAGTCGAAATCAAAGACGGCAAGATTAATTTTGCTGGCCCCAAAGGCAATCTGGTCGTTGTTCTTCCAGAGAAAATCACCGCTGAAGTTGAAGGTAACCACCTCAAGGTTAACCGCCACGGCGAGGATAAATTTGCCCGTGCCTATCACGGTCTTGGTCGTTCTCTGGCCAATAACGCCGTCCTCGGAGTTAGCCACGGTTTCACCAAAGAACTCGAGCTTGTCGGTACTGGTTACCGCGTCGTCGCCTCGGGTGGCAATCTCGTCTTTTCGCTCGGCTTCAGCCACCCCATCACTTTCAACGCCGTCCCCGGTGTCACCTTTGCCATTGAGGGTAACAACAAAGTCAAAATCACGGGCATCGACAAACAGCTCGTCGGTCAGGTCGCCGCCAACATTAGAAAACTGCGTGAACCGGAACCATACAAGGGCAAAGGCATTCGCTACACCGATGAAGTTGTCAGACACAAAGCTGGCAAAGCTGCCGCCAAGGGGGCTACCTAAAAATATATGAAAAACATCCAGTCAGACACCAGACAAGCCAAACGTGCCCTCCGAGTTAGCAGTCGTATTCTCGATCGAAGCGATCTTCCTCGCCTAGTCATCAAGCGAAGCAACCAGCATCTTCACACCCAGATCATCGATCGGTCTGGCAAGGTTCTTGCCGCTTTTAGTTCTACTGCGATAAAAGACACCAAAATCACCAAAACAGAGATGGCCAAACAGGTTGGTGTAAAATTAGCGCAACTCGCCCAGAAGGCAAACTTAAAGGCCGCCGTTCTTGACCGTGGCGAATACCGTTTTCACGGCAGGCTCAAAGCACTCGCTGAGTCACTAAACGCCAACGGCGTTAAAATCTAATCTTAATTCATAAATCATAACGAACAAATAAAATGGCAATGAGAGGTAACAACCGCGGTAATAACCGCCCCACCGATCCAAATAGCTACGAGCAGGTCATTCAAATCAAGCGCGTCAGCAAGAAAACCAAAGGAGGTTCCTTGGTTAGCTTTGCCGCCCTCGTTGTCACCGGTGACAAGAAGGGTCAGGTCGGCCTAGGTCTTGGCAAGGCCCCAAACGTTGCTGATGCCATCAAGAAGGCCGTCCGCCTCGCCAACCGCAATCTCGTCAAGATTCCTGTCGTCAAAGGCACAATTCCTTACCAGATGAAAGAGAAATACGGCGCCGCCCACATCATCCTCAAACCCGCCCCCAGTGGTACTGGCATCATCGCTGGTGGTTCTATTCGTGCCATCGTTGAAGCCGCTGGCATCACTGACATCGTCAGCAAGATTCTTGGCACCAACAACAAGCTTTCTAACTCCTACGCCACCTTCAAAGCCCTCAAATCCGTCGATGTTCTTAGTCAGAAGCACGAATACTTAAAGAAATACCAAGCCGAGAACAAATAATATGTTTTTAACTAACTTAACTAAGATCAACACTCGTCCCGGCAAACGCCTTGGCCGTGGCTATGGCTCCGGCAAAGGTGGCCACACCGCTGGCCGTGGTCAAAAAGGTCAAAAGACCCGGGGATCCATCCCGGTTTGGTTCGAAGGTGGTCAGCTTCCCTTGATTCGTCGCACTCCTTTCATCCGGGGCAAGCGCCGTTTCCAGTCCCTCAAGGGGGAGACAATCATCATCACCTTGAACACCCTAAACAAATTCAAGGCCAATGAAACCGTTGATACCCAGTCCGCCCTGTCTACCCTGAAACTTCACCCCGCTCGTGTCGCCAAACAGGGGCTCAAGATCGTCGCCACCGGCAAACTGGAAAAGGCTCTCAAAGTCAGTCTTCCTGTTTCTGCCGCGGCCGCCCGCGCTATCGAAAAGGCTGGAGGCTCCGTTGTCACTGCTTAAGCATCTTGCTAAGATGGTGAAGTGGCCGACGTCAAGCAATTTCACAAAAAACTGATCGATAAATACGGTGAACTAGAAGTTTGGGAAGTCGATGGTGAAAAAATTCGGGAGAAACTGGATATCGAATTCCCAAACTTCGCCATGTGGCCAGACTTCGACTATATCCCGAAAAACGAACTCTGGCTGGACGTCGAAAAAGACCCTGACGAAAGGCAATTTTTCATTGACCACATGCTATCTCAATGGGTCGTCCTCAAATCAGGCAAGGATAACGCCGAAGCGGTCAACAAAGCTTACCGCGTCGAACATTCCGAACGGCGCAAAACGGGGGACAAGGACCACGTTTTCGATAGTCAGGGCCACCCCCATCCCAGTAAAGTTCACAAAAAATTATTGGGCAAAACCGACACCGGCCTTTCCATTTGGCTTATCGATGGCCGCCTAGTTCGCAGCGCTTTTTTTATGGACTTCATGGATGGGGGACACCACCTCATCTATCCTTGGGTTCCCGAGAAAGAAGTCTGGATTGACGACGATCTCGTCCCCAAAGAATATCCCTATGTCATTCTTCACGAACTCCACGAAAGAATGTTGATGGCCAAAGGCTGGTCCTATAACAAAGCCCACCCCGATAGCAGCAAAATTGAACTCTATTGCCACCACCACTCTCATCATCTGAAAGATGAGCTAGCCTGCCTGGGTTGGCATATCAAGTAGGCTATAATCAGCTCATGGAAAAATTCCTTAAATCCATCAAGGGACTCTTTGGTATAAAGGCCCTTCGGAAGAAATTTTTTATTACCCTTGGAATTTTTGCCATCTATCGCTTTATCGCCCATATTCCGGCACCTGGCATCAATCTCACCGCCCTAAGCCAAGTCTTCAAAAACAGCCAGCTCCTAACCCTCCTCGACGTTTTCTCAGGAGGTACTCTCGCGAATTTCTCGATCATGGCCTTAGGTCTGAACCCCTATATCAACGCCAGCATCATTATGCAAATGATGGGCATGGTTATTCCTTCTCTTGAGGCCCTCCAAAAGGAAGGCGAGTATGGCCGTGAGAAAATAGACCGCTACACCCGTCTTTTGACCGTTCCACTCTGTTTTGTCCAGGCCTTCACCGTCATCATCTTTTTGAAGCGTCAAAATCTCATTCTCGCCGCCGACCCGATTCATTTACTCAGCCTTGTCTTCACCGTTAGTGCCGGCACCATGCTTCTCATTTGGCTCGGTGATCTGCTCACCGAATATGGCCTCGGCAATGGCACTTCCCTGATCATCTTTGCAGGTATCATTGGCCGTCTGCCGGTGGCCCTCATCCAAACCGTGAGTACTCTCGATAGTAGTAGCCTCACCAACGCCATCGTCTTTACCGTCATGGCTTTCGGTGTCATTTATGCTGTTGTCAAAACCAGCGAAGCCGTCCGCCAGGTACCGATCCACTCTGCCCGTCGCGGCGCCGAGAGTTTTCTACCCCTTCGTCTTAACCAAGCCGGTGTCATCCCCATCATCTTCGCCGTTTCCTTCCTCCTCCTTCCAAACTTCGTCTCTCAGGCTTTCGCCGGCTCGACGAACCAAGTCCTGGCCACTGTTGCCAGAAACGTCAGCACTTTCCTCGCTCCTACCGGGATTTGGTACAACCTCATCTATTTCATTCTGGTCGTTGCCTTTACCTACTTCTATACCGCTGTCATTTTTAATCCCGAGAAAATTGCTGACGATCTAAAGAAATCTGGTAATTTCATTCCTGGTATTCGTCCCGGACCCTCCACCGTTGAGTATCTTTCCCACGTCCTGGTTCGTATTACCCTCGTTGGCGCCAGTTTCCTCGGTCTTATTGCCGTTCTTCCGAGTATTGTTTCAGCAGCGACAAAGATTACCAACCTCGCCGTCGGTGGCACCGGTCTGCTGATCGTTGTTTCCGTTATCCTCGAAACCCTAAAGTCGGTTGACTCTCAGCTTTACATGCACAATTACAACAAGTTTCTCGACTAATGAACCTCATCATTCTCGGCGCTCCCGGTAGCGGCAAAGGCACCCAGGCCGATCTTTTGGCCGAAAAATTTGGCCTCGTTCACTTGTCATCCGGCCAGCTCCTCAGGAAAGAAGCCGAAAGTGGTACTCCCAAAGGCAAACTTATTGCTAATCTCCTCGCCGAAGGCAAGCTGCTCCCTTTTGAAACCGTCCTCGAAGTTTTCGAACCCGCCTTTCTCTCCGCCAAAAGCGGCTTCATTCTCGACGGCACCCCTCGAGATCTTCATCAGTCTGAATATCTCGATTATTTTTTTAATGAAAACAAAGTCGAACTAAATAAAGTCATCTACCTTGATATCCCCACCGAAATCGGCGTTGAACGCATTATGAAGCGCGCCGGTATCGAACACCGCGCTGACGATAACTACGACAGCGTCAAAAAACGCATGGAAGTCTACCAAGCCAAAACCATGCCGGTCATCGACTATTACCAGAAAAAAGGCCTCCTTCTTAAAATCGACGGCACCCCCGACATTCAAACTATCTTCAAAAATATCGTCACCAAACTGACCGTCGCCTGAGCCAACTTCCATGTACCATAGCTTGACCCTTGAGTTCAATTAGAGTACATTCAACCCCAATCGAAGCCTAGTCTTCGTCTCTCGCACATACCAAACCGGAGGAACATGACATATCGAATTGCCCGGACAGCCTTACTGGGTCTCAGTATTGTGTCCCTCATCGGAGGCGGCATATTTTTTCCACCGATAGCGCCAGCGACAATCGTTCTGGTTATCATTTTTCTGACCATTACGGTTGTTCTAAACGTAGTCGATCAGTGATAGTACGAGAGAAGGCCGCCTAAGGCATTAGCCAAGGGCGGTTTTTTCATGCCCAAAGTCATGCGGGCTATAATCTACTTGTAATGAACACCCAAAAACAAAAATTAATGACCGAGGGCGGCGCCCGTCTCGGCAAAATCAAGCGCGAACTTCTTACCGCTGTCAAAGTCGGCGTTACCCCCATCGAAATCGATACCCTGGCGGATCAGCTCATTACCGGCTACGGCGACTACCCCTCCTTCAAGACAGTTCGCGGTTATCACCACGCCACCTGCATCAATATTAATGACGCGGTCGTCCACGGTATTCCTACCAGCGTTCCCTTCAAACCAGGTGATCTCGTCACCATCGACGTTGGTTTGGTTCACAAAGGCTGGCATCTGGATACCAGTACCACTACCCAAATTCCTCCTGCCCGCAATGCTACGCATAGCGTTGCAGGCGGGCCGACCAGTAACGAGATCAATAAATTTCTTCAGGTAGGTCGGGAGGCCGTCGAGTCCGCCATCAAACAAGCCCAACCGGGCAACTCCATCTACCAAGTCAGCGAAGCCATGCAAAAAATAGTCGAAAGCGCGGGCTACAATGTCATCCGCGACCTCACCGGTCACGGCGTCGGCAAGCACCTCCACGAAGAGCCCTCTATTCCCTGTTTTGCCGATCCTCGAAGCAAGAAAGATATTATCAAGCCGGGCATGTCCCTGGCCATCGAGGTCATGTATTCGATGGGCGATTATCATTTAAAGATTGGTAGCGACGGCTGGACCCTCTACACTACCGACGGTTCTCTCACTGGCATGTTCGAAGAATCTGTCTTTATCACCGAAACCGGGCCTCAGATTTTAACCAGTTGATTGTTTTTTCACGCAAAACATGTTCTACTTAATGTAGTATTAATTACATATGATTGTGGATCCAGAATCAGCGTATCGAAAATCTGTTGAGCAGGGTTTCAGCGATGCCTTACGAAGTCAGGCAGGGCCCGCCGAAAAAGCCAGAGCGGACCAAGAAGCCAGTAGGGCAGCTCAAGAAGCGAATTATGCTACCACCAAAGCTAATGTCGAAAAGGGCGTTATCGATGCCCTAGCAACCTCTGCCAAGTACCAATCAGAAATGCCGAAAATGCCTGCTCCGATTGAGGAAATTCCCTCGATGGGCTCCGATTCAGCCATGGAAGAGGGTTTTGACACCGCACCCACCGTTTCACCCGACCGAACCTACACCACCGAAGAAATCTCTGCCAAGCTCACACGCTTTGGCCCCGATAATGAAGCTACTTCCACAAAACCGTTTAACTACGACGATCTCATGGCGCTTTCCGACAAAGTTTTAGCTGAATATATGTTGGGTCTAAACGATGAGCAGTCAGAAGCCGTTATCAAAGGAATGACCGATGAACAATTTGTTGAGTATTCGACGAGAATGGAGGGACTATATTCCAACGGCTCACCCGCTTCTGCCCCAGAAGTCACTCCAGTAATACCTTCCCAAGAAGTTATTCCAGCGGAACCGCCAGCCCCCGATGTTACCCCTACTCCGGAGCCTATCGTAATCGAAAATATACCAGTCGTATCACCAATTGAACCACCAATCGAACCCACGCCTACCACCCCAGCTTCAACTTGGGAATCTGCTACGCTCCGACCAAACGTTCGTAACAGTCTTAATGTGTCCGCCGAA
>OBEQ012744077.1_pt1 | contig 12791 bp, 8 predicted proteins | sample 1670901 | NCBI WGS metagenome assembly OBEQ01 (sample SAMEA104232315, study PRJEB22302) | groundwater metagenome | biome: forest; feature: aquifer; material: groundwater | place: USA | collected 2011-08-07 | depth 5.4 m
CAATTGATTTAAAATTGTGCTAGTATAGTTCATAGAAAAACCCTTACGGGGATTTAAGTTGATAATTGGTTCGACGACTTAATTATCGCTTACCGTAAGGGTTTTTTCTATGGGGAGGGAAATTAAACCGGACAGTAGTGGAGCTTTTCAAGGGCTGTTGACATTATTTTATCTTTAGACTATAATAATGAAGCTTAGTTTGAGTTCTTTGAAAAACCAAGCACGCAACAAGCCGAAAGGAGGGCCTAAATTATGGCAAAAACTGCACTTGATAGGGCATCTAAAATCCCAGTATTTAACTGGTTTGTTACTCCAGATGAAGATCCTGATGTTGCAACCGAGGCTCCTACGCCAAAAAGTGGCAATGTAAGTTCACCAGTTCGACCTCAACCAGCGGCTAGCCCGCCACCTGCGGTACCTACATTCATCTCAAGCGTGATCAGTCCCAATGTCGACCCAGAAACAAGAGCGCAAATTCAGGCCATTGCCGACCATGCCGATCAGAAAAGTTTTAATAAACTCAAGGAGTTGGTTACCGGCATGTTAAGGGTATTTCCTGGCAACGAGAGCGCTGCCTATAAGGCTGCAATAGCTGCCGCTGAAACAAGCGGCTATTCCCAGCAGGAAGTCCTTCGCGGACTTGATGTCATTCTCAATGACCTTGATACGGCTGCAAATAAGTTCAAGGCGGCCGTACCGACAAAGATAGAGGCTAAGGTCAGCGAAAGAAAACAAAAAATTGCGTCTATCCGCCAACAGGCAGCCGGCAAGCAAAACAGAATTACAGCTATCCAGGGCCAAATTACTGCTGTCCAAGCAGAGGCCCAAAGGCAAGTCGCCGCTCTTCAAACAGAAGCTCAAGGGATCCGGGACGAAATGACTAAATTTACTCTAGCCGAACAGACTGAGAATGCAGCTATCGCTCAGGATGAACAGACCGTCAGAGAAGATGAAGCGAGAGTTGAAGCCGCAATGACTGCTGTAAGAGCTGTTTACGCTTGCGAGCGCCAAAAGATTCAGAGTTACGGAGGAGGAAACTAACATGAGCGAAAGCACACCGACACCCAACGACCTTGGGCTTCCGAAGCTTAAGGAGTTGATGGATAAAAACTTCTGGACTCGTCCGGAAGGAGCCTGGGGGAAAGGTATTCTATTACTTCTAGGCGTTGTCTTAGCGGCAGGAGTTGTGATTTCGGCACCTGCAATTCTGGCATATATTCTGGCAGTCCTTACGGTGACGACTTCAATTGTCTATCACGCTATTTTTCTAGCGGCAGTATACTTCGTCACTACCAATAAGATGCTCACTCGACTGGCAGGAATCGCATTCCGGTCATTCGTGAGAGGCATCGCCCAATGGTTCGTTGACATGAACCCTGTGGCTGTAGCCCGAGACTTGATTGCCCGTTCAAAGGAACGGCTAGAAAAAGCTAATGAGGCACTGAAGCGCTATAAAACTAAGATGGTTAATCTCATGCAGACCGTCAAAGTGTTCCAGAAAAAATTTGAGCAGCAACAAGCTGCCGCTCAGCAACTACTCCGCCAAGGTGAAAAAGATCTTGCTACTGGCAAGGCTGAAAGCGCCGAGCATACAAAACAGCGCATTGATAACCTGACTAAGGCTTATCAAAAAATGGAAATGGTCTGCAGGGTCCTTGATACGATGCTCAAAAAAGCAAAACTCAAGGTTACCCTGACCGAAGAGAATTTTGAAGACCAGATTACAGAATTTCTGGCGATGAAGGATGTTACAACGGCAACGGCCGAAGTAAAAGCCGCCGTTCAGGGAAGCGCCACTGACCAAGAACTGGCCGGTATGGCAGCTGCCAAGATGGCTCTAGACATCGCTAATGCGGTTGTTGAGATTGATGATCTCGTTTCAGTATCAAGCGAGTTGTTCTCAGATGTTGACTCCGAGCAGGCGGTCTTCAGTGAAAGAGCTATGGCCAAGATTGAGCAGTGGGAAAAGCAATCCCAAAGCAATGTCCTTGGACCGGGCGAGAAGCAGGCCATCATTGATCTTGCTCACGATCCTAATGAGACCTATGATACGACTACTGCCTCGCATGATCAGACCAATGTAAACAGCGGCCAGCAATTTGATGTCAATAAACTTTTCAGATAATAAACAACAGAGACAGCAACAGAGAAAAAGGAGACAGCGACCATGGCACAAGTTCAGGGAAAGCGGATCTTCGGGTTAGTTCTTGGTCTGGCGGTAATCGGCGCCTTGGGATTCAACTACGGATTGCAGCACAACTACATCCCGGGCTTCAAGACAGTAGCCTCATCGGTGCCCGAAAAGGCATCGCTGAAAGAATTCGATTCGGTCGCTCCGAAAGTGGCGACCAAGAGCGTTGCCACCGCTTCGAATACACCGGTTGTGCTTCCGTCAAACGCTACGACCAGCAAGGATTTGCCCCAGGTCCGATTCACATTCTGGGCCTGGAATGCCCACCTCAATCTTATTTATGCCAACGGCGGCGTTGATACCACCGAGGGCTCCTTGATGGAGAAGTACGGCGTCCGCGTTCACATGGAGCGCAACGACGAAACTGACCAACTTCGAGACCTACTCCTGGCCTGTGCGAAAGAGTTGGCTGATGGAGCAAAGGATTGCCAGAAAGGCATTCACTTCACATCATTGATGGGTGACCAGATGGGAGCACAGCTCGCCGCCTGGAATAAAACCTTCCGAAAGCTCGGCGACGACCTCACAATCGAGGAAATCGGAGCGACCGGACGCAGTGACGGAGAAGACGGTTGGCTGGTTCCACCGGAGGCCATGGCCGAACCCAAGACCGGACTGCGCGGACTCGTAGTCGCTGCCGCACCACGGGAAGGCGACCAAAACATCGTTTTCTATGCCGCTGCGCGATACGAGGTTCCTATCAATGTTGATATCAAGACATATGATCCTGAAGCGGTTAACTTCTGGGACGCCAAGTCCTATACCCACGCTTCGGAGCTATACAACACCAAAGTCTGCGAGAAGCGGGCTGAAGTGAAAAATGGAGTTCGTACTGGCAAAACAGTAAACGCCTGCGTCAATTCAGTAACAACCTGGACACCGGCTGATGTTACGGCCACAGTTGGATCGAAAGCACGAGGCGGGCTGGTCAAGATTTGGTCAACGCGCCAGAATTCGAGTCAGATGCCCGATGTTATTCTGGGCATCAAGCGATGGAATTCTCAACACCGCGATGTCGTCGACAAGATGCTCGCGGCCATCACCGAAGGTGGAGAGCAGGTTCGTGCAAGCACAACCGCTCTGATGAAGGGCGCTCAATTGAGTGCCACCGTCTATACATATGGCCAGAAGGACCCCGACAGCGACGAGAAGGATCCGAAGTTCTGGTACAAGTATTACCTCGGAAGCACCGAGATTGATGCTCAGGGAAATAAAGTTGAATTGGGCGGTTCGATGGCCTTTACTCTTGCCGACAATGTAAAATTCTTCGGCATTGGCGGAGGCACCGATTATAACCGCAATACCTACGAATTGTTCGGCGGATACATGCACAAGTACTATCCGACCGAAGTGCCGGTCCTTGAGCCTTACGCTCAGGTGATGAACAAGTCCTACCTTCAGGATGTGATCCGGATGCGCCAGGAAGCTTCGACTGCAAAGTCGACGGGCGTTGTCCGCGAATTCAAGGAAGGCGAGCGTATCAGCGAGCTCGGCCTTCATGAAAACTGGAAAATTGAATTCCAGACCGGCCAATATACATTTGCCCCCAGCGCCCAGGCAAAGCTCGACGAGCTCTACAGAGTTCTTCAGGCGGCGCCTAACGCTCTGGTCGAAATTCACGGCCATACTGACAATGTCGGCGGCGAGTCAGTGAACTGGCCGCTGTCTGATAAGCGTGCCAGGGCAGTACTGGCCGCTCTTCGCGAGCGTGATCAGAATGCATTCCCCGACAGGCGGGTGCGGACAATTGCCCACGGACAAAACGATCCGCTTCCCGATGTTGATCCCAACAGTCCTCAAGGCCGTGCCAAGAACCGGCGCGTCGAAGTGGTGCTTGGTAAGTAATTAGTTCTTTTTATATTTTTGCCCGACCCTCCCGCTCAAAATGAGCGAGGATGGGTCGGGCCATTCTCTTAGTCATTTTACTCAAAGATGCTTAAGAGAATGTCTGCTGATACGCAGGCATCCGAGATCGTTGAAAACCTAGTCAGTCAAACCAGAAGAAGCCGGGAGGCATAATGACGACTGCGGCGGTAACGACAGAAACGACAAAAGTGCAAAAAAATAAAACCGCGTCAGGCGGCATTTTGCAAATTGTAAAAGATCTTTTCACGCCATTCAAGGAAGTAGCTAGTAATATTTTATGGTTGGCGATTGCCTTTCAGTTGACCGTAACAGTTTTCGCCTGGTGGTACAATTCCGGAAGACTTCTGCCCTCTCCGCTTGAAGTACTTAATGCTTTTCTGCGGATATGGAGCGGGGGATTCGCTCAGGACTTGTGGTCCAGCTTTATCCTAAATATCCAGGCGCTAGCTTTATCTACCGCTATTTCCCTGGGTTTGTCTTATTTGACTGCCATACCATTCTTCAAGCCAGTCGTGGCTATGCTATCAAAACTTAGGTTTTGGGGTTTGGTCGGCATAAGCGTGGCCTTCACGGTAACCTTCGGGGGCGGACATTATCTCAAGGTGGCCCTTCTCGTGTTCGGTATGTCAGTGTTTTACATTACAAGTATGTCAGATATCATCCGCAACATCTCAAAAGAGGAGCTGGATCATCTTCGAACATTGAGAATGGGTGAATGGCAGGTCTGGTGGGAAGGCGTTGTCCTCGATACTATAGCCGATGCCATTGTCGTAATGCGTCAAAATGCGGCTATCGGATGGATGATGTTAACCATGGTTGAAGGCCTCAGCCGTACCGAAGGCGGGGTTGGCGTAGCCCTTCTAGTCCAAAATAAATTTTTAAACTTGGACGCTATTGCTGCAGTCAATATCAGTATTCTTTTATTCGCCCTTGCTCAAGATATGTTTATTTACTTCGGCCTGAAAGCTTTCTTCCCGTATTACTTTCTAGGAAAGGAGCAGAAGTAATCATGCTTACCCCATACCTTCACGAAGATAAAGAAACACTTCTAAAACTATCCGCTATTTCGCTCAAACTAGGTGACAATCTTATCCTCCGCAATGTCGAGGCGGAAGTGAAAGATATCACCCGTCCTGACCGGCCGGACATCAAGCAGGGACAGGTCGTCTGCATCCTGGGCAAATCAGGCATAGGCAAAACACAACTTTTCCGGACCATCGCCGGACTTCAGAAGCCAACTTCAGGACAAGTCCTTGTCGGCCAAAAAGAAGAACCGGTTCATGCCGGAATGGTAGGAGTTGTTTTCCAAAGCTACCCTCTAACCAAACGGCTGACCATCATCCAGACTCTGATAAGAGCCGGCATGCAAGCCGGGCTGCCCAAGAACCAAGCCCGGGAAAAGGGCGCTGATCTACTTCAAAAATTCGGCATTCCTGAAAGAAAGAATTTTTATCCCGCCCAACTTTCCGGCGGCCAGCAACAGCGCGTTGCCATCGCCGAACAGATGATGTGCAGCGAGAAGCTAATTCTGATGGACGAGCCGTTCAGCGGACTGGACTATGTCGCCAAGCAAAGAACCTGCGACTTCATCAATGTCGTCGCCGAGGAAGATGAAGAAAACACCATCATACTGGTAACCCACGACCTTGAAACAGGACCGGCCATTGCCGACCATCTCTGACTGATGGGCCGGGACCGCGGTCCGGACGGGAAATTCCTGCACGGCGCAAGGATAGTCGAGAGCATCGACCTCATTGAAAAAGGATTTGCCTGGCACAAGGACATCGCCCTAACCAGAGAGTTCCAGGACTTCGTCCTGGAACTGAAAGCAAAATTCTCCGACCCAAACGGTCCTTATGTCTAGGACCCGGCCCCGCAATTGCGGGGCTTTTTAATACCCTGAAAACCCCACACGAAGGCGCCGTCGGGGTTTTTGATTAGGCGCCGGAGTGCGGAGATGAATGGAGTATACTTATAACTATATCCTAGGATATAGTTATAAGTATACTGGTCTCGCGAGCGTAGCAAGCGAATAGCAGAGCACAAAAGAAAACCCCGCACTTTAGTGCGGGGATGTCATTAAATTAAAAACTCACTTCATTGGACCCATAAATTAGTATGGCTTCCCTGCGCGTTGTAAGTCGGAATGGCCTGTATCAAGGCACGATGACACAGGCATAGACTCTATGCCAAGGAGGAGAAACGAAGATACAGGCCATTCCGACTACAACCCTTTGGGATGCTGTTATTTTCTTTTTATCCTTCAGCATTCGGACTCGGAGTAGAGTCTACACCTTCATCCTCATGCTTTTGTCTAAAAAGAAAATCCCTAGCATCGCGCTAGGGAGTCATACTAAATTATGGGTCTAGGGTTTTGTTTTACCTAAATATGCGTCGATATTATTTTCTATCTCTTCGGGAAACTGCGGAGGCAAGTCGACCTTGGTCTTATTATAAATATTGAACATCACTTCACGGAATATCGGCAGAGCGGCTTTGGCGCCGGCTTCTTTATCGCCCAGACCTCTTGCGGGACCGGTGCCAAAATTTCCATCTTTATCGTACCCTCGGGAAGGGTCGTCAAAACCTATCTTAGCGCCGATAGTTATTCCTTCAGAGCCGAATGTAGCACCGATAAACCAGGCATCTTTGAAATCATTGGTCGTGCCGGTCTTGCCCATGACCGGGATACCAAAATCCTTAGCATCAAGAGCATGAGAAGTACCGTTAGGAAGTCGGATGACCCCCCGCAGGCCTTCACGGATCTTCTCAAGTGAGTTTTCATCCACAGGGAAATCCGGATATGCCGGAGTTCTGTAGGAATATAAAACTTTCCCTGAACGGCTAAGAACTTTTTCCACCATGTAAGGCTCGGCTAACGACCCTGCGGCCAAGGCTCTATAGGCATTAGTCAATTCCAGAAGATTGACTTCGGAAGCTCCTAAAGCCGTAGTTATATAAGACTGAAGGGGAGTCTTGATGCCCAGCGACACCGCCGTATCAATAACCGGCTCGATGCCGCCATTATTCCTGACCAGCCAGATGGCTGCGGCATTGCGTGATTCAGCCAAAGCCTGGCGGAGCGGAATGGCGCCCTTATACTTGCCGTCATAATTAGCGATAAGCTTAGGAGGCCTCTTAATCCATTTCGTCCCAACCTGAATAGCTCCCATAGGAACAAAGATAGGTCCGTCAATAACGGTTCTTTCCAAAGTCCAGCCGTTCTTCATTGCCGCCAGATAATCAAAAGGTTTAAATGCCGAACCAGGTTGACGAATCGAATAGGTCACCCGATTCAAATCACTGTAACGGTAGGCCTGCCCTTTGAATACATTCCTTCCACCGGCCTGAGCAAGGATAGCTCCATCTCGGTTCCTCAAAACCACCACGCAACCCTGGATAATATTTTTCGCTTCAGGATGACGCCCCTCATAGGCGTTCAAACCGTTTTCAAGCGCCGCATTAATTATATTCTGGATATTAAGATCAACAGTTGAATAAATCTGAATCTTGCCGTCAAATAAGTCCTCTACATTCTGACCATTATGCCTTAACTCCTTGAATATATCGCCGACAACCGATGGGGCTACCGTCTTTATCTTGCTCTTATTGATGACAGGAAGTTCTCTCTGCTTAAAAATATCGGCCTCTTTTTTTGAAAGATAGCCGTTGTCAACCATCAAATCTAATACCTGATTGCGCCGATTTATTTGTCGCAATAATTCCAATTTATTGGGATTAAACGATAATCCGTAAGCGCCGGGATTTTTAATTATTCCAGCAAGAAGTGCCGCTTTATCAGCGTCGTTATGAGCAAGCTCTTTGAGCGGTTTCTCCATATAAAACTCCGATGCCGCCGAAAAACCGTATCTTCCGTTTTTGAGATACACATAACTGGCTACTCGGGCAAGAATTTCTTTCTTAGCTTTTTCCTTGGAGCCAAAATATTGAGGCTTCCGGGATTCTTCTTCCAGCCAGACCGCCAGGCGCAGTTCCTCAAGTTTTTTGGTAAGTTTCCTGGGGATAAATCTCCCTATCGTACCCTTGGCCCAACTTTTTTGAACGGATTGGATGTGGCTAAAAAAATATAGTCCGACTATCTGATCGGTAAGAGTAGATGCTCCCTGTTGAATAACAAATGTGGGATGGCGAAAACCTGAACGCTGGAAAGCTTTAATGGAATATTTTGTATCTACATAAGCCGCCCTGCCTAAACCGGCCCAGTCTATGCCGTTGTGTGAATAGAAGTTCTTGTCTTCGGCTGACAGAATTGCTTTCTCGATTATAGCCGGAATATCTTCGTATGTGATTATCCGCCTGTATTCATTGGCCAATTCTATAACCTCATGGCCATTGGCATCATAGATGGTTCCTATAGTCGGGGCGTCGAAATCTATGAATGACTGAATATTCGGCAGCTCGCTGCGGTTATAGCAAACATAGTGCCAGGTAAGAAAACCGACAAAGAGGGGAACAATCGCTAGGGCTCCCGTTACCTTCCAAAATAGTGAATATGCCTTCCAACTACCCCAAATGAACCATAGGGGCCAAGATATTACCTTCCAGGAAAAGTGCCCTAATTGCCTTACATATTTCACTAAAAGGCCCCTTTTTATTCAGTTTTCAAGATGCAAAGATGCTTACTTAATACCAGATTTTTTAATTTTGCAAAAGGGCATGTCAGACTGTAGAGCGGGGGTCAATCCCGTTAGAACTACTCCTAGCGGAGTATATTTCCATAAGGTAAGCTAGCCGAAATTAAGCATAGAGTTCACCGTTATGCGGTGGCCGGTATTTTAAATAGTTCTAACGGGATCAATATCAACGGACCAATACGGAGGGACATATTTCAATATGTCTTCGACCTCGATGTCTATCGGCATTTTGAGAATTAAATTATATATATAAAATCCCTTCTCGCGGTCAACGAAAGCTGGTGAGGGACCGACAAGTTTTACCGAATTTTCCATTTGATTTTTGGCAATAACCATCTTCATCTTTTCGGACAAGAGACGGGCGGCATAAGATGCTTTGTCGCGGTCTTTGTGTTTGAAGGTCAGCTTGGCAATGCGGGAAAACGGGGGATAGTAAAACATTTCCCGTCCAAGCAACTCTCCGTCATAGAATTCCTTATACTCATGGACTGATATTGCCGACATGACCGGACTTTCCGCGGCATAAGATTGAACGATCATTTCTCCCGGTTCAAAATCAAGAAGTTTCTCCAGCTGATACAAAAGCCTCTCATCAGCCCTAAAATCGGGTATGCTTGCCATAGCATCGACATTAAGTACCCCAACCATATCAAAGCTGTCAAAATAGCGGCGGGTAAATATTTTGTGTGTTGCCACAACAATAGCCGGTCCAGCATCTTTAATCTGCTTAAGTATGCCTTCTTCTTTTTCTGCATTATCCGCCGAATCGGCATCAAAAATAAAAATAGGGGCTGATAAATTTTGAGCATTCAAGTACCTGCCCAATTCTTCCGCCACTTTTTCACTGCCGGCTATTCCGAACGGCTTTAGTTCCGAGCTGTTGCAATTTGGACAGAAGGTAGGAATTTTTTCAGTTCTATAACAACGATGACACACCATCACAGCTTCAGGTGATTTATGGACCTTCATCGGAACGGAACAATCCGGACATTTTAATGAAAATCCACAGTTCCCGCAGGCTAGCACTCCGGAATATCCTTTTCTTGGCGAAAATATCAGTACCTTCTTCCCGCCCGCAACGGCTGAAGTAACAGAGTTTTTTAAATCCCTGCTGAATATGGAAAAATTGGAGCTTTTCAATTCTTTTATCATGTCAACGACATTTATTGGCGGCCTTGATGGACCAATCTTATCAACTATCCCGCCGTTCTGATTTGAAATATTAGAGTGGTGGTCATTGACAGAAGGAATAATGATAGTGCTGATGAGCTTCGCGCTTCTCATTTCGGCAATTTTTGCGGCAAGGTCAGGAGTATTATACTTAGGAGTCATGTCAGATTTGTATGCTTCATGGCAGGGGTCATCAACGATAATCAGTCTGAGCTCCTTGAAAGGAACAAACAGGCTTTGTCGGGTACCGATGATAACATCAGCATTACCAGAAGATATCTCCTGCCAGCTCTTGAATAATTTCCGAATTGGCATCCGGCTGTGAATGACCGACACTTCATGATCTCCGGCCAATATTTCATAGTAGAATTTAATAAGGTTTATTTCGGGAACAACTATCAGAACCTGGCCGCCATTCTTGAGACCTTCTTTTATGTGCGGTTTTATGTTTTTTAAAGTTTCTTTTGCTCTTGTCAGTAAAATTAACGGCTTGGGAATATCTTGGTTTTTTAATTCGTGATTTGTAACTCGCCTGCCATCCGGCAAGGCAGGTAATTCGTAATTCTTCTTCAAAAAGAACGGCGGCAGAACAGTCTTCAAACAATGGCCTAACGGCGCATAGTAATGCCGGGACATCCATCGGGCAATCTCAAATTGACCTTTGGTTATCAATGCTTTTTCTTCTATCGCCTTATTTATTTTTTTAAGCTGAAAATCAAAATTTTTCAGCATTATCTTACGCTGTTCCAAAGGCACGACAGAAGCCACCGCCGCATTCACTTTACGATTACCGACCGCCACTTCTACCACTGACCCTTTGTTTAACGGCCGATCAAAAAAATAGGTCAACAACTGAGGTACATTGGATGGCAATATGGTAAGAGGAATTACTTCGATGATAAACATTAGAAAACTATTTTATCTTTAAATGTATAATTTTTATGTCATATAAACCATATTGACAAAGGCTATATATTGGTGTATGATTAGGATAGCTACCCGGAGGTGGCCTATGGCAAGAACATCGCTGAGATGGTCGGTATCGATCTTTTTCTTCTTTTTCATTATTGGCGGCCGGCCTTCAAGCGCCGCCAGTCCAGCACCGGAACAAGTGAAGCTTAGGCTTCGAAGCTTCGCTCTAGCTCAAGTAGGTATGCGGGGAGCCGAGGTCAATGTAGAGGTCCGGGTTGAGAGAAATGAGGCCAACCGAAGACTTCTGATAGAGTGGGATTCCACATCAGAAGTAGCCAGTGTCGGCAGCGAAGAAGTACCTCTTGCCGGAGAAGCTGCTCCGCTCAGACCGTATCAAAGATATTTCCATCTTCTTCCCGGCGAATATACTTTCCGGGCTACCGTCATCAGAAATGATGGCACCGCTCCGATCTATACCGAAAAAACGATAACCGTCATCTAATGAAAGGAGGCCCAAGAACGATGGAAGACGAGAACCTATCCCCCCTGAAGCCAAACAATGCGGCGCTTCAGGGGGATTTTACTTTATAAGACTTAAGCGCTCAGGCTATAGTTATCTCATTGTTGAGCGGCAAATTTTAAGGTAGAATTTATATGAGGTCATCTCAAGATCCTCTTTCGGAGGCGATTCCCTGGAAGTTCCTCCAGTGAACCTTCGCCTTGCAGATAGAATTTCTGTATATGAGCCGAAGCGAAGTAAAAATTCTGAAGCATATCGGTTGATATGTTGAGGAATTTTCACAAAGCTGCAGGCCAGATACGGAAATTATAGCCGAATACGGGGTTTTGAGATGACCTCTCATATGGAACAGAAGATACGGGTCAGAATTGCTCCCAGCCCCACGGGGTATCTCCATGTCGGCACCGTCCGAACCGCTCTTTTTAATTGGCTTTTTGCAAAAAAACACGGCGGAGAATTCATACTAAGAATAGAGGACACCGACCTCGAGCGGTCTGATAAAAAATACGAGACGGACATTATAGAAGGCCTGCAATGGCTGGGTTTAGACTGGAGCGGCCCGCCTTCGCAAGGCTACGGCGGGGTAAACGAAATATACCGCCAGTCAGAGCGTCTTAATATATACAAGAAATACCTGCAAGAATTACTTAATTCTGGTAAGGCCTTCTGGTGTCATCACAGCAAAGAAGAGCTGGAAGCAGAACAGAAAGAGCAAATGGCGAAGAGAGAAGCGCCGCGACATTTATGCGCCCAAAAAAATAAAAACTTACAGGAGAAAGACGGCGCTATCATCCGTTTGAATGTAAACACGGCTTCAGAACAAAAAAGAACATTCAAAGATATAATAAGAGGGGGGATAGCTTGGTCAGAGAATTTAATTGGCGATATCAGCCTGGCTAAGAATATCGATACACCGCTATATAACTTCGCCGTAGTCGTAGATGATATTGATATGGAGATTTCCCATGTTATCCGCGGAGAGGACCATATATCGAACACCCCCAAGCAGATATTAATATACGAGGCCCTCAGCAAAAAAATACCTGAATTTGCCCATCTGCCGTTAATCCTGGCATCGGATAAAAGCAAGCTATCCAAACGGCATGGAGCAACGGCGGTAACTGAATATAAAAAAGATTATCTGCCCGAAGCGTTAGTTAATTTCATGGGCTTCCTGGGATATACATACAGCAAGGAAATAATGAGCAAAGAAGAGATGGCCCAAGAATTTGAATTAGAGAAGGTACATAAATCAGGAGCAATATTTGATACCAAAAAATTAAATTGGCTCAACTCACAATATATTAAAAATTTGACGCCTGGAGAATTTAAAAAACTGTCAGGCATTCCGGAACTCACCGACGAAGCCATCCCGCTTATTACAGAAAGGCTTGAAAAGCTTACAGATGTTTCAAATTTTAACTACTTCTGGAACGAACCCTCCTTCGCTAAAGCTCTCGCCTCGCCGAAGCCTTCG
>OBEQ011521639.1_pt1 | contig 12790 bp, 9 predicted proteins | sample 1670901 | NCBI WGS metagenome assembly OBEQ01 (sample SAMEA104232315, study PRJEB22302) | groundwater metagenome | biome: forest; feature: aquifer; material: groundwater | place: USA | collected 2011-08-07 | depth 5.4 m
CATCAACGCGTCCTCCCCGCCGTTGATGAGCGCTTGGCGCACCTCGGCGAGGTCGACGCGCTTGGTGATGATCGCTTCCGAGATCGCGTTGGCTAATTCCCCGCGCTGCTCGGGATCGGTTTCGTGAAAGAGCCGCAGCGCGTTGATGAACACCTGCGGATCGTGGACCTGTCCTTCGAACATTCGACTCACCCTGGCTCGGTTAGGCAGAAAGCCGCGCTGTCTTTGTGCCAATGATTGTTATGCCGACGAGCTTTTTGCCTCGATAGCGGAGCAAGACGTTGTCATCCTGAAGCACGCTATCGGTGGCGTGCTGTGGCTTTTCGAAGCTGATGTATAAGACATCGGCCTCGCCGTCATAATCCACCCACAACTGGTTCGACGCGAGGCGCCTCAAATGTGGAATGGCCTGAAAGACGTCTTTGACGAGCCTCGTCGTTGCTACCGCTTTGGCCATACGAGCCCTCGCTTCCGGATTCGATCCGGTTGTGTGGTGAGAAACGCTGTGATGATAAAACCGTCAGTTCGCGATACCTCCCGATATACCACGACCAGCGTCGATTGCCCTCGGCTTTGAGTACTAGCAGCTCACCGGATTTTCCGCGGACAATGGCATCGGGATCTTCAATGGCCTCGAGCACACGGTCTCGGCATCCTGCCATATCATCGTGATGTTCCACAATGTGCATCCATCGATTTGCGGACAGACGAATCGGAACCCCGTGTTTCGAATACGCGAACTCGGTCAACGACCACCTCTCAGGGACGCCGCTTCGTCACGGGTGTGCGGCGAGTGAGCCGTCGGACAGCCGGCTTTGCTTTGACGCGACTGGACCGTTTCGCCGATGGCCGCTTCGCCGTCGACGAGGTCGGGTTGCTGATCCACGACATCATGCTGCGCAACTTCGCACCGACCTGCTCCACCGGGTGCTGCTCGTCTTGCTGCATGAGCCGCGTGAAGTTCGGCCGCCCGGCCTCGTGCTCGGCGATCCATTGCTTCGCAAATTGGCCCGACTGGATTTCGTTGAGCAGCTGCTTCATGTTCTCTTTCGCGCGCGCGTCGACGACGCGCGGGCCGCAGCTGATGTCGCCCCACTTTGCCGTGTCGGACACGCGCCGCCGCATGCCTTGGATCCCTGTCGCCCAAATCATGTCGGTGATGAGCTTGAGCTCGTGCAGACATTCGAAGTACGCGACCTCGGGCTGGTAGCCCGCCTCGATGAGCGTCTCGAAGCCCGCCTTGATCAGCGCGGAAGCGCCGCCGCAGAGCACCGCTTGCTCGCCGAAGTTGTCGGTCTCGGTCTCTTCCTTAAATGTGGTCTCGAGCACGCCCGCTCTCGCGGCACCGATGCCCTTCGCCCACGCGAGGGCGGTCGCGAGCGCGCGGCCGGTCGCGTTCTGGTGCACGGCGACGAGTGCCGGCACGCCCTTGCCCTCGGCGAACTGCGAGCGCACGAGGCTGCCCGGGCCTTTGGGCGCGATCATGATCACGTCGACGTCGCGCGGCGGTGTCACGAGCTTGTAGAGGACCGCGAAGCCGTGCGAGAAGCCGAGCGTCTTGCCGGCGCGCAAGTGCGGGGCGACCGACTCGCGGTAGATGTCGCCCTGGAGCATGTCTTGCGCGAGGAGGATGATGACGTCGGCTTGCTGCGCCGCCTCGGCCGCGGAGACGGGCTTGAAGCCGTCTTGCTTGGCGAGGTCGTAGTTCGGCCCGCCCGGTCGCTGCGCGACGATGACTTTCACACCGCTGTCGCGCAGGTTCATCGCTTGGCCGCGGCCCTGGATGCCGTAGCCCACGATGGCCACCGTCTTCCCCTTCAGATTCCCGAGATCCGCGTCTTTGTCGTAATAGATCCGCGCCATCTGTGCTCCTTGCTCGATTCCTCGACGACCACGTCAAACAATCTGCCGAACGTTCGCGATGCTTATCGTGCCGATGCTTGTGAGTCGCGCGCCGTCGGGTGCGCGACCGTCTCTCCGAACCACGCCTTCACCCGCGGCCGCGTCAGATAGCGTGCGACCGTCATGTAGACCGCCGACAGGCCGGTAGCGGCCAAACATTTCATCGGCTGCGGCGGCGCGCCCGCGAATGCCGCGAGCCCGCCGAGCAGCGTGCTGACTGTGAGCGCCATCGCGAGCCACACGCCGAGCCGCCGGCCCCAGTCCTTCAGCGACGCGAGCCCGACGATCGTCGCCACCGACGCGATGCACCACAGCAGCGCCAACGCGGCACCCGGCCCGCCGCGCATCGCCATGCCCGCGGACGCCGTCGCGACAACGGCAAACAGCGCGGCGATCACACCAATCGGCCAAGGGATCATCGGTTCGCTGGTTGCAGCGTGTCGCGTGTCGAATGGGGGATGGCGAGGTGAGACGATCGAATGCCTCGCAGCCCCGCCACCCGCGACGGGCCGCGCGGCCGCGTCACGAGCGCTCGAGCGCCACCCGGCCGGTGCGCACGAGCGACGCGATGCCGAGCGGTCGAAGCTGCTCGACGAGCCGGTCGAGTGTTTTGGTGTCGCCCGCCGCCTCGATCACCGCCGATTGGTCGGTCGCTTCCGTGACCTTCGCGCCGAACTGTGCGGCGACCTCGCGCGCTTTGGCCGCACCCGCGCCGTTGCCCGTCACGCGAGCCAATAGCAGCTCGCGATCGATGAACTGGCCGTCTTTCAATTCGCGGACTTCGATCACGTCGATGAGGCGGTTGAGCTGCCGCTTGACCTGCTCGAGCTTCAGCGCGTCCGCGTCGACGACGATCGTCATGCGCGAGATGGTCGGGTCTTCGGTCGTGCTGACACTCAAGCAGTCGATGTTGAAGCCGCGCGCGCTGATCAACCCCGCCACACGGGCCAGCACGCCGAAGTGGTTCTCAACGAGACAGGAGAGGGTGTGCTTTTCGGTCGTCATCCCAAACTCAGTTTCGATTCTTCGTCCGGCTCGCGGTGGCGGTACTGCGGCACGCCGCCCTCTTCCTTGAGGGTCTCGAACGTGCCGAGCATCTGGTCGTGTGGCTTGCCCGGTGCGATCATCGGCCAGCAGTCTTCCTTCTGCTCGACCATGAACTCCACGACGGTCGGCCGGTCGGTCACGTTCATCGCGCGGTCGATCGCCTTGCGCACGTCTTCCTTCTTATCCACGTGGATGCCCACGCACCCATTGGCCTCGGCGAGCTTCACAAAGTCCACCGGGTTCACGCGCGAGCTCGCGTAGCGGCTCTGGTAGAACAGGTCCTGCCACTGCCGCACCATGCCGTGGAACGAATTGTTCATGATCGCGACTTTCACGGGCAGCCGATGGTTGGCCGCGGTGGCCAGCTCGCACGCGGTCATCTGGAAGCTGCCGTCGCCGTCGATATCCCACACGACCTGATCGGGCCGGCCGAATTGCGCGCCGATCGCCGCGGGCAGCCCGAAGCCCATCGTACCCAGCCCGCCGCTGGTGATCAGCGAGCGCGGGCGGTTGAATTGGTAGAACTGCGCGGTCCACATCTGGTGCTGGCCGACACCGGTGGCGATGATCGCGTCGCCCTTCGTCGCCTCGGAAATCTGTTGGATGATGTACTGTGGCAGCAAGCGCGTCTTCTCGCGGTACACCAGCGGGAAGTTCACGCGCATGTCGGCGATCTTCTTCAGCCACGCCGACGTGTCACCGGGTTTGACCAGCTTGTTCAATGCGGTCAGCACCAGCTTCACATCGCCGACGATCGGAATATCGACCACCACCGTCTTGTTGATCGACGACGGGTCCACGTCGATGTGGATTTTCTTGGCGTTGCGCGCGAACTCATCGGGCTTGCCCGTCACGCGGTCGTCGAAGCGAGCACCGATCCCGATCAGCAAATCGCACTGCGCCACGGCGTAGTTGGTGTACTCGAAGCCGTGCATGCCGAGCATGCCCAGCGAGAGCCCGTCGGACTCGGGAAAGCTGCCCAGCCCCAGCAGGCTCGTGGTCACCGGGATCTGCATCTTGTGCGCCAGCTCAATGAGCTCGGCGGAAGCGCCCGAGTGCAGCACGCCGGCACCCACGTAGAGCACCGGGCGCATCGCGCGGTTAATCGCGTCGGCGGCCTTCTGCACCTGCTCGTAGTCCGTCGGCGGCACAGCCTGCAATCGGTAGCCGCGGATGTTGATCTGCTCCGGGTAGATGAACTCGGCCTCGTTCACCGTCGAGTCCACGGGCAAATCAATCAGCACCGGACCTGGGCGGCCCGTCGCGGCGATGTGGAACGCCTCGCGCACCACGCGCGCCATGTCCTTCACATCCTTCACCAGATAGCTGTGCTTGGTGATCGGCCGCGTGATGCCGATGGTGTCGGCTTCTTGGAAGGCATCGTTGCCGATGACGGATGTGCGGACCTGGCCGGTCAGCGCGACCATCGGAACCGAATCCATGAAGGCGTTGGCGATGCCGGTCACGAGGTTCGTGGCGCCGGGGCCGGAGGTGGCCAGACACACGCCCACTTTGCCGGTGGCACGCGCATAGCCGTCGGCCATGTGCGAGGCACCCTGCTCGTGGACAGTGAGGACTACCTTTATATCAGATTGGTAGAGGGCGTCGAAGGTTGGGAGGTTCGCGCCGCCGGGGATGCCGAAGATGACATCGACCCCTTGGCGTTTCAGACATTCCACCAGAATTTGCGCGCCTTTGAGTTTCGCCATGATAATTCGCGATCCGTTCGGGTGTGACAAGCCTACCTGCGACAAGCCCATGGGCTCAGGCGGGAAGCTTCATTATATCAACAGTGCCGGCGAAAATGAAAGTGGCCCGCTGTTGCGGACCACCGAAGTGCGGTGATTATAGCACAGGGCGCCTATGGATGGAAGGTGAGCGTTGTCGACGGGCTTGCCGCCGCTGCGACCACCACGTATCATACCCGCATGGATTTCGAGCGGGTTTTGAAGGCGTTGTTGGACGAGCTGCAACGCCAGCGAGTGCGGTATGGCGCGATCGGAGGATTCGCGCTGGTCGCGCTCGGTGTACCGAGAATGACTCTAGACGTCGATTTCCTGGTGCATCGAGACGATCTTACGATGTTCGATCAATCGCTGCAGCAACTAGGATATCGACGTGTCGCGATGACTGAAAACGTCTCACACTACCGCCATGCGGATCGTGCCTGGGGATCGATTGACGTGTTGCATGCGTTCCGCCCGCACAGCCTCGCGATGTTGGAGCGCGCCGCAGAGCATCCGCTGTTTGGAGCCACGCAGCATCTGAAAGTCCTCCAGCCGGAGGACATCATTGGTCTCAAAATCCAGGCGATGGCGAACGATCCGCTGCGCCAGCTGAAGGAGCGGACCGACATTGAAGCGCTCGCAGCCCGATACGGTCCCCAGCTTGACTGGCGTCGCGTGCGGGAATATTACGCGCTCTTCGAGTTGGACACGGAGGCTCAGCAACTTCAGGAGCGATTCGGTCATGCTCAGTGAAGCGCAACGGCGCAGCATGCAGGAGATGGCGGCTTCCGCTGAGGTCCGCGAAGAATTTCGCCGGGTACGATCACTGTCGCAGCTTCCTCTCGATCGGCCCGTAGACCTCGACGAACTCGTCCGGTTCCTCACCACAATGAGCCGCGTCAGCACGGTCGCGCCCAAGCCACGGCCGTTTGTCGAATACACTCGCATCAAACTTTAGCGGCCTGACGAACGATTCCTGCCGCGCGATGAAATGCGTTCACCGCGGCGTCGGCGTCAAACCCTTTGCCCCAGATCTTTCGTCCGTTCTGTCGAAGAAATGCTTCCACGTGCCGGCGGAACAACTCGCACACCGCTGAGCGCGGGCTCGCGCGCAACGCCCGTCCCCAGATTCGCACGGCTTGCTCATGCGGGACGCGTTGTGCCTTGAGGACGGCCACGAGATCGCGGATATCCGGGCGGAGATAGCGGGTCAGCTTGCCGATGGCCCAGTAGGCCGGGTCGAGCACGCGCACGGTCAGCTTTCCGAATCGCTTATACGGGCGCGTATGCCGCGTGTAGTCGAGCAGCGAGATCATTCCCCACCGATCGATATCCTCGGCGTAGTTCGCTTGGATGCTGGTGAGCTTCACGGTGCGGGCGACGGCCGCTTCGACGGTCGGCCAGTCGTGGCCGTGGCCACGTACCAAGCGAATTGAAAAGTCGATGTCCTGGCTCGGCCGCACGTGGCCGAGCAACGACCCTGCGGCAGCACCGGTGATCATCACGGTGGCGGACCGATCCAATTCCGAAGCGAGGACGCTGAAGAATCGATCGATGTGTCCGGCGTTCATCGCAGCCGCTGCCGATCTCTGACGCGCTGCAGTACGCTGGCGACGAGCGCGGGCTCGTAGCCCGACTTCAGCCGCAGCCACGCGGCGTTCATCGCGCGCGAGCCGATGCGCTGGCGAGCCGCATGCCCAGCTTGCTCGTCGTCACTCACGACCGTGCGAATGAGCGACGCCAGTTCCCGCTCGCCTTTCGTGCGCACGCGCCGGCCGAACACGACCGCGTCCGCGACACGTTCCAGTGCTTCGCGAGATACCGGCCCGGCTGCCGGCGGATTCGGCGCGATACCGTCGGCAAGCACGCCAGGTCGCACGTCGAGCGCCAGCGCCAGCGCCCGCAGCGTCCCGAGGGTCACTTCCCGCTTGCCACGCTCGATCGCCGACAAGTTGGGGCGCGGAACGCGCGCCCGCCGCGCAAGCTCGGCCTGCGTCATCCCGCGCGCAGTCCGCCAGAGCAAAAGGGTCTCCGCAAATGGAATCATGAATGTAGTATATTTGCTACTTTTTTACTTTGCAAGTTTTGCCGATGGAGCGGATCACAGCGCCGAGCGAATCGCAGCCCGATGGAAGGCCGCGGGTCGTCTAGGGTTGCCGGTCGGTTTTTCTAGCCGACTGGGTGATATCGTTGACCTCGTCCATCACGCGATGCGGATCGGCCGGCTCAATCGCCGTCGATGAACCCAGCCCGCCGCTCGGCGTCGCCGGCGGCTCGCCCGGGCCGCTGGGCGGTTCAGACACTTGCTCATTCGGACGGACCGCTGCGGTATTGGTGGATTTGTGATTGATGAGCAGCAAGGCGTGCAGCCATGTGCCACCGAGTGACACAACCTCGAAGCCGGCTTGCTGGAACACCTCGATGAACTCCGAGTTTTCCATAAAACCTAGATCGACGACAAAGAAACCCTGATCGCGCAAGACTCGATGCAGCTCGGAAGCCGACTGGGCATAAAATTGCGAGCGCGACTCGATACCGACCCGCGACATCTCCGACAGGTACCAGAATTCCCAATTGAATAATCCGATGCTGACGGCCACATCGAAGCTGTCGTCTTCGAACGGCAGCGCCTGCGCAACACCGCGGACAAAACCCGACTGTGACGGATCCGGCGCTTCCGGCGTGAGACCGATTGCGTCGATTCCATATTGGCGCAAATATTTGACGAGGCTATAGGGTTTGATCCGGCGACTGTAATCATACGATTCGACACCCAGATTAAGCACTCGGCCGGTTTGCAGCGTGCCATCAATTGCATATCCTCGAAGCTTGAGAAGCCGCCGCAATTGATCAAACGTCGTCACATGATTTGAATGCGCATACTCTGCTGGTGCCGTATCTGGGAGCCCACGTAGTTTCGGAATTGCGAGAGCAGCAGAATCGACGCTCGGAATGCCGCGCACATTACCAGGCTGGTTCGAGGACGCCTCCGGCCCGAGCCGGTATCGCAACGGCCGGCCTCCGGGGTTGACGATCTCAAGCAAGTGGCGGTTGACGAGCTCGCGAAAGTCGCGGCCGACGGTCGACTCGCTGACTCGGATCTCCACGTCGCGATACGCCGCACGCGTCAGATCGCCGCGCTGCGCGGCCTCTCGCAGCGATGGTGTGGACTGAATCGTCGCCCATGCGTCTTGCCAATTGCCGCCTGGCGTTTCCTGGAATGTGCCGTCCGGACCGCGGGGCTGGCTGGGCGGAGCGGACGCCTGCGCCGCCTGGCTCCTCAGGGTTTCGGCCAACTCGTCAGCCCGCGGCCGACTGAGCACCACGTTATTCCGCGCCTCCTGCACAGCCCGTTGTACCTCCGGGTCTTGGGATCGGCCAGCAATGTCCTCGACATCGTCACTCTCCGCCCCTCGGTAGTTGGCAATTTTGAGGAAATGGTCAGCAACGAGCGATACCGTCTGGCGGATGGCCCATGCCTGCCGTCCATGTATGTCCGCAAGATTTCCCTGCGTTGCTCCAAGGTTCGCGGTTTCTCGGTCGAGCTCCACGACCATCCTCCGGATCTTCTCTTCCGCCTCGCGCTGCAGCGCCCGATCTTTAATCGTGGCCGCGCGCTCGGAGACAGCCACGAGAAATGCCATGTGCGCGGCCGAGGGTGCCACGACTTCCTCGGGCAGATTCACGAAAATCGGAACATGGGTGGACACGTCATGGAAGTGATTCCGTCGAGCTTCCGCATGATCGGCCCGGTAACGGGTGATCGGAATCAAGCGCCGTGCCCAGTATCGTCCGTAGACCAGCGGATCCACCGGCTCCGGGATGTCGGAATCCACGAATCGCACGGCCACCTCCAGCGGGGTTCCTCGCAGCCGTTTCATGCGTTCGTTGAGGGCGTCCGCATCCGACCACACGATCACGCCGCGGGTGTGATCGGCTTCGATGCCCAGGCTCGCGGCTTTGGTCGGGAAGGCTTCCGCAAAACTGCTGAGGGAGAGGACGATATGAGCCACTTCCATCTCTTCCGCATCCTTCGTTAACCAGGACATCTCCCACTTGCACCCCATGACAAGACGCTGGCCGACTCCCGCGATACGGTCCGGCTCACTCCGAACAACTCCAGGCTGCTCGCCCGGCGTGTCGGAGGTCAGCGCGCCCCCAGGCCCGGACCGCGCGACGTCGCCCGACCTCGGACGCGTCACCAGCGCGACGCTGCTGGAATTTCCGTCGGTGTTGCTGAGGTCGCGACCCTGCGCGAAGAGCAGCACGCGTGCGTATCGTCGATCGAGCTCAGCCTGCGCCACGGCGATCGACGCGCCTCGCTTGCGCGATTCGCCGGGAATGCGGACGATCGACATCGCGCCCGCGCGATCCATCACAAGGAAACTCAGCGGATTCACACCGGGCAGCAGCCGGATGTCCATCGAGCCGCCGTCGGCCGCGATCCTCGCCTGCCCGACCTTGAGCGGGTGATCGCCACCCACGACCTCGTACCCGGTTTGCTCGAGCGATTCGCGGAGATCCGCGCCCGCTGGCAACGGCTCGGGCGGCGTGGTGAGCCCTGGATACGTCAGCCGGACAGCGCCGCCTTCCAGCGCCGCGCGCCGCTTGTCAGGGTTCTGCAGCAGTTCTGAAATACCGATATAGAGGAAGCTCCCGTCGGGTTTCGCCACGCGCGGCATGGTGAACAGGTGGTTCATATCGATCAGCGTCTCGGCCACGCGCGAAAACGGAACGGGCAAGCCGCGGTCGACCATGAGCTGGCCGGAATAGCACGCGTTGATGTCCACGGTCCGATCAACGAAGTCTCCCGTCGCATGCCGCACGTCGATCCGCCCCGACACGAACGCGCCGCTGTCGTCTTGGCGGAAATCCCGCAGCGCGATCGTCTCGATCGATCGCCTGCCATCGTTCCATTGAATCACCGCGGCGTATGGCTGACCCGACTTCGACGCGTAACGATCCGCCTGGCCGTCGAGCGGCTGGCGTTCCAACTCGTCGGCGTTCGCGTACAGTCGGCCCTCGGCGTAGGCGATCGTGCCGTCGTTCGGCCCGAGGTTGCTGTTGACCAGATAGCTGATGAGTTCTCGGTCAGGGTGCTGTTGTTGGAATTGCGCGATCAGCTGCGGAATCGGCTGCTGGATATCGCTGAATCCAGGCGTGGACTGCTCGCGAAACGTCTTCACCCCGCCGGCTCGATCCCAATGGAAATGGCCGACCGCGGGCACCGCTACAATCTGATAGTCGTCGACGGAAATTTCTACGGGCCGATTGGTGGCCACGCGGTCGGAGTGCCGCGACGCAGCGGAACTCGATGACCGAGCGACGGGAGTACTTGGCTCGCCGCGCTTGCGAAGCACCATGCCTTCTGGCCGCGACACGACGATGTCGAATGCCGACAGATCGAGGTTCAATCTACTCGTCAGCGCCCCTTCTCTGGCCGTCGTAAACAAGCAGCTGCCCGGCCGCATGGCCTGCAGCGCGACCCCTAACCGGCTGCGCGCGTCGGCGGGCATCTGGTAGATGACTTCGTTCAAAAAGATGACGTCGGCGTGTTGCACTGCCTCGAGCGGCTCGGGGTCGACGATGCTCGCGTGGTCGTAATGGACGAGTCCCTGCCCGCGGATCCGCGGCAGCGCGTCGCGGATGAGCATGCGAGCCGTGATGCCCACATTGACGTACGACACATCCTCAGCGATATACCGCCGCAACGCAGCCGGTAACTCCTGGATGTCGTCCCGCTGCACGACCCGCTCGACGTCGGTCGTCGCGTATTGCGCGAGCGCGCCGCTCGCGAGCCGTTGCCGCGCCAACTCGATCGAGCCCGGGTTCACGTCGATGCCGCGCACGACCGGGCGCACGGTTTTGAGCGCCGGGTCCGCGCCCACGACCGCGAGCGCGATGGTCGCCATCGACAACGCTTCGGCGCCCGTCGATGTGCCCAGCGACAGCAGCGAGAGATTTGGGGTCGCTTCGCGGAGATGTCGCCGCGCCAGCTCCGGTAGGACCGCCTCGAGTTCCCGATATTGCCACGGGTTGCGGAACAAGCTCGTCTGCGGATTCATCGTGGCCTGGGACAGGCCTTCGTTGCTGAGCCATTCGGTGAGCCAGCGACGTGCGGCCGACTCAGGGCGCTCGCCCGCGTCGTGCAAGAATGCACGCGGGTCACCGTGATACGTGGTGCGACATAACTCGCTATCAGCCACGTAGCGGATCAGGAGTTCGGTGCGCGCGGCGCGGCCCCACCCGAGCCGCGCCAACGCGTTTCGCGCGTCGTCGAGCAGCTCGTTCTGCTTCGCGTCCACGGCGTCGGCGAGCGCCGAGTCGGTCTCGCGGAGCAGCTCGAGCAGATGGTCCACGCCGATTCGCAGCGGCTCAATGGTCGCCAGCGCAAGCGCGGTCGCGACCGCGTCGCGATTCGGATCGCGTGCGAGGTCGCGGATGACGGCCACGCGATCCGCGTCGGAGATCGACCCGAGGAGCCGTTCAGCCGTCGTCGTGGGGTCGGTCGGCTTCGTCGCGATGAGCAAGAAGTCGGCCTCGGTGAACGTCGGCGAGCGTGGGTAGTCGGACGGCCGCGGCGCGCGCTCAACGGTGTAGCCGCGCGCGACCAGGTCGCGCTCAACGCGGCCGTCGATGCCGTGCGCGGATTGGATGTCGGAGAGCGCGAACGTCACGAGGACCATGCCGCCCGGCTTGAGAATGCGATCGGCTTGCGCGATGAGTGCGTCAGGCGCTGATTCGATATTGTTGATCGTCGCCATGTCGCGCGACGCATCAGCGAGGCCGGCGGCGCGATAATCTTCTTCGACCTGCGCGTTGCCGTGCGCCACTTGGTGGCCAGCGGCGCGCGCCTGATCGACGAGCGACTGCAGCGGCTCGATGCCGACGCCATCGACCTGCGGGAAATGTCGCCGAAGCAGCGTCGAGAACGCCGTGACGAACTCGCCCGTGCCTGTGTCGAGATCCACAAAGGCGATCGCGGACTGCCCCGCGAAGTGCTCGGCAAGGCGGTCGACCATCGAAGGGCCGGTGTGCGCCTCACCAGATGGAACGACTGGCGATGAAGGCTCGTCGCCGATTGAACCCATCGGTTCGCGGAGGCGACGTCCTAGACGATCGAGGAGGACGGCACGATCCTGGCTCGACAATTGATCCCGCAACGCTTGCTCGTGTACACGTCGCCGCGGGTTCGCGTACCACGCTTCGAGCTGCTGCTGATCATGCGCGGGCATCGCGAGCCATTCGTCCAACATCGCTTGCCACGTCGCCGACTCGCCGAGATAATATTCTGCGGCCAAATAATGTTGGAGCCGTCGGCGAAGTTGCCACGGCTCGGCTGGTGGTTGCGCGAGCGAACTGATGTACCCGCGCAACATATCCAGCAGGTTGCCAGTCGCTTGCTCCCACGAACGGACTCGAAGCAACTCGATCTCCAACCGTCGTCCGTCCTCCAGGACCAGCTCGTACACCGGCGCGGTCGATTGTTCGAAGAGCTGTGCGTCTTCTAAATTTTTCACCCTTCGAATGGTGCACCGCGGATCGCTCCGCTGCATCGATTGGCGCAGCGCATTGAAGAAGGTTTGCTCGGCTAGTTCGATCGTCGCATGGTCGCGCGATGCGCAAACCACGAGCAGATCCACGTCGCTCGGGGCGTTTCGATCGAGGTACCGGCTGCTGCCGACGATGCGAGCCTCGAACGATTCGCCGATTTGTCGAGTCGTGGCCGCAGCCGCCTCGTTGACGAGGCGTTCGAGCTCCGAGGGGATCGACGACCCGGTGCGTTGACCTACGAATGGGCCGCGTTCACCGTGCACAATCGTACGAATCTCATGCGGGTCGCGGACGATCGTCCACTCTCCACGCGACGCATCGAAGACGTGAAGTGCTACGACCGCCTCGAGAGGAAAGCCTCCCTCGACGGTGTACCATCGCTCATCGTCTTCAACACTCGGCGCCACCAGCGTCCGGTCCGCCTGCCGCATGCGCTCGTAATCGGCCTCGACGATAACCGGTATCTCGGACGACGACTGCGTACGCGAGTGTCGCCCGCGCGCGAAACTCTCGGCTTGTGGCCAGCTGAAAGTCCACGGGTCAGACGACAACCCACCCCG
>OBEQ012090714.1_pt1 | contig 12790 bp, 10 predicted proteins | sample 1670901 | NCBI WGS metagenome assembly OBEQ01 (sample SAMEA104232315, study PRJEB22302) | groundwater metagenome | biome: forest; feature: aquifer; material: groundwater | place: USA | collected 2011-08-07 | depth 5.4 m
ACTCGCGGTGGGCCGGCCAACAGCACCCACCTCTTTGCAACGTACGCCTACCAAGTGGCCATGATGGGGGCCAGGCTCGGGCTTGGCGCGGCCATTTCCCTCTTCATGTTCCCCGTCCTGGCCCTCGTGATCATCTTCCAGGTGGTCTACCTCCGAAAAGATCAGAGGTAGGACTATGCGGAAGCAGGTTGGCGAGGGGTTCGGTAAGCGGCTGGTGGTGTTTCATCTCCCCCTCTTCTTCTTCATAGTCTTCACCCTCTTTCCCTTCTACTGGATGTTCGTGACCTCCATCAAGTCAACCCACGAGACGTATAATCGGAACGTGAACCCGTATATACCCGTGGCGTGCACGACGGAAATCGCGGAGCAGCTCCGAGCGCTACGGCTCAACGGCCCCGCCCTGATGGAAAATTGCCTCTACCACTGGCGCTACCTCCTACGGGATACCCTCTTCATCCGGTGGCTTCAGAACACCCTGTTCATCGCCATCGTCTCCACCGTGGTCTCCCTCTTCGCGGGGATCACGGCGGCGTATGCCCTGGCGCGCCTTAGGTTCCGGGGCGTGGACACCTTCGGGATCCTGATCTTCATCACTTATTTGGTCCCGCCCACACTGCTCTTCATTCCGTTGTCCGACTTGATAGGGGACATGCCGCTCCTCCATTGGAGCCTGCTGAACAGCCCGTGGGGCCTGATTGTGGCCTATCCAACCTTCCTGGTTCCGTTTTGCACCTGGCTCCTGACCGGGTACTTCCGGACAATCCCCAAGGAGCTAGAGGAAGCGGCCATGATCGATGGCGCGACCCGGATTCAGGCCATGCTGCGGATCATCCTGCCCCTGGCCCTGCCGGGCGTGGTCTCGGCTGGAATCTTCGCCTTCACCCTGTCGGCCAACGAGTTTCTGTATGCGCTAATCTTCATTTCCGACGCCGCCAACAAGACGGTTCCCGTGGGCGTCGTCAGCGAGCTGATCAAGGGCGACGTGTTTTATTGGGGCGAACTGATGGCGGGGGCCCTGCTGGGCTCAATCCCCGTGGCCCTGATCTACTCGTTCTTCGTTGAGCATTACGTGGCCGGGATCACTGGGGCCGTGAAGGGCTAGCGGTGGACCGGCAGGCCATCAGTGAGGAGGATGCGTAACGTGAAATCACGGAGTCATCTGCGCTTTGGGTCCTGGATCGTGGTGGGCATCGGGGCGCTCCTGATGTGCCTGCAGGCCTGCGGAGGCGAAGAGAAGAAGGAGCAGAAAGCCGCCGCGCCTGCGGCGGGCCAGGGGGCCATCTCGGGGATGATCACACTGGACCCATCCCTCAAGGGGAAGATGGGGAAGGAACCGCTTCTCTTGATCATGGGCTCGAAATCCCCGGAGGCGAACAAGCCCGCCATCGTCGTTAAGCGTGTTGCCGGGGTCACCTTTCCCTATCAGTACAAGCTCACGGGCGAGGACATCACACTGGTGGGATCGACCTTTGACGGCAAGATGTATGTCACCGCACGCATCGACCCTGCGGGGGCGGTGGGGGCGGCCAGGCCGGGCAATCTTGAGGGGACCTACCCGGGGAATCCGGTGGTTGTCGGGTCGATCAATGTGGACATCGTGATTAACAAGGCCTACTGAAACGCGCCTGCCCAAACTGACCCCCGGCAACACCACAGGGGCGTTGAAGGCTACTGCGTCAAAGGCAACTTATCAGCACAACCCACAGCCACCACATTACAGGAATCAATGCCGTCGGATATTCTTCCCTCAGGCCACGGCCCTGACCAAACCGCATTCCACGCTAGAGTTTTCTTGGGGCATGAGACACTGTGTTGCGTCTGACGATGGTTGTTTTGATTGGAATCCTCCTGGTGTGGGGAGGAGCGGTGTGCGCCGGGGAGCTGGAGATCTGGACCCAGACCCTCCCGTCCCGCCTTTTGCGGACAGTCCCGGTTGAAGAGTATGAGAGTTTTACTGTAACCTGGGAGCACTCCGTCGAGCATTTTTGGTGGCGCGAGACTTACCAGATCACGCCAACCGGCAGACTGCAACTGCTGAGCAGCTCCACCAAAGGATACGGCGCCGGGACTCCTGATCGGAAACTGGAGGGGGCTGGCTTCCGGGTAGAGCAGGGGTGGCTGGTCAATGAGCCGGTGGGCCTGGAACTGGAAGAGCTGCTGATCGGCCTGAGCGCACTCGCGCCCCACTGGCTGGAAAGCGGCGGCGTGCGGCTCTCGCTGTCGGAGATCGCCGGCGAACAGACCATTATCTTGAGGCCGCAACGTGATGCGACGGCCAATCATCCTTAGATTAAGGAGGGGGTATGAGTAAGAGAACCAGTCTGTTCACTCTGTTGCTCGCCATTGCAGTACTCTGCGCCACCCTGGCGGCGAGCGGTGCGGCTCAGTTCATCTCCATCGCCACCGGCGGCACTGGGGGGGCCTACTTCCCGATAGGCGCTGGCATGGCCGATATTTTCAACAAGAAGCTGACGGGCTACAACGCCTCTGCGCAGACCACCGCCGCCTCCAAGGTGAACTGTATCCAAGTCCAGGATGGCAAGAGCGATCTCGCCCTGGTGCTGGGGGATACCCTGGCATTCGCCTACAAGGGGGACCCCCTGGGGGGCTTCACCAAGCCGCTCTCCAAATTGCGCGTTGTGGCCAACCTCTACCTGAACACGATTCAGATCGTCGCCCGGAAAGACAGCGGTGTTACCAGCCTGGCCGACCTGAAAGGGAAGAAGGTGGCCGTGGGGGCGCCCGGCAGCGGGACAGAGATCAACGCCCGGCAGATTCTGGAGGCGGCCGGGATGAGTTACAAAGACTTCGGGCGCACCGATTACTTGAGCTTCGTCGAGTCCGTCGACCAACTCAAGAACCGCGCCATCGATGCCACCCTGGTCAGCTCCGGCTTGCCCAATCCCAGCATCCTGGATCTGGCCTTTAGCCAGGAGATCGTGGTGGTGTCGATCGAGGACACCGTGGCCAAGAAGCTCATGGCCACGCACGCCTTCTTCTCCCAGACCACCATTCCCAAAGGGACGTACAAGAACCAGAATGCGCCGGTCAAGTCGGTCGCCATTCCGAACTTCCTCATCACCCGCGATGACCTCGAGGAGAAAGTGGTCTACGAGCTGACCAGGGCGATCTTTGAGAACCTGGACCGCCTAGTGCTGGCCCATGCGGCGGCGAAGGAAATCCAACTAGCCTCCGCTACGGTGGGCCTGCCGATCCCCTTGCATCCCGGGGCCGAGCGCTTCTATCGGGAGAAGAAGGTCCTGAAGTAACACCCGCCATAGCCTACCTGTTTCGCACATCAAAGGCGAGTGTGGGCTCGCCTCTCTTTTTTCATCTCTGCAGAGAGGGCGTATGGGCAGTCACGACGCCGATGACCGGAAGCAGGAGCGCGAGGCGCCTGCGAAGGTCGATCCTATCAATGTAGAAACCACTCTTGCGAAGCCCGTCGCCGAGTTTCACTACCGGAAACTCACGGGGATAAGCCGGCGGGTGGTTTCTGTCGTGGCACTCTCCCTGGCCCTGTACCAGCTCTACACGGCCGGCTTTGGCCTGCTTAACGCGCACGTGCAGCGCGCCGTGCATCTGGCCTTCATCCTCGCCCTGACCTTCCTGCTTTACCCGTTCTTGCACAGGCCCGGCATGGGGGAGCGGCGCATCCCTTGGTGGGACCTGCTCCTGGCGGTCCTGGGGGCGTGTGGCGGCCTGTATATCCCGGTTTTTTACCAGGATATCGTCCTGCGGGCCGGCACCCCTAGCAACGTCGATCTGGCCATGGGGGCGTTGACCAGCCTGCTCATCCTGGAGGCGAGCCGGCGCATCCTGGGACCGGAGATGTCGCTCCTGGCTCTGGGATTCCTGGCCTACGCCTACGTGGGGCCGTGGTTGCCGAATGTCATCGCCCACCGCGGCTACGGTGTGCTGGATATTGTTGACTATATGTACCTCACCACCGAGGGGATTTTCGGGATTGCCCTTGGGGTCAGCGCAACCTACATCTTCCTGTTCGTGCTGTTCGGTGCCTTCCTGGAGCAGGCTGGCATGATCACCCTGTTTTCAGACCTGGCGCTCGCCTTGGTTGGGCACACCAAAGGGGGGTCGGCCAAGGTGGCGATCATCAGTTCGGCACTGTTCGGCATGCTCAACGGCAGCGCCATCGCCAACGTAGTGACGATCGGCTCCTTCACCATTCCCCTGATGAAGCGGACCGGCTTCAGCCCTCATTTTGCCGGAGCGGTGGAATCGACCGCCTCGATGGGCGGGCAGATCATGCCACCGGTCATGGGGGCAGTGGCGTTCATCATGGCTGACACCCTGGGGGTCCCGTATTTCACCATTGCGAAAGCGGCCACTATTCCCGCTATCCTCTACTTCCTAGCCGTCGGGGTCCAGGTGCACCAAGAGGCCGGTCGTCGCGGGCTCAAGGGGCTGCCGCGCCACGAGTTGCCAGCCTTCTGGCACGTGTTGATGGCGCGCGGCTATCTGCTGCTGCCACTGGGGGTCCTGACCTACCTTCTGTTCAGTGGATACACGCCCCTCTATGCCGGGTTCATCGGGATCTTGCTCACTGTGGCGATCATCTTGGTTCGGGCCATCTTTGCTGCTCATGCCGGCCTGCCATCCCGCATCCTGGCGTTGGGTGGGGCCTTGGCCCTCTGCGCCCTTTTGAGCCCCAGCCGGGCGGGGACAGCTTTGCTGCCGATTGGGTGGCTGCTGGGTTGGGCCATCTGGAAGCCCGACAGCCGAGGGTCGGTGCGGCAGATGCTGACCAGCCTGGAGCACGGCACGCGCAGCGCCCTTGGGGTGGCCATCGCCTGTGCAGCCATTGGCTTTGTCATCGGTGTGGCCACGGAGACGGGCATGGGGGCCAAACTGGCTTCGGCCATCGTGTCGCTGGCAGGGGGCAATCTCTTCCTTGGGCTGTTTTTCACTATGGTCGCCTCCATCGTTCTGGGGACCGGTCTGCCGACCATCCCCACCTATGTGGTCACCGCCGCCATGGCGGCGCCTGCCTTGGCGCAGATGGGCGTCCCGCCGCTGGTGTCGCATATGTTCGTTTTCTATTTCGGCCTCTTTGCCGATCTGACGCCGCCGGTGGCCTTGGCAGCCCTGGCTGGCGCAGGCATCGCCCAGGCCGACCCCAGCAAGACCGCGTGGACGGCTTGCAAATTGGCCATTTCCGGCTTTGTGGTCCCGTATCTGTTCGTCTACGAGCGAGGGTTGCTGATGGAGGGGAGCTGGCCGCAAATCGCCCTATCGAGTATCACAGCCTTTGTCGGCATTACACTGTTAGGGGCGGCGATCATGGGCTACTTGGTGGCCCCGGCACGCTGGTGGGAGCGCGGGGTCCTGCTGGTTGGTTCATTAGCGATGATCTATCCGTGGAGCTACGGCGACGCCGTCGGCTTGGCTTGTGGCGTGGCCATTACCGCCGTGCAGTGGCCGCGCCGTAATGCCTCCGTTGCGATCCCTTCGGCAGAGGGCTAAGCATAATGGGTGCTGTGACGAACAAGAACCCTTTCCTCGTCCTGCCCTCGCGACGTTTTTCTTGACAGAGGGAGAAAGGAGGCTAGACTGATGATGCGCCAGGGAGGCACGGGGCGCGTCGGTGGAGTGCTACGAGCTCCCGCTTCAAGGCCATCTACTAATTACCTCAGCAGAATCCAGTCGGATTGGTTTGAAAGCGTGTCGAGGAGACCTGGGCGAGCCAACCAACCATTACATCCCGTCGACCACGGATAAGGGAAGGAGATGCACATGGCGACGAAAGTGGGTTCAGGGGTTTCGGCGACGACACGAGTCCGTTTTGCGCCGGTGGAAAGGGCTGCGGAGCTTTTTACACCAGCGTTTGTGGAGTATCTGGTGCGGTTGCACGATCGATTTACGCCTCGCGTTTACCTGCTGCGTGCTCGACGCGCTCAGGCGCTCAAAAGAGCTCATGAACAAGGGATCCTACCCACCTATCTCCCCGTCAGTGAGATCAACACCGGGGACTGGCGGGTTCCTCCGGTGCCTGAAGAGCTGTGGAAGCCGGGGATCGAGATATCAGGCCCGGCCTCGATCACGAGCATGTTCATTAATGCGCTCAATCCAGGGCCGGAAGGTACCAGAGCAGAGGGGGATCTGGACGATGATGAGGATTCCGCCGGGCATCGGTTCATCGATACGGTCAACGTCACCTGGAACCGCCTGGCGGCCGTCAATCGAACCCTGACATTCTCGGATTCGCAGAAGGGCAAAGAGTACAGAATTGCCGAGGGCGAACTGCCATTCTTCATGCATCGGGAGCGTGGCCTGCATCTGGATGAGCCCGAGGTCACCGTCGATGGAGCGCCGATTCCCGCCTGTATCCTCGGCACGGCCCTGACCCTCTTCTATGCCGGTCGGGCGCAGGCGGAGCGTGGGCAGGGGATTTATTTCTACCTCCCGAAGCTGGAATCGGCCGAAGAGGCGGCCTTCTGGCGAGATTTTTTTGATGCCAGTCGCGATCACCTGTCTTTCCTCAACAACGCCGTCATCAGCGCCGTTCACCTGATTGAATCGCTGCCTGCGGCGTATGAGATGGAAGAGATGCTGTATGCCCTGGGGCCATATGCGGGCGGGTTAAACGCTGCCCGCTGGGATTTCCAGGCCAGCATTTATGAGTTCGTCATGGCAGATCCCAAATCCGTCTGGCCGGATCGATTCGGCATTGACATCAAGACCACGCCGTTTCTGGCAAACATTTTTAGGCGCTTGGTGGCGATTTGCCTGAAGAGAGGAGCCGTCCCCATCGGTGGTATGGCTACACCCCTTCCCAGTAATAATCCTGAGGTCAATAGAGTGGCGGCGGAGGCCATCAGGGCGGATAAGGTCTGGGAGGCCCGACAGGGGTTCATCAGGGGCTGGGTGGCACATATCTTCCACATGAAAACAGCCGCAGACCCATTTAAGGAGCTGCTGGCCTCGGGTTGGAAGCCGACGCCTGAGATGGCCAACCCTGACAAGTATCCCATTGAGCTCAAAGTCCCAGAAGGCCCGATCACCGTGGAGGGGACACGGCGCAACGCTAGAATGCTGATCGAATATGTTGAGGGGTGGCTGACTGGCAGGGGTGCCAAAAGTATTGACAGCCTGGCCGGCAAGCCGGGTATTCACCCCGCATTGATGGAAGATCTGGCTACGGGTCGCATATCGGTGGCCCAGATCGCCCAGAGAATTCGGCACCATGCCAAAGATACGCACAACCCATCTCACGTGCACGACTTCGCCATGGTGAAGAAGCTGCTGCGTGAAGAGGTGCAAGACATTCTGGTGCAACTGCAGGCCACCGTAAAGAAGGGTGATGCGAAAAGCGAACAGGCGTACTCAAAAGCCGAAGAGCGGTACCACAAGGCGGTGAAAATCGCGATGCGATGGATCAAGAACTACACCGAGTTCAACTTCAGGAGCTTGGGCTCATACACCAGAGCTAATCTCGACGCCATCGCGTCGGCGCCAGACGCCTTCTAGCGGGCCCGGACCTGCTTGCCTTTGATATGGCGTAGCATCCGGGCGAGATCCCGAAGCTGAGCGGAGATATGCTCCGCATTCAGCGTCGAGAAAGGGGAGAACGATGGGCCCACACTTGGATCGGCAGTTCATGAAACATTCCATGGTTTCCTTGGCGCTTCTGTCCGTGATGATGCTCGTGTTGTTCCCGTATACCGCCTACTCGCAACTGATGGTCATCGGGAACGACGAGAAGGTCACCTGGGACGACGCCGGCAAGCTGGTCACAATGGCGCCGGGCAAAGATTCGGTCGTGGTCGTGGATATCGGTACGAATCCGGAGGCGCCGAAGATCATCGCGAACTTCCCCCTGATGAACTCGATCTTTGGGCCGCCGACGAACCTGGCCATCACCCCCGACGAGCGGCTGGCGATTGTGGCGAATTCGATGAACTGGGTCCAGGAGGGGGGCGCCTGGAAGGGAGTGCCGGACAACAAGCTCTACGTCATTGATCTGAAAACAGACCCACCCAGTCATATCGGCACGGTCGATGTCGGCAAGCAGCCTTCTGGTCTTGCGATCAACGCGCGCGGAGACCTCGCGCTCGTGACCAACCGTGCGGACAACTCGATCAGTGTGCTGTCGATCCAGGACAAAGAGGTGAAGCTCATCGACACCGTGGCGATGGGCGAAATGGTGGCGGCGGTCGCCTTCACCCCGGACGGCAAACGTGCTCTCGCTGTCAAGTTCCCCGGCCACAAGGTGGCGGTGCTGGATGTGGAGGGGCAGAAGGTGACCTACAAGAAGTACGACATGCCGGTCGGGCTCTGGCCATACAACATCGACGTGACGCCGAACGGGAAGATTGCCATCACGGCGGACAACGGCAACTCCGGCGCCGCCGACGGGCACATCGATACGGTCAGCATCATCGACCTGGAAGCGGACCCGCCGCGCGTCATCGATCGGGTGGTTGTCGGGGACGCCCCGGAAGGGTTGGCGATCAGCCCGACGGGCGAGATCGCCGTCGCGGTGCTGCTGCGGGGAAGCAATTCAGCGAAGGCCTCGTGGTTCTATCACCGCAATGGCAGCGTGGTTGTCTTGAAGATCGATGGTAAAACGGTGACGAAAGTCGGAGAGGTCGAGGTGCGGGGGCTTCCCGAAGGCGCTGTCTTCAGCCGGGACGGCAAGTATCTCTATGTCGGCAACTTCATGGACAGCGATGTGTCGATCTTGAAAGTGGACGGCACGGAGGTGACGGACACAGGCAAGCGTCTGCAACTGCCCGGCCACCCTGCTTCGATGCGGGGCCGGGCCAGATAGAATGGCGATGAAAGCATAGCTTGCGGCTTGGCCGCCAATATGGAGAGGCGAGGCTACAGCCGCTCACCCAAAGCCGGCACTCAGTATAGGTCCATATGGGAAAAACGGGACCGCATATAGAAGATCCCGCCACAAAAATGAGCGTGGATAAGCTGGCGCAATTCGCGAAGCAAAAGTACATTAACCTTGAAACATATAGAAAAAGCGGGCAGGCGGTTCGGACTCCCCTGTGGTTTGTCGAGGACCAGGGTGTGCTCTACATGCGTACGCCCGCTGCGAGTGCCAAGGTCAAACGTATACGGAACAACCCGCACGTGCGCGTGGTACCCTCCGACGTGCGTGGGAATCCTCTCGGGGTCTGGCAGGACGGCGCAGCCCATCTGATAGACGCGGATGACGCAACGTGGGTTAATGATCTGATCAAGAGAAAGTATGGCTTGCTGAAAAGGTTAATAGACCTTCGGTCCCGGCTCAAGGGGACGAAGGCCGTAGTGATTGCAATTCGTGTCTGATGGACGTTCCGGTTTCGTTGTCCGGGATTTGAGGAAACGGTAACCTCCGCATGATATCCCTGTTGGCGCCCGCCCAGCATGCGATATCCGCGATTGCCCTCGTTGATCCGCTAGTGTCCTGAGTCAGAGATTCGTTAACTATTTCTGCACACGATATGACCCGTTACTGACCCCTCTCCCCCAAATGTGGGAGAGAGGATATTATCGCGCGAATTTCCAACTCAGAACACTAGGAGTCATTGCAAGAATTCCGTAGCGTAGCGCTCCGGTCTTGACTGGGGTATAAGATGCTGCAATACTGCTTGGTATGAGGGGTCCCGAGTAAGAGTGTGTCTATCGGAAGGGTATGACGGCGTCTCCAATGCTGACACAGGTGGTGACAACTGAGCATGAACAGGGCGGCACGGCGCTACGGCGACCCGGTTCGATCCTGCTGATCTCCTGCTATGAGCTTGGGCATCAGCCCCTTGGCATCGCCTCGCCGCTCGCGTTCCTTGAACGCGCAGGGTATGCGCCGGGCGCACTGGACATCTCCGTCGAGCGCTTCGATCTGGAGAAAGTGGCTCGCGCCCGCTTCGTGGGGATCTCGGTTCCGATGCACACGGCGTTACGGCTGGGAGTCCGCGTGGCCGAACAGGTTCGCGAGATCAATCCGACCTGTCACATCTGCCTCTACGGCCTCTACGCTTCGCTGAACGCCGACTACCTGCTCGACCACGTCGCGGACTCGGTGATCGGCGGTGAGTTCGAGACGCCGATGGTCGGCCTCGTCCGGGCTCTGGAAGTAGGTCGCTCTGGCGGAGTCGAGGGGGTCCACCTGCGGGGCCAACCGGCGGGCCCGTTCCTCAAACGGTTGCCCTTCCCGGTTCCGAGCCGCGGCCGGCTGCCGGCTCTCGAGAAGTACGCCCACCTGGAGCGCGACGGCGGCCGCGGGCTGGTGGGCTACGTGGAAGCAAGCCGAGGCTGCCTCCATATGTGCCTTCACTGCCCCATCCCGCCGGTCTATGGAGGCCGGTTCTTTGTGGTGCCTCAGGAGATCGTCCTTGAGGACATCAGAGGTCTGATCCGGTCTGGCGCAACCCACATCACGTTTGGTGACCCAGACTTCCTGAATGGGCCCGGCCATTCGTTCAACGTTCTGCGCGCTATGCACCAGGAATTCCCGGAACTGACCTTTGATTTCACTGCCAAGGTCGAGCACATCCTGGAGCGCCGGGCGCTCTTCCCCGAACTCGGGGCGCTCGGCTGCGCGTTTATGGTCACCGCGGTCGAATCGCTCAGCGACACGGTGCTGGCCAACTTGGAGAAGGGCCACACCCGGGCGGACGTGTTCGAGGCGCTCCGGATCGTCCGGGACGCTGGGTTCGCGCTCCGGCCCACCTGGGTGCCTTTCACCCCGTGGACGACCCTCGAAGATTACCTGGACATGCTCGATTTCGTCGAGAACGAAGATCTCGTTGGTCACGTAGATCCGGTGCAGTTCACCATCCGGCTGCTGGTCCCGCCCGGTTCCGCGCTGCTTGACCGGCCCGCGATCCGACCGTTCCTAGGGCTGTTGGATCAGGCCTCCTTCATGTATCGCTGGACCCACCCTGACCCCCGCATGGACGACCTCCAGAAGGCCGTCAGCGCTGCCGTGGAGCAGGCCGTCAAGTCTGGCGAGGACCCATGTGTCACGTTCCAAAGGATTCGCGATTTGGCCTATACCGCAGCGGGGAGGCAGCCAGCCTCGGGAGTCTCGCTCGCGCCGATGCCCGGAAGAAGCCGCCCACCGCGCCTAAGTGAGTCGTGGTTCTGCTGAGCGGAGCCCACCGAGGGCCAGTTCGGCCCTCTCAGATCCCACATGCACGCGGGGGTCTAGGGCTCCAGGAGACTATTCCATGAGCTTTCAGGAACTTCTTGCCCTTAGCCTTCCCCCTGTCGCGATCGCGTTCCGCCCGACCGCTTCGCCCGGTATCCCCCACGTAGGCGCCGCCGGCCCGGCTGGGTGTAGCTACTGGAAGCTGGCGGCTGAGGGGAAGGTCTTTTACACCGAGGCAGCGGATCATTACAACTGTCCCATCGGGGCATATACCCACGGCGTGGACTTCCCCGCGGAGAGGGCGGCAGAGCTGGAAGGGCTTCTGAAGACCATGGTGGGGCTCGAATACCTGCAGATGGAAGAAGTGCCCACCATCCCGCATCGAACCGCACCGTTCGGCGTGGCGATGTACGGGCCGTTTCCTGGGGCGCCTTTCGACCCGGATGTGGTCCTGGTGCGAGGCCGGGCCAAGCAGGTGATGCTCGTGGTCGAGGCCGCCCGTATGGCAGGGATAGGCCATGAGGTGGCGGTAAGACCGCGCCCGACGTGCGCGATTCTGCCAGAGACGATGCAGGCAGATCGAGCCACCATCAGCCTGGGCTGCATCGGTAACAGGGTCTATACCGGACTCGGTGACGACGAGCTCTACGTCGCCATTCCCGGCCACAAAGTCTCCGAGGTGGTCAGCAAGCTCGCCACCATCGTCAGGGCCAACCACGAGCTGGAGCAATTCCACACGCGACGCCAGGCGGCTGGCTAGGATTAGCCTGAGATGCCGCGGCTGCTCCTGCTCATCCCTACCACCACCTACCGCACAGAGGCGTTCGTCGAAGCCGCTTATAGGCTCGGGGTGGAGGTCGTGGTGGCCTCCGACCTTCCCAATGCGCTCCAAGAGGCGCTCCCGGATAGCCTGCTGACGCTTGACTTTGCAGAGCCCGACGTGGCCGCCCGCGAGGTGGCCGAGTTTGCTCGGCGACACCCCATCGATGGCGTCGTGCCGGTGGACGACCCTACCACGGTGGTCGGCGCGGCCATCGCGGAGACGCTTGGGCTCCGGTCTAATTCCATCGAGGCCGCTCAGGCCGCGCTGAACAAGTCCGTCATGCGGGAGCTTTTGAGCCGGGCGGGCGTGCCGAGCCCACGCTACAGGGTCTTCTCCCTTGACGACGACCCGGCGCTTGCTGCCCGAATGGTGCCGTTCCCTTCTGTCCTCAAGCCCACCATCCTCTCAGGCAGCCGTGGGGTGATCCGCGCCGACGATCCCACTCAGTTCGTGACCGCCTTCCATCGGATCGAGGCCATCCTGCGGACCGCAGAGATCGCCGCCATGGGCGAGGGCGCCCAACAGATTCTCGTGGAGGAGTTCATTCCAGGAAAAGAGGTTGCCCTTGAGGGGCTTCTGATGAAGGGGGACCTCCAGGTGCTGGCTCTCTTCGACAAGCCCGATCCCCTGGACGGGCCGTTCTTCGAGGAAACGATCTATGTGACGCCGTCTCGCCTCCCCGCCTCCGTCCAGGAAGGGATCGCCGACTGCACGGCTCGAGCAGCGCAGGCCCTGGGGCTCCGAGGGGGGCCGGTCCACGCCGAGTTGCGGGTCAACGAGCACGGCCCTTGGATCGTCGAGGTTGCCGCGCGCTCCATCGGCGGGCTCTGCTCCCGAACGCTCCGTTTCGGCACGGGCATGTC
>OBEQ011208296.1_pt1 | contig 12788 bp, 9 predicted proteins | sample 1670901 | NCBI WGS metagenome assembly OBEQ01 (sample SAMEA104232315, study PRJEB22302) | groundwater metagenome | biome: forest; feature: aquifer; material: groundwater | place: USA | collected 2011-08-07 | depth 5.4 m
ACAGGTGCTCTTGCTTCTTTTGATCTGGATCCGTGTGTTGTTTTTACCTGATCTAGTGATCTTTCTAACTCCGGAAGCTCAGCTTCTTTATCTTTTATTTCAGTAGATATAGCGTTAAGTTTCAAAACTGTTTCTTCGATAACAACTATATTTCCTTTCGCTTCTGCAAAATCATTTTCAGCATTAGCAATTTGAGCATCAGTAATATCACTCTTGTGTAAAACTTTTTCACCAGCCAAAATTACTGTTTCTTTTCTCCCCAATTCAGTTGATGCTAAGGTTCTCTTATCTCCTTCTACATCGCCACCTTTTGCTAATCTCTTTACCACTTCTAGTCCTTTGGCACTACATATCTCCACAGCCACACGATTATAAGCTGCAATGATTATAGCTTGGCGCTCAGCAGCAGGAAGAAGGCTGAAATCTCTGTATTCCTCGTCTGCTGATAATTGGGTTGTAGGAAGACCTTTGTCTCTTGCGGCAAGTATGACCTGTATTTCTTGTCTGACCATTTTATTTCGGTCAGCTTTACTTGTCCCGGGCCTTGATAAATTGATTGAGTGTAAATCCACAATTCCCAAATCAGACCCCATAAAAATTAATCCTGCCCAATAAGATACAGCTACTCTCTCCGCATGAGTTAGTACCGTTGCCACATTTCCTCTTCTATTCAACTGGTCTAAAACGTCTTTGTGGGTAGGATATAAATGTCTTATTAAATCTGCTTCATCCCGGCTAAGTTTATTCCAGTTTATAGGAGTATATTCTTGTACTTGTAGTCCGAGTCTGCTGAAAATACCATGTCTAGTTTGTTCTGCACAAGCGAGGAAATCTTGGGTAAATTCTTGTCTTCCGCTAAATATCTTCGCAATTGGATTATCTGTAAGTCTATTATCCGGATTGGCAGAAGCTCCTGGACCATTTGGTTCAAACGAGAGTTGGAAACTAACTTGTTCGCTAACTATTGGTTCTTTTAAAGACAATCTCCAATTTCCTATCAGTAAATCTTGCCCAGAAAAAGCGACTCCTACTCCTGTTCCTACCGCTAGTCCCACAGCAGCCCCTGCAATTGGACCTAAGGGACCACCTACCCCCGATGTCATTCCTATCAGTGCGCCGATAGCGGCAGCGTCAAGAGTTACCAACGCATCGAGAAATGCTCTTCTTCGCAGCTCAGGTTTCAATGCAGATATATCTTTTAGTTTACCTGCTACCTTACTCAAAATTCCCTCTCCTCGTCCACTTTGTACACGTTGCAGAAAATCGAAAACATCGTTTGTAAGCTGAAAAGACAGGGTATCTCTCCCATTGTTGGTTAATTCATAGCCTAAAGAATTAGCAGCTATTATTTCCGTTTGCTCTAAAAAATTAAGTGCGCTTTGAACCTCGCGCCCGGAGTGGAAAACTCTCTCTTTCCCTGTAGGTTTAACCGTTTTATCTTTACTCTCTTTCAGATTTTTTATCTCATTTGCTCTTACCCGCCAGTCTTCATAGTCAGCCAAGGTTATCTGTGCAGCAGTAGACAAATTGGCAATTTTCGGACTTATCATTTTTTTTTGCTCATTATCAACTTTCTCTTTATAAAGTTCTTCCAAAACACCTTGAACCCTTAGCCATAATTCCGTATCAAAGTCCACTGATTCTTTTATTTTTAAACCGCTCTGCAGGACATCCTCTAGATTTTTGTTGCCACCTATGTCTACTGGTTCATTCCACTTTTTATCAGACGTATTTAAATTGACTCCGTAATGAACAGGAAGAAAATCTGCTGAAACAGGTGTAAGTCTCGCGCTTATTGATCCTGCTGTTTCCTTAGTCGGCACAGCGGGTTTTACTATTGCTCCTTCTCCCATCCCTGTTGTTGCATTTAATGCATCCATAATTTATACCTGCTTTTATAGTAGCAAATGCACAAGTAAATGCAACTGGTATTGAATACTTTGAAATTATTGTGGGGGAGTAATTGGTAGGGGATCTGTGTTTTTCTCTTTTTCTGCCAATTGTTCTTCTTTATCTATTGCTTCCAATTCATTCGCAAAAGCTTCATAATGATTTGCAATTTCATTTAAAACTCCCGCTGATTTTTCGTAAAATTCTGCTTCTTCTTCAAGCAGTTCGGCAATCGTATCCAGAAGTTCTTGATTTACTTCTTGTACATCATTAATCATCGATAAAATCGATTCTTCAATCTCTTTTTCCAGTTTCAACTCAAGAATAGTTCTTATCAATTCTTCTTTTGTCATAAGTTATCAAGGCTTTCTACGAAATCTTAATAAATTTGCAACACGACGTAAATTTTTACTCTGAGCTAATCTCGCAGCAGCTTTTTCTCGTAATTTTACCCCTTGAGATCTTAATTCCGTTAAGCTTAGTTTTCCTAAATTATCTATTCCAACTCGATGAGCAAATGGTTGGATCATTTGTAAAAAATCATCTCTTTGTTTACCTAGAAAAGTTCCAACTCTTTTGGATCCATTTCTCCATGCATCTCTAGGATGACGTATAGCTTCCACAATTCTATTTCCTCTGGGTGATGGCATAGAATTATATCTTTGAACTCTAGGTAGGGGAGGGGGTAAATTTGCGTTGCGTCGAAACATTGTATTGAATTTAGATTCTACGAATCTTCCAAATCTACCAATATCATTACTCAAATCAGCGACCCTGTAAGCAGCAAGCGGTCTTAATCTCGCTGGTAATTTATTTGCTATAGCAGCTCTGGGATCTTGTTTAAATGTATCAACGGCTCTTTTTATCCGATCTCTAGTTGAAGAAATCCTTCTCTTTATATAATTCTTAAATTGTGCCTTTTTCTCATTAAATAGTTGTCTGCTTTTATCTGTGAATTTTGTGACAGAATTTCTTCTATCTGCTACTTCAGCTAATTTAAATGCCAAAACTGGAGGCATTGTGCTTAAGAGACTCGGATTAAACAATGGGTTGAGAGCAGGATTAAGACTGGAATTGGATGCTCTATTTTTAGCATCCACAAATTCATTTGGACGAATGTTTACCGGATATTTATAGTCTCTTATATCCGCTTGTTCTAATGCTCTTCTAGCCCGTGGACTAAACTTTTCTCCTGCAGCATGAACAACTTCTAAAAGATGATACCTGGCATCATTTTCCGCTCGTCTTCTCCTTGTCGAAAAATCTCTTTCCCTCGCCGAAAAAGGCTGCCTTCCAGCAGCTTCTAGTTTAGCTTTTTGAATCAACTCGCCTGCTCCTGGTTCTACCATTTTATATTGATCCTCATATCAATTATTAAACTAATCCCAGCATACCTAGCTAACTAAGAATTGTCAATTTTTTAAATACAACTGGAAATTATTATGACTCTAGGTATATAGTTATAGTATGGATACTAAAAATGCACCTATGCCTAAAGGAGCCGCAGAATGGAAAGCTCCTGCACAAGGAGCTGCTACAATGACAGCTGAGATGCCACAAGAGGCTGCGGACAGTTCTCCACATCAACCGGCAGCACACTTCGAAAATACAAATCCTGCTCAAGCTCAAAACGATAATAGTCCACTCGATGATTCTAGCGCTGCTAAACCTCAATCTGTCACATCTGATCAATCGCCCCAAAAGCCCGAAGCGGGTGAGGTATCGCAAGGTCAAGCGGCAAATTCTGCTGATACCGCAATGGCAGCGTACGGACGAATTGTTAATCTACTTGGAAGAGAAGTAGATGCAAATGCTGATCCTGCTAAAATATTAATAGAAATATTGCAAAAACATCCAGATCCTGCACAGAGAGATGCTATTTTAGATGAATTAAACAAAACTAACGCAATAAATTCAGCATTGGCAGTAGCAAAAATAAAAGCAAGAGCCAAACAATCTCCAGAGCAAGCACCATTAGATGAAAAAGTTACAAACGCAGAATCAGTTGCAGAAATTCAGGAAAAAATTAACTCTGCCGAACGCGATGCTGTTAAGTTATGTGCAGAAGCAATAAAACAAGGGATGTGGGATCCGGCTGAAGCAGGTATTTCGGCCGCGGAAAAATCCAGACGTCAAAATATAAGACAAGCAATAAAACGATATCAAGCCCAATATGAAGTTCACGGAAAAGCTGAAGCAGAAATAAAAGCTGAAGTTCAACTTGCAGTACAACAACAAAATACGACTCTACAAAATGATCATAAACCTCCAATGAATGATGCTACCCAAAAAGCTTTCGAGGAGAAATTTAGACAAGATAACTATAGTCGGGATCCTAAGATCAAAAAGATACTAAATAAGGTTGAAGAGCAATGGCTCATAAAAACTGTTGAGAAAAATGGTAAAGGAGAAATCGTGAAAGATGAATTCGTGATTTGTGATGGTCACGGTCAAAGATTAGATACCTTTAGTCGGCCTGCACAAACACCTGAACTTATGAAAGCGATGCGAGAACTTGCCGCAAGAAAGAGTGCCGATGGAAAACCTACTCCCGCACAAGAAACTTTGCGAGAATTGGAAAAATATGTTGTAGAAAATCAAAACGGTGCAGGTTTTGTACCGAAAACCCACGAACAAATTGAGATTGAGCAGGCTCACCGGGAAATTTTTGACACTGCGTATCGGGTAGTTGCATATTATCTGGGTAAAGATATTGCTAATGCTCTAGTGTCGGATGGTAAGTACGATATTGCTAAAGTGTTGGATAAAATAAAAAGCAATCCGAATATGGCATTATCGGATATCGCTGCTTCCTTATACCTTTCCCATCGTGCCGGCACTGACAATCCTACTAATCAAGGAAATATCGATGCCTCACTTTATCACCAACTTCAGGGACTAGAGATAAATAATGCTGATAATCCAGACCTTGTTGGTCGGATAAAAAAACTATCTGATCATAAAGCTCTGATGGAAAAAGGATTTAAGGGTATGCGATCCATATTTGATGGATATCTAAGAGAAAACCATATTGATCCAAAAGATGTAAATGATCGAAATTTTGTCCATATTCTCACCCTCTCAACTTTTTTTGAAGGAAAAACAATGGAGGATCAACGGGGTGTTGTCCATCTTAATGACAATGCAAAAGAAATACTTACGACATTGCGTAACAACAGCCAAGGGTTGTTTAATGATGGAGACGCTGCCGCCATAACTGCTTTTGCCCATCATAATATTGGAAGTAGATTAATGAGAGATTTTTATGGAGCGGATATTAAAGAACTTCTTAGTGGAAATACGGTAGGAGAGTGCGCAAGTTTTGTAGTAGGTGAGTTATTCAATCAAGGTATTTTAACGGATGAAAACCAAAGAGTAATCGCCGGACAAATATTAAAAGCCCATATGACAGAGACCGGTCTGAAAAGATTGAATACACTCGGATTACCGCCCGGAATGAGTATGATACTAATGCTTGCAATAGTAATGTTACCGATGGGGCAACAGGTAGCAGATGAAGACGCTAGTGAAAAAGGCGGAGGTGGGGGAGGACCAAGAGGTTAATTTTCCCTAAAAATGCTTTTCCAGGCTATTTCAAAATTCTGCTTCCCATGTTAAAATAAGCTTATGGCCATAGATTGGACAAAAATTTACAAAAAATATAAAGGGCTTTGGGTAGCTTTAAAATACGATGAGAAAACCGTCGTCGGAAGCGGCAAAACCGCAAAAGAAGCCTGGGGAAAGGCTCAAAGAGCCGGATATAAAAGGCCCATTATGACCCGTATGCCTCCGGCACTCATATCGTACGTTGGGTATGGCGTTGTATGAAATTCCACTATAAAAAATATGCTTCAGGAATACTCCGACCAGTAATTCCGATTGAAATTGTTTATAAAGATAAGATGGTTTCTTATGAAGTTTTGGTAGATTCAGGATCTGATTGTAATATCTTTGACGCTCAAATTGCTGATATTTTAGGTTTGCATCTGCGTTCAGGCAAAAAATCAGAAATTGTGGGGATCACCGGAAATCCGGAACCGGTTTACATCCATAAGCTTGACTTACGAATCGGAGGACACTTAACGGCTGGTGTTGATGTCGGATTTTTGAGACAAATAGGTAAGTATAGTTATGGAATAGTAGGCCAAAAGGGTTTTTTTGACATTTTTGTCGTCAAATTTGACCTAGTGAAAGAGGAAATAGAACTGAAGATAAGAAAGTAAATACTCCTCTCCCAAAAAATCCAGGCATAAAATATTTCCAGATGGTATAATACTTTTATGCCCCGTAGAGAAATTTCGAAAATAAATTTATTAAAATTTATTAAAAGAAGAATTCATTCGAAATTCTTCTACGGGGTATGTCAATCCAAAAGAAAATAAACTCATCTAAAATCCCCCAAAAACTGCAAGGAATTCTTTGGTCTGTGGACATCAAGCATTTGGACATAGAGAAAGACAAAGGTTATATCATCCATCAGATCTTTTCATATGGCAATTTCGATGATATCTCATGGGTGCTAAAGACATATTCTAAAAAAGATATAATTTCCACTTTCACGAAAATTCCCTTCAAAGACTATCGTGCCTCTCGTTTTAATTTAATTAAAAATTTTCTTCTTGGCCTTCGGAACTTCAATTTAAATGAGAGATTATATGTCAAAAATATACCCAGAGATATTAGATAAAGAAAGAAAAATTATTTTTGATAAGCTTGTTCATTTCAAAAATATTGGATATCTTGCCGGTGGTACAGCATTGGCCATGCAGATAAAACACAGAAAATCTTATGATTTCGACGTCTTTGTGAAGACGCCAATTACTCGCCTATTTCGTACAAAAGTTGAGAGTATTTTTGGAAAATATGAATATTATGTGAATACTTCCGATCAGATAAGTTTTAACACTCACAATAATATCGGCATCACCTTTTTCTACTACACTTATAAGCCACTTTTTCCGCTTATCCGGACAGAATCTATCAATTTATCAAGCGTTAGCGATATTGCTGCTGACAAAGCACATACGATAGGCAGACGTGCCATCTGGAGAGATTATGTAGATTTTTATTTTCTACTTAAACTGGGTATTATAAATATTCAAAGAGTCATAGATTTCGCCGGTGAGAAATTCGATGGAGAATTTGTGAATACGCAATTTTTAGAACAATTAGTATATTTTAAAGATTTGGCAGTAACAAAGATTGAATATATTGGGAAATCTCTTTCACGTTCCGAGATCCAAATTTTTCTGGAAAAACAGGTTGAACAATATCTGAAAAAAACACTGGGAAAATAATTACTTCGTTATCCATGATTATCCAACTTCTTTTCTCTTTACTTCTTCTTCTTTCCCTTTTTTTCCTCTCCCAGAAAATACAGACTTATATTTACACTAGTATTTTTGTCATCACTAAAAATAAAAATGCCGCAATTGGTGTGCTGATAATCCTACTTTTACCGGGTACTATCATCCATGAATTATCTCATTTCCTCATTGCTACCATTCTTCGGGTACCTGTTGGTGAGCTGACAGTGATTCCTACAATAGAAAAGGATGGAGAAGTGAAAGCAGGAAAACTATACTTAGGCGATACCGACCCATTCAGGTTATCTCTCATCGGCCTTGCACCTATGATTATCGGAATGATATTAATCTATATCCTAGGAAAAGTTACTATTCCAATTTATAATTCACTACTAACTACAAACTACCAACTAACAACTATTTTGGGGCTGTACTTTCTTTTTATCACTTCCCTCACCATGTTTTCCAGCAAAAAGGATATGCAGGGACTTATCATTGCGGGACCTATTAGTTTGATATTAATAATTGCTTTGTATTTTGTAGGAGTAAGAGTCTTTCTGGAAAATAATCTTTGGCAAAAAATAGAGATGGTTTTAAGAGATCTGAATTATTATCTTTTGATTACCGCCATCTTGAATTATTTGGTATTTCTTTTCCTTTCTATAAATCTTTCCCTATGGCAGAAACTATTTAAAAGAAAAATAGGTTAACCTGTGGTTACTACTGTCGGAGAAGCTACGCTTTCCTCCGGCGGAGTTGGTGTTGGAGGGGGAGGAGTAGGATTGCTAACATCAGGTGAAAAATAATCCTGAAGTGGATTGGTTGCTGTTTGATTTATAGGGGGCTGTTCAACTGCAGAAGGTTCCGGTGATAAAGGCTTTTGAGCTAGACTTGAATCTGATGTCACAGTAGGAGAATCGTTATTATCGATTGGTTGATCGAGTGATCCAGAAGCAATTGGCTGTTGCTGATTTGATCCAGTATTAGTTTGCGCTACGTTTGTCACTTCAGCTGCGTCCTTTTTGTTATCTGTTATCTGTTCTTTGTTATCTGATTGTGAAGGAGTGACATCTTTTGTTTTACCACTCGCACATTTAGGACAAACGGCCACTTCTCCCTCTTTTAACTCCTGCTGCCACTGGTTTTGACAATCTTCACAAACATACGATTTTAATACTGGCGGTGGAGGAGGGGTAACATCTTCAACTGTGTCACTGCCACATTTGGAACAAACAACTTTTTCGCCCCCTTTCACTTCCTGTTGCCAGGTGTTTTGGCAGGTTTTACAAACAAATGAATGTTGTATTGGTTTTGCTTCTTCTCCCTCAGTTTTTTGATCAGGTTTTTTAAGAAGAGCCTTATGAACGTCAAAAACCAACTCTCCTGCGTCATAATTTACTAGCACCGTATCACCTTCTGTCAGTTCTCCTTTGATAAGAAGTGAAGAAATATTATTTTCTATCAGTCTTTGCATCGTACGACGAAGTGGTCTTGCTCCATAAATTGGGTCATATCCCACTTGAGCAAGATAGGTTTGGGCGTCATGGGAAATATCTATGGCGATATTTTGCTCCTGTAAAAGCTTCGCCAGCATTTTCACTTGAAGAAGAACAATCTCTAACATGTGCTCACGAGTCAAAGGCCTAAACACCACCACTTCATCAAATCTGTTTAGAAGTTCCGGTCTGAAGAACTTGCGCAATTCATCCATAAGTTTTGAAGATAATTTTGCAAACTGCGCGTCAGCAACAGTTTTATCTTCTTTTCTTTCCTCACTTTTCCCCAAAGGTAACGCGTCTTCTTTTTTATCGGAGGAAACATCTATTACTTTAAATAATTCTTGTAGTTTTCCAGTAACCCAATCAAGGGAGTTTGTGTTTTCTCTCTGCCAATATTTATTGTCAGCAATAATAATTTCTGCGCCATTTGGAGTAAAATAGTGTACATCCCAATTTTTTATGGGGAATTGCAGTTCTTCTTTTTTCTGTACGCTGGCGGCCTGAATAAGATTACCTTGTCCCGATGCTGTTGGCGATCCGCCTGCTGGCGGAGAGTCATTTACAGCATCGTTGATCCCGCTGAGGCGGGAGCTTTTGACTTTAGCATTTAGGAAATATTCTGCTAAATCTTCGGTAGTCCAATCTTTTATCTGTAGATTTTCCCGCATCCAAAAACGATTATCAAGTGTGATGATTTCTGCGTTAGTGGGGGAGAGGGCATGAGTATCAAAGTTGGCTGTAGGCAACTGCTCCTCCGGTTTATCAGGCAAAGCATTCACCACAATATTATCTTTAAAATAGACTAGTAAAGGTAATACATGCCATTCTTTACCTGTGGTGGAAGTACGAAACCACAATTTATCTGCCCAACTTATGCTTTCTGAACCATCCGGAGCAATCAGGTGAGTATCAAATTCTTGTGGGAATTGAATTTCATTATCCTCGGTATTTTGGGTTTCTTCACTTTTAACAATGGTCGACCCTGCAAAATAATCAGAAAGATTTTGAGGTTTCCATGTTATTTCATTTGGATCTTTTTCCCAATATTTATCTGCTAATGTCATTATTTCTCTGCCGGTTGGAGAAATAACATAAGTTTTAAATCTATTATCTAACTTTCCGCTTTCCGCTTTCCGTTTTCCGTTTTCAACATCCTTCCATCCCAACATCTCCTCCTGGATAAGACCGCTTCCCAAGTTGGAAGTACAGATAACTATAGTATTTTTGAAAGAAATCGTGTGGCCTTTATTATCAGTCAGTCTTCCGTCATCCAAAAGTTGGATAAGAATATTGAAAACATCCGGATGGGCCTTTTCTATCTCGTCCAAAAGTACCACGGAGTAGGGATGTCGCCTCACTGCCTCTGTCAATTGCCCGCCTTCTTCATAACCTACATATCCCGGTGGGGCGCCAATAAGTTTTGCCACTTCGTGTTTCTCCATATATTCTGTCATATCCAACCTCACCATCATCTCATCAGAGCCAAAAAGAAGTTCTGCTAAAGTCTTGGCGAGCTCTGTTTTACCTACCCCTGTCGGACCCAAAAAGATAAAAGAACCAATTGGCCTCTTATTGGACTTCAGGCCTGCTCTTCCACGCCTCACTGCCTCAGCAACTGCAGTTACGGCATTTTCCTGGTCTATAAACCTTTTGTGAATAACATTTTCCAGATCAAGCAGTTTTGCCGATTCACTCTCGGTAAGCCTGCTGACCGGAATATTGGTCCAACGGGAAACAATCTCGGCAATAACATCCGGACTGACCGTATTGGTAGTCGTGGATTTTTTCAGCCTGTACTGTTCGTTTAATTCTTTGAGTGCAGGCTGAAGTTCTTCGATCTCGCGGGTACAATTATCTGCATGGACTTTGTCGCCAATTTTTTCTGCCTCCAATTTTTCACTTTCTAACTTTTTTAGTTTCGCTTCTGCAGTTTTTATATCTTCAGGTAAAGAAATTGCCGGAAGCCGCACAGAAGCAGCTCCTTCATCGATCAGATCTACAGCTTTATCCGGAAGAAACCTGTCACCGATATAACGCTGCGAAAGTTTCACTGCCGCAGCAATTGCTTCGTCGGAAATTTTGACTCTGTGGAATGCCTCATATTTATCCCGCAGTGCCAAAAGCATCTGGATTGCCACTTCAGGCGTCGGCTCTGATACCAAAACGGGTTGAAACCGCCTTTCCAAAGCCGGATCTTTTTCTATATATTTACGATACTCGACAACCGTAGTTGTGCCAATCGTTTGCAACTCCCCACGGGCAAGAGACGGTTTCAAGATATTTGAGGCATCCATCGTCCCCTCGCTACCACTTCCTGCTCCAACCATATTATGCAGCTCATCAATAAAAAGAATTATCGCGCCACTGGCTGCTTTTACTTCTTTGATCAGATTTTTCAGTCTTTCTTCAAACTCTCCCCTGTGTTTTGCTCCGGCTATAAGACTCATCAGATCCAATAATAAAATTCTTTTATGCAGAAGTGTTTCCGGCACGTCGCCGTGGGAAATTCGCAGAGCTAACCCTTCCACAATTGCTGTTTTACCGACTCCCGCGTCCCCGATAAGACATGGATTATTTTTGGTTCTTCGGGAAAGGATATGAATAATTCTTTCTATTTCCCAACTTCTGCCAACTACCGGATCCAACTCTCCTGCTGCCGCTTTGGCGGTGAGATCCTCTGTATAATCCTCAAGAGTAGAGGTTTTCTTTTTTTCCTCGCCTCCTTCTTGACCTTCCAATTCTTTTTTACCGGTTATCTTCTGGTTTAAAACCTCGGGTTTTAGGTTGAATTTAAGCAGAATTTGGGCGGCTAAACCTTCGCCTTCATGAGAAAGAGCAAGTAAAATATGCTCAGGGGAAATAAATTCATAACCCAATGACTTGGCAGCAGAAAGAGACAACTCTAAAACGCGTTTTACTCGGGGAGAAAATTGGGACGGGGAAGTGATATTTCCCGGTTTGAAGCCTTTTTCCAAAGCAGTTTGGATATCAGCCGGCACTGTTTTGCACTCAGACAAAAGCTGATAAATGGTACTGTCGTGGAGAAGCCCCCACAAAACATGCTCTGTGTCCACCATGCCGATTTTTAACTCCTTCACTTTATTTACCGCAGTCATCAAGGCTTGATTTGATCTTTGAGTCAATCTGGATAACACATCCATGCCTACTCTTTTTTTCATGTCAATTGCTGACTGACCCAAAGGAGCTTTTGCCTGTGTAGTTTTATCTTTTTGGTCGGACATCGGTGCCACTTTAGACTTATCTATGTTAGGGTCCGTTTTTTGTGTGGTTGTGGTTGTTGCGGAAACGTTTGATACCGGCGGGTTTCCTGCCTGCGCAGGCAGGCCAATTCCGGAATAAGGCGCTGCCCCGCCTGGTGTTAGACCTATACCAGAATAGGACACAGCTCCAGTGGAGGTAGTATTGGTCGTCTGACTAGTAACTACTCTTTGGTCAGAAACAGCAGTGTTCTGGTTAGAAACGCCAGAAGCGCTGCCCTTTTTAAGATATTTGGAAAAATTAAATAGTCCGCCAGGCATTACTTTAAGTAAATCATGTTGGCACTACTCTGTCAATACATAAACACTAATTGACTTTTCACGCATAATTTATCTATTTAAGTAGATATTTGATCAGGTAAGTCTAGGTTGCATCGTCTTTTTTCACGGTCTAAGCTTAATATATACATTAGTTTATGGAACAACATCCTGTCCCAAGAAATATCTCTGGCTTCCAGTTTCACCTGATCGGTGACATGACTCTTCGGCAATTTGCTTTTCTAGCTGTAGGGGCCTTTTTAGGCTACATTATATATAAAGGCGCACCTTTTTCGGCAGTTATCAATATTCCTCTGGCGATCCTATGTGTTTTTATCGGATTTGCGTTTGCATTTTTGCCTATCCAGGAGCGACCTTTGGACAAATGGATTGGTGCTTTTATAAAAAGCATTATGTCTCCAACTCAATTTGTATGGTATAAAAAAAATCTCCCCCCGGATATTCCCACGACCACTTTTTCGCTCCAGTCTCACGTTGTATAATCCTCAGTTCAAACCCAAGCCCACAAAGAGACAAATGAAAAACTCCGGGCATAT
>OBEQ011237774.1_pt1 | contig 12786 bp, 11 predicted proteins | sample 1670901 | NCBI WGS metagenome assembly OBEQ01 (sample SAMEA104232315, study PRJEB22302) | groundwater metagenome | biome: forest; feature: aquifer; material: groundwater | place: USA | collected 2011-08-07 | depth 5.4 m
CGTTAGAATCCGCAAAAAATGCACACGTCAAAAAATTTTTTCATGCGGCTTCTGCATCTTGCTATGGAATTCCTAATGTCTATCCTACCCCCGCAACAGCAGTTATTAAACCGCAATATCCTTATGCATTGACCAAGTATATTGCAGAGCAGTATGTACTTCATTGGGCTCAGGTCTATAAATTACCAGTAATTAGTTTGCGTTTTTTTAATGTGTTTGGGCCGCGCTCGCGCACCACCGGTACTTATGGAGCAGTGTTTGGAACATTTTTAGCTCAAAAATTAGCTGGTAAACCTTATACTGTGGTTGGCGATGGTAACCAAAGTCGAGATTTTACGTTTGTGACCGACGTGGTTGCGGCACTAATTACTGCCGCAAAATCAAACAGCGCGCAAGAAGTATTTAACGTGGGCACTGGCAAACCACAAACGGTTAATACTTTGGTTAAATTGTTACGAGGTCCCGTGGTGCATATTCCAAAACGGCCCGGTGAACCCGATAAAACTCAAGCAGATATTTCCAAAATTAAACGCATTCTGGGTTGGAAACCAAACGTCAGTTTTAAGCAGGGGGTTAAAATTTTGCTGGATAATATTGATTACTGGAACTCCGCACCAGTCTGGACACCAGAAAAAATAAATAAGGCAACGAAAGAATGGTTTAAGTATCTGCAATAAAAATTTGACTTTTATAGAAATAATGCTATATTCATTGTTTGTATGAGAGAGTTAACCTCGCAGATTGGACTTGGTGGACCTGTACCCTTTGATCGACAACTCGAGCTATTTTCTCAAGAGGAAATGGTGCATCAGCTCCAAAGAGAAAATCAAAAGCTCGGGGAATTGGGCGTTACTACGTCCATTAGTGACATGTTGTATGCCGTTGCCCGATGGGGGTATCAGTACGATTATTTACTAAATGCTGACGGTCAACTTCAACTCACGGGACTAAATTGTCTAGCGGCCTTAGTCCACGCACAACCAGAGTTACTCAACAAACCGCTGTCACATTTTGAAGAGCTAGCTGGCTCAGTCTCACGTCTGGGTCTTACCATGGAAATGCTGATTGCCAAAGATCCAGATTTTAGATATCCTCCAGAATTCCTAGAGAGTCCCAGAAGAGCGTTATTGACTTCAAAAGAAAAAAGTTACTTTGATGCTCTCTAATTATTATATAGTTTAGTTACGCACAAAATCTTCCTCTGCCATATACCCAAAAGGAACATAGGTGGCAACAATTTGGTTATTATTACCGGATGTCTGTCGTGGATTAGTAACCAAATGAACATTTCCATCACCAACTTGCAAGACGTACTTGGCGTTTATATTAATCAGCCTTCCTTTTTCATCTCTGATGCGCTCGTGCTGATGCGGATAAATCACTTCATCAGGTCGAAATAGCGCCATAGCTCGACCAAATTGTCGAATCACCATTTTACGATCACCAGAGAGTGTGCTATCTGGTTGCTTAAGATGATGGATATGCCAATTTGCCTCAGCATGTCCGACCATAATAATGGATTTTTTTTGACTCCGAGCCAAACGAATCTTTTTTTGGATTTCTTCGATCTTGTTTTTGGAAATGACGTCAAAACGTAAAAGGCAAATGTAGGGCAACAAAAGATGCAATGTCGTTTTAGTCTCTAAAATTTCGAGTATGTTTATAAAATGAAAGCCATGTCTTTCAAAAAATTGATGCGTATTGAAAACCGGTTTAATATCATTTCCAGCGATAGTTCTGACGCCGCTTATTTCAGGATTATCCCAGTTGCCTTCGATCAAATATAACTTAACCATTCTTTTCCTCAATAATTCCATAATCGAGAGTAAATGTTCTGCGTTTGTTTGCAAACCTAACAATAATTTTTCTCGCTTTATTCTTGGTAGTGTGGCCGCCCAGTTACCAAAATAGGGAAATTGAGACAAGAATCCATGTGGATTTTTAGTCCTTTCGTCATAGAACTGTTTTTTAAGCCGTTCTATTTCAACTGATCCAGTAATATCTCCAGTGAAAATCAGATAATCTGGTGGATACTTTGCTAACGCTTTCAAACGATTATATATCTCTTCATCACCGCCATGAATACAACCAATGTAAACTATCCGCTCCTGTAATTTTTGAAAACTTTGGTCGATTTGGTCACCGCGTGCTGCTTGGCGCAACTTAGTCAAAGCTCCTATAAAAATAGTGTGTCTATTTTGATCGAGGTGCTCGTAATCAGGAGTAAATCCGGCAGGAAAAATCCAGCCGCGGAATTTTTTTAGTAAGCTACGCATTTAAAATTGAATCTATAATAGATAAATATCTAAGGTAATACAACATTCAAGCCTAGTCTGTGGTTGCGGAAATTTTTTAAATAGTGTACTATCTCCCGCATTATGCCACGGACAGAACAAACCCCGGCCAGCTGGTCTATACCACAATCACAAATAACTGATTTGCACCCTGTGCAAATCGACAGTGTCCAAAATGCAGCTGTGCGTGACCAGAAACTATACACAAACGACCCTAAAGGACATTATTTTCCCACAGAGTTGCGATCAAAAATTAAGGAAGTTGCCCTAGTGAACAACGTCAGTCCTTTATTCATCACAATGAGATTACAAGAACTGCAGATTTCCAAACCCAGACTTATAACTGAAACTAGAAAGTCTCGCTTAGATCGAACTCTTTATTTCGGTTGTATTCATGGCGGCAGCCCCCAACTAATCGCTCGACTTAATAATCTTGCAGAAGGGCATTCTAAAAATCTTCCAGACAGAATTATTTTGGGCGGTGATTTAGCAGGAGCCGAAAAACAGCACACCATTAGACAAAAACAACTTTTCTATGATTATTTGATGAACCGTGCCGGACCACTTTTGTCAGTAAACCCTTCTATTTCAAAAGACGATTTATTAAATGCTTCGGGCGATCTTCCGCCAACCGATAGTCCAACTATACGTGATGGAGCGATCAAGTTATTGAAATTTACGCTTAAAGAAATGGGCGGATATGATCTCAGTAATCAATATGAAGATGCAGCAATGAAGCGGTTGATGTTGCAACAAATGAATTTAGATCCGTTTGAGTCACCAAACCAGCTGGATATGGATGAAATGCTTAATGGTTATATCCGATGGATCCGTAGCAACAATTTAAATTCAGGTACTTGGGTTGGTACCTTACCCAGGAAAATACGGCAATACTATATGGATCAGTATCAAACAACAGCTGAAGCATTAGCAAAACCGCTGTTAGAACTTAAAAAAAAAGAGGTTGATATAGTTTGGATAGAGGGAAATGAAGATACTTCGGAAAGTCTCGCTGCTATATCACATGGGCTTGAAAGAGTTTTTGATACTCAAGCATTTTTAGGAGAGAAAGGTTTAAGTTGTGTAAGAAATATAAGTGGAAAAGAAGGAAAGGCTAGTTACCATATATTAGTATCTTATGATGAAATCCTGAAGTATGATGGTTTAGATGCAAAAAATTTATGCCGACTTCAAAACGAAGTTAATAAAGCACGTGCAGCAGGCAAAGTAGTTGTAATAGTGGCTCATGGACAGATCGATTGGAAGAGGCATAACCCAGGTAAGGAGGCAATTGGATATAATCTTAAAATAATTAATAACCTTCGCACGCTTCTATGGTTTTTTAAACCAGATGAATTAATTCATCCCCATCAACATGCGGAAATGCCGAATTTGCCGGATAAGAATGCAAAATTTACCGTTGAAAAAACGGTGGTGAGTTACCTGCCTCTAAACGCAGAAGCAGTTCTAGAGTTACCAATCTGGGCAAAACGAGAACGAAGACAGGGTATTATTTTTTCTGGAGAAAAAATAATCGGTCCACGACAACCAGTGCGAAGAATATAATATGAGTTCTCCACCCAATGAAACAAAAAGAACTGAACCTCGAAATACTGAAGTTGTCTGGCCGTGGGAATTACCAGAACGTATGTCTGGGGTTGCGGTAGTCACCGATATTTTCGCAGCCACTTCTAATATTACGTGGTTTCTAGCTCATAATGTCCACGATTTAATTATTGTTAATAAAGAAAATGTTCTCGCGGCTACGGAGCAATATCCTCAAGCTTTAGTAATTGGGGATAAATCAGATCTTAATTTAGCCGTGGAATTTGCTTCTTCAAACCATCCTTCTAAAGTAGCTCAATTGGATGTGAGCGGCAAAACTATTTTATATATAACGAATAATGGTTCGCGGGTCATCGAGGAAGCCTATCATAAGGGTGCACATACTGTACTGGCTGCAAGTTTTGGCAATATCGATGCAGTTTCCTGTTTTCTTAAAAAGCGCGGTGGAGAAACGATTACTCTGTTACCTGCCGGAGAACGGACTATGCCCGATACCATTCCTGATTGGAAAGCTCGAGAAGATTTAATGTGCGCTTTAGCCCTTTCTGAATTAATTATTGATGGTCAAAGCGATTTACAAACGTATGTGTCTACTATGATTACCTACATCCGTTCAGTTTACACCTATGATAAGACACTAAAGGAAGCAGATATTAAGTTAGTAAGTCGAACTAATCAGTATCAAGTAGTACCAATTTGTAACGTAGGAGATGACGGTTACATTCACGTCACCGATGCTTTAACTGACTAGTTTAAATTATCTGCGTTCTCTGTTTGGAGAAGACGACCATTCTTTTGTTTGGAAGTGGACAAAATGCCAGACATAATTCCAACCGCGAAAGACTGCATTTATTCCCGTTCTTTTTAATTCAAATAATTTTTCCGGGTTATTTATTTTTAAAATATTGCACAAGCGGTATTTTACCATAGGCTTACAAAATTTCACTTGCAAGCTCTAGATAACCTGCTATTATTTCTCTCATGCAGAAATTTGAGTCTGAAAAAATTCTTCCCCTTTCCCAACTTTCTCACATTAGTCAAAAGTTAAAAAAACAAGGCAAAAAAATAGTTTTATGTCACGGTGCATTTGATCTCATTCATCCCGGACACATCCGGCATTTTAAAACCGCAAAATCGTATGGCGATATTTTAATCGTCACGATTACCGCTGACCGATTTATCAATAAAGGCCCTGGAAGACCGATATTTAATGAATTACTGCGCAGTGAAGTGTTGGCGGCAATTGAATGTATCGATTATGTTGGCGTAAGCCATTCGGCAAGTGCGATCGCAGTAATTAAAAAAATAAAACCTGATATTTATGTTAAGGGTCCTGATTATAAACATCGCAAGCCTAATCCTAAAATTCCGCGCAAATTGGGAGCTGAGGAGGCAGCGGTTAAAGCCTTGGGTGGCGAACTTAAGTTTACAGATGATGAAATTGTGTTTAGCTCGACCAGCTTAATTAATACTTATATAGATACATTTCCACCAAAAACAAAAGACTATATCGAGGCATTTAAACAAAAATATACGTCAGAAGGTATTATTGAAAAGCTTTTAGAGCTCAAAAAGTTAAAAATTCTGATCATTGGCGACACAATAATTGATCAGTATCACTACATCCGACCCATGGGTAAATCATATAAAGAGCCGATTATCGTACACCGATATGAGTCTGAAGAATCATTTATTGGAGGGGTGTTGGCAACGGCAAATCACACCGCAGCCCTCGTCGATCGGATTAGTTTAGCGACAATTTTGGGTAAGAAAAAATCATTTAAACCTTTTATTCTTAAAAAGCTTCGCCCATTGATTAAACCAAAATTTTTCTACAATCAAGATGCAAATACCGTTATAAAAAGGCGATTTATTGACGGATTTGCTAATCAGAAACTTTTCCAAATTGCTTACATGAAAGATGAACTGATTATTGAAAGCGAGGAAAAAGAAATTTTGAAATTCTTAAATCGAGAAATAAAAAGCTACGACTTAGTAATGGTTAATGATTTTGGGCAGGGTATGTTTACTCAAAAAATTATCGATGTGTTATGCGCAAAAGCTAAATATTTAGGTTTAAATGTGCAGGCAAACAGCACAAACTATGGCTTTAATGTGATTACGAAATTTCCAAAAGCTGATTTTGTGTGTATCGACGAACAAGAAATTAGACTTGCCACTCATGACAAGTATCGCAACTTGCCAACTCTCATCCAGGTACTGTATAAACAAATGAACTGCCATGAAATGATCATTACTCGAGGCGCTGATGGATCGCTAACGTATTCTAAAACAGACAATCGTTTATATGAAACTCCAGCCTTTACGCAAAAAGCCGTTGATCGAATTGGCGCCGGAGATGCACTATTTGCGGTTTCCGTACCATCTGCGTTTATAGGGATGGAAAAAGATTTAGTCGCCTTTATTGGTAATGTTGCAGGCGCCCTGCAAGTCCAAACGGTGGGTAACCGTGATCAAATTACTTTTTTGGATTTAACAAAATTTATTACGCGCCTACTTAAGTAAAATGAAATTACAAAAGGTGTTAATAACTGGCGGAGCCGGATATGTTGGTGCGGTTTTAGTGCCTAAACTGCTTAGGAAAAAATTTCACGTTACCGTAATTGACTGGTATATTTATGGGGATGTTTTTGCGGCGTACAAAAATAATCCAGATTTAATTCAAATAAAAGGCGATATCCGTAATCCCACATTAGTGAGTAGAGTGCTTAAAAATATTGATGTAGTAATTCATTTAGCCTGTATTTCCAATGACCCGAGTTTTGAACTCGATCCGGATTTAGGTAAATCAGTCAATTATGATGCGACCGTACAGCTGATTGATTTAAGTATTCGCCTCGGTGTAAAACGTTTCATTTACGCTTCATCTTCTAGTGTGTATGGACTTAAGCATGAATTTAAAGTCACTGAAGATCTTTCACGTCAACCATTAACGGATTATTCAAAATATAAAGCCATGTGTGAAGATTATTTATCCCAAAAGCAATCTGATGATTTTACTACGCTTATTTTACGCCCGGCCACGGTTTGTGGATACTCACCAAGACTACGACTTGATTTAACGGTAAATCTATTAACGATTCAAGCATTAGTAAATAAAAAAATTACTGTTTTTGGCGGTATCCAAAAGCGACCTAATATTCATATTCAAGATGTAACTGATTTATATGTGCAAACGCTTAGTTTTACGACATCACTCATAGCTGGTAAAATCTATAATGCCGGATATCAAAACTATACTATTTTAGAAATTGCGCAAATGATTAAAGGAGTACTTCACGATCAAACTATTAGAATTGAAATAGAACCCACCGCTGATTTGCGTTCTTATCATGTCTCCTCAGAAAAAATTACGGCAGAATTGGGATTTACACCTTCACATACGGTTGAGGAAGCAATTGCAGAACTTAAAGAGCATTATGAAACTGGTGATATCCCTGACGCGTTAACAAACCCACGCTACTACAATGTAAAAACTATGAAAGCATTTGGAAAGGATTTGCTTTATGCCCAAATCTAAAATTACAAAACACAATTATGTAACCTTTACCGACGATTACATTTTGGAACTGAAACGCTGTCTGGACAAACTAGATAGGCGACAAATTGGCCGAGCACTTGATTTATTAGTCCAAGCATATAGCAACAAGCGCACCATTTTTATAATGGGTAATGGCGGAAGTGCAAGTAATGCCTCACATATGGCTTGTGACTTAGGAAAAGGGACTTTGCAAAGGCATTACGATGAGACTGAATCGCGGGTTAAAGTCGTATCACTCACCGATAATGTTGCGATACTGACTGCGTTTGCCAATGATATTTCTTTTGAAGATATATTTATGCAGCAGTTGCGCAATTTAGTAATGAAGGATGATGTTATCATCGCCATGTCCGGCAGCGGCAACAGTAAAAATGTAATTAAAGCGGTGAGTTATGCTAAACGCTGCGGGGCAAAAACTATTGGTTTTTTAGGATTTAAAACCGGAGGCAGACTCGCAAATATGGTTGATTGTGCCATCGTCGTGGACAGCATGCATTATGGTCCGTGTGAAGATATTCAATTAGTTTTGGATCATATCATGACTTCGTGGATAGCAAAACTTAAAAGCTTACACTATGGACTGGAAAATATTCCGCAGGAGAATAAGGCAGTTCCCTTTAAAGTATACGAACCTAAAAAGTCTATCTCTCACAAATAACTTTCTATGCCAAGTGTTCAACTTTTAAAATCCCTCTACCAGCAAATGGTGCAAATTCGAACAATTGAAGAAGGAATTGCCGAGTTATATCCTGAGGGGGAAATGCGTTGTCCCGTACATTTATGCATTGGGCAAGAAGCAATTTCTGCGGGAGTTTGTGCTACCCTCAAACAGTCGGATCTAGTTTTAAGTAATCATCGAGCTCATGGACATTTTATTGCCAAAGGCGGAAATATTGAAGCCATGTTGGCTGAAATTTATGGCAAAGCCACGGGCTGTAGTAAAGGACGGGGCGGATCAATGCATTTAGTTGATTTGGCGGTTAATTTTTTAGGTTCTACTCCAATTGTGGCCAGCATTGTACCGATTGCAACAGGTGTGGCATTTGCCGAAAAAATGCAGCACCGTAAAACTATAACCGTCGTTTTTATCGGTGATGCAGTTATCGAAGAAGGTGTGTTTCATGAATCTGTTAATTTTGCCGTTTTAAAGCACTTACCAATTGTCTATGTGTGTGAAAATAATTTGTATTCCGTATATACCCATATCGATAATCGCCAGCCTAAAAGGGATATTATTCAGTTGGTTAGCGGACACGGAATTACCACATTTACCGGCGATGGTAACAATGTAATTGAGGTTTTCAACCTAATGAAAAAAGCAATCCGGCGACTACGGACAAAAAGTGGCCCAATTTTTATTGAATTGTCGACCTATCGGCACCGTGAACATTGTGGCCCCAACTTTGATAATCAAATCGGTTATAGAAGTGAGCAGGAATTTTTGAATTGGAAAAAAAGAGATCCAATTAATCTATTTCAAAAATATTTATTAAAAAAAAGACTAATAACAGCGGCAGAAATAGAAAAATTAAATAGTAAATTAAGACAGATGTTTCTTGAAACCGTAGACCGCGTAAAGAAGAGTTCCTACCCACAAACAGTTACCGAAAATGATGTCTATGCCGATTAGACCACCAATGAGAGTGTTAACATATGCCGAGGCAATTTTAGAAGCCATTGATCAAAAAATGGCAAAGGATCAATCCATTTTTATTATTGGTGAGGGTGTCCCCGATCCTAAAGGTATTTTCGGAACAACGCTGGGCCTGCAGAAAAAATATGGGGACAGAGTTTTGGATATGCCAGTTTCGGAAAATGGTATGACTGGCGTTTGTATTGGCGCTGCTATTGCCGGGTTGCGGCCCATTCTCACGCATCAACGTGTAGATTTTTCGTTGTTATCTTTTGATCAAATAGTTAATAATGCGGCGAAGTGGCATTTTATGTTTGGTGGGCAACAGTCTGTACCGTTAGTAATTAGGATGATTATTGGCCGGGGTTGGGGGCAGGGAGCCCAACACTCACAAAGTTTACAAGCCCTGTTTGCTCATATTCCGGGCCTCAAAGTGATTATGCCGACAACTGCGTATGATGCAAAAGGAATGATAATCAGTGCCATTGAAGATAATAATCCCGTCATTAGCTTAGAGCACCGCTGGTTATTTAACCTTACTGATACAGTTCCCAAAAATATCTATCGAGTTCCCTTAGGGGCTTCTCACATACTGCATCCAGGTAGTGACATCACGATCGTCGCTATCTCATACACAACTATTGAGGCGCTTATTGTGGCAAAAAAACTAAAAACCGAGGGAATCATGATTGAAGTGATTGATCTACGAACGATTAAGCCGTTGGATGAAAAAACCATTGTCAATTCCGTCAATAAAACCGGCCGCCTGCTCGTTGTCGATACTGGCAATATAACTGGAAGTGTCAGCGGAGAAATAATTGCTCGGGTAGTAAAAAAATGCTATGGAAAATTAACCTCAGCCCCTTTAAGAATTGGCTTGCCGGATATTCCAACTCCTTCGGCATCCGCCCTAACTGAATTTTTTTATCCTAATGCTCGCTCAATTGCGGCTACGATTTTCTCTATGCTTAATCAATCAGCTCACAAACTGGATCAGTTATTCCCTTCTTCCGCAATTCCCCACGATGTCCCGGATGAATCATTTAGCGGACCATTTTAGTAGTATGCAAAATGTGGTGGTAATTGGTAGCAATTCTTTTTCAGGGAGTGATTTTATTGATCTACTGCTTGATAAAAAAAAATTTAAGGTAATTGGTGTAAGTCGCTCGCCTCAAAAAACCGGGTTATTTTTGCCCTACAAACGACATAAATCGAGACAGTTCCAATTTCGACAAATAGATTTAAACCAAGAAATTGAAAAATTATTTAAGCTCTTTAACCGATTTAAACCTGAATTTGTGGTTAATTTCGCGGCTCAAAGTGAGGTTGCTCCCAGTTGGCGCTATCCCGACCATTGGTTCCAAACTAATGCCGTGGCAGTGGCTAAGCTCGGTAATTTCCTCAAAGACGCCACGTACCTTAAACGGTATGTGCATATTTCCAGTCCAGAAGTGTATGGGACATGTAAAGGAAAGGTTACTGAAAATGCGCGGTTAAATCCTACCACACCATATGCCGCTTCAAAAGCTGCCGGTGATTTATTTTTATTTACGTTGGTAAAAAATTTTAAATTTCCGTTGATAATGATACGTGCAACTAATGTTTACGGAGCACATCAACAATTATTCAAAATAATTCCCCGGACGGTTATTTCTATTAAATTAGATCGTAAATTATCATTACACGGCGGGGGCCATGCCATAAAATCATACATTCATATTCGTGACGTCTCAAATGGAGAACTAGCAGCTATGCTTTATGGTAAACCCGGAGAGATCTATCATTTATCCCCAGATCAAAGCATTGCAATCAAAAAACTCGTAAGCTTAATTTGTGAACAATTAAATGTAAATATGAGTGAGGTAATACATTCTTCCCCTGAACGTCTAGGCCAAGATGCGGCCTATATAATTGATTCATCAAAAGCCCGAAAAAAATTACACTGGCAGCCAAAATTTTCCCTTGAGCAGGGAATTACTGAAGTCATTGATTGGATCAATGCTAACTGGAATCAGATTAGACGCCTTCCCCATGAGTATATTCATAAAACTTAATCTTATTCTATCAACTCACAAAAATTTATTAAAAATAATAACGTTTGTTTATTTAATAACTTCCGCGGCACTATTTGCCCCCAAGGAAAAATACTCTTCACTTCCGATGGGATGAATTAATTGTTTTTTTTCAACAAGTTTTTGAGCTAACCGCGCTCGCTGAAAAAGCCAGTGGGTTTGATAAGTCCATCGTGCTCCAATAACTTGAATTATTAAATACGTTAAAAGTCCTGCTGTGCGCAGCGAGAGTATTTTTTTGCCAGGATAAATACTAACAAGTAGTCCGAGGCAGATAGACACGCCGATATAAGCAAATGATAAATAATGGGGTGCGGTATGATCGGTTAAAAATAAAAATGGTAGTAATCCCAGCAGCGCCCAAGTTATAAAAAAACCTAAATAGTTTAATAACTTAGGTTCTTTTTTAAGATACTTTAAGAAAAAAACAAATATCCCAACTAAAATAATCACCAGCAGAATTGAAATAAATTTCAAAACCGAAGGCAAACCAGATGTAAAGAACGGCAATCCTAATAGTCGCAAAAAATAAAATTTAGAAGTAGTAATTATTTGAGCTGAAATCTGGAACGAGTAGAGATGAGTAGTAATTTGAGTTGGAAAAAAGATAAACCGCAGACTAAAGGTTAAACCTATAATCAGAAACAGTGGCACAAGAGGCTTCAATTTTAAATGTTTGTAGGTAATTAACTGATAACTAATGATAACCAGTGGAAATATAAATAGAAGTTCGGAGCTTAATAAACCAATTATAAAAGTAATATATGTTTTTATATATTTTTTGGATATAAAGTAGTCGAGTGCCATAACCAAACATAAAGGACCCAATACAAATGAATAAGCCGATAACCATGCCAGAGCTATCGTATGAATTTGAGCGGTTCCGTAAAAAAATGCGGCCCAGATTGCTGCTGATTTATTTTTTGTTATTAATATAACAAGTTTATAAATAAGAATCGTAGTATAGATGTGCATAAGAATAACTACGATATGAAATGGAAATGGATGTAATCCAAATACAAATCTATCAATGAAGAAAAATACCTGTGAAGATATGGGCCGGTACCAAACTGTTTGTTTGAGTGGTACAAAAAATTGTAAAAATTCTGTAACTGTATGAGCTTGACTGATACTCAGTAAAAAGAAATCATCTTGGACGAAAAAAATCGTCAAACTGGGGAAAAAAATAACCATTGGCAAAAGAAGTAAAACTATCATTAACACTTAAAATTTAGCTGGGCATTTTTAAACTGAGATGGTATACTCATGCCGATGATTATACCAGCTATTGCCGGAGGCAAACCCGTCCGCCCAAAATTCTTAATTTTCGGTAAACCGAAAATTACCAATAAAGAAATTGCGGAAGTTAATAAAACAATTCGTAGCGGCTGGCTTGGCACGGGACCAAAAACTCATCAATTTGAAGAAGATTTTAAAAAATATATTGGCTGTAAACATGCAGTAGCGATAAATTCCTGTACCGCTGGCCTTCACTTAGCCCTGGATGTACTAGGTATTTCTGATGGAGACGAAGTAATCACTACTCCCCTCACCTTTTCTTCAACCGCAAATGTAATTGTACATCACCGGGCTAAACCAGTGTTTGCCGATGTCGATCAAAATACCTGGAATATTGATCCGGTCGAAATAGCTAAGAAA
>OBEQ010966118.1_pt1 | contig 12785 bp, 15 predicted proteins | sample 1670901 | NCBI WGS metagenome assembly OBEQ01 (sample SAMEA104232315, study PRJEB22302) | groundwater metagenome | biome: forest; feature: aquifer; material: groundwater | place: USA | collected 2011-08-07 | depth 5.4 m
ATATGCGAGATTCCGTAAGGTTGCGTGCCTACGGCGGTCACGATCCCTTGGTAGAATACAAAAACGAAGGCCGAAGATTGTTCAGCCGTCTTTTGGAGGAGATAGATACGGAAGTCAAAAACAACATCTTGACCGCACAATTGCAAGCCCACAATCATCCAACACCCAACACCCAAAACCTAACACCTAACACTCAAGTCGGCCGCAACGACCCGTGCCCGTGCGGCTCGGGTCGCAAATTCAAAAAATGCCATGGTCAAAATAAATAAGATGAACATCAATAAAATTTATGGAAAGATTTGAAAAAGAAAAAAATCAAACTTACGAAGAAGCCTTTGAACGATTAAAGGCTATCGCAGAATTTTTAAGAGAGAAGGGATTTGACGTGACTGATCGCTTAATTACACTTACTAATCTTCAGAGACCAATGGCTGAATTGGGTTTTCCTATTGTGAGTGACGGGGCTGATGGTATAAGGGCTTCTTATTCTAAAAACAGAGGGTTAATAATTTGGTTTACAAATGGTTTTGAAGATCCAGAAAATACTCAAAGGAAAGAAGTTGAGGAGTTTTTAAAAAATAATGGATGGTAAATTATGGAAAATGATTTAGTAAAAAGAGATGAGCTTTTGCGGCAAATCAAAGACGAGGTGGTGGATTTGAAAAATTCGCCACTGTATCAGTTTAGGACGCAGAATAAAAACTTTCCGGTGATTGGCGAAGGGAGCCACAAGGCAGAAATTATGTTTGTGGGGGAGGCTCCCGGAAAAAACGAGGCGTTAACGGGCAGGCCATTTTGCGGAGCTTCGGGTAATGTTCTTACGGAAATGATAGCATCAATAGGTCTTGAAAGGAAAGATGTTTACATTACTAACGTCGTAAAAGACAGGCCTCCCGACAACCGCGACCCTTTACCAGAAGAAATAAAACTCTACGCTCCATTTTTGGATAGGCAGGTTGAAATTATCCAGCCAAAAGTAATCGCCACGCTCGGCAGATATTCCATGGCATACATCATGCAAAAGTTTGGGCTCATTGGCGAGTTAAAAAGCATTAGCCAAATGCACGGGAAGGTTTTTTCTGCAGTATCTTCATACGGAAAGGTGCAAATTATTCCCTTTTACCATCCGGCCGTCGCGCTCTATCAAAATAATTTGAAAGAGCAACTCTTTAAGGATTTTGAAGTCATTAAGAACTATGTCACATAGTGTGAAAAAGCTAATAGAAGAAGTCTTGGAAAAAGGATACTTGATGAGTTTGGCGACTATAGATGATGGTGGAATTTGGGTGAGTGATGTAATTTATGTGCATGATAGCGACTTTAATATCTACTGGATGTCCAAACCGTATGGAAGGCACTCAAAAGCGTTAGCAAAAAATAACCGTGTTGCGGGCACTATAACTGTCAGCGGAAGAGGGGAAGATAATTTAGGTATTCAGTTTGAAGGCGTGGCAAAGATCATAGAAGGTCCAAGATTTGATCTTGCAAAAAAGCATTACGCCAAAAGAAACAAACCAGGACCCAAAGAAAGTGACGATGTATTAAGCGGCTCTCTGTGGTATGTGCTAAAACCCAAAGTCATCGAACTGATCCATGAAAAATTATTTGGATTTGAAAAGCAGAGGTTAGAGCTTTAATCTTATGAATCTCAAGGAAACTTACAACAAAATTGCTGAGAGTTGGCACCAAGACCATCAAACAGATGACTGGTGGGTTGAGGGAACCGACAAATTTATTTCTTGCTTGAAACCCGGAGATAGGGTGGTTGATGTGGGATGCGGATCCGGCACAAAAAGCAAGTATTTATTGAAAAATGGATTAAAGGTGCTGGGTATAGACTTTTCAGAAAAAATGGTTGAAATTGCCAAAAAAGAAAACCCGGATGCCGACTTCCTTGTAATGGATCTATACCATATCGATGGCCTAAAAGAAATGTATGATGGAGTGTTTGCGCAGGCGGTTTTGCTGCATGTTCCCAAAAAGGATGTAAAGGATGCGGTAAAAAAATTATGGTGTATAATAAAACGCAATGGGTATATATACGTTGCGGTGAAAGAAAAAAAGTCAGAAGGACCGGAGGAAGAAATAAAAGTTGATAAAGATTATGGCCATGAATACGCAAGATTTTTCAGCTATTTTACCATAGGCGAAGTTAAGGGTCTTATAAAAGATTTGGGCGTGGAAATAGTGTATGAACACGTTACTCCATCTGGCAACACAAGATGGATACAGGTGATTGGCAAAAAAGTGTAAAAATGGCAAAATTTAAGATATTTATCACTGCATTATTAGTAGTTGCGATAGCCTTTGGAGCCGGTTTTTATTTTAAAAGCGCTCTTTTTGATGCATACAAAAATGTGGGCAATAATCTGCAGAACTTCCAAAAAAATGATTTGGGCAATATCATCAACGAAATTAAAAAAGAGGTGTTGGCTCCCCAGCCCTTAAATATCGGAGGAAAAGAAAACCAGGCGGTGCTGACCAAGGCAAAGATCATCGCCCAAACGAATGTGCAAAGGTTTGACAACGGCACCCTGCCTCCGCTGATTGAGAATACAAAGTTGGATGCGGCGGCCATGGCAAAGGCAAAAGACATGTTTGCCAAACAATACTTCGATCATGTGTCGCCTTCAGGCGTTGATCCGGGGGTATTGGTGAAGAGTTTTGGCTATGACTATATTGTTACCGGCGAGAACTTGATTTTGGGAAACTTTGCCAGCGAAAAAGAGGTGGTGCAAGATTGGATGAACAGCCCGGGGCACCGCGCCAACATCTTAAATGACCGGTATGTTGACATTGGGGTGGCCATTATCAAAGGCACGTACAAAGGCCAGACGGTGTGGATTGGCGTGCAGGAATTTGGATTGCCACTTTCTACGTGTTTCCAGCCCGGCGCCGACTTAAAAAACCAAATTGATGTAAGTAAAAATAAGTTAGATGAACTATCTTTGCAGATTGACGCGAAAAAAAATGAAATTGACAATACCAGCCCTAAACGTTCAGAGTACAATAAATTAGTGGATGAGTATAACCAGCTGGTGGCGCAATACAACGCGCTGGCACAAGAAACCAAAAACCTTATCTCACAGTATAATAGCCAGGTGAATATGTTTAACCAATGCGTCGCGGGCAAATAATGTGGTAATTAATAAAAAAATTTGGCCGGAGTATTTTGAGGCAATTGTTTCTGGCAGGAAAAAGTTTGAGTTGCGACTTGATGATTTTGAAGTTAAGGAAGGCGATACACTTTTACTTTTGGAATGGGATCCTAAAACAAAAGAATATACAGGAAGAAAAGTTGAGAAAAAAGTAACCTATGTGGGAAAATTTAAAATGGACAAATTATTTTGGCCAAAAAAAGATATTGAAGAAAAGGGGATACAAATTATTTCAATAGAATGACAAAAGTAATGACGCTTTGCATAGTTTGCCAAGATAATAAAATTCTGCTTGGCATTAAAAAGCGCGGGTTTGGAATGGGAAAATATAATGGCTTTGGCGGAAAAGTTTCAGGCAATGAAACTATTGAGGAAGCGGCAAAAAGGGAACTGCTTGAAGAATCGGGATTAACTGCAAATAACTTGGAAAAGTTAGGCGTGTTAGATTTTTCTTGGGAAGATAAAGAAGGCATATTAGAAGTGAATATTTTTAAAGTAATTGATTTTTCCGGTTCACCGACAGAAACCGAAGAAATGAAGCCGCAATGGTTTGATGTGGACAAAATACCATTTGAAAAAATGTGGTCGGGCGACAAACACTGGCTGCCGTTATTTCTGGAAAATAAAAAGTTTAAAGGGAAATTTATATTTGACGAAAGCAACCAAGTGATAGAATACGAATTAGCTTAGTAAAATAATGCCTCCGAAATCAAAAAAAATTAAAAATCAAAAGCAAGAACGGATAGCTAATTTTTTGTTTGAGCTGGGCACTATGCGAAAACTTATGCGTATCCATCGACAGACGTTGTTGACAGATGATTTGTCTGACAGTATTACCTCGCACTCGTACCGCGTAGCCATGATAGCTTGGTTTTTAGCAAAAGAAGAAGGCGCCGAGCCGTATAAAACCGTCATGATGGGATTGTTGCATGACGTCGGGGAGATTCGTAGCAATGACCACAACTGGATCCATAAAAAATACGTAAAAATATTTAATGATGAAATTTCAGAAGAACAATTGGGCACGTTGCCATTTCCGGACTTAAAAAATCTCATTGATGAATATGAAGAGCGCAAAACTAAAGAATCTATTTTAGTGAAGGAGGCCGATACGTTGGATCAAATTCTTTTGCTGCGCGAGTATGAATGGGCCGGTAATAAAGAAGCAGAAGTCTGGCTGCGCGGCAAAGGCGGGAAAAAAGAGGCTACGCAACTGGCAAAACTAAAAACTGATATTGGCAGGAAGCTCGGCTTGGCCATTTACAAGGTAAATCCATCCGATTGGTGGAATAGTTTATGGACTTCAAAGAATCGGAAATAATAGAATGAAAGTTCAAGCAATTAGAACAAGAAGATTTTTGCCGCCAAAAGATGATTTGTTTTCTTTAATTAAAGAGAGTTTTAGAGATATTAAACTGAAAGAGAAATCAATCATCGTCATTACTTCAAAAATAGTGGCGATTTGGCAGGGGAGGTGCATAAAAATAACCGATGGCAAGAATAAAGATAAATTGATAAAAAAGGAAGCCGATTTTTTTATTGACAGAGACAACGTGCCGAAAGGGTATGTGATACTGACGCTTAAAAATAATATTTTAATTCCTACATCTGGCATTGATGAGAGCAATGCCAATGGATACTATGTATTATGGCCGGAAAAACCGCATTTGGCCGCAAGAAAAATTTATCAATTTATCAAAAAGACTTACAAATTAAAAAAGTTTGGAGTGATTATTTCTGACAGCCATTGCACTCCTTTGAAAAACGGGGTGATGGGCATTGCGATAGGGTATTATGGATTTTGGCCATTGCGCGATTATCGCGGCAAAAAAGATATATTTGGCAGAATATTAAAAATGTCACAGACCAATATTGCAGATTCCGTGGCCGTGACCGCAGTTTTGGTTATGGGAGAAGGCAAAGAGCAAACTCCCATTGCCATCGTGGAAGATGTGGATTCAATAAAATTTGGCCAGTTTACATCAAAAATTGATCCTTTGGTCATAGATAAAAATAACGACATTTATTCGCCTTTGTTGAAATCAACCACATGGCAGAAAGGCGGCGGTAAACTAAAATGAAATTTGCGATTATTTCGGATACGCACGACAATATGGCCAACTTTAATAAAGTAATTGATTTTTTACATAAAGAAAAAATCAATATGATACTGCACTGCGGAGATATTTCAACTCAAGAAACCGTAGATGAGGCAACCAAAAGTTTTAAAGGAGAAATAAAGTTTGTCAGGGGAAACGCAGATTATAGTTTAGAAAATATTCCGGAAACAATGGAAATTGAATTGGGAGGAAAAAAGATTTTTTTTAACCATTACCCAGACGTTGCTAGAAAAATAGCAGAGTCAGAAAAATACGATTTGGTTTTTTACGGCCACACGCACAGGCCTTGGGAGGAAAGGGTGGGGAATTGCAGACTAGTCAACCCAGGAGAAGTGGCAGGGCAAAGGTTCAAACCAACGTTCGCGGTATATGACACGGAAAAAGATTTTTTGGAGCTAAAAATTTTAGAAAAGCTTTAACAAAAAACACAAGATAGCATCTTGTGTTTTTTGTTAAAATAGTTTAATATGAAAAATCATTTTTATGTCTCAAAAATATTGGATATTTATAGGAGTCTTGGCTCTGGCTTTCCTGGCGGGGAACTTTGTTTACCCGAATTATTTTGACAAATCGGTTGATTTTTTAAATTTCAAGTTTTCTTGGCATTTGCCCCATTTTTGGCCAAGGCCGTATGTGTTAGGGCTGGATTTGCAGGGAGGAGTCAATTTAATTTATCAGGCGGATTTAAGCCAAATTACAGATAAGCCAGAAGCAATGCAAGGATTAAGAGATGTCATTGAAAGGAGGGTTAATTTATTTGGCGTGTCCGAGCCGGTGGTGCAAATACAAGGGCAGGACAGGTTGATAGTTGAGTTGCCGGGAGTCAAAGATGTTCAGCAAGCAATACAAATGATTGGGCAAACGCCTTACCTGGAATTTGACGAAGCAAGAGACCAAAAAGAAACCCAGAAAATTTTGGATAAAATAAAAGAAGCGCAAGCGGCAGAGGAAAAAAAGCAGGACGTCACCAAAATAAAAGACTGGCAACTGGCATTGCAAAATCCCTACATTAAACCTACGGAATTGACAGGAAAATACTTGTCAAAAGCTACGGTCAATTTTGACCAGACTACCTATAAACCCCAAATTGAATTGCAGTTCAACAGCGAAGGGGCGAAATTATTTGGCGATATTACCGCTAGGAATATCCAAAAACCATTGGCAATTTTACTGGATGGCGCATCTATTATTGATACTACGGGCGATGGAAAAATTGATCAGTCTGATTTATATGCGCCCATCGTGCAAGACAAAATAACAGGCGGCAAAGCGGTTCTTACGGGAAATATGTCGGTTCAAACCGCCAATGATATTTCAAGAAGATTGAATTCGGGCGCCCTGCCGGTAAAAATTGGCAGCCCCATTTCGCAAGAAACTGTGGGCCCTACGCTTGGGACAGTTTCCCTGCAAAAGTCGCTTTGGGCGGGAATTTACGGGCTTTTGGCGGTGGTATTATTTATGGTGGTATTTTACCGCTTGCCCGGGGTTCTGGCCTCAATTGCCTTGATTATTTACGTTGCTATTACGCTTTCCATATTTAAATTGATTCCGGTCACGCTAACGCTGGCGGGCATCGGAGGATTTATTTTATCCATAGGCATGGCCGTTGACGCCAACATTTTAATTTTTGCCAGAATGAAAGAAGAAATAAAGCAAGGTAAAACATTGTCGTTGGCAATCAGTGAAGGATTTAAAAGGGCGTGGCCGTCAATACGCGACAGCAATGTCAACTCTTTAATCGTTTGCGCAATTTTATTTATCTTTTCTACTTCTTTCATCAAAGGATTTGCTTTAACCTTGTCGCTTGGCGTGTTAATCAGTTTGTTTTCGGCAATTTTCATCACCAGAATTTTGCTGATGGTGTTCGTGGGACAGAAATTAGAAAAGTTTAAATGGCTTTTATAGTATGTTTCCTTTTACAAAATATTCTAAAATTTACTATCTTTTTTCTGGCATACTGATTATTGCGGCCATCGCCTCTTTAATTGTTTTTGGCTTGAAGTTTGGCATTGAATTTACCGGCGGCAGCAATATGGAGATGGAATTTACCCAAAAAAGGCCAACCAATGAAGAAATTTCAAAAGCGCTTTCCAGTTTTAATTTAGGTGACATTGTGGTCCAGCCGACGCAAGATAAGGGAGCGGTGTTAAAGTTCAAAGGTGTTGACGAAGAAACCCACCAAAAAATTCTTACAGAGCTCCAAAAATTGTCCCCGGTCCAAGAAAAAAGCTTCCAGTTTATCGGTCCTTCCATTGGCAACGAGTTAAGGAATAAAACGGAAATAGCCATAGCTCTGGCATTATTGGCCATCACATTATACATTGCTTTTGTTTTCAGAAAAGTTTCAAGGCCGGTAGTTTCGTGGAAGTACGGTATCACTTCATTAGTCGCTCTTTTCCACGACATTTTAATTCCTTTGGGGGTGTTTTCTCTGCTGGGAAAGTTTTACCAGGCCGAAATCACTATTCCCATAGTTGCCGCCTTACTGACCATCCTTGGATTTTCTGTGCATGACACCATTGTTATTTTTGACAGGATCAGGGAAAATATTTTAAAGAAGGGAATGATTTCTTTTAATGAAACGGTTGACGCGAGCTTAAACCAAACTATTGGCAGGTCCATTAGCACCGTTATCACCGTGCTGCTGGTGATGTTTGCCCTTTTCTTTTTCGGGGGAGAAACGCTTAAATACTTTTCACTGGCCTTGATTATTGGCATTACTTCAGGGGCTTACTCCTCCATTTTTATTGCCAGCCCATTGTTGGTAAGTTGGCAAAAATGGTCAGAAAAAACGGCGCAAAAAAGATGATGCTTGACATATCTTTGTGCTTATGATAGACTTAGTACATAATGTGGATAACTCAAACACTCTCATATATTAAAAAACATGGAAAAAGTTAATTATTCTCAAATTTACGCAAAGCTTACCAAAGGTCTTTCACCAAAAACCAGGGGCATTTTTGATAGGCGTTTTGGGGTAAAAACAGGCGAAGTTGAAACTTTGGAATCCATTGGCAAAAGCTTGAAAATCACCAGGGAAAGGGTCCGCCAAATAGAGGAGGTGGGTTTTAACTTTGTCAAAAAAAATCACAAAGAAACATTAGACAATATATTCCAGTCATTCAATGCTTACTTTCAAGAGCAAGGCGGTTTTAAAAAAGAAGAAACGGTGTTGCAGGACTTGGGAAGCGGCAAAAACAAGCCATATGTGTTATTCTTGCTTACTTTGGGGCAGGACCAATTTTCCAGGGTTTTTGGAAAGAAAGATTACCATTACTTTTGGGCAACAACTCAAACTCCAGAAAACAAGGTAAAAGAGACTTTGAGCTCATTAGTTCTGGATATCCAAAACCATGGCAAAATTTTAACGCCAAAAGAATTGTTTAATAACTTTGCCGGCAAGCACAGTTTAAATGAGGCATCGTTGGCATCATATATTGAGGTTTCAAAAAAAATACAGAATAATAAAGAAGGAAATCTCGGCTTGGTTAATTGGCCGGAAATAAGGCCAAGAGGAGTAAAGGATAAAATTTTCTTGGTGTTTAAAAAAGAGGAAAAACCCCTTCATTTCAGGGAAATTGCCACGCTCATAGATAAATTGCAATATCATTCTCTTAACAAAAAGGCGCATCCTCAAACAGTCCACAACGAATTGATTAAAGACCAACGGTTTGTATTGGTGGGAAGGGGAATGTATGCGTTGCATGAATGGGGGTATGTGCCGGGAACTATTAAAGATGTAATCACCAAGGTATTAAAAGAAAGGAATGAAGCCGCATATCAAGACGATATTGTAAAGCAAGTGTTGGCGCAAAGATTAGTTGCTAAAAATACCGTGCTTATTAACTTGAACAACAAGAAATATTTTAACAGAGATTCTGACGGAAAGTATTTCTTAAGGGAAACTCAAACCGCATAATACTAAAAACAGCCCTAAATTAGGGCTGTTTTTAGTTTATATGATTTCCCCGTTTCTCTGTGGATGGAGGGCAAAGAGGAATAAATCTTGCAAAGGTGAGTAAGTTTTGCGACACAATAAGGCATCACAACAACATTTATTCAGTACGCGCTACTTGTCTCACTTTTAATGCGGCCGCATGGGTTTGCAGAGTAAGATGCGGATGGTATAATAAAGGAAAAACACTATGAATCTATCCATAACAGACAAATTTTTATGGGATGTATATGATTTTTTGAGCGATTTGCACGATAAGATTAATCCAATCATCAGCCCATACCCCACTAGTATTGCCAGACTAATTGCCCCAAATACTCCAATTGCTAAAAAATACTCCCGCCAACAATTCAGTAAGCTTATTTCTTATTTAAAACAACGGCGTTATATTGCGGTAAAAAACTTACGCCAAACCAATGGCATTATTATTACCAAGAAAGGAATGGAAAAAGTGTTAATGGTTAGCGCTCATCCAAACAAGGCGGGGAAAAGAAAGGATGGCAAGTGGCTGATGATTATGTTTGACGTGCCTGAAAAAATGCGTGCCTCGAGAAATTTATTGCGTAGCATTTTACAAAATTTAAGATACCAAAAATTCCAGCACAGCGTGTGGGTTACGCCATATGACGTATTGGAAGCAACAGAAAAAATACTGGCAATGCATTTACTAGACGAGTATGTAAAAATATTCGTCATTGAAGAAATTACCTAACTTGTCTCACTTTTAATGCGGCCGCATTAAAAGTGAGACAAGGTGTGGAAATATACAAGCATCACACGTGTTATGCATAAGTTTGTGCTAGGTGTTGATTTGATGTATAATTCAATAAGGAATTCAAAATTTATGCAACAACACGAGACAAGAAATTGCCAGAACTGCAAACGGGACTTTGCTATTGAGCCAGAAGATTTTGCGTTCTATGAAAAAATGAAAGTCCCGCCCCCGACGTTTTGCCCGGAGTGCCGAATGGTGCGAAGGATGAATTGGAGAAATGAAAGAAGTCTTTATAAGAATACATGCGCAGCCACCGGAAAGGATATCATTAGCATGTTTTCTCCGGAAATGAATGTGGTGGTATATGATAGAGATTACTGGTGGTCTGACAAATGGGATCAGCTTGCCTCTGGTAGGGATTATGACTTTTCAAAACCATTTTTTCAACAATTTAAAGAACTTTTTCATGTTGCGCCCCTGCCAAATCTTGCCAACAGTAATTGTGTAAGAAGCAAATATGGAAACCATAACTTAGATTGCAAGGATTGTTATTTGATATATGCTTCTTTAAATAATGAAAATATTTCCTACAGCCGAGGAGGAGTGCATTGCAAAGATTCTTTTGATATTGATACGGTGATGAAAAGCGAACAATGCTATAACGACATTTTATGTGGAGGAATGTATAAAGTTAATTTTTCTTACGACAGCGATGACAGTATGGATTCTGATTTTTTGCAAGCTTGTAAAAATATGAAGCATAGTCTTGGATGTATTAACTTGCAAAATAAGTCTTATAACATTTTTAATCAGCAATACACAAAGGAAGAATATGAAAAAGAGAGGGCAAAATATGACTTCGGAAGCTATAAGGTGCTTTCTGATTTTAGGGAAAAGTTTGCTGAATTTATACGACAATATCCTCGGCGTTATGGATTTGTCTACAAATCCCTCAATACTTTTGGAGATAATGTTTTGAATGCCAAAAATGTGTACATGGGCTTTGATATATTTGGTGGCGCAGAAGATAGCAAATATATTGTGCATATAGTTCCAGTTTTGAAGAATACTTATGATGCCTACGGTGCTGGAGCAAATCTTAGTGACTCTTATGACATTGTTGATAGTGGGGCTGATGCTACTCGTCTTTTGTTTACCGTTTTTACCCATAGTTCTCATGACCTAGAGTATACCTACGCCTGCCATAATTCTTCATATCTTTTTAGTTGTGTTGGCCTGCAAAGCAAGCAATATTGCATCTTAAACAAACAATATACTAAAGAAGAGTACAAAGCCTTATTGCCAAAAATAAAAAAACAAATGGCAGAGATGCCGTACGTAGATTCTCATGGCAAAACCTACGGATATGGGGAGTTTTTCCCCGTTGAAATTTCCCCGTTTTTTTATAACGAAACTATTGCCCAAGAGTTTTATCCTATCAGTGAAGCGCAGGCAAGTGAAAAAGGCTACCGATGGTTTAATCTAAAAAAACAAGACTATAAAATCACTAAAAAAACAGATGATATCCCTGACCACATCAAAGATGTTTCAGATGCTATCTTGCAAGAGGTAATAGAATGCGCTCACCAGGGTAGTTGCAATGACCAATGTACAAAAGCCTTTCGTATCATAGAAAAAGAATTACAATTCTATAAAAAAATGAATTTTGCTCTTCCAAGGCTCTGCCCAAATTGCCGTCATGCCGAAAGGATGAAAAAAAGGACTCAATTAAAACTCGGGAGTAGAAAGTGTGATTGTGGGGGAGAGCAGTCTAAAAATGGAATATATAAAAATACCGTTGATCATTTTCACGAAGGGAATGTTTGTCCAAATGAATTTCAAACTGCTTATAGTCCGCAAAAGCCAGAAATGCTGTACTGTCAGCAATGTTATAATGCCGAAGTAATATAAAATAATCAATTCGTAATTCGTAAATTAGTAATTTTATTCGTAAATTCGTTGATACTCTATGCCAAGCGATATAACTTTTCTTGCCAAAACAAACTTTCGGAAAAAGGATCAGGTATTTGGAATCAAACGGGTTGACCGGCGTCAGCACAGTTATGTTGTTGGGAAGACCGGAGTGGGTAAAACAGCTTTTTTGAAGAATATGGCTTTGCAAGATATTCAAAACGGAGAAGGGCTGGCCATTATTGACCCTCATGGAGAATTTGTTGAAGAAGTGTTGGACAGCATCCCTGCCCACAGAATAAATGATGTGGTTTATTTTAATCCTGCAGACATGGAATTTCCGGTCAGCTTTAATATTATGGAAGTGGCTGACCCCAGATATAAGCATTTGATAGCTTCGGGTTTAATTGGCATTTTTACTAAAATCTGGGCAAACGTTTGGTCGGCCAGAATGGAATATATTTTAAGCAATACCATTTTGGCGCTTTTGGATACGCCGGGCACCACGCTCTTGGGAATACCCAGAATGTTGGTTGACCGGGATTATCGCCAAAAGATTATTAATAACTTAAAAGACCCGGTGGTAAAATCATTTTGGATTAACGAATATGAAGAATGGGAACCCAGGTATCGCAATGAAGCCATAGCTCCCGTGCAGAATAAAGTCGGGCAGTTCCTTAATGTTTCTTTAATTCGTAATATTGTAGGCCAGTCCAAAAACACTATTGATATTGACGAAATAATGAATACAGGGAAAATTTTGCTCGTCAACGTTTCAAAAGGAAGAATTGGTGAAGATAATTCAGCTATTTTGGGGGCTATGATTATTACCAAGATTCAGCTGTCGGCTATGGAAAGAGTCAGAATTCCCGAAGAGGACCGGAAAGATTTTTACCTGTATGTTGACGAGTTCCAAAACTTTGCCA
>OBEQ012618577.1_pt1 | contig 12782 bp, 14 predicted proteins | sample 1670901 | NCBI WGS metagenome assembly OBEQ01 (sample SAMEA104232315, study PRJEB22302) | groundwater metagenome | biome: forest; feature: aquifer; material: groundwater | place: USA | collected 2011-08-07 | depth 5.4 m
AGAAGACATTTGTATTGTTGAAACCCGACGCGATTCAGCGCACGCTCACGGGCGAAATTATTCGACGCATTGAGCGCACGGGGCTCAAGCTTGTTGGTATGAAGATTGTTCTCGCAACTCGCGAACAGGCGGTCAAGCACTACAATAAAGACGACCAATGGTGCGAGGAGAAAGGCGCGCGGACGGTGAAGAATCTTGAAGCAACAGGGAAGAAGGCGGAAAAGCCGGCGATTGAATATGGTCGCGATATTGTGAACGGACTCGCGGACTTCATGACCTGCGGACCGGTGGTAATTATGGCATGGCAGGGAAATTCGGCGGTGGGAATCGTGAAAAAGCTCGTCGGCGGAACGGAGCCTCTTACGTCGGATGTCGGCACTATTCGTGGCGACCTGACCATTGATTCTTATGATATTGCGAACGTTGACGCTCGCGCCGTGCGAAACCTTATTCACTGCTCGGACGCGCCAGAAGAAGCGCTCCGCGAAATACAGATATGGTTCAAAGAAGGAGAGGTATTGAATTACCGCCTCATCAACGAAGAAATATTGTACGACGTAAACATTGACGGGATACTTGAATAAAAAACAGAGGAGCGTATAATACAAACAAGCCGCCTTGTTAATTTCTTAGGTATCTTTGAGAAGGGAGCCTGACTTGCATTGCGCCTTGGCGCATTACAGAGGGCACCCACTTAGCTTTTCGCTAAGCAAATTCTCCGGACGGCTTAAAAATACCTCCCTCGGGAGGTATTTTTTTGGAAAAATCTTGTATAATTAACTCACCTTACGCACGATTATGATAACGTACCGTTCCGACATCGAATTTTGGCGGTAAGACCGCCAAAGGGCGGGCTCACCGACCAAATCCGCAACCAAATCTTTTGCTCCGTGCGTAAGGTGAGTGTATAATTAAAAAACATGAATATCCAAAAAATCTATCTCGGAAGCATCGGCGCGCTCATCGCGGTTATCGCTGTTTTGAATTTTTACGCGTATCAATTTCATTGGTACTGGAAATTTCATTGGTTCGATATGATCATGCACACGCTCGGCGGCATTTGGGTCGGGTCTTTCGCTCTTTGGTACCGCTTTTTTCGGAAAGGCGCGCCACTGTCGGCTCCGCAAAAGTCGTTCGTTTTTTTGCTTTCACTCGCGGCAATATCCGTCATCGGGGTGGGGTGGGAGCTGTTTGAATTCAGCGTCGATAAATTCATTATTTTCTCCGTACACGATCCCGTCGACACGGCAAGCGACCTTTTCTTTGATATTGTTGGGAGTATCTTGGCAGTTTTTATTTTCTTTTTGGTGTATAATGGAAAGCAACATGACAATGGAAACTAAAAAAGCCAAGCTTACATTTGCCGGAGGGGTGGGCGCTCCGACCGGTTCCAACTTTTTGTTTGAAGCCGAAGAAAAAAAAATTCTCATTGACTGCGGCTTGGTGCAGGGCGGCAAAATGAGCGAGGATGAAAATCGTGAGCCGTTCATATACGACCCCGCATCCATCGACTTCTTGTTCATAACGCACGCGCACCTTGATCATGTCGGCAGAATTCCGTTTCTGGTAAAAAGCGGTTTCCGCGGAAAAATATATTCCACGCCGCCCACGAAAGATTTGGCGGAACTCATGCTTCTGGACGGTTTCCACTTAATGGAGAAAGAGGCGAAGCATGAAAACAAAGAGCCGCTGTATGGAACGGAGGATATTAAAGAGGCGCTTTCTTTGTGGGATACTCTTTCGTATCATCAAGACCTCCCGCTTGCGGAGGGGATGACGGTCATGCTCCGCGATTCCGGGCACATTCTCGGTTCGTCGATGGTTGAAATCACTTATAATTCCAAAAAGATACTCTTCACCGGCGACCTCGGAAATTCGCCCGCGCCACTCCTGAAAGACACCGAATACGTTTCCGATATTGATTACCTTCTCATTGAAAGCGTCTATGGCGACCGCGTTCATGAGAAGCGCGAGGAACGCAAAGAGCTTCTCAAAGACGTTCTTGAAGACACAATACGGAAAAAAGGCGTGCTTCTTATTCCCGTTTTTTCGCTTGAGCGCACGCAAGAGCTCCTTTTTGAAATCAACGATTTGGTTGAGCATGGGCGCATTCCTGAAATTCCCATCTTTCTCGATTCACCGCTCGCCATCAAAGCCACGGCGGTTTACAAAAAATACGAAAGCTATTTCAACGACGCCGCGCGGGCGATAATAAAATCCGGAGACGATGTTTTCAAGTTCCCCATGCTCAAATTTACCGAGGACGTTGAAGACTCGAAAGCCATCTTGAATGTTCATCCGCCCAAAGTCATTATGGCGGGCTCCGGCATGTCAAACGGCGGGCGGATTTTGCACCATGAGAAAAATTACCTTTCCGACCCGAATAACACGCTTCTTCTCGTTGGCTATCAGGCGGTGGGGACTCCGGGGCGACTCATGCAGGAAGGGGCGAAATCCGTGTGCATCATGGGGGCGGAAGTGCCGCTTCGCGCGCGCGTTGTAAGCATTCACGGCTACTCGGCGCACCGCGACACCAACGGACTTTTTGATTTCGTGGAATTTATGAAAGACACCATGAAAGACAAATGGCAGAAAGTTTTTGTCGTCATGGGCGAGCCGAAAGCGTCCGCGTTTCTGGCACAGCGACTTCATGATTATCTTGATTTGAAAACGCTTGTTCCGAAAAAGGGCGAGAGCGTGGAGTTGGAGTTTTAATTTATACGGCGAATAAAATAATTTATGCCTGATATGAAAATAAAAACAAAAAATTTTAAGGAGGGGAAAGCGGACACCGGGCTGCTTTTTGTCGCCGGGATTTTTTTTCTGACTCTTGCTTTCGCGGGCGCATACTTTTCTCATTTCGGACTCGCGCTTCTTCCGAAAGAAAAAATGAACGGAATGAAAGCCCCAGTCGCTTCGGTATCGGCACCTTCGGAACAAACGAATTTGTTTGTAAACGTGCCGGCAACGCCGGATGAAAAATTTATCGCTTCTCTTTCTCAAACGCAAGTGAAGGAGATATTTATCGGCTCGTACGGCTCGGTGGACAAGGAGATTTTGTTCGGCATTCGCGATGAGGCGGAAAAGACCTTCGGGGTCAAAATAACCCTCTTGAATCCGGGTGCTGCCATTCCGAAAGAAGCGCCGTTTTATGATAAAAACCGCAAACAATACGACGGCGATGCCCTGATGCAAAACATTGAAAAAGTTTCGGTGCCATACGGGCAGACGGTGCGTTTTCTTTACTTTGTTGATTTTGACATGGGCGTTTCTTCCGGCGGTGCGCCTTCTTCCGCGTGGTTTCGCGCAAACAAAGGAACGAACGCGGCGCTCATTTCGCTTTCCGGATTGCGCGCGAAGGGAAGCCTGACGGCAAAAGGCGTTCTTTCGGAACGAGCGAAAAAAGTCGCATGGCGCGCACTTGGCATAACGGTTGGGTTTGGCGCATCGCCGTCCGCGACGAATTCGTCATGTCTTATGTATCCGGCGCTCACCATAAAAGAGCTTGATGCGGAGGCGGTTATTTTGTGCAGTTCGGAAACGGAGGCGATTTCGCGGGTGTTTGTACGATAAGAGTTTTTTTAGCGGAGGGTGGAATGAGACATGCGATATTTATAGCGCTGTTTTTCGGATGTGTCGCGCATGCGGGCGGAATTTCGAATGAATACGGGAAATTCCTCGCGGTTGAAAACGGGGGCGATTATTCGGTAACGTTTATTTTGAATTCGGAGAATAAAAAATTCGCGAAGATTCAAAAAGTGGAAATGATTGATCGTGGCAACGACGGAGAAGGAGATATTTCAGTTCTTTCATACAAAAGTGGCAACAAAGAAGTATTTTTCCGCACGGAAGACGATTATAAGAGGTATGTCTTGTCGGACGCGTCCAGAGACGTGTGCGAGAATGATTGGTCGCCAAAGATTGTATACCGTAAAGATCGCCGCGCATGGGCGTGCTCAAAAATAAATTTTTTGGTAAAGTTTTTTATGTGGAGGGAAATCGATAGCGGACTTGTCGACGCAAAAGAAGGGGACTGGGACGCGCTTGCGGCTAGGATTATTGAAAATGTGGGAAAAATTAAAAAATGAGCGACAGAAACTGCCGCTCATTATTTTTTTGTTCCTTTATTCCGCGTCAAGCATTTTCCGGATAGTGTGGGAATAACATTCCAGAGATTCGCAGGAAGCTGGAGGGTTTGAAGGATAGCGAGGGGTATGAGGCATGAAATGTGTTTTTCCGCATACGAGGCATTCGAAATTGTTTGAGATGCCGCGTTTGTTGAAATGCGGATTGTCGCACCACGCCAGAAGCGCGAGGATGGGATATGCCTTGTCGATAAAATCATGGTCGCGCGTATTTTTATCGCCCTCATCGAGGGTAATAGACTTGAAAGACACCGCTTCCCGCAGATTTTGCGCCGGACGGTCTTTTATATGCGGCGCAATCGCTCCTTCCCACGCCGTAACGCTTTTTATGAATTGAAAACCCGGCGTTTCTTTTGTAATCCGGACCATTTCCTTTTTTAAGGAAAGACAATCGTCCCCGAGCTTAAAATATTTTCCATTGAGTATAACATCCGGACTTCCGCCGGAAACAAAAACCACTTTAATATCTGTCATGACAATACTCCTCAAGAACAAAACAACCATTTTCAACAGTAGCATAAAACGGGCACCCCATGCAAATTTTGCTGTAAATTTTGAAATTCCGCGTTTTTGTGGTAACATGGACACATGGCTGAACAGTTAAATTCAAATAGAGTACGCTTCGGCACAATTTTCGGACAAATACGTTTTCTGGAAAGCTCCAAAGAAAAACTCAATCTCAATTCAAGTGAATTGGCACTTTTACTGGGTATCCACGCTCGAACATTACAAGAGTGGTTAAAAGGCAGTCGTACCATGGCACACTCTGCGGTTATGGCACTCTCTCTAAAAACAGGAATACCAATACCGCGTGGTATAAAAATTATAAAATGGAACGAACATCTCAAAAAGATAGCGGTAGAGGGCGGTAAGGCATCGTACGCAAAAAATGGTTTTGGTAGGAATCCTGATAAACGAAAGAAGGCGTGGAAAAAATGGTGGGAAACAAAAGGGAAATTTGAAAACAGAGAAATTTTATTGCCAAAAGAAATTTTCTTTCCTCGTAAAAGCATAAAACTTGCCGAATTTGTCGGCATCATGATGGGCGATGGAGGAGTATCAAAATACCACATTTCGGTTACCCTCAATTCAGAAACAGACAAAGAATACGCCATTTTTGTTTGCGCGCTCATAAAAGATTTGTTTCATTTGGAGCCAAAGATATATAAGAGAAAAGATTCTCTCGCTATGGATATTGTTGTGAGTCGTATAAAACTCACTTTGTTTTGTAAAAATATCGGGCTGAAGGTCGGCAATAAACTTAAACAACATCTGGATATCCCGAAATGGGTAAACGCAAATAAAAGATATCAAATCGCTTGTTTGCGGGGACTTTTTGACACCGATGGTTCATTTTTCAAGCATCGCTACACCGTAAAAGGGAAAAGGTATTGTTACGACAAAATCGGGTTTTCAAGCCGTTCCCCTAAGTTAATTCAATCCGTTCATGAAATTTTGACGACTAAACTTTGCATAAATGCCAAAATTAACTATAATGGCAATGAGGTTAAGCTAGAAAACACCGCAGAAGTAAAACGGTATTTAAATCTTATTGGGACACACAACCCAAAAAATCTCAAAAAATAAGAAATTGGAGAGGTGGGTGAGTCTGGTCGAAACCACCACACTGCTAACGTGGCAGGGGGTAAAACCCCTCGCGGGTTCGAATCCCGCCCTCTCCGCCATTGCAAAAACCGCATGAAAAATGCGGTTTTTACAATGGCGGAGAGGAGGAAGCAAACTGCTTTGCTTCCGTGCGGGATTCGAAGACCTTTTCGTTATTTTTGAGTCCGCCAGCGGGCGGATGAGAAAATCGAAAAGGTGTACAGCCCCTGTAAGGGGAGAAATTCCCGCCCTCTCCGCCATGACAATAAAGTATCGGAGACGACCCACCGTCCTACGAAAGCGGTTCGTCCCACATACTTTAAATTGTAAACAAAAATACACGAATTGATCGTGTATTTTTGTTATTCATCAGTAAGAGTAAGCGGCTTATCTTTATACATTAGACAAGTCCCGCAATAACCCCCAAGCAAACACCGCCACGCACTTAAATTCAACAAGTAAGCGCAACACTTCCGCTAAAATAGAAGTATGCCATATCAACACTTAAATGTTACGGAGCGCGAAAAAATTCAAGAAGGATTGCGATCAAAAAAGTCCCCTCGTTCCATTGCGGAGAACATCGGGAGATCGGTGTCCACGATAAGCCGAGAGCTTGCGAGAAATGAGACCGCAGAACGCCAAATCTACACCCCGACGTATGTGGAAGAACGAGCGAAAGAGAAACGGAAAGAACGCGGAAGACATGATCGACTTAAAAACAAAACGATTCGCGAATATGCAATCGCCAAGTTGAAAGACGGTTACTCTCCGGAACAGATAGTGGGACGATTGCCGATAGAAGTTTTTAATGAGGGTGTTGCACTTCAGAATAGAATTCAAGTGGTGGTCTTTGGCGATTTAATTAGTATGTGTCAAAATATACCACATATTTGGGTGTCTTTTTTATGTGATGGAATCGATGGGGGTATAGTGTCATTTTAGGTGATTGAATGCGATTCGTTGACCATTGGCGCTTTTATGATATACTAATCGTATGAAACTTCTCGCCCATCTTCTCGTTAGCACTCTCGCCGTACTCATCGTCGCTTATGTTATTCCCGGCGTCGCCGTTGCGAGCTTTTGGAGCGCGTTTGTGCTTGCTGTCGTGCTTGGAATTTTGAATACCGTCCTGCGCCCTATTTTGATATTTCTCACTTTGCCTCTTACTATTCTCACACTTGGTCTTTTTACGCTCGTTATCAATACGCTTTTAATACTGCTCGCAAGTTGGCTTGTTCCCGGATTTATCGTGACTTCTTTTTTGCAGGCATTTTTGTTTAGCATCGCGCTTTCTCTAGTGAGTTCATTCATGTTCGCGTTCCTCCCCGGGAAAAGCGCGCCACAGTAATAATAATTTTTTATAAATAGTATGGAACAAGAAATTTTACATCGCCTGGAAAAGAATGAAGAAAAGCTTAACAAGATTTTTGTTTCGGTGGAAAAGATGCGGCGATATTTCCTCTGGACGCTCATTCTTACCATCGCGATCGTTTTGCTTCCCGCGATTGGGCTCATGTTCGCCGTCCCGAAATTTATGAGTACTTATAGCCAGATAGGCGGGATTTGAAATAGGGCTTACGCATTTGGCGATATGCTAGGTTTCGGTTTCCGGTGCGCCTCACCGTATTGCCATACGGCTCGTTACGCTCCTCAACCAAAACCGTCGCATCTCATCCAAATGCGTAAGTCCTATGAAAGAGAGCCCCGCCATTAAAAAATTAGAAAAATTAAAAAATACTTTGTATGAAACAAGAACAAATACCAAGAGTAAATGTACCCGAAAGCGAGCCGTCAAGCGGAGACCACATAACTTCTCCGAGTATCAAAACGGAGGTAAAATTAAAACCGCCGCTGGTTTCGGAAGAAGACCTGAAGCTCATGAAAGAGCAAATTGACGATGCGTTTGAGCATTCCACCCTTCTTTCTGAAAAAAAGAGCGGGTGGAAACGGGAAACGGGAATGGGCGAGCAAGAAAGTACCGCGGCTAAAATCGCCTTCGCTTTAATCAAGTGGCCAGTATTGGCAGGAAGGGGGCTTTTGGGGCTTTTTAAGAATAAACACTCTCGGGAAGAGTGAGTAAAAACCTATATTTATAGCTCTTTTAAACACTGTGCGATTTCCGCACGGTGTTTTTTGCGTCCAAAAGCGTTCGCGGGGGAATTTGACGTAAATTTCCAAACATTGTGCAGCTATTGCTTTTTTGGGCTACTTGTGATAAGATGATATGTATTCGGTAATGCTTGCATCACGCAAGACCCACCCTCTATCCCGAGGCTGGGCAAGTGCAAAAAGAGCCGCACCTCAATTAGTCTTTTTGGCTGAATTGTTTAATTAGGCGGCGACACACAACCTTCCGGAGTTGGCGGAGCACAACCGCCTCAAATGGGTAACTTAATACTACAATTTACGCAGTCCGTTGCGATTCTGCCGTTTCTCGCAATGGGACTCACCGCTCCCGTTATTTCTGCCGATACATTCCAGCCCGCGCTTTCGGGCGTAGTTTCTGTGACTGAGACAGAATCAGAAGAGGACAAGGCAAAAAATGCGCTTCGTGCTGAAAGAGCGCGGAAAATAGATACTTACTTCAAAAAGAGAAGCATGCCTCTTGCGGGGTATGGCGCAAAGATGATTGCGGCCGCCGAAGAGTATGATATCGACTGGCGGCTTTTGCCGGCGATTGCGATTCGCGAATCAAGCGGCGGTAAACAAGCTTGCGGATACAATCCTTTCGGTTGGGGATCATGCAAGATTGGTTTTAAGAGTTATGATGAAGCGATTGCGACGCTCGCCAAGAACCTCGGAGGAAAAAATCCGAACACGGCGGCTTATTACAGCGGAACGACAAGGCAAAAACTTCACCATTACAACGGTACAGTGGTGCCGACCTATACGCAGGAAGTTTTGGATATCATGGAGAGTATCGGGAAATAACAAAAAGAGAGTCTTCGGATTCTCTCTTTTTGTTTGTGTAGAATTTTTGTTACAATATCTTTATGCAAGAACACATCATCAAAAATTACGCCGCGCTCGCGACGATGCCTTTCCGCAAAGACGCACTCGATATTTTAGAGGCGGGATACGAGGCGATACTCACGAAGAATGTCATTCGCGGGGCAGTCACGCGCGATGGCAATACCATCTGTATTAAAGATATGAATGTCTGTTTCGACGACTACGAGCGGATATTTTTTGTCGGGGTGGGGAAATGCGCTGTTGATGCCGCCACAGCACTTGAAGAGATTATCGGTGATAAGATTACTGAAGGAATTGTGCTTGATGTAAAGAGTGGCATATTCAAAAAACTCACCTCGCGCGTGGGGACGCATCCGTTCCCGACCGAGCAGAACGTCGAAGCCGCGAAAGAGATTAAGGCGATGCTTGAAAAAACTACAGAAAAAGACCTCGTGCTTACGGTCATTTCCGGCGGCGGTTCATCGCTTCTTTGCCTCCCGCATGACATCAAGTGCGAGAGCATCACTAAGATTACGAAAGCGCTCATGGACAAGGGCGCGCCGATTCATGAAATAAATACCGTACGGAAACACCTCTCGGAAATTCAGGGCGGGTGGCTCGCCCAAATGGCTTTCCCCGCGAAAGTCATTTCACTCATTTTCTCCGATGTTCCGGGAAATGACATTGGCACTGTCGCTTCGGGTCCCACTGTTTTAGATACGAGTACTAAGGTGGACGCGGAAGAAATTCTTATGAAGTATGATGCCTTTACCGTTTGCGAAGTCCCATATTGCGAGATTCTTGAAACGCCGAAAGAGGAAAGATATTTTAAGGATGTGCATAACATTCTTGTAGTGACGAACGACACAGCACTTGAAGCGATGGCTAAGAAAGCGACCGAGCTTGCATACGGAGCGGTGATTTGCAGCAATTGCGCGGAGGGTGAAGCGCGCGAATTTGGAAAGAAAATCGCGTCCGACGAGTACGCGGCAAAAGGGTGCTACTTGTATGGCGGGGAAACCACCGTAACAATTTCAGGCAAGGGAACGGGCGGTCGCAATCAGGAAGTCGTGCTCGGCGCATTGCCGTATTTGAAAGAAGGAATGCTCGTTGTCGGAGCGGCATCCGACGGCTGGGACAACGGCGATGTTGCCGGTGCGCTCGCGGACAAAGAGCTTTTTTCTTTGGCGGAAGAAATGCCAGTAGTCTTTGGCAATCCCGAAGACTTCTTAAAAGAAAATAATTCCTATGAATTTTTCAAAAAGGCGGGCGGGCATATTCAAACAGGGCGGACTGGCGCGAATGTTGCGGATTTTTATTTTGTCTTGATTAAATAATACCATTCCTAAAAACTCTTTCACCTTATTTATTTTTTACCGCTAGCAAATTCTAGCATATGCTAGAATTTGCTAGCGGGGGATTTTACCACAAGACAAAAAACATAAAGGAGTTTTTTAGAAATGGTATAACATTTCCCACCCCCCCCCAAAAAAAGAAAGCCGTTCCGAAGTTCATCGGAACGGCTTTTGCATTACTTACGACAGTGTTTCGAAATCATCTACCGCGACGACTTTTGCGCGAAGCTCGTTTGCTGTTTGGAGCATCTTCGCTTCCTCATCGGTGATTACTCCTTTTTGAATCGCGACAGCAAGATTGCGCACATCGGTTATAGTCTTCGTTTTTTTCGCCAAAGCGAGTTTTTGCTCAATCGGAGCGACGGCAACAACTCGGCGAAGCGTCACTTCAAGCAGCGCAAGGTTTTCGTCCAAATTATCGAACGGCGGGATATACATTCCGTCAATAATGGAATTGCGCGCAAAACTTGGCGCCATCACGACATGCGCAAGTTTTTTATCCAGCGCATCAGATGGTTTGGCATAAGGTTTTCCGAAAGGAAAAATAATTCTCATAAGAATCCAGCCCAACATGCGTGATGGGAAATTTTCCAGTACGCCGACCAGCGCATTTTGCATTTCATAGAGCGAGTATTGCAAGCCCCATTCAAGAAGAGGAAGTTCTTCATCGATGCCATCGTCCTCAAACCGTTTCAATACCGCACCTCCTTGGTAGAGATAGCTCAATACGTCGCCAAGGCGAGCAGAAATGCGTTCTTCCATTTTGAGTTTTCCGCGAAGCAGTACAAGCGTTGCTTCCGAAACTAATGCGAGCGCGCCCGACATTCTGTTCATCTTTCGATAATAACGGCGAGCTACTTTGCTGCCCTTCGGAACAGAACTGAAACGCCAAGCACCGAGTCCATGGAGCCACGCGCGTAAAAATGTTTTGAATACATATCCGACGTGTCCGACGAGTGCGCGGTCAAATTCTCGAAGCGCTTTTTTCGGGTCGGCAACTTCAAGCGTCCGCATTTCCGCCAAAAGCCACGGGTGACAGCGGATGAAACCTTGTCCGAAGATAATCATGTTGCGCGTAAGAATGTTCGCGCCTTCAACCGTTTTCGCGATTTCCAGCGTACGAGAGACTCTCGCAAGAAAGTTTTTTGGCCCAAGTATGATGGCTTTGCCGCCCAGTACGTCCATGCCGAGATTGACGACTTCGTCCAGCTTTTGTGTGAGATGATATTTCGCTATCGCTGAAAGTACCGGCGACTTTCTATCATCATCAACCATTCCCGTTCCCGCATACAGAGTAGACTCCATAAGATACGTCAATCCGACCATTTTTCCGAGGTATTCTTCAATCCCGCCGAAGTTGCCGATAGAAGTGTTGAATTGTTTACGAATTCTCGCATACGCCCCGACACTGAAGCAGGCAAGTTTCGCTCCGCCGACGGAAACCGAAGGGAGGGAAACAAACCGTCCCGTAGAGAGGCACTCCATGAGCATTGACCACCCCTTGCCGACCTGTTCGAGTCCGCCAATAACATACTCGCCAATCGGTAAACAAACGTCTTTGCCGTAGTTCGGCCCGTTTGGGAAACTTGCCCCGAGCGGATCATGGAAACGTCCGATACTGACACCTTTCGCTTTCATTTCGTCGTTGATAGGAATGAGTGCCACCGTGATGCCAATATCATCTTTTTCTCCGAGTAAATGCTCGGGGTCATAGAGTTTAAAGGCAAGTCCGAGGAGTGTTGCAGCCGGTCCAAGCGTAATATAGCGCTTCGACCAATTCAAGCGCATCCACAGTCTGCCATCTTTTCCGCGATATACCACACCAGTACTTTCCATTGCACCCGCATCGCTGCCAGCGCCCGGTTCCGTCAAGGCAAAAGCGGGGATTGTTTTTCCACTCGCAAGCCCCGGCAGCCACCGTGCTTTTTGAACCTTCGTTCCTTTGTGATGAAGCAGTTCTGCGGGGCCGAGAGAATTCGGCACCATGCATACGACCGCGACATCAAAACTTCTGGAAGAGAGCTTCACAAACACTTTGGCTTGCGCGGTTTTGGTAAGTCCTAAGCCCCCGTCTTTCTTTCGGATATTCATGGCGAAGATTTGTATTTTCTCCATGAAGTCCCAGACTTCTTTTGGAATCACTCGCGTTTGAGAAATTTTGTAATCATCAATCATCGCGCAGAGTTCTTCCACTTGACCATTGAGATATTGTTCTCCCGCCAAGAAAAGTTTCCCCCATCGGGCAGTCGGAAAAATTTTGTCCCAGCTCGGTTTATACAGCAGAGTTTTTTCTTCTCCGACCTTTCCTGCAACCATCGCCTCTTTTTCCGTTTGAGACAACGGCGGCATCGCTTTTTTGAAGAAGCGAAATACCGGTGAAGTGATAAATTTCCTCCGAAGAGGTGCGCATACCCAGGTGATACTTGCGATAATCGCAATTACTAACAGTCCCTTCAGAAAGAGCCAGAAGAGCTCTTGTACAGCAAACAGAGTGTTCATATTTTCCTCCAAATTTCAAACAACAGATTTAAGATAAACCCAGATATAGTGTACCAAAAATATACGAAAATGTCAAACCGCTGACACCTGTCAAACCAAAGTAGAAATGTCATACCCTCTGCAAAGTAGAAATGTCACACTTGATTAACTTGTAATACTGTAGTGTAATGTTCCGGAGCGAAAATCGAGATTTTTTCGTTTTTCTTTCCGAAGTCAAAATTTCTCC
>OBEQ011798134.1_pt1 | contig 12780 bp, 11 predicted proteins | sample 1670901 | NCBI WGS metagenome assembly OBEQ01 (sample SAMEA104232315, study PRJEB22302) | groundwater metagenome | biome: forest; feature: aquifer; material: groundwater | place: USA | collected 2011-08-07 | depth 5.4 m
TATAACTATTTAACGAAATTTTGAGGAAATATGGGCAAACCTTGAGAAATTAAATATGCGGTTGGAATATTCCGACAGACTCCTAGCTGTTTCTCAGAAGAATCTGGTGGCCCCAGTGTAATTAATAGTGGTATAACATGAGTCTCGATTTTTTAGAACCCAGACCTATTTATGGGGTTTTTATGCTGGTGCAGACTCTTGGTTGCAATTGAAGCTTTAAAGGGATACAATTGAACATTACTCTTTATTAGTTCAAAAAAATGAAAAAAATAATGGAATTGACCAAGAATGTATATCAGAGTTAGCAAATTTAAAAGTTTTAAAAATTAACGGAAACAAACATATAAAACATATTTTACAATTTACAAAATTACAAAGAATAACAGTTGATCAAGATTGTGAAATTGATAAACAAGAATTTAAATCAATTGATCATTTAAAAATTTTACACATAAAACCATTTAATGATTAAAAATATAAAATATAAAATATAAAATTTACAAATGTAAAATTTACAAATGTAAAATTTACAAATATAATTTTTTTATAAAAATATACATTAAATAAAAATTGATTAAATTTGCCATTGCTATTGCTAAAATTACAATTATTAAAATGTCGGTAAAAAACGTTAAAGTTAAAAACATCAGACAAGAAGGATATGATAATTTAAAAAAATGGATGGAAGATAAAAATAACATATATATTGGTAGAAAAGGAATTGTATTTATTGATGGTAAGCGTTTTCCAACAACAGACAGTTTATTTGCAAATCCATACAAAATTGACGAAAATAATACAAGGAATGATGTTATTTTAAAATATGAAGTGTATATACATGATTTATTAAAAAATAATGAACAATTAAAACATATTCTGTTAAGTATGCATAATAAAAATTTAGGTTGTTGGTGTAAACCTGAACAATGTCATGGTGACATTCTTATAAAAATAATAAATGAATGTATTATGTGTGAACAGATTTGTGAAAAATAAAATATTTTTATAAATTACGGATATAATCAACGTAATAATTCATTAAATTTAACATATATTGTTCATCGTTAAATTTTAAAATATTTATGTTTATAATTTTAATACAAATTTGACCTCGTCCAAGACTAAATTTATTAAATTTATAACATTGTTCGAATAAAAAATCATAAATATTTTTTAAAATATTTATATTGGCAAATCGAAAATGAACAAATTTTAATTTATTTATGTTGTTATAAAACACATATAGTTTCATATATAATTGTGTTGAATTGATATCAACAATTTGTAAATTATTTATTTTTTCTATTTTTATAAATAATTTTTTTAGCAACGATATATAATTATTTTTATATAAAATAGAATGTAACATTATGGTGTTAACAAATATTATATTTGTTAATTTTGTTATTTTTATTGTTTTACATTGTTCAATTTCAGTAACATATAATATTATATTTTTATTTGTACATAATGCAACAACATCATTATGATTGTTATGATTGTTATAATTTTCATAAAATTTAACGCAGTTAGGTATAATACTTTTTATATAATAATAATATTTTATATGCTTAATGCTGTGTGGTATATTTGTTTTTAAATTTTTAATATTATATGTAACGTGTAATTCATATGTATTTAAGCAATCATCATAATTAGATAAAATAAATATTTTATGTTTATTAAATATATTCACATTTTTATATTGTGATAAATATTTACATTCATTGTTTAAATTCATTATATTTGTTATGTATACAAATTAACAATTTATTGTTTATAAAAAATATATATACATTTTAAATTATCAATTTTTATTTTTGTTTATTGTCTATTATTGTTAATTGTTATTGATTATTGTTGTTAATTATTGATCATTGCTAATCACACTAAATAAACATTTATAAAAAATTATGAACATACTTCAACCATTCATCAATTAAATTAAACACATATTGTTTATCATTAAATTTTAACAAATGAACATTTTTTAAATAAATTTGTCCATTCAATTCATGGCAATATTGAAAAAATAAAATATCAATATTTTTTAAAATAATTGTGTCAATTTGTTGACAACGAATAAATTCTATTTTATTTATGTTTTTTAAAAATACAAATAAATTAAAATAAAAATTTTGAAAATTAGTGTCAACAATTTGCAAATTATTTATTGATTCTATTTTAATAAATAAATTTTTTAATAATGACATATTATGTTTTAAAGTTGAACATAATGTCACAGTATTAACAAAAATAATATTTGTTAATTTTGTTTTTATTTTTGTCATTTTGTATTTTTTATTATTTTTATTATTTTCAACATATAATATTGTATTTTTATTTATATGTTGTTGTGTTAACATAAATATATTTTCAGGTTTTTCGCAAAATTTAACGCTATTTGGCATTATAATTTTTGTATAATAGCAATATTTTATATATTTAACACTGTTTGGTAAATTTGTTTTTAAATTTTTAATACCATTTTGACAATATATTAAATATGCATCAACTGATTTGTCACAATTAGATAAAATAAATATTTTGTGTTTTTCAAATATATTTGAATTTTTATATCGTAATATGTGATGATGTTCATATTTAAAATGCATGATTTATGTTTTATAAAAAAATATATATGCAATTTAAATTATCAATTTTTATTTTCGTTTGTTGTTTGTTGATTATTGTTCATTGTTGAATTTTTAACAAATGTATATTTTTTAAATAATTTTGATTATTTACATTTAATCCACGACAATACTTAAAAAATAAAGCATAAATATTTCTTAAAATAATTGTGTTAATATTACTACAATTGACAAATTCTAATTTATTTGTATTTTTTAAAAATATAAATAGATTGAAATAAAAATTTTGAAAATTAGTTTTAATGATTTGTAAATTATTTATTTTTTCTATTTTGGTAAATAATTTTTTTAACAAAAACACAACATAATTTACAGTCGAATATAATATTATATTATTAACAAAAATAATATTTGTTAATTTTGTTTTTATTTTTGTTGTTTTACGTTGTTTATCATTTTTAATAAATAGTATTACATTTTTATTTATACGTTGTTGTGTTAACATAGATATATTTTCGTATTTTTCACAAAATTTAATGCTATTTGGCATTATAATTTTTGTGCAATTGTCGTCATAATTTATTATATGTTCAATGCTATGTGGTATATTTGTTCTAAAATTTTTAATATCATAATCATAGTATAATTCACTTGCATTTAAACAATCATCATAATTTGATAAAATAAATACATTATATTTATCAAATATATTTGCATTTTTATATTGTAACATATGCTCGCATTTTTTATATGTTTTTTTCATTTTTATATTAAGTTTGTAAATAGATTAACAATTTATAATTTACAATTGATAATTTATAATTTATAAATATGAATGAATGCATTTCAAATTATCAATTTTTATTTATTGCATATTGCATATTGCTTATTGCTTATTGCTTATTGTGTATTGTTTATTGTTCGTAAATTCACCATTAAATTCAGTTTATTATTTTTAATTATCATAATAATGAAAAGCTTGTCTTATTTCATTATCTGCAATATTTGTATTTAATAAAATATTGTTGCATATATAGTTTATTGCATCAGTTCTATTGTCAAATTTTTTATGTGCAACATGTTGTTTATTTAAACTGCAATCAAATGTTGTTTGAAATTCATTATCTAATGAATTAAATACATATTTGTCGTTAGGATATTTCTTTGGTTCATACACAAAAGAACCATAATCAAAATTATCATATGGTAAATTGCCTTTCATGCTATATTTACAATAAAAATATTGTGAAATCATATCAAAACAATTTGATTTTTTCGTTGGTATTGTTAAATTCATACATATCAATATTTGCATACTTTTAAGTATTTAATAAAAATCTGTAAATGCAAAATAAAAATGTTGCTATTTATGTTTAGCAACAAATAAAAATGTTGCGATGTGTTTGCAACAAATAAATCGTTGCATGTTTTAGCAACAAATAAATCGTTGCTATATGTTTGCAACAAATAAAAATGTTGCGATGTGTTTGCAACAAATAAATCGTTGCATGTTTTAGCAACAAATAAAAATGTTGCGATGTGTTTGCAACAAATAAATCGTTGCATGTTTTAGCAACAAATAAAAATGTTGCGATGTGTTTGCAACAAATAAATCGTTGCATGTTTTAGCAACAAATAAAAATGTTGCTATATGTTTGCAACAAATAAATCGTTGCATGTTTTAGCAACAAATAACAGCGTTGCATGTTTTAGCAACAAATAACAGTGTTGCAAATGTCTTAGCAACAAATAAATCGTTGCAAATGTTTTAGCAACAAAAAGATTCGTTGTTGTCTATAATGTTTAACGATAAATAAAAATTGACAACAAATATATTTATTACCAATTTTATTATACAACATAATTATGGATACATGGATAACTACAGATAAATATATTGTTGCATATAGCAACAAAATACTTGAAACAAAATATAAAAAAATACATATGTTTGATTTGGATGGAACAATAATTAAAACAAAAAGTGGTAAAACATTTCCCGTTGATAATAATGATTGGATATTTTTTGATCAAAATGTCATAAATACAATAAATAATTTAGAATGTGTTGGAATAATTACAAATCAAAGTGGATTAAAAAATAAAGAAAAAATAGATGGTTGGAAAGAAAAAATTAAAAATATTACAAAAGAAATCAATATTTTATTTTTATTTTGTTCATTAACAACAAATATTTATCGTAAACCAATGGATGGTTCATGGAAATATTTAATTAAAAATGTATTTTTAAAAACAGATGTTAATAAATTACTAAAAAAAGAAAAAATTTATTATATTGGTGATGCATGTGGAAGAAAAAATGATTTTTCCGATACAGATTACAAATTTGCATTAAATTGTAAATTTAAATTTAAAACACCTGAAACATTTTTTAAAATTGATGTTGTAAATGCAAATGATCAAATTAAAACAATAACATATCCACAAATTAACGAAAATTATTACGAATTAAATGAATACAACACATTTATGCAAGACATGTTTGACAAAATAGATTCATTGATAAATCAAGAAAATAACATATATATCATGACAATTGGTTTACCTGCATCTGGAAAATCATTTATCAGAGAATTGTTGTTGGAAAAATACAATAATTATTTTTATTATTTTAATAATGATGATATTAAAAACAAAAACGAAAACGCATTTTTAATTAAAAATATTAAAACAGCAATTAAGAATAATGTAAAAAATATTATTGACGACAATACAAATATAAACTATGAAAAAAGAAATGAAACAATAAAATTAATTACAAATTATAAAAAAGTATGTATATTGTTTAGCCATGATGTAAACACATGTATGCATTTAAATTTAATGAGAATGTATTATTTAGAAACAGAACCAATTAGTAAAATTGCATACAATACTCTAAATAAAAAATTTAAATCGAATGAAAATAATAAAATTAATAATATCAAAAAAGAATTTGATTTATTTTTTTGTGTTGACAAATTATTTCCGCAATATAAAAATTACAATAAATTGGAATATTTTTTTTAAATAAATAAAACTAATTATTATCAATATTATTATTTTCTTCATCTAATTGTTCTTTTTCATTTTCTGTAAAAATATAATCTTCAACTGAATTTTTAATACATTCATTTAATTTTTTAAAAAAATTGTTTTCATTTTCACAATATTCATTTAAAAATTCTGATGTTTTTTTTTCATTCATTGTTCTTGTATTTTCTTTCATATCATTAAAAAATTTAATAATATATTTTGGATTTATATTTTTTCCATTAATTGGCGTTTCAACAATATTTATCATTTTTTTAATTTTTTCTTTTGACGATGTTTTAATTTCTCTTGTTATTATTGTTGTTTTTTTTGTTTCATTATCAATTTCTGATATTTCTTCAGTATTTGAATATAATTTTGCATAATATTTAAAAAAATTATATGAAAGTCTGCTTTCAAGTTTTTGATTAAGAATTAAATGTTTTGATATTATTTTTTTAATTAAAAAAGAATTATTGTCAATAAAATCTAGTTCATTATTTTTCCATTCTATTTTATAATATGTATTTTTATGAAGTTCAGTATTCAATGTAAAAAATATTACAATTATATTTTTATTTCCAAATTTTTCATATCGTGTTTCGGTAGATTTATTATTATTGCTATTGCTGTTGCTATTGCCATCACCATCACCATCAGCATCATTATTATTATTACTATCATTTAAATTTTTATTCTGATTTTTATTCTGATTTTTATTTGTTTTTTTAATATTCTTTATAAAAAATACATCGAAAATACTTTTAATTTTAAATTCGGGATAATTCAGTTCACTTAAATTTGGAACAATATATGCAATATATACATTTTTGTCATCATGACCTAATAAATCATATTTATTCGTTAAATTAAAATCACTAGCATCACTATTATATTCAATTTGTTGATTAACTTTCCATTCTACTTTTGGATAATCTTTAATAAAATTTTTATATATGTCATCAATTATATTAACATATTCATGATGTTTAAATAAATAATCTTTTAATGCATCAATTTTTGTATATGTGTCTGTGTCTGTGTTTGTGTTATTATCATTTTTTTCGTCACTATTTATGTTACATTCATCATTTACAATTAAAAAACATTTTTTACATATACAATTGTTATGTGTTAATTTTAAAATATTATCATTATATGCATATTTTTTAAATGCATCTGAATATGTATCAATTATATTATATAATTCACAGATGTTAAAATTTGTAAAATTACCATTTTCAAGTATTTCTATCATATGATGCAAAATAATTAATTCCATTGGACATAAATCTGAAATTAAACAATCTTTTGGATTTTTGTTTCTATTCAAATTTATACTTATTTTATTTTGTATATTTAACATAAATTCATAAATTATTCTGTAATATTCATTATATTTTTTTCCGTTTTTTTTGAAATTTATAATTGGCATAATTTTATTTTTATTTTTATATTTATTTTCATCATTTTGTTTTAATATATTGTTATATTTTGTCCAATCGTCATTATATGCATCTGATATTTGTAAATTTTCATTATGAATATTATAAAATATTTCGTTTAGTTGTTTTCCATAAATTGTTTCTTTGTCATTTATTATTTTTATATATATGCAATATTTCATAATATTATATCGTATATTGTGATGAGACATGTCAATTGTTTCAACATTTATACTTTTATTAATTTCAAATTGTTTGCATTTATTTAATATATTGTCATAAATATTTTTACAATCGACATCATTATTTGCAATATTTTTAATTAGTTTGTTATATTTAATTTTATTTGATATTTTTAATGTGTCACATTCATCAATTGATTTTGTGTATTTTTTAATTCTGCAATATATATCGTCATTATTTTCATCATACACAATATATAATTTTTTTTTCATTCTTGTTAATGCAACATGAATTAAAGATTCATAAATTAAATTTTTTTCACCACCACTAAATTTTAATAAACTTTGCTCATTTAATCCAACAACAAACACAATATTTCTTCCGTCTCCTTTTGACGAATGGATTGATACCATGCGTGTTGCATATTCAGACTCATCTAAATTTATTGATGTGCCTGTTTCAGATTTATGAAAAATAGCATATCTTATATATTTATCTTTATCGTCTTCTTTTTTATCAATCCAATATTTTTGGATGGTTCTTTCAAGAACATTAACATATGCATTTTTAGTTGTAAATGGTGTAACAAACAAAAAATCTTCTGGTTTGCAATTATTTTGTTCAACTTCATATTTGTAAAATTTCATAATTTCTTTAATATTTTGATCTAAATATTTATTATTATTATCGTTGTTATTATTGTTATTATTATTATTATCATTATCATTATTACTAATACTTTTCATATTTTTAATAAATTGAATATTTTTGCATTCATTATTATTATTTTCAACACAATTATTCATTTTAATTTTCGGTAAACCGAATTCATCAAATAATACTACATTGTTTACAAAATCAATTAAATTTGGATCTTTAAAACGTTGACAAATATTTATCGGTTCGTCTTTTTTTTTGTGTATATTTGGAAAAATATTTTCATCACTTATAAAATATGTAAATGAATTATTTACAACTGATATACTTTGTAATTTATCACCAACTACATAAGTATCGATATATTTATCTCGCATTATTCGAATTATTGCTTTTGCATAACTTATTGGTAAATCTTGCGTTTCATCAACAATTAAACATATTTTTTTATTTAAGTTTACGTGTAAATCATCTATTTTTAAATCTTTAATATCAGTTCCGTCTATGACATCATTTACTTTTTGTTTAAATAAATCAATTCCATATGGAATGTTAATACCGTTTGAAAGTCTACACATTAAAGAATCAATTGTACACAATTCAACAATATGTTTTTTATTTATAATTTTTTTTTCGTTATTTTTTTCAATAACATGTTCGACATCATATATAATTTTCCATTTTTTATATTTGTCATCAAACTTAGGATATTCTTTTACATTTGATATTGTTTTATAATCGTCATAATTACCAACAATATTTTTTAAATCATCATTATTAAACATTTCTTCAAATTTTTTTTTAATTACATGTTTTGCCGAATGCATTTTAGTTACAATAATGAAATGCGTATAATGTGAAAAATCATACGAACACATATTTTTAATAATACCAAATGTTTTACCATTTCCTGCGCCTTGTTGTTTTATATATAAATTGCATTGTGTTGGTTTTATTTCATTACCATTCACATCTTTTTTGTATTCGTATAAGTAATTTTTATTTTTTTTTAATTTTTTTATAAATTTTTTTTTAATGATAGGTTTGCCAACATCAATCATGTCACTTTTGACATCACTTGGGTTTAATTTATAAATTTTATTATTAATATCAATAAAGATAAAATTGTATGTAATAAAACTTTGATACATCCATTTGTGACCATCTTTAAATTCTAAAAATATACGTTTGTGAGATTTTAATTTATTTATTTGTATTTTTTCATTTTTATTCGTATTGCTTCCATTTCCGTCAATAATCCATATAACTTTGTTGTTATGCAATAAATAATCATCTTTTCTTTTTTGAACTTCCAATAAACCTATTGGACTATGTTGAAATTCAACAACTACATTGTTATCACATAAATAAACATCAGCACGTCTTTCTTTTGTTTGTCCTTCTTTTTTATGAAAAACATATTCGGTATTTTCAAAAATTTGTTCATTGTTAATAATTCCATATTGCCAATTTTTATGCCATTCAGACATTTGTCCAGTTTCAAAATCACAATTTCGTTCATGTCTAAAATGATGAGCATTTTTATTTCCATTGATACATGTTAATACATGATTATTTTTACACATAACACATTGTTTATCATTATTGTTTACATATTGTTCAATATAATCTTTAATATTTATTTCGGTTTTAATATTGTTGATATTTATATATGCAGTTTGAGTTTGAAAATCTGAATTACATTTTATATTCATAGTATAAAAATATATAAAAATATGTATTTATGTAAATATTTTTTATAAAAAAATTCATTAATGCTAATATGATTATTTAATATCTTTGTGAAATATATTCAGGTGTTTCGTAATATGTACAATTTTGTGTATTTTCTTTACAAGTTGGTCCAGTTTTAAATAACCAATTTGCAAAATTTGTTTGATCACTTGGATTTGTTGAAATCGGCATTGTCATAAATATTCTTTGTGAATTTTCTCTTTCAAATACATCTGATGTATTTCTAAACATGGATGAATTATATAAATTTTGTGCTTCCGTTTGAACTTGTGAAGAATCCACATTACATGGTTGAGGAGCATCTTTGTTATTTAAATAATCCGAAAATACAATATTTTGATATGGATTATCAACTGTTGGTTTTCTTTCAACAATATTTATTGGATAATTATCATTTAATTCAACATCAACATTAATATCGTTAATATTATTATTTTTTTTATTTTTTGTAAATGGTCCATATTCTTTACCAATAACATAATTACCATCTGAATCAATATATCCTGATTCAATTGTATCTTTGTATTTATTTTTTGTTTTTTCAAATATTGGATTGTCAAATATTGTTTTTTTGTCTATGTATTTATCAGATAAATATTTACTGTCAACATTATTTGTATTATCATTAATGTTATTAACATTGTTATTATCAGCAATATCATTTGTATCATGGGTATTTAAATTTTTGTTTTTGTTGTTGTTACCAATATAATGAAATACAGTTACAACAATAATTGCAACTATTGCAACAATAATATAATTTTGATTACCTTGAAACAATATTATAAGAATTATAAAATATAGCATTAAGCGTGTAATTGCATTTATTTTTTCATTTTCTGACATATTTTTTATTGGTATTATATCATAATATTTTTTATACAATATAGATATATCATTTAACCAAAAATCATCCATATATTATATTTTGTAAAAAAATTGTATATTTATAATATTTGAATGATAATAAATATAAATAGTAACAATACATAAATAATCTATAAATAATACATAAACAATACATAAAATTATGGAATATCAACTAGTACCACAAAATGAAATAAACAATGATATTAATTGTGATACAAATGATGATGCAAATACTGATAATACAATTGACAATGTCATTAGCAATAATGTTATCACCAATGTAACTGTGTTATATGATGGTTGGTGTGGTTATTATGCAACAAACAAACCATTTAACGAAGTATCATATGTAGCAAATAAAATTGTAGAATTTATGTTTATTTTATTTTTAATGTCATTTGTAATAATCATTATAATGGTATCGTTAACACCACACAACGATTCTGTCCATTATTGTGATAACAGTTTTGTGCAATGTGACTATTTCAAAACTTATGGCATAGTAAATAATAATTCTGAAATTTCGTCAGACAGTATTTTGTATATTTATGATTATAACTATAATCACAATAATTATAGTTGTTACCATCGTGAAAATTATGAATTACCATATGTAAAAATGCATGAGTTATTAAATGAACAAATTGGAAAACCATCACAAATTTTCGTAAATAAAAAACATTTTGAAAATTGCATCTTAAATTATGTAAATTATGATGTAGAACGAACAAAATATAATCATTATTATCGTTATTATGGCTTACTCGGAGCTAAGGTATGTTCAATGACACTTATTTGTTTTGCAATATCTGTATACTATATGCATTATTTACATGAAATAAATCACAAATTAGAATTGTTTCACAAATTAGTGTTGTTTCGTTGAAACTTTTTATAACACATAACAAATATTGAATATTTATAATATTTAAATAATAACAGTAACAATAACAATAACAATAATAATAATAATAACAATAACAATAACAATAACAATTCATAAATAATAATTAATAAATAATAAATAATACATAAATTATGGAATACCAACTAGTACTACAAAATGATATCAATACTAATGATGTTGTTGTCAATGATGTAACGAATACTCTAAATATGTATGGCATATGTTTAGAATTATTAAATAACAATAATAATGATGATAATAATAATAGCAATAGCAATAGCAATAGCAATAGCAATATTGTCGTTTTAAAATGTGGTCATAAATTACATAATAAATGTTATGAAGAGTTAATAAAAGTAACAAATCATTCTTCAGCAATCAAAAGATGTCCATATTGTAAAACTTAAATGACAATACAACTGTGTTATGGAATACGTGCGGATGTTATTACACAATAAATAAAACAGCCTGTTGAAGTGGCATATGTAATGCACAAAATTTATATATTTGGAATATTACTAATTGCTATTTTAATGGTGATTTGTGGTGTAATTTCAATTACAGTATTGCTACTCGATGATTTTGTTGCATATTGGAATCATATTGTAGGTTACATACTTATGTCCATGGTGATGTTATTTGTTTGTTGGATTTTAATTTCATGTTGCATCAATTATATATGTGATTTAAACGGAATCATAAATTTTGAACAATTCTTATTTTATTATTCTTTTTGTGACATTTGTAATGAGCGTGGTTCATAGTCTATTTAAACAAAATAAATTATAGATAATGTTGTTTTACTGAACTATTTTACAGCATACAAAAAAAATTGCATTTTTTTATGATTTGAAATGCAAATGCATTAATAATAATAATTATAGACTCGATATACCGAATATTTTCGAGAGATTTTTGGTGAATAAAATTTGCACAGTTTCATTCTTTTTAGTGAGAATTGAATTTTACTAAATCTGAAGTATAGTTGCAGCAGCTACTTAAGTAGGTAGCTCACTCCACTTGCCTTCATTATCGAGCTAATCAAATAGTTTGAAGTACTAGAAGTGGTTCCTAGGACAAAGTTCAATATTAATTACAATTTAAACAATTGCAATAGAAATTGTATGATCAACTTGTATTAAGACAAATGTTAAGACAAACCAGCACTGCACTATTTTTAATAACTATACAATTATGCACATTTTAGCTATTAAGAAATATTGACTCTTTCTTATTTATAAATTTATTTATATAGTGGAATATTAATTTCAATAATGAGTTTCTTGCCGGTCATCGATCTGCTTTAAAGAGCGGGTCTTGGATGTTCTTATTTGGA
>OBEQ011275500.1_pt1 | contig 12778 bp, 11 predicted proteins | sample 1670901 | NCBI WGS metagenome assembly OBEQ01 (sample SAMEA104232315, study PRJEB22302) | groundwater metagenome | biome: forest; feature: aquifer; material: groundwater | place: USA | collected 2011-08-07 | depth 5.4 m
AGCATCGTCTCGTAGAAATTCGACACCGGCGGGCGGCCTCCGAGGACCACGCGCATCGCGATGCCGGCTCCGTGGACGACAAACGCGGCCAAGAGCAGCGCGCCTGGTGCGGTCCCGAGGCGCGCTCGCGTGGCATTCAGACTAAGGAGCATCAAGACGCAGGCGACAAGGTAGAGGACCCGCGCCACGCGAAACGGCTCCAACTGGTTGTAGAGCACCTCCAGATGCAGCCGCCACGACGACGGATAGGCGGCAGGATTGGCGGACCTGAGCACCTGCGCCAACCGGCGCGCGGCCTCCTCCGCCACGTCGCGCGACCGAGGCGGCACATTCCCCGCTGCCGACCGAGCCGGCAAGATCCCCTCCGGCGAGGGAGTGTCGGCAACCGAGGGGTTGCCAACCGAGGAAGTGTCGGCAGCCGATGGGCTGCCGACGACCGACGCCAGCCACGAGGTCCACGCCTTGCGGATGGCCTCCTGTTGATCTTGCGGATAGCCGCTCGCCTCAAACACCCCTAACCACTCCTGGGTGCCCTGCGCAGGCGGCGGCACAAGAGCCAGGTTCCGCTCAAAGAGCGCGCTGAGGGCGACGAAGCGCTCATAGACGTCCATCGTCTCCTGCTCCAGCATCGTCAGCTTCTCATCGCGCTGTTGCTTCTGCACGATGGCGGGCAGCATGCGCATGAGCTTGCGGCTGGCAATGAGATCGTTGTAGGAGATGCGCGGGGCTTTGGGGTCCATCCCAAGCCGTTCCCGCAACGGCCGAAACGGCACCGTGATCAGCGGCCTGGCCCGCCAGTCATCCGGCTGAGCCATGATGGAGAAGATGGTCGCCACCGGATCTTCGCGGGCGATCCGGGGCGATCCGGTGATGAGTTTGAGCGTCTCCCATGCAAAGCTGTCAAACGGTTTCTCCCGGCCGTTGTGCTGAATGGCAATCCCCCGCACCTCCCTGATCGCCTCGGCGGAGAGCTCGGCGGACGCCGAGCCCGGGAACAACCCCAAGACAAGCAACAGAGCCACGGGGGACACTGAGGGCTTCCTTAGGACAAACATACTCACCACTCCGAGGATGACAATGAGGAAGCCCGCATATACCAACGGCGTGCCTGGGTCGCTCCGCACGGACAAGATGGTCGTTTCCGGCGGCCCCGGGGCGTAGCTGGATTGATAGAAACTGAATCCCCGGTAGCGCAGCGGGTTGTTCATGCTGATCTTGCGCATGAGGATCGCGCCGCGCTGCGGGTCGGTCACTTCCACGTCGCTCTCAAAGCTCGCGGCCATCTGCGTGCCGGGGTACTCGGTCTTGCGGAAATCGAGCAGCTTCACCGTCACCGGCAGCTCCCGCTGGGCCGGGCGGTACTCCACCGTCACCGGTGATGCGCCTCCAAGCGAAAGCTCAATCGTTTGGCGCAGGCCGACCCACCCCTCCGCCATTTGCTCCGTCGCAGCACCAGCGTGCTGCGACACTTCCTCGCCGGAGCGGATAGTGCCGGCTCGGTCGCCATACTGCGCCGTCACATGCACGGCTTCGGCCCGCACCTCATCCCCCCGGTTCGTGACCTGGGTGGACAGCCTGGCGCGTGGGTAGCTCGCCACGATCTCAAAGGTGTAGCCCAGCCACGGATGTTGGTAGCGCCGCCCGACCTCACACGCCGCCACGTGCTGCGGCACTCCCTCGGTCGGCAGCCCACCGGCTGCCGACACTCCCTCGCCGGAGAGGATATCGCCGGCTCGGTCGCCGGTCAAGACGCAGGACAGGACCCCGCCGGCGTGCCAGAGCACCCCGATGGAGTTGGGCGGAACCGACGGCCGGACTCCGTGCGTATAGGTCACGTGGGTCTGAATCTTACGTTGGCGCCCATGCATCGCTTCGAAGTCAGGATGCAGCGCGAACGCCAAAAACGCCTCCACGCCTTCAGGCCCGGTCAGGGTGAATGCCACCGCAGGATTGTTCGGCTGGTCTGAGCGGTTGGCCACCCCCTGCTCACTGATCGCGAAATCGGTGAAGTACTCTTTGAACGTCAGCGTATACGGGGTGCCCTCCAAGGCGACCGGATGGCTGAAGTCGTCGGGCACGGGGACCTCGCGACGCACTTGCAGATCCGGCAACTCGATGCTCACGACGCCGCGGGTCGCAGCACCAGCGTGCTGCGACACTTCCTCGGCAGCGTGGACAGTACTGCCTCGGTCGCTGGCCGCACCACGCGGGCTCAGGAGCTCAGCCCATTCCTGCTCGCTCTGCGGGCGCAGAAACAGCACATGCGCCTCGCCCCAGCGCATCCCGAACCGGTCCGGGTCGTTCGCCAGCAGCCACACCTGCTCTTGCTGATCGCCGTGGCTGATGGCGAGTTGGATGGCCGGGTTGTCCGCAGTCCCGTCATCGCTGACAGCCTCCTGCGTCACCGCGTCGGGGTAATACCGGTCCACCACCAGGGTGATCCAACGATCGTCATGCGGCAGGCGAAACAGGGCGTGCGGCTCATGGATCCACGCCGTCGTCTCAAAGTGCGTGGGAAAGACTTGGGTCGTGCCGGGATTGGGCTGGTGCACGACCAAAACGTTCTGGGGAAGCTGCAGCATCCGCTCGGCCTGCCCCTCCGGGATGATGAGCTGGCCCCCGATGCCGAAGCGGCCGCCGATGATGCCGCCAAGCAGAATGCAGATGATCCCCACGTGCGCCAGGACGAACGGGAGGTGCTTGCGTTGCCACGGATAGCGCTCCAGGGCCGCCAGGGCCAGGTTCAGCGCCAGAAACGCCAGCAGCACCTGGAACCACCACGACTGATAGATGAACTGCTGCACCGCGGCCGTGCCGAAGCGGGCTTCGTAGATGGTGCCCCAAGCCAGGACGGCGGCGATCGCGACGAGCAGCGGAACCGCGATCTTGAGCGAGCCCAGCCACTGCAGCAGACGCTTCATGGCGCGCTCATCGCCGCCAACACGTCGTCACCATGGCCCTCAACTTTGACTTTGGGGAAGATGCGGGTGATCCTGCCCTGCTCATCGATCAGGAACGTCGTGCGCTCGATGCCCATGAACGTCCGGCCGTAGAGCGATTTTTGCTTCCACACGCCGTAGGCGTGCGCCACGGCCTTCTGGGCGTCGCTGAGCAGCGGAAAATTCAGCCGGTATTTCGTCTTGAACTTCCCGTGTGACTCGACGGAATCGGCGCTGACGCCGAGGACCACCGCGCCCCGCGCCTTGAGCTGGGCGATCCCGTCCCGAAACGCGCAGGCCTCTTTCGTGCATCCTGGCGTGTCGTCCTTGGGATAAAAGTACACCACCACTTTTTTACCCCGAAATGAAGAGAGGCTCACCGACGCACCGGTGTCGTCGAGCAACGTGAAATTCGGCACCGGCTGTCCAATCTTGAGCATTAGCCCCTCCCCATCAGATGCCGCAGAGCTCCGTCCAGATCCGGATGGCGGAAGGCGAACCCCGACGCCAGCAACGCCGCGGGTATCACGCGAGCGCTCGCCAGCAACAGCTCCTGGGCCATCTCGCCGAACACCAGCCGCGCGGCGAACGCCGGAACCGGACACAGGGTCGGACGTCCAAGGATGCGCCCCAACGTCTTCGTGAATTCGCGATTGGTCACCGGCGTTGGAGCGACCGCATTCACCGGTCCCCGCAGATTCGGCGCGGTGAGGGCGAACGCGATTACCTCAACCAGATCGTCGAGGGCGATCCAGCTCAGGTATTGCCGCCCGCTGCCAAGGCAGCCTCCAAGCCCAAGCCGGAATGGCGGCAACATCTTCGCCAGCGCACCGCCATGCGGACTCAACACCATCCCGAGGCGAAGATTCACGACACGGATGCCCTGCTGCACCGCCGGGCGAGTAGCCGTCTCCCACTCGCGGCAGACGTCAGCCAAGAATCCGGAACCTGCCGGGCTGTCCTCTTGAAGCCGTTCCTCCCCTCTGTCCCCGTAATAGCCGACGGCTGAGGCGCACACCATCGCCCGGGGTGGACGAGCCAAACGAGCCAGGGATTCGGCCAGTACGCGGGTGCCGTTGACGCGGCTGTCGCGAATCTGCGCTTTCTTCTCAGGCGTCCAGCGGCCGATGACGTTCTCCCCCGCCAGGTGCACGACCGCCTCGACGCCGTCCAGCACCGCTGGATCGTAGGGCCGAACCAGGCGCGTGACCTGATGGCCCAGAGCGGTCAAAAACGGCACGAGCGCGGAGCCGACAAACCCGCGTGAACCGCTGACCAGAATCTTCATGGGTGAGGCGTGTTACGTGACGACGTGCATAGGGCAAGCCGCGATGGATGAGGGAGCGACGCTCACACGTGCAAACTCATTAGCGTCTAGTATAAGGATCTGGGGCTTGGCAAGTCAAGATTGCCCTGTGTTGGGGTTAATGCCGCTGATCTTCAAGACGGAACCGAATCGGGACTTCCACGACCGAATCGACCGGAAGGGAGCCCGCATGCGCGGGAATGAATGTCCACCGCTGGACTGTTTGGAGAGCCGAGCCATCCAAGAGCGGGAAACCGGAACTGTGCATGATCTCAATCTTCATGGGATGACCCGTTTTCTCCACCATGACTCGCAACAACACGAGACCTTCTTCGCCGCGTTTCTTTGACATCTCCGGGTATGGCGGCGCGGGATTCCTGATCCGGCTTGGCCTGGCATTGGTCCAGCCGCCTCCCAGCCTGTACAGGGTCGTCGGATCGGTGCCGGTAATGGGCGAACTCCCATCCCCGGTGGCCGATGACGGGTTTCGCGCCGCCGCAGAATTCTGCACCGATTCAGTCGGGGTAGCTTCCTGTGCCGATACACGGTTCAGATCTTCTGGGTGATTGTTGGACCCCTGATCCGCGCTCGATGGCAGTGCAGCGACCAAATTGACTTCGATCCCACCGGGCTCGACGCCGTACTCCGGCGGCTTCACAAAGATGGCCCCGCCGAGGCCAAAAGCAGCAACATGCACCGCGACGGCGATCAGCACACTCACCACGCGATCCTGCATGGGCGACAAGCTCCCTACGGCGATGGCTTGACGGTCTGGATCGCAACTTGCGTGATCCCAAGACGCCTGACGCGATCCAGGACGTCAATCGCGCTCCCGAACGAGGCCTGCTGATCGCCGTTGATGAAGACGCGCAGATTCGGCTCGGCGGCTTTGAGCTCGGCCAGGCGCTGTGCGAGCTCATCCGGGCTCACCGCCTGCTTGTTGAGATAGAGTCCGCCTCGCTCGGTCAGCGTAATCGTCACGGTCGATGCCCGCCCCTGGGCGATGTCGGTTGCGGCGGCCGGCAGATGCACCGGAATCCCCTGATTCTTGACCATCGACAGCGAGACCATGACAAACGTCGCCAACAAAAAGAACACCACATCGATCAGGGGAATGATCTCAATCCGCGCCCGGCGTCTGGTTGATGGGGCGGGGATCCTCATGTGCTCCCACCCGGCTCTTTGAGCAATAACTCCAAATGCGTCGAGGCATCTTCCACGTCATGCCTGGCCTCTTCCAGCCGAGCATTGAGATAGTTAAAGGGAATCAGCGAGATGATGGCAATGCCCAGGCCGAAGGCCGTCGCGATCAAGGCTTCCGCGATGCCTCCGGTGATGACCGTGGGCACTTCGAGCTCCCGGCCCCCGAGCATCCCAAACGCCCGGATCATGCCGGTCACGGTGCCGAGCAAGCCCAGCAGCGGGGCAAGCGTGATGATCGTATCGAGCACGGGCAAGCCGCGGCTGAAGCGTTGCAGCTCCTGATTCGCGGCCCGCAAGAGCGCGCTTGAAAACGAGCGGTCGCGATGCCGCAGACCATCCACCAGAATTCTCACCACGAAATCGTCGCACGTCTTCTCAAGATGCATCGCGTCGCGGATCTCACCCCGTTCCACGTGCGCCAGCAGCTTCCCGACAAGCGCAGGGTGTCGCCGACGCCGTTCACGAATGATGAAGAACATCCGTTCGATGACGACGCTGAGCGAGATGATCGAGGACAACAGGAGCGGCCACATGATTGGACCGCCTTTGCGGAAGAGGTTCCACATCAAAAATACACCGCGCCGCCGATTAAAAACGTCCGCGGATTCCCGGGCGTAAAGTGGATGTCCGTCACGGGGCCCGTCTCCCCGGGCAGCTGACTTTCATTCAGAAATTGGGCCTCGCGATAGCGCGCGTTGAAGAGATTCTCCACGCTGAAAAAGACTTCCACGCGCTTGCAGCGGTATTTGTTGGTCCAATCAAAGATGGTGTACCCGCGGGCCTTCCAGCTGCGGTCCTCCACCGCCCAGCGGGTGCCCAGCGAACGCATCTCAAGGCTGGATTCCAACCCAAACGGGAAACGCAACGTTGCATCAGTCCGTGTGGTGAATTTTGGAGCCAGCGACACCGCTTCACCGGTGGCGGTAAAGTAGGCCTTGGTGAGCGTCAATTCGCCGTTGAGCGTCAACCACTCCGTCACCCGATAACGGGCCCCCAACTCGGTTCCATAGCGCTGGGTTGGGCCTTTGGCTTTCGTGGTGCCGTCATCTCCGACGAACACCAGCTCGCTTTGGAGATTCAACAACCACACCGACGCAAAGAGATCCAGCCGGTCCCATTGATGAGATCGCATCCCCAGCTCATAGCCGGCCGCCTGCGGCAAGGTGTTGGCGCTTCGGTTGAGCATGACATCGCGCGCATCGTTAGAGTGATACCCGCTGGCGATATTGCCGAAGAACTCCGTGCCCCACCAGGGGCCGAGGATCAAGTTGCCCTTGAGGCTGGGGATCCAGTCCGATTTGGTCCCAGTCAACGTCGCACCAAGCCGATCGTCCACGTCGTAGTGGAAGAAATCAAACCGGCTCCCCGCCACGAACCGCAGCCACTCCAGCGGTTTGGTCTCGAGCTTCAGGTAGGGCTCGTAGGAGACTTCTGAAATATCCACATCCCGCGTCTCGCTGAGTCGGACTCTAGCTTTCTGCTTGGCCAGGATCACGCGGGCTCGATCCCAGCGCATCTGGAACCCGATGGAGGTGGTCGTCTCTTTCTCCCATGGAAAGAACGTGTAGGCGTAGCTGGTGTCCGAGCCGAAGACGTAGCGCTCGTCGAGCTGCTCGATCCCATCCCCATTGACAGGGTCGTCCTTGAAGAACGTAAAGTTGGAGAACAAATCCAGGTCGTACTTCTGGGCATACAGTGTCGTCTTGGCCAGTTGCACCTCCGAAGGCTGCCACTGTCCATCAGCGGTAATGACCATACGATCCGTATCGCCACCTTCAGACGGATCGATAGAGCCGAAACGGTCGAGTCGGCCCATCTCGACCTCGCGCAAGGGCACCTGGCCGGACCCATGCCAACTACTCTGCAGGTAGGAATAACTCAGCCCACCCTTGAGGGTTTCATCAGGCTGAACGGTGATTCGATTGTACGTGTTAAAGCGATCGTATTTTTGATTGTTGATGAAGGGACCGTCGCTGTGGTACAGCTCAAAGGCGGAGACACTCTTCACGGACTTCGCCTTCGGCCCAGCGATCAACCGGACCGGTGAGAACATCGTCAGGTAGCGCTGGGTATCGAAGCGGCCGAACCCGGTCTGGACCACGCGCTCTTCCACGTCCTCTTTGCGCGCAAAGCTCACCGCTCCGGAGGTGGCAAAGTCCCCGAACTCCACCTCAAAAGGCCCCTTGTAGACTTGCACCGCCTTCACCGTCTCCGGGATAAGGAAGTGGAGATCGGCGTACCCTTGACCATGGGCGTGGCTACGCATGTTGACCGGAACACTGTCTACGAACTCAGCGATGTCGGTGCCATGGTCGTTGTCGAACCCTCGGAGAAACGTCTGCTCGGCTTTCCCGCCCCCTTGATGCTGGGCGATGAACAACCCGGGAGCCAAGCGCAGGAGATCGGCCGGCCGTCCTTGGGGCCGTAACTCGAAATCTTTGTTGGGAATGAATTGCTCCGAGGAGGCCGCCACAGGCCGACTGCCTGAGACGACCACTTCCGGCAGCCGCTGGGTCTTGGGTTCTGAGTCCGCCCACGCACTGGAGCTCCACCTAGATAGACAAGGAATAACCACGACGCTGATGACGTACCTCAACACGCTCGACCGTCCCATCCACCCTCCTGTCGTGCCACGCTCAAGCTATGGAGTAATACGCTTTTTAACTTCGTAACACTCATAGGGATAAAAAAACACGCTGGTTCTCCGGACCTACAGGTTTTTGAGAATCCATATCACCCCCAGCACGAGGCCCGAGGTCGAGGTCAAGATGACGAGGGCGCGATAGATCCGCTGGCCGATCTGGTTGGCCCGCCGGTAAAAACGGCCCACCACGTACCCATACCCGCTCATCGTGGTCGCACAGCCCAGGCTGAAGAGGCCGATGTAGAGATAGGCGAGCCACGTCGTACTGATCAGGGTAATGGGGATCAGGACAAAGACCTCCGCGGTGCCGGATGCGCCATGCACCATCCCGACCAGCGTGGGCGCAAATCGATGCACATGGGCGCGCCCGATCTCGTGGGAGTGGGGGTGCGTATGCTCCTGGCGCTGGTGCGCATGCCGATGCACGTGTCGGCGCTCCTGGACTAAGAGCACAAGGCGCCACACCCCGAGCGTAATCAGCGTCACGCCGACGGCGAGCTCCGCATAGCGCTCGAAAGCCGGATCAAGCTTGAGATGAAGCAGCAAGATCAACGATCCTAACGCCAACACGGTCAGGGCATGACCCAGCGCCCAGCGAAATCCGAACCACGCGCTCTTCATCGGGTCCGGCTCGAGAGAGATGAAGTGCGTGACCGCGGCCACATGGTCCCGATCAAACGCGTGCCGCATCCCAAGGACCAGACCGGTCAACAACAACAGGCTCGGTTGCAACCAACTCATCGCGTGTGGATCTCAGGTCCTGAGAGTATTATGATTCTCTAATTCGTGCTACTACTAACCGCAAAGAAAGGCTTATGAGGCGAGCGCCGATCCGCTCGTCGTCATAATGACCTGGCCGTGCTTCACACCCTTGAGCGACCGCAACCGGTCGGCAACCTGTTTGATCTGCTGCACGGGGCCCTTGAGGACGACGACCTCAAGACAGTCACGTTCATCCAGATGAATATGCTGGGAGGACAAAATGGTATGGTGATGCCTGTGCTGTGTTCGCGTGAGTGTGTGGCTGAGCACGTGGTGCGAGGGATCGTAGACCAGCGTCACGATGGCGACGACGGTCCCTGTGGGGCTCCTCCACTCTTCCTTGACCAGGCTTTCTCGGATGAGCTCCGCGAGGGCCTGGGAGCGGTTCGCAAAGCCTTGGCGGGCCAGCCACCGATCGAAGGCACTGAGCAAGGACCGTTCTAAGGAAACCCCAAACCGTGAGCGTGTAGCCATCGTGGCACGTTTATTAAAAGAATAACACGAATATGTGTGCTGTCAAGCTCGTCAACCGCCTCCCTCCTCAACGACTCGACGGCTTGCCGATGAGTTGTTCCAGGAGCTGCCGCGTAGATGACGAGGAAGGAGCCGGACTCTCAGAGGAGGGCGGTGCGTTTGCGGGCGCGCCGTCTCGCCGTTCGAGGGCTCGCTCCAGCAGGCCGCCCAATAGTTCTTTCGCTTTGGTGGCGACGACGCGCGAGGCGACGTACTGGACATCCGGCACCACCGCCACGCGCGGCAAGGTCCCCTGGATCACGACGGGTAACTGCAGCCGGCCTTGCGCGTCGGCGAGGGGCTGGAGCTCCGCGACGCTCCTGATGATCGCCGCGGACAGCTCAGGATCGATGTGGAGCAAGGACGGGCAGCTCAAGACCCCATCCAATCCAAGACGGCCCGCCCCCTCAAGCTGGACACTGTCGGTCGCCAACCGCAGGTGCGGAAATGACAACACCCCGTCCTGCGCCGTGACGGCGAGGTCGATCGGCTCCAGGACCGTATCCCGCGCCGTCAGCTTCGCCTGATACGACGCCGGCAGCTTGGCCTGGAGCGATTCCATCAACCCCGGCAGGATCGACAGGCGTTGAAACACCTCTCGCAAGATGTTCATCCGCTCGATGCGCGCCTCTTGAACCTTCAGGCGTCCCTGCCCGGTCAAGGTCCGGCTGATCTGCGGCCACGCCAGGCCCTGCGCGCGGCCTTCGAAGTTGGCATCCAACCGTCCCCGCAACTGCGGCTCGTCAGGCCCGACGCGTGCGAACAGGCCCTCCAGCGCCCATCGCTCAAGGCGGACCTGGAAGGACGACGCGGGTGTTGTGGCCAGGCTCTCGATCGTGCCCACGACCGCCAGCCCTCCGCCGGCGATCCGCGCGGAGGCCTGCTTGAGATCGATGCGATCCTTCGCAGCGACGATATCCACCGTCACATCCTCGATGGGGCTGCCTAACTGCGCCGTCACCACCCGTCCCTGCTTGACCTGCACGCGCGCGGCAAGACCGGCCAGCGCCTTGGGATCCAAAACGGCGTGATCCACCGTCACCACGACGCGGCCGGCCAATCCGGCTTGCAGCCCAAGCGCCTTCGCAGCGGGAATGGCCTGCGCCAACTCCTGAAGGTCCAGGCGGCCAAGATCCGTCTCCGCCCTCACGTTCTCAAGCTCGCCGGGATGGTCGCGGGTGGGCAACCGGAGGCGCCCTTTGAGGGTGAGGTTTTGCGTCTCGCTGAAGGCCGCCACGCGGATGTCCACATCGATGGGCTCCACCGGTGAGAGGTTCTTCAGCACCACATCCACATCGTTCAGCCGAATCACCAGCGGCGGATGCATGAGCTCATCGGTCCACCCGATCACCCCATCGCTGATGCGCACCATCGTGATGTCGAAGTTGACCGGTTGGCCGTGGGCCTGGCCTGCTGCGCGACCTGAGGCAGCGGCCGGTGCGGCCAGGACCGCCAGACCGACAATCTCAATCGCCCCTGAGGCGTCCCGCCGCGCGCGGACGACAGGCTTGTCAATGACGACGGAGGCGATGCGAATTTCCTTGCGCAGCAGCGGCAGCAGGCGCACCACCGCGCTGACGCGCTCGATGGCCGCAGCCGGCTCCCCTTGCATCGGTGTATCGGCGTAGACCGTCAGACCCTCCAATTCCACGGCGATCCCGCCGCGCCAGCCCAAGGACAGCCGCTTCAACTGCACCGGCTTGCCCAGCGCCGACTCGAGCTGCGTGACGAGGAGTGGCCGGTAGCGATCCGCGTCAAACGTCGCCAGGAAGATCGCGACACCCACGATGACCAGCACGAGGAGGCTGACGAGGATGATCACGAGTTTTTTCATGACGGCACAGCTCCAAGAAAGGCCGCCTACACCCTAGCTGACCAAAGCAGGCTCCCTGGGCATCTCATCCCAAGTGCGCCCGTTTAGAACTCTGCCAGCGGCCTTCTTGCCTACACGCCGCCCGTCGGGCGTGTGAGCACCCCACTGCTTGAAGAAGAACTTAACTCGATGCTGTCTGCACCGATTTAGGATTGCATAGACCCACTCAGGGTTCATGGGACGTGCAAAAGAACCACTTTCGCCGCCAACGATGACCCAATGTATTCCTTCGAGTAAAGAACCGTCTAATTCCACGGGGCCGAGCAGCGGTTCTATCGAAAGAAAGCGAACCTTTGCGGGAACCTGTTGTAGGTCTTGAATGCGTCCAACGTAAGCCTGGGTCTCCACAGAAACTCCAGCCCACACGTTCTCTGGCCAGACTTCCTTTCCATTGGGAGACGCGTCATCTGAGCAAAGGTGCGCGTTCGACCAGTCTCGTATCCGTTCCGAGCGCTTTGTCAAAAGCTGGAAGATGTGCCAGCTCGCCTGTCTCATGACATCGAATACCTTCGCTATGAACTCGTCCGGCACGTCCTTGTGAAATAAATCCGACATTGAGTTGACGAAAATCTTGCGACGCTCTTTCCACCTGAGCGGAAGGTCTAATCTCTCTGGCCACAGCCTGAGATCAAACCCCTGCTCGTAGGGATGCCCCGGAACTCCACGGAACCGCTCAGCGATTGCTTCAGCATAGCAGTGCTTGCAACCTGGACTGACCTTTGTACATCCGGTCACAGGATTCCAGGTCGCATCCGTCCATTCAATTGACGACCCGTCACTCATCAGGCAGACCTCATGAGATCAAAAGAACTCCAACTGGTACTGACCTGTTTCATCTCTTGCAGTTATTTTATTCCAAAACTCAAGCCCTTTGAGGTTCTTTGATGCAAAGAACAAGAAGTACATCGGCACATTTCTCTGAACATTTCTGACGACGATTTCCCTAAACTCGGTGGTGCTGTAGCCCAGCTTCCTGACTCGTTCCTTGAAAAGCTCCAACGCTGCATTTGCGTCTCTGACAGCAGACCAGTCCACATTTCCACCCAGGAATTTCCAAAGCTTGGAGCGGCTACCCTGTTTCCTAAACTGCTCAAAGTTCCGCTTCATATCCATTCCAAACGGAACCGTCATGAGGAGGTCAACCGCACGTCCGGAGGTTAACTTGCTAATGGTGTCGAAGTGGATGTCTATTCCTGTTGGGTCTATGAAGGCGAGGCTCAGCCCTTCGGGAACTACCTTGTCAATCACCGTATTGCAGTCGCCTTCGATTATTTGAATGGAACTGTGCTTCGGAGACTTCCCACAACGTTGGCGAAGGGCGCGTAGATTTTCAGGGTCTTCCTCGACCAAGATGTATTTTGAGAACTCGTGGCTAAGCGCAATCAATGGAGAACCATTGTAATGCTCCCCATTTTTCAAGCCGGGGCTAAGAGAGTCTGATGGCTGGCGACCCACTGCTGCTCGAACGCCTCGGGCGTCCGATACCCGAGACTCGAATGCAGATAGCTGACGTTAAACTGCTCGAACCATGTGGCGAG